>Ga0302325_10000197_pt1 | contig 176392 bp, 158 predicted proteins | sample Palsa_T0_2_FD_201948 | JGI IMG/M metagenome (GOLD analysis project Ga0302325, IMG submission 201948) | Peat permafrost microbial communities from Stordalen Mire near Abisko, Sweden - Palsa_T0_2 | ecosystem: Environmental > Terrestrial > Soil > Palsa > Peat permafrost | place: Sweden: Abisko...
TCCCTCCACTCCACGGCCGTCGGCTCCATTGTGCTCCATCTCCAACATCGTGTCGTGCTCCGTTCTCGCCCTCAAGGGTCAGTAATTCCTTGATCATGAGCGTCTCACACGACATTGGCAGAGAGGGCGCCCCGTTTGTCGAGTGCGATAGCCGGTGGCCAAAAGTCGGCGTATCGCTCTTCTGCCAGCCCGAACGGTGTGCCCCACGCGCTGGCCGCCGACGGCCGGAAAGCAACTGCGGCGATCCCCGGCCGCGGACCGAGTTCCCAGTCGACGAGCGCATCGCCACGAGGATCGATTGCGGCACGCACGCCGCTCACCTGGCCTTCGCCAATGACCGCTGTCGGCTGTTGCCACTTGTTGTTCGCAACCCTGCCTAGCGCGGTGTCAATCCCGCCGTCGGGACCAGGCCAAGCAGCGACGGCCGTGCCGCTGGCATTGAGGGCGATGCTCGCGACGGTGGGAGACCATGATGGCCCGGAAGCGCCTGTCCCCGAGATGGTCGAATCGAGAACGGGGCCAGGTCCCAACGAAACCACGCTGCTCAGTCTCAGGCGAGCCGTCGGCCCGTGCGACGAACGCGCGATGGCAGTCGGCGGAGCAAAGACAAGGCCCGTCGAACAAGCGGTCACCGCGATCACAGCCGCGACCGATCTCGCCACCGAGAGCCTCTGTGAGGTCGTTGTGTTTCTCGCCAGCATGTCCGTTGATCGGTGTGAAAGGCAGCGACCGGGTTCCGATGAATGAACACTCTGCGTTGAGCGTAGTTGCGTTATTCTCCACGGGACGAGGACCGGGGTCGAGGTTCCTCGTCACCACCTCCACGAACTAGACTCAGAGCGCGAGTCAGTAACGCCTCGTGGGGGCCGTCAAACTAATGGTGCGGCACGACGGGTGGCGAGGACTGCGCCTAGCTTTGGGCACTCGATGATCGTTCTCGACGCTCTGCGCTGGCGTACCACCGCTCCCCTGCGGAACGCAAGCGCTATGCTGCCGGACGCCGAACGTACTCGCGGCGGCGTTAAGATTATGGGCGTACAGCTTTCTCACACTGTCGAGGGTGTCCCCGAGCGCTTCGTCCCGGAGGAGATGCATGGCGAGCTAGTGGAGGCCGAGCACTTGGCGCGCTACTGGTGGGCAGGGGCGTTCTGCGAGGGCCAACGTGTGCTGGACGCCGGTTGCGGCGTGGGTTACGGCGCCGGGGTACTCAAGCGTGCCGGCGCCTTAGAGGTGGTGGCGATCGACTTATCCGAGGCCATCATCGAGGTCGCGAGAGGCGAGGCGCCTGATGGAGTGGTTTTTGACGTGGGGGATCTACGCTCTCTGCCCTACGCGGAGGGCTCCTTCGATCTGATCGTATGCTTTGAGGTGATCGAGCATGTCGAGGAGCCGGAGCGCGTCCTTGATCAGCTCGCGCGTGTCCTGCATCCCAAAGGGCTACTGCTTATCTCCTCCCCCAACCGCGATCACTACGTGCCTGGCAACCCGCACCATCGCCATGAGTACGTCCCATCTGAGCTGCGGACCGCGCTGGAGAACCGCTTCAGCGCGGTCCGCCTGCTCTCCCAGCATGTGATGATCGCAAGCGTGGTCGGCGCCCCGCACGAGCAAGCGTTCGATAGCGCACATATCAAGAGCCTGGTTGAGCCTGGCGACAAGAACGAGATCTACACGCTCGCGATCGCGGGCGCGGTGCTGCCGGCAGAACCCACGCCAGTGGTGGCGCTCACCCAGTTTCTGGAGCTGCGGCAGTGGCTCGAACACTATGAGGAGCAGGATCGCGTGCTGGCCAAGCAGGCGCTTGAGCTGCGAGAGCTTCACGCGCTGCGTCAAGAGCGTCTCCAGGCGCTCGAACTACTCGCCGGACAAGAACAGGCTCTCGCCCAACTGCCGATTCTGCGTGAGCGCTTGGCGCAGGCAACGGAAGCCCTGCCGCCTCTGGAGGAGCAGATCGCGGCGCTCCAGGCGGACAACGACGAGCTGACGCAGGCGACCCGGCGCGCAGACCGTGTTGCGCAGGACATGCGCGACTCGGTGAGCTGGCGCATCACAGCTCCGCTGCGAGGAGTCAAGCGACTGGGCCGTTCGCTGCGCCGATCCGAGGCCTGACCACAGCCCCGCTGGTGAAGACTACTCCGGTGGCCGCATCCCCGCCATGAGCTGCGGATTGCCCTCAATGATCAGCGAGAAGGCATCTGTAACGGAGATGTTGGTCTGCGAGAGCATCGAATGCCCCGTCTCGCGGTAACGCGCGAGCATCTCTGGCACGCGCACAGCGCGATGACCAGCCTCGGCCATGCGGCACCACAGGTCGAAGTCCTCCCAACCGTGTAGGCGCCGGTCGAGGGCGTAGCCACCGAACTGTTCGCGCAGCACCTTGGTGCGAATCATCGCCATCGCGTCGATGTAGTTGCCCATGCGCAGCCGTCGCGGGTCCCAGGGGAACGTGTTCATCAGCCCCACGGGCTGGCCCGCACGGAAGCACTCGAGGGTTCCGTACGCGAACGCCGCGTCCGAATCCGCATCCAGCGCCTCTGCAAGTCGCGCCAGGCAGTGGGGATATATCTCGTTGTCGGCGTCGAGCACGAAGCAGAACTCCCCGCGCGCCCACCCTAGGGCGCTGTTGCGCGCGTGCGCGAGACCGCGGTTGACCGGGTGGTGCAGTAGCAGGACGCCGACATCCTCGTGTGCAGCCATCCAGTCGCTGACGCGGGTCAGCGAGCGATCGCTCGAACCATCATCCACAACGACGATCTCAAACGAGCAGTTCTCCGACGTCAGCGCAGAGTCAAGCGCCCCTATCACGTGCTCCTCGTAGTTGAAGAGCGCCATCAGGATCGAGACCCGCGGTCGGACTGCGGAATAGGCACGGGTACGGTCAACCACCTCGAGGATATGAGGGGTTCGTCCTTCAGCAAGGCTGAGCTCTATCCGGGTCTGGCGACGGCGGAGATCAAGCAAGTCGAGCTTGATGTCCTTAGCTGCGCGCCTGATCATCGCGGCGTTGTGATCGTCGCGGGCGGGCGACGGCGGGCGTGCGGCCTCCTCGAAGATCCCGATCCGCTCGGGATCGGGCTGGGGCTGAGTGAAAAAGTCGTGCCCTGCATCGGGCAGTGGCTCGCATGTGGCGAGGACCGAAGCCGCATCCAGCAGGTGCTCGACGTTGAGGCCGAGCGGCAACTCTTTGCGCACGAATTCGTAGGCGGCCGTCTGCATCGTCCACCAGCGATCGCCGTCTTCGAGCAGCAACTCGGCCAGAAGGTGCAGCGAGCCCAACTCCCCAAAGAGGAGGTGCATTCCCGGCACCAGCGGCTCGAAGTCGACTGACTTCTCGCTTACCACGACGGCGCCATTGCTCATTGCCTGCACCACGCGCAGCCACTCGAAATAGGGAAAAGCGTCTTGGTGGATGTTGATCAGGATCTTCGCTCGCCCCAGTAAATCCCACTTCGCGGCGTCGACACGGAAGCCCTCTGATGGGGTCCAGTTCGGTAGCGAATTGTCCGAGAGCACCAGCTCCACGCGACGGCGCGAAAACGAGCGGGCATAGGTGGCGAGTGCCTGTGCGCGCCGTTCGCTTACGCAGCCCATGAACAGGATGTCAATGTCGCGCTCGCGCTCGACTAAGTGGTCCCAGCTCTGAGTCCAGCCTAGCTGCAGGTGACGCGCCTGGATGCCCTCCTTGGCGAACGCATGCACGGCCAGCTTATTGATGTCGAACACGGCACCCCCGCGCGGCGCTAGCGCCACGTTGCCAGCGAAGAATGGGCTGCCCGGCTGCTCAGCGCACACGAAGATCGTACGTCGCAGCACCTCGGGTGGAGGACCGATACGCCCGTGCATCAACGTAAAGTACTCGTGTGGTGGTACCAACACGTAGATGAGATCCGGGCGCGGGGCCGGGAAGTTGCCTATGTGCAGCGAGGTGCGCGTCCCCTGTTTCTCCACCTCGTCCCGCAGCGCATGGACCAACTCATCGAAGAATAGATTCTGGCGAGGAGCCATCACGAAGGCAAGCTCCGGCGAAATCTGCGCCGAAGGGACCCCGGCCTTCATGCGCTGCAGACCCCCGTGCTCGGACAGTTCCGTGTTCATCGCGGGTAAGACTACCGACAGCTTGGGTAGGCTCCCGTTGTGCAACGGCTTGAGAACGGCCCTGCGGCCCGGCAAGTGGCCGCCGGCTCGGAGTCCCCGCAGGCGGCAGTCCTTGGTGGTCCCTTGCCGCTGGCAGGTCGTGAGGCTCTCGTCGTTCTGCTGCTCGTGGTCGTCGAGGCCATGCTGTTCGGCAGCCATCTGCTGCATGGAGGGCTCTACACCGACGAGTGGTCAATAACTGCCATCCAGCACGATGTGGGCACTTGGGGCCTGTTCGACGCTCTCGTCGGCTCGAACCACGACCGCCCGTTGGGGGCGCTGTACTTGAGTATCACGACGGCGTTGAGCGGCACAAACCCGCATCTTCATGCGCTCTGGGGTCTGCTTGCGCTCCTCGCCACCACGAGCACCGTGTATCTGCTGCTGCGATTGCTGTCCCTGCGAGTTCGCGATGCGCTGGCTGTCGCGCTGCTGTTCATGGTCTTCCCGTTCGGCGACTCGGCTTGGCTTTGGGCCAGTGGGAGCTGCCTTGCTATCGCGCTCGCCGCGCTGGGCGGAAGTCTCGCGCTTGTGGGCCTTCAACGAGAGGGAAGAGCCGCGGTTGCCTACCACATCGGGGCGCTTGTCCTATTCGCCTCCAGCATCCTGACCTACCAGGTCGCCGCCGGAGTGATCTGTCTATCGGTGTTCATGTATCTGCCACGCGTGGGGCGTCGTCGCGCGATCGTTCTCTGGGTCGCCGACATCTGCGTTGTGGTACTGGCATTAAGCCTGCCTCAGCTGATTACCGGGTCGGCAGGCGCAACCGCCGATCCCGTAATCCCGCTCGGCGAACAGCTCGACCACGCGAAACTACTGGCGAACCAGGGCCTGGTGCTGCTGACGGTGGTGCTGGTGCCGTTCGGAGGTCCACACCGCAACGTGGTGCTGCCGATCGCCCTTGTCATCGGCTGCATGGGAGCCCTGCTGGCATGGCGTGCGCGCACGGAGCCTGAGCTACGCAACCGGCTCTACCGTTGGTTGCTCATGGTGGTGGCGGGTGGCCTGGTGGTCGCGGCGGCATATGCCATCTACGTCCCGGCGCCTATCAGTCTGTACCAACCGCTCGGCAAGGGCGAGGAAAACCGCCTCAACGTGATGGCATCGCTCGGCTACGTGATTATTGTATATGCGCTCGCGGTTGTGCTCGCCACGAGCGTCGTCCGGTTGCTGCGCCGCCCACCCGCATGGGCGCCAGCCATCGGCCTAGCGATAGCCGCAGTCGTATTCGTCGGGTACGCCCTGCGCACGCGCCAGGACGTCGCCGCGTGGAATCGAGCTGGCAGCATCCAACGACGAGAGCTAGGCGAGCTAAGGTCAGCTGGTCGACCCGCCCCTAGGACTACGATCTACGCGTTTGGGGGAATTGGTGCCACGGCCCCGGGCGTGTACGCCTTCAGGGTCACGTGGGACCTCAACACCGCGGTGGAGCTCCTCTGGAATGACACCACCCTGCACGCCTATCCGATCTTCACCGGCACCCAAATGACCTGCACCGCCACACAGGTCGTGCCCGTCGGCCCGTCCAACGGCGACAGTATCGGCCAAGCCGCGAACTATCAGCACGCCGTCTTCTACGACTTCCGCAGCGGTCGCCAGCAGCGGATCGCTAATGCGCCCGCGTGCGCGCAGGCAGTCGCCAGTTTCGTACCGGGTCCGGTCGAAGAGTAGCCGGTGTCTCGTCAGCAAGTATGACTACGCAACAGGCTGCCAATATAGACTTCGCGCAAGTGCCCGATCAACGCGCAAGCCAGACTCATACTGATCCGTCCACATCGGGCGCAGTTGGCGTCGTCATCCTTGGAATGGGCCGTAGTGGCACAAGTGCTGTGACCCGCATGTTTGCGAGCGCTGGCTTTTTTGTTGCGCGCGACGAGGACCTTATGCCAGCGACGGAGGCCAATCCGGCGGGACACTGGGAGAACATGAACATCTGGCGCGCCAATGAGCACGTCCTTGATCGACTAGGGGGCAGTTGGTTCGATCCTCCCCCCGTGGCCAAGCAACTCGCAGCGCGCGAGTGGGCAATTCCGGCGTTGCGTGCTGAGGTCCAGCGGATCATCGGGGAGGCGGCTGGTGCACCGGTGGCGATCAAGGATCCTCGAATCGGCGTGATGACGACCCTGTGGGATCCGATCATCGCCGACCATTTTCATCCTGTACTCGTGATCCGCGACCCCGTTGAGATAGCGCGCTCGCTCTATCACCGCGACGGTACTCCATTTCCTTTTGCGCTTTCGGCCTGGGAACTACATATGGCGGCACTTCTCGACTACCTCGATGGTCGAATCGCAACGGTGGCTCCCTATGCCAGTATGACCGAAGACAGCGGGGTAGGACGGCTGATCGTTGAGTCGGCAGGCGACCACATTGAGCCCTCTCGGACTAGCTGTATGAAACCCGCAGACGCTCCAGCGGCGCTTGAGCTTGGATTCCACCGCAATCGCTCCATGGCAGGTGATCACGACGAACGACTCACCAGCCGCCAACTCAACCTTTGGCGACTGCTCTCCTCGCTACCGCCCGGCGATCAGACGATCGAAGCGCCGACCATATTGCGCCAACCAAGTGCCGCTGCGTACGAGGGTGTGCGCAAAGAGACCGAACGCACTCAACTTGTCGGCGATCTGGCAAGTGAGCGTGCTGTCCATGCCGAGCTCGAGACCAAGCTTGCGTCTGAATGCGAGCGAGCCACCGCGCTCGCCGCGCGGTTTGCCCACGAACAAGATCGCGCCAACAGCCTGGTGGGTACCCTGGCCAGCGAACAGCAGCAAAATACGAGCCTGGCGGCGGAGCTCGCTGTTGAGCATGAGCGCACAAACGCTGCCACGGCCGCACACATCCGGGCGGAGGGTTGGCTTGCAACCATCCAAGGTTCGGTGAGCTGGCGGATCACAGAACCCCTTCGAATAGCCAAGGGGATGCTGCACCGGCAGTACCGTCGCACTCAAGAGCAAGGTGTTCATCGGTTTTCCTGGCTGGGCGGCAAACCGGTGCCCCCGGTCGGGGAGATTGTGTCGATGGGCCGACATGGCGTTCCGCGGCTATCTCAACGTGCCCGTCGGCGCTCATTCGGTACGGCGCCCTGCGAGATCCACGTGCCGATCAGCCCTACCGAACCTTTTTTCACCAAGATCCAATACTTGGTGGAGTCGCTTCGGCACTTCGGGGGTGCGCTCGCCGACAGCCCGGTGATCGTCACCGTCGGGGGGGACGAGCCAGTCGATCTTGCCCGCCTTCAGCCCTGGTCACGGCGCCTGGGCGTCGAGTGGCGCTGGCTTGACGACTCCTCATGGCAGCGCCACGGCATCTTTGCGACCGCCCTACAACGATTTTGCTACGACATCGAGGCCCCCAGCGCACTTCTACTCGATGCGGACACCTTGTTCGTTCGGCCAATCGATGACCTACTCGATGATTCGGGTCGAAGTGGCGCGATCGCAGGGGTCGTAGCGCATGTCTCACCTTTCATCGGATATGAGGGGGAACAGGACCTTTGGGAGCAGATCTTTCACGCTACAGGCTTGGTGAGTCCTGCGTTGGCGTGCGAGCATTCAGGCTGGCAGGTCATCGAGTTCGACCCCGCCAGGCGCTACTGCCCACCCTATTTTAATCTCGGCTTCGTTTTCGCCCAGAGAGATATCTTTAGCAGGCTGGCGGAGTCGATCTATTCAGAGATGGAGATCATCGAGCGTATGCATCCTACTCTGTTCCGTTGCCAGCTCGCACTGACAGCTGCGATCGTGCGGTCTGGAGTACGTTGGCGTGCACTACCGATGCGCTTCAATTTCCCCAATATCCCTGAGTATCTTCCACGTCATCAAGTCGAATTTGATGACGTGCGCATAATTCACTACTTGAAGGACGAAGAGATCAACCGGGCCGAGGACTTTGCGTCGCCGGAGAGCGTCGGGGCTCTGCTCGCGCGGGAGGACCTGAACCCGATCAACCTGAAGCTGCGAGAAACATTGCGCCAAATACACGAGCGCGTGCTCGCCGAGGCATAGGCGTCGTGTATCCGTTTATCCGGCCGACGATCCCCCCGCCCGAGGCTTGGCTGGACCTGCTCGCGCCAGCGTACGAAGAGCGGCGCTATTCGAACTTTGGCCCCGTCGCCTCACGGCTGAAGCGGGAACTGGAGCAGAAGTACGCCTCGCCCGAGCACAGTGTGGTTCTGGTCTCGAGCGGCACCGCGGGACTGATCGCGGCGCTATTGGCGCTCGAAGTCCACGGCGCCGTTGCGATGCCCAGCTTCACGTTCCCCGCGACCGCGAGCGCCGTGATGCTCGCCCGGTGTACGCCGCTCTTCCTCGACGTCTCGCCGGAGACCTGGGAGCTCGACATCGCTCAGCTCGAGCAGGTGCTCCAGCGCCAGCGGGTCGGCGCAATCTTGCATGTGCGGACACTCGGGCTCTGCCATCCCCTCGACGATCTCGAACGGCTCGCGCAATCGTTCGGCGTACCGCTGATCGTCGACTCGGCGGCCTCCCTCGGCGGTCGTGAGCCGAGCGGGGCATCGGTCGGTGGCAGTGGCGACGCCGAGATCTTCTCGCTGCACGCGACCAAGGTGTTCGGCGTAGGCGAGGGCGGCGCGGTGTTCGTGCGCAAGCATCTCGCCGAGCGACTGCGGAAGACGATCAACTTCGGCCTTGCCGATGGCGTGCCCGAGGTCCTTGGGTTCAACGGCAAGCTGAGCGAGGTGCACGCGGCGATCGGGCTCGCGGTGCTGAAGCGGATCGATGGCTTCATCGCGCGCCGCGGCGAGATCGCCCGCGGATACCGAGCCAGACTGGAGCAGGATGCCGCGCTCGAACACGCACCCAACGCCGGCGCGCCGCCGTGGCAGACCTATCCGGTGGCGCTACCCGGCAATGCGGACCCGGTGGTCGAGCAGCTTGTCGCGGCCGGCGTGGGAGTCCGTCGTTACTACGCGCCACCGCTCCACCGCACGCCGCCATTTGCCGCTGACGTGTCTCTCCCCGTCACCGACGACCTCTCCGCGCGAATGATCTGCCTGCCTGTTTACTCGGACATGAGCGACCGGGAGCTGGACGAGATCGTCGACATCGCCAATCGCGTCCTCGCTCCAGCCTTCGAGAGATCGGCGTGAAGAGCTCGGGCTTCCTGACCCACGAGGAGCTGCTCGAAGTCGGGTTCGGCGCCGTGGGCGAAGACGTGAACGTGGACGCCACCGCCACCTTCTACGGCGCAAGGCGGATCGTCGTCGGCTCGCACGTCCGCATCGACGCCGGCGTCGTGCTCAGCGCGGGCGACGGCGGCATCCTCATCGGCGACCACGTCCACATCGCCGTGCGCGTCTTCATGACGGGCGCCGCGAGGATCGAGCTGGGCAGCTTCGCGGGGGTGTCGGCGGGCACCGCGATCTTCTCCTCCAACGACGACTACAGCGGCGCCTGGCTCACAGGCCCCACCATCCCAGATGACCTGCGCAACGTCACAAGCGCCCCCGTCGTGCTCGGGGAGCACGTGATCGTCGGAGCGGGCAGCGTCATCCTCCCCGGCGTCACGATCGGACAGGGCGCCGCCGTCGGGGCGCTCACCCTCGTGCGCAAGGACGTGCCGCCGTTCACGATCGTGGCCGGCCCCCGCGGAGAGACGATCGGCGAGCGGGACCGGCGGCTGCTGGAACTCGAGCGGGAGCTGCGGGAGCGGTCGTGAGCCGCGCCTGCATAAAGGCTCTATCGCAAGCCAACACCCGCTGCGGGGCACAACGCCGCCCTCGACCAAGCGACGACTGGCGGGCGACTAGACTGACATCCATGAGCATCATCCACATGTCGCTCGCGTCATCGAGGCAGGAAAACCCAGCATGGCTGTGACCCATCAGGCAGACCTCGTGATCCATGAGGACTTGAAACCCTACGCAGGGAGCTGGGTGGCGCTCCGGGCCGGCAAAGTGGTGGCAAGCGCGCTCGACGCGATCGAGTTGCGCGACAAGCCCGAGGTCCACGCAGACGACGTGCTCATGCCGGTCCCTGACCGGACCGAGGGCGTCTACATCCTGTAGAAGCCGTCTCGGGCCATGGCGGATACGCTGCTCATCCCCTATGGCGAACTTGGGTTCGGAGGAGCCCGCCCCTACCTGTTCCTGCACGTGACGGGCCCCGACGGTCACGGCAGGATGATCCCCGGCTTGATCGACTCTGGAGCCGACAACACCGTCCTGCCTGCCGGCTACGCGCCGCTGATGAGCTACACCAGGGCCGACCTCGACCTCCTCGAAGGAACGCAGGTCGGCGGCAGCGTCACTCTGCGGCGAGCCGCCCGACCATCGACGGCGTACGTCCCCGAGTTTCCCGATCTGACATTCGAGATGACTCCGTTCTTCGTGCACGGCTGCCAGCACGCCCTATGGGGACGCGCCGACCTAAGGCGCCATTTTGACGTAACAATCAGGGAGCGCCACAAGCAGTTCCTCCTCACACCAAGTTCGTAGCGGCAGTGTCTTCCCCCCCCTAGCCTTCGAGAGATCGGCGTGAAGAGCTCGGGCTTCCTGACCCGCGACGTGCTGCTCGAGGTCGGATTCGGCGCCGTGACCAACGACGTAAGTGTGGACGCCACAGCCACCTCCGTCCACGTTGCGGCAATCCCCACGCGGACCATCACGAATGCTTATCCGCGACGCACATCGATGCGCTCGGGCAGGAAACGCTCGTCAACCCGCCCGACTGCGACCCACCGGCGACTGGCGGGTCCACCACCACCGGCCGCTGCCACTTCAGATGGCTAAGAATGCTCGCTGAGGCTGCCGCTGCGCACAGGGCAAAAAGGAGCACCACCAGCCCCGCGCCGCGACGCGCGCCGCGCAGACACGCTCGTCCTCTCGATCCCCCGATCATTCGCACGCCCCCGTCCTTTGTTTTGCTCTTGAACGAACAACGCACGCATCGCGGAGTTGCGAGAGGGGCCTCGGCTGGCGGTCACGCCTCAAGCCACTCACCGATGTCCGGATCCCACGTGCCGGACGTCAGCTCGTGGTTGAGGACGGGGTCAAGGAGCGATGCAGCGGTGGCGTGACCGTGGTGGACATCATCGTCAGCAGGGACATTTGCTGCCAGCTTGCGCCAGCCCGGCTCCCAATCGCTGGGGGGAGGTGGCACTGCATGGGGCACGGGGTGGATGGCGCGCCGCTCGAAGATATCCCTGATTGCGTGCGAGCAGCTCGATCGCCTCGTCCTCGCCGATTGCCCAGTCGACGTCGATGTCTTTGGTCGTGCGAGCCCGGGCGCCGAGTCGCAGCTCGAGCGCGAACCCTCCCTTGAGCACCCAGACGTCGGGCGCCACTGCATGCAGGCGCGCCAGCAGACGCTCGAACACCACGCGCTTGCGGAGACGTGCCAAGCCGACCCCATCGTGCTGCGCCGCCTTGAGCCTGGCCTCGAGCGCCGTGCGGAACGCCGCGGACGTGCGGTACTTCACGCTGCGTCCACGTAGAGGGCAGCATCGAGCCGCGCGCGCCACTTGCCCGGCAACTCCGCCTCCAACCGCCGGCGGGTCGTGAGGCCCCGGCGGATGGCTTGGCGGATCGCGAGGTCGATCTGCTCTGTCCATCCACCGCTGCGCAGCAGGTCCGCCACGGTGCGCTCGACACCGGTCACGGGGATACCGAGCACCTGGCGTCGATGCCGGTGGTCGATCAACCGGTCGGTGAAGTGGACGCGCACACCGGGCGGGGTGCGCAGCCCTCGCTTGGCGCGCGGCAGCGTGACGTGAACCTCGTCGGCGATCACGTCGGCGAGATCGAGGAGCTCGAGCGCGCTCTCGTGAGAAACCACGCCGTCGGCGCGCGTAAGCGCAAGCCATCCGGCGATCACATGGCCCTGCGGCGGCGTCGGGAACCGCCGCAGTCGGTATACGCCATGCCCGACGCGTTCCAGCGCGTCGCTCTCGGTAGCGTGGTAGGACAGTGTGGAGCGCGGGATGCCAGCCTCCATCGCCTGGTGCGCAGTGAGGAACCCCCCCTGAGTCTCGGCGATCTCGTACAGCCGCCCGATCACCGAACCCTCACGAGAATCTACTGATTCCCCGTACATATCCGTGACAATAGCACACATTCCGCACGCGGACGATCCCCAATGCCTCCCCCGACCCAGCTCCACGGCTCGCGCGCTGCACTGAGGGAGCGCGAGGACCCGGGCTCGCGCGCGGCGGCGGCATCGGCGAGCGACTGCGGAAGAGGATCAACTTCGGCCTTGCCGATGACGTGCCCGAGATCCTTGGGTTCAACGGCAAGCTGAGCGAGGTGCACGCGGCGATCGGGCTCGCGGCGCTGGAGCGTTCGCGACGTGGTCCGCTCTTGCGCCAATTCCCGGGATCGGCATGTCGACGACGCAGTTGACGCCCCAGGGCAGGTTCTCTCGCACTTGGGGCTGCCCGTGTTTACAGACCTTCGGCTCTCGAAGTTGGCGCGTATGCGTCCTTCCACCCAACAACTGCGACCCTGCATATCGCCACAGCGTTGGGTGATGCCGGGGACCGGCGCGGGGGCTGCTCGCCGCTCGTTTGGCCAACGGGCTGTTGGCCAAATGCCTCAGTCGGTGGCGACAGGCTCCTCGTCGGCGAGCTCGCGGTAGAGCACGCGATGCCCGCTACGACAGCAGCTCGTCGATCGCATCAAGAAAGCTGCGCGCAAGCTCGATCGCCCGATGGGCGTCCTCGGCTGGCGCTGGCCATGCGTCGTAGTCCGCCTGCTCGCGCTCCGGCTGGAGCTTCTGCACGGAGCTGGCCAGGTCGGCGTCCACTTCGCCACTCTGCACAAATGCGCCGCGAAACTCATGCCATGTCCCCCGATGGGTCTTGGCCTGGATCCCACACTCGCTGAGCGCCGCCCTGGCGCAGTAGAGCATTGCGTAGTACGCGGCGCTCAGCGCAGTCGACGGATCCTCGTCGACGACCGCTTCAGCGCCCGCCAGGCGCCGCCGCGCGGCCAGCAGGAACTCACTCGAACGCGGGCTCACCCCGACCCACCGACGGCGATCCTGTCGCGGTCGACCTCCGCGATGAAGAACGACTCGATCTCACGACGCTGCGCCAGCCACGCGGGCGTGTTGATGTGGATCGAGAACGACCACGTCAGATCCGCCGCCCCCAGCGCGCTCGCCGCCCCGCCGAGCGTCTCGTGCACCAGCGTCTTACCCTCCCACGAGGCATCCTCCACCAACACCAGCACATCCACGTCGGAGTACTCCATCGGAGGCTCCCCGCGGGCGCGCGAGCCGAACAGCCACACGGCGTGCAAATCACTGCCGAGGCGCGCCTGAAGCTCGTCGGCAAAGCGCTTCAGCAGCGCTCGCTCGCCCGGGCTCAGCGACGCCTCTGCCAGCTTGCTCATTGGCTCAATGTACAACCGCCGTCTCCGTCTCCGGGGGCAACCGTGGGCGCGGCCGCCCACGTTTCGATCCTCTCTGGCCGGAACCGTAGGTACCATCGGGGAATGTCGCCACAGTCCAAGGCGGGCCTGGCGCGCGAGCACCTTACGAGAGCCAGCGGAGCGTTTGAGATCGGCCCGCACAGATGCGTTCTGGGAGCGATTGCTCGCCGGCGATGACTACATCCAGTGGACGCTCCGCTTCGGCTGCATCCTGCACGACGACGGCATCCTTCGGGGCGCCAGCAGCTATATCGACGAGAGTGGCCTCACCCCGTCCGCCGAGCGCAAGCTCGGCCAGGCCCGTCGCGGGCTCAGCCTGGCCCGGCTGGTTCTCGAGGGCGGCGACGTCGAGGCGGCCCGTGAGCAGTGTCGTGCGGCGCTGACCACGATCGCACGGTGGTTGTTGATCGCAAACGGAGAGTTCCCACTCTCCCGCAACGAGCTCTCCGACCAGCTGCTTACGCTCGGCTGCTTCGATCTGGCTGCGGCACTGCAACGTCTGATCCACTACGAGCCCTCCCGCGAGGAGCTGCACACCGGCCTCGAGCTCGCCGAGAAGCTCATGGGCACGCCTCAAGAGCTCAGCTGAGGCCGTGAACCAAGCGCGCTGAGTGGCGCCGCCGCGGCCGATCCCGGGGGTCAGCGCGGTTGAGCTACCTCGACTCCCAGAGCCTGCGCTGCGCCTGCGAGGCGTCCGTCATAACAGTAGAAACGCTCGATGTCCTCGCCCAGGCTGAGGACGGTTGCCAGGTGCAGAGCGTCGAGCGATCGCAACTCGACAGGGTTCAGCTCGGAGGCGGCATCGAGGATCGGCTCCTCCAGCGGGAGAAGCGTGATCGCCGTCAGGGCAGCGCGGGCGCGCGTGCCGGCCAACTCGCCGTAGCGACGGGCCGCGCGGCGTCCCTCGACGACGAGCAGGGCGCTACTGAGAAGATCCCTGCCGACCAGGTCACGACGCAGAGCAGAGCTCTCCGCCTCGGAGCGCACCAGCTTGATGAACGCCGATGTGTCGAGGTAGTCGGGCAAGCGGCCTACACGCGCTCGGAGCGCAGCTCATCCAGCACCTGGTCGCTGGGAGGGCCGGGAATCGGCGTGGACAGCTCCGGCAGAACGTCGAGCAGGCTGCCCTGGCCGCGCCTGGCGCCCCGTTCGCCGACGAGCCGGTCGATGACCGTGGCGCGTCCCGGCGCGGGCGTGAGCTGTGCGATCTGCTGGCCGCGATCGGTGATCAGAAACGACTCGCCGTGCCTTACGCGTTGGGCGTAGCGACTGAGGTTCTGGCGCATCTCGCGGATACCGACGAGCTCCATGTGCGTCATTGTAGCGCGTTCGATCGGGAAGGCAGCGCAGCTATCGCGATCGGTGCTCGCGCGACCGCAGGTTGTAGAGGGCCATGTCGAAGAAGTACAGGCGCCCATCGGAGCTCACGAGCGGCTTGACGTCGAGCGCTCTTGACAGCTCGGGGATCAACGCCTTCCCTCTGTGGGGATAGCCGAACGTGTCGAGGTAGATGCCGTCGAACCCCAGCGCCGAGAGCTCGGCGAGCATCTGCGCCGGCGGGCGGTGCGCGACGGCGGCCTCCCATTTTGAGGGCGGGCCCTTGAGCTGGCCGTAGCTCCAGCGCAGGTCGCTCGAATGCAGGTAGCCGATCAGCTCGGCGTAATCTTCCATCCGGTGCACCGGCGGGTTCTCGGGAAACGGGACGTACGGGAGCTGGAACACGCTGGCGCCGGCCGGCAGCCGGCGTTGGATCGCCGCGACGAAGCGGCCGTCGGCGCGGTATTCGGCCGCCTCCCGCTTGTACGGCGGCGCCATCGATGAGCCCGTTTGGTCGAGCACGCCGACGGCCAGCACCGCGGCCAGGCAGGCGGCGTAGCCCCAGCGCCTGCCGGGCGTACCGCTACCGATGCGCCGCCTCAGCGCGTCCAGCATCAACCCCGCTCCCATCAGGGCGAAGAAGGCGATAAATACCGAGATGCGGTTCCAGGCGCGCAGCTGGGGGCTCACCACGTAGGCGAACAGCGTCCCCAGTCCACCGACCGTCCCGATCAGGAAAGCAAGGCCCGCACCGAGCGCCGCGTACGCATAGCGGGGGTCGGCAAACCTCCGCCGGTCGGCCCGCAGCGCGCGGGCCACGAACGCGATCGCCACCCCCACCAGGCCCAGCGTGCCGATCAGCCCGAGGCTGGCGCTGTGCCCCTCCCCCATGGGCGCGGTGGCCGTGGACTGGTAGTTCCGGGCGAGATGCGCCAGCGGCTCGATGCGGCTATCCGCGATCGGCAGCACCAGATCGGCCAGCGACAGCGCGAAGACATCGCTTTCCTTCGGCTTGCGCCGGCCGACGACCGGATTCCCACCGTGCTGGGCTCTGTAGATCAGCGTTGGCAGCCCGTTGAGCGCCACCGTGGCGAGCACGAGCGCGGCCACCGTCCCACCTGTCGCCAGCACCCGGAAACTGCGGTTGGCGAGGAAGGTGAATGCCGCTGCCAGCAGCACCAGCGCGGCAGTGAAGGCGGCGTAGTAGTTGTCCGATGAGCCCATCACCACGCAGGCCAGCACGGTCGCGCCGGAGCGCGTGGTCAGGTACCTCGCGACACCGTGCCTCGTTGCGCTGCGAGCGAACAGCGCTTTGCCCGAGAGCACCGCGATGACCAGCCAGCAGCCGAGCGGCACGGTGAAGTAGGCGCCCTGGAAGATATGGCTCTCGGCGTCGAAGAAGTGATACGGCAGCAAGGTGAAAAGGACGGCGCACACCACCGAGGCGCCCCGCGAGATCCTCACCGCGCGCAGCCCGGCGTAGCCGCTCAGCGCAATCAGCGGGAAGCAGAGCAGGAAGAAGAGATTGTCGACCTCGGCGGGATTGCCGAAGGGGATCCCGATCAGCTTGACGATCAGCAGGTAGAGACTGTCGCCGCTGAATACCGGGTAGTTGTAGAGGTGCTGACCGGCTGGCGCACCGAGGCTTGGGTTGCTCAGATACCAGCCGTGTTCGAGGATGCCCTTGATGGCGGCCACGCCGAAGGTCTCATCGCCACCCGGGCTCGAATACAGCGGTACGCCGAAATTGGCCTTCCACACCTGCAGCACGACCACCGCGATCGCAGTCGCCAAAGCCGCCGCGAGGAGCGCCGCCGGCAGCTCGGGCCGTAGGCGCCTGTAAGTCATGCTCCGCTGGCCGGCCGCCTGGCAAGCACCGTGTAGCCGAGGCAGTCATCGCCGCCATCCCGCAGCAGCGACAGCCTGGCCACGAGGACGCATGCCGCCAGCAGTGGTGAGAGCACCAGGCCACCGGCACGCAGCGCCAGCCGCCGCAGCGACCCCTGCTTGCGCGGCATCAGCAGCGGCAGGATCAGCGCGATGATCTTGTAGCAGGCCACGGTGAGGGCGTTGCCACGGCGATACACCTCGATTTCGGTGAATTCGCTCTGCTCCAGCAGGTGCTTCAGGCCGGAGGGGGTGAAGCGCCAGTAGTCAAAGGGCACGTAGTGCCACCGTGCGGCGAACGGCACCGTGAGGATCAGCCGGCCGCCCGGCCGCAGCGAACGCTTCGCTTCCGCCAGGAATCGGAGCGGCTCGAGCACGTGCTCGAGCGTCTCCGTGCACAGCACAGTGTCGGCGACGGCGTCCTCCACCGGCCATCTGTCTCCCGTGAAGTACTCCGTGTCCGGTATGTGGTAGCCGAAGCGGTCTTTGGCATCGGCGGTGTCGATGCCGATGTACTTCACCTCCGCGGGCACGAGCGTGCGGTAGGGCTGTGCGCCGCAGCCGACGTCAAGCAACGTGCCGCGCACCGTCCTCAGCTCGCCGGCGAGATCGTTCCAGATCGAGCTGGCTTGCACATCGAACAGGCGGCGAGCGCTGGTGATCGCCCGGCTGGCGGGACCGTCGAGCTGGGTGAAGGGGGGAGGCTGCCAGCTCTCGTCGCGCTGGCCGGCGACGTCGGCGCGGCGAGGGGAGGTGGAGATGCTGTCGGTGGGTGGCCGTGAGAACATGGTCATCTCGATCAGCGCTGGAGGACTTCGCGGGCGAAGTCGACCAGTCGGCCGGCCCGACGGATCGTGCCTGTTTGGTCCTGCTCGGACACGTTGAGGAAGCTGTAGTGAGCCTTGTCCTTGAGGCCCACGAGCCGCTCGAAGTTGTTCGCACCGGCCTCGCCGCCGGGAGTGATCCGGCGCAGGAATCTCGCTGCGTCCCGGTGATCGGGTCCCCGGGAGCTCTCACCGAGCGCCTTGCAGCAGGCGGCGTCCGACGCCGCGATGCCGGCGAGCACCGCGAGTCCGGTGGCGACGTTGTGAGCCTCCAGCGAATCCTCACCGGCGACGAGCTCTGCTACCTCCAGGTACTTCTCCGCGTCTGCGAGTCGCTTGCGAGCATCGGCTGCGTCGCACTCGCGGGATCGGGGCTCCTTCGCCCCCCCGCGGCTCACCGCGCTGTCCCGAGGAGCTCGCGAAGCGGGACCCCAGCGAGGTCGATGCCGTCTCGTTGAAGGCCCCCAAGAACGGGAGGGCTCTCGTTGCGCATCTGCTCGATGTCCCGCTCGGCGAAATCGATGATGCCGGCGTCGTTGCCCGTCCACGCAAGGACGGCCTCCCCAAGGCCCCGCAACTGAGCCTCCCATGCCGGGGCCTCGGTGTCCATGCCGGCGGGACGGACAATGAAGATGTCGATGTCGCTGTCGATGTCGCCGTCCCCCCGTGCAGCGGACCCGAACAGAGATGCATGCACCGGGGGAACGCTCCAGGTCGAGAGGGCGTCGCGCAGGCGTTTGAGGAGCTCGGTGCGGATCAGAGCCAGGGTCTCGACGGCGGGTGCCGCGAGGTGACGGCGGTTGAGCGTGTACAGCGATGCGGGCGGCACCTCCTGCCGAAAGACGATCCCCTGGCTTACAAGTCGGTTGAGCGCCTTGGCGACCGCGGCCACCGAACCGCGTCGCGCGAGCCTTGCGACCCGGCGACCCGTGAGCGGCTGGGTCGTTCCGGCGAGGACTACCAGGACGTCTCCCTCCACGGTCGGTGCTACGGCGCTGTATGCACGCGACACGTTCATAACGTCTATAATACCATACACTTGTCTTGGGCGAGATACGTTTATCTTGAAAACAAGACATTCAGGCTGTTTAGGCGCCATCCTCCACGCCGTAGCGCTCCCACAGCTGCGGTCGCTCCCGTAGCCACGCGGCCGTGCGGGCGAGGCCATCGCCGAGGCCGGTGGCCGCCTTCCAGTCGAGCAGCTCCGACGCGGCGCGCGGGTCGGAGACCCACACGTTGGTGTCCCACTCGCGCTGGCCCATCGTGCCCCACTCGGGGAGCACCGTCACACCCAGCGCGCCGCGCGCCACCTCGACGAGCTCATCCAGACGCGTCTGGACCCCCGAGCCGACGTTCAGCGTCGACCCGGGACCTGCGGGCGCGCCGCGCTCCGCCGCGCGCAGCAGCGCCTCGCAGCAATCCTCCACGTACACGAAGTCGCGCGCCGTCTGCGGGCCCACCAACGGCGGGAGGCCGCCGCGAGTCGCCTCGCGCACCAGCGCCGGCACCAGCCGGCCCGGCTCCTCCCAGGGGCCGTAGATCGAGTACAGGCGCAGCGTCACCGCCGGCAGGCCCTCCGCCGCGGCGAGCGCCGTGAGGTGGGTGCCGGCGGCCTTGGTGACGGCGTAGTGGCTGTTGGGCTCCAGCCACTCGTCCTCACGCGGCGCGTGGGACTTCAGGCCGTACTCCGAGGAGGAGCCGGCGTTGACGAACGCCTGCACCCCGGCGGCGCGCGCGGCTCGGAGCAGCGCCGCGGTGGCGGCGACGTTCACGGCGATCATCTGCGCCAGGTCGCCCTGCCAGGAGTAGGCGCCGTGGGCGGCCAGATGGAAGATCCATTGTGGCTCGGTGGTCGCTACGACCTGCTCGAGCGCGGCGGTATCACGGAGGTCCAGCTCGAGCAAGCGCACTTCGGCCACCACCTCCTCCAGCCGCCACGCGGTCTCGCGGGAGCGCGTGAGGGCGATGACCTCGTGCCCGGCAACATGCAGGCGCCGGACGAGGTTGGCGCCGAGGAAGCCCGCGGCACCTGTGACGAGTGCTCTCACTGCCGCTGCACCTAGCCTCCGCCAAGGCCCCCGGGGCGTGTGACGAGCGCTCTCATCACGGCCACGCCCAGCCTTTGCCGAGGCCTCGCGGCGCCTGTGACTGGCGCTGTCACTTCGTCGATCAACCCGGCTTGCGCGCGATCAGGCAGAGGTTGCCGAGGGGCACGGTCACGCGGATGCGGCCCGCCGGGCCGGCGCGCATCGCCCCCAGCAGCCGGGGCTTCAATCCTGCTGGCAGCGGGACGAGCTGCGTGAGGTAGGCGAGGCTGTAGGTGTTGCGCACGCTGCGCACTCGCGAATCGGCGAAGCCCGCCTTCGCGAACAGGCGGCGCATCGTGGTGGGCGAGTACAGGTAGGTGTGCTCGATGTCGACGATCGGGCTGCGCTCGCCGAGCAGCCGCGCCGACCATGCGCTGACGTTGTGGTTGAGCGCGAGGATCTGCCCGCCCGGCCGCAGCGCCGCGAGGCACTCCTCGAGCAGCTCGACGGGCCGAGAGATGTGGTCGAGCACCTGGAAGAGGCACACCGCGTCGAAGCTCTCCGGGGCGAACACCCCCGCGCGCATCACGTCCTGCACGATCGCGCCGTCCAGCTCGGGCGGGGCCTTGGCGACGGCGTCGGCGCTGGGCTCCACACCACGCACTTCATGCCACCCCTGCCGCCGCGCCTGCTGCAGGAAGAAGCCATTCCCGCAGCCGATCTCGAGCAGCGCCTCGCGCCGCGGCGAGCGCTCCTCCAACCAGCCGAGCGCGCGGCCGTATGTCGCCTGGATCGACTCGACCTCCTCGCCATAGTCGAAGCTGCTGGACGCGTACAGCGCCGCCAGCAGCTCCTCGTCGGCGACCGGATCCGAGCGCACGAGGCCGCAGCTGTCGCAGACGACCATCCGGTAGTGGACACGGTCGGGTAGGCGCCGCGCCGAGAAGACGCGGGCGTTGAACGCCTCGGGGTCGAACGTCGCGCGCCAGCGCTCCGCGGCGTTGCCCTCGCTGCCGCAGATCGCGCACCGGGTGGCGAGCATCTCGGGCAGCTTCGTGTCGAGGGCGTCGTTCACCGCTGGCGCACCTGCTCACGCGGCGGCGATCCGCCCTCGACCGTCGCGGCCCCATTCTCCGCCGGAGCCTTGGTGGGAGGACTGCCCGGGGGAGCCGTGGCGGGGGCGCTCTCCGGCGGAGCCTTGGTGGGAGGGTTGAGGACGCTCTCGACCAGGTAGGGCGGGCGGTGCTTGCTCTCCTCGTAGATGTGCGCCACGTAGGAGCCGATGATCGCCAGGCACAGCAGCTGGATGCCGCCGATGAACAGCATGCCGACGATCAGCGTGGTGAAGCCCTTGGGCGCGAGGGTCGGATCGGTGAAGTGCAGGATCAGCTGCGCCACCAGCGCGAGGAAGGAGACGCCCACCGTGATCAGCGCCAGCCAGGCGATCAGGTCGAGCGGCACGTAGGAGAACGACACGATCGCGCGGCGCGCCCAACCGATGTTCTTGACCAGCGAGTTGGTGGTCTTGCCGAACATGCGCTCCGGGCGCACGTACGGCACCCCCACCTGGCGGTAGCCGACCCACGCGCGCAGTCCTCTGATGAAGCGGTGTGACTCGGGCAGGCTGTTCAACGCGTCGACGACGCGGCGGTCGAGCAGCCCGAAGTCGCCGGCGTCGAGCGGGATGCTCAGGTAGGAGAGCCGTCTGAACAGGCGGTAGAAGAGCTTGTAGGCGCGGCGCATGAACGCCGTCGTCTCGCGCTCGACCCGTACGCCGTAGACGATGTCGAATCCCTCGCGCCACTTCTCCACGAACTGCGGAATGATCTCGGGCGGATCCTGCAGGTCTCCGTCGAGCAGCACCACGGCGTCTCCTGTGGCGATCTGCATGCCGCTGGTGAATGCGCTCTGCGAGCCGAAGGCCCGCGTGTGGTTGACGACCACCACTTTCGGGTCGCGGCCGGCGAGCTCGGTAAGCACCTCGCGCGCGTTGTCGGGGCTGCCGTCGTTGACGAAGATGATCTCGTAGTCGGCGCCAATCTCGGCGAACATCGCGCAAAGGCGCTCGTGCATGATCGGCACCGCAGGGGCGTCGCGATAGCAGGCGATGACCGCGCTGATCTTCACGCGGTCACGCCGTGGCGGTGTCGAGCGCCGCCTGCACTGTGGCAGCGAGCCGCCGCGCCGAGAGCCCGAAGCGGTCCTCGAGGAACCGCTGGCTGCCGGTGAGCCCTCGCGGCGTGGCGTCCACGCCGGCCCGGATCAGGCGACAGCCAAGGCCGCGCTCGGCGATCGTCTCCGCCACCAGCGAGCCGAGCCCGCCGTTCAGGTAGTGAGCCTCCACTGAGATCGCCAGCGACACGCCGCCCAGCAGCTCCGCGAGATCCTCGATGGGCGAGGGATTGAACGTCGAGACGACCGCCACGGTTGCGCCGACGCCCTCTTCGGCGAGCATCTCCGCTGCGAGTTGCGCCTCGCGGGCGATCGAGCCGATCGCGATCAGCGCCACGTCCGCGCCGTCGCCGATCAGCTCCGCGCGGCCAGCCGAGAAACGACCGTTCAGACCGGCAACCGGCGTGCCCTGCTTGGCGACCCGGAAGTAGATCGGCCCCTCGTGGTCCTTCGTGGCCCGTACGGCCGCGCGCGCCTGGGCGCTTTCGGCCGGGGCGACCACCATCAGGTCCGGCTGTGCGCGCATCAACGCGTAGTCCTCCAGCGCGAAGTGCGTGATCCCGTTGTGGCCGTAGTCGAATCCTCCCCCGACGCCGACGATCCGCACCGGCAGGTTGTGCAGCACCGGGCCATTGCGCACGAATTCGTACGGGCGCATCGTCGCGAACGTGGCGATCGAGTAGACGAACGGAACGTACCCCGCCTCCGCGAGACCGGTGGCGATCCCCACCATGTTCTGCTCCGCCACGCCGACGTTGAAGAAGCGCTCGGGGAAGCGGTTGGAGAAGACGTCGAGCACGAGGTAGCCGAGGTCGCCGGTCAGCAATACCACGCGCTCGTCGGTTGCCGCCAGCTCGGCCAGCTCGGCGATGAAGTCGTCTCTCATACGGCCGCGCCCCGCGGCTCGGCGATGAAGTCGTGCCTCATACGACCGCGCCCTGCAGCTCGGACAGCGCCTGGTGGTACTGCTCGTCGGTCATCGGCAGGTAGTGCCAGTCGATCACGCTCCGCATGAAGCTGACGCCCTTGCCGAACGTGGTGTGGGCGATGATGAGGTGGGGCGCTCCGGCAGCAAAGTCCAGATCCTGGATTGTAGTCTGCATCGCGGATGGGTCGTGCCCGTCGAGCTCGTGCACCTCCCAACCGAACGCCTCCCACCGCCGCGCCGGCGCGTCGAGGTCGAGCACGTCCCTGGTGTAGCCCATCGCCTGCTGCCCGTTGAGGTCGAGAATCACGACCAGGTTGGCGAGGTGGTGGTGGGCGGCGAACATGACCGCCTCCCACACCGACCCCTCGTTGAGCTCCGCATCGCTCATCACGACGAACACGCGGCGCGAGGATCCCTCCAGGCGCGCCGCCAGCGCCGCCCCCACCGCGATCGGCAGCCCGTGACCCAACGAGCCCGCGCAGAAGTCGACCCCGTCCAGCTCGCGCTCGGGATGCACGCCCAGCAGCGTGCCATCGGTGCAGTAGCTGCCGGTCGTCCCGGCGGGCAGGCGCCCGGTCAATTCAAGCGCCGCGTAGAGGGCCAGCGAGGCGTGACCCTTCGACAGCACGAGGCGGTCGCGCTGAGAGTGGGCGGCGGGATCCCGTGGTTGGGACGCGGGGCCCGGCGGAATGTGGGACGCGGGATCCCTTCGAGCTTGGGCCGCGGGGTCCTGTGGCAATTGAGCGGCGGGATCCCGTCGAGCGTGGGGCGCGGGCGGCTCGAGCACGCCGCCGTAGAGCGCGGCGAGGATGTCGGCGATCGACAGCGCCGAGCCGATGTGTCCCACGTTGGCACGCTTGGACTGCTCGATCACGGTGCGGCGGATCCCGTCGGCAAGGGTCGTCGTGCTGTCGATGTCGATCACTGCTTCCAGGAGGGTGGCGGTGGGCCTCCTCGCCATACTACGTTAAGCCCGTGACACACCCCCCGGGAACGCCGAGCGCCACCGATCCCAGCGCGCTGCGAGCGTGGATCGTGCGCCTGCGAGATTCCGGCGTGATCCGCCAGGGCGTTCGCTACGTTCTCGCCGGCAGCACCGTGACCGTTGTGTATCTGGGCACCACAACAGTGCTGGCCAGCGTGGTGGGACTGCCCTTTCAGGTCGCGCTGATCATCGGCGCCTGCGTCGGGCTGTCGGTTCACTTCACGCTGCAGCGGTTCTTCGTGTGGGCTCATCACGAGGAGTACGCCCTCCCGCTCAACCACCAGGCCGCCCGCTACCTGGCGGTGGCCGGCACTCAGTACGGTCTCACCGCGGCATCGACCCTGATCCTGCCCGCAGCGCTCGGGCTGCCCGTCGAGCTGGTGTATCTCGCAACCGTCGCGATCTTGGTATCGGGGAACTTCCTCATCTTCCGCAACACGGTCTTTCATCCCAAGGCTCCTGTCTAGAGCCGTCGCCTCGGCAGCCGTCAGAGGAACTCGGCTGCAGCCTCCAGGGCGTCGGCGACCGATGTCAAGCTGTGTGGGGCATGGACGACACACCCACCTTCGCAAACGCGGTCTCCCCGCAGGGTCGCACCGTCGAGTTGACCGAGCGCAGATGGGCCTACATCCAGCACCATGTCGAGATGCGCGGCGAGCTTGAGCTACTGCTCGCGGCGATCACCCGGCCTGATTTTCAAGAGCCCGACCCGCGTCCGGGACGCGAGCGCTATTGGCTACGTACACAGCCGCCTTTCCCGTTCCGCTGGCTGAGGGTGGTAGTAGAGTTGGAGGGCGACGTTGACCGCGTCGTCACGGCCTTCGGTCAGAGCGGTGAGCCGGAGAATTTTTCCAAATGACAATCACGATAGGCACAATCACGTTCGACCACGTCGCCTACGATGCCGATGGTGATGTGCTCTACCTGAGTGTCGGCGAGCCACGTATGCCCGCCGATTCCCAGGGGACGGCAGAGGGTCACAACGTCCGCTACGACGAGCAGGGGCAGGTGATCGCGCTCACGCTCGTCAACGCCAAATGGCTGCTCGAGCGCGATGGCGAGGTACGCGTGACGATCCCCAGCCGCGTATCGGCCGACGAACTCGCGCCCGCGATGGCTGCCTGAGGAGCGGTCTGCCGGCCAAGTACGCTTCCGGCGTACTACTTGGTACGCTCGTAGCGTACTGGTCAAGGGATCGATCCCTTCATGCAGGAATGGATCGGGCGGCTTCTAACGAGGGGATGACGAAGCGACAGCCTCCCCACCACCCGCCTTCACCCGTGGCGGGTGCCGAGCGTTGTAGTGCAGCAGAAAGGCCCCAACCAGCACGAACGGTACGAAGTTGACAGCGTGCAGCACCAGGGCGTACGGAAGAATCGTGGACTTCGGCAGGCCATACGCTTTCAAAGCCAGGATCGCCGCTCCCTCGAACACCCCTAGCGCCGCGGGCGGCGATGGCAGGATCATGCTCAGGCCAACGGCCACCGCGACGAGTACCCCGCACGCGAACGGCAGATGCAGGTGGAAGGCCACAGACACGAAGTAGGCACACAGCGCCGTGAGCATCCACGCGAGGATCGTCCACAGGAAGGCCTCGATCGCGACCCGCCGGTTGCGCAGGCCGCTGAGGCCGTGCACCAGCTCGTTCAGCGTCCGCTCGAGGCGCTCGCCCGAGAACAGCGACAGCCGGCCCAGCGGGCGCAGCAGCCAGCGCAGCGGGCGCTCGCCGTAGACGACCAGCACCACCACGACGGTCGCCACCGCCACCGCGAGCAGCAATGCCGCGATCGCGGCCGCTTTGAACCAACTGACGGGCGGCAGCCACGGCTGCACCACGAAGAAGATCGCGAGGATCGCGATCAGGTCGTACAGGCGCTCCACCACGATCGTCCCCACCGTCTCCACCAGCGGGGCGGAACTGCGCCGCGTGAGCACCACCACGCGCGCCACTTCACCCGCGCGCGCGGGCATGATGTTGTTGTAGAAGTAGCCGATCATCGTCGCGTTGAGCGTCGTGCCGGCCGGGGGGCGCCGGCCGGGAGCGAACAGCGAGCGCCAGCGCAGCGCCCGCGCCACGTCGCCCAGGCCGAACGCGATCAGCGCCGGCACCAGCCACCACCAGTCGCAACTTTGCAGCGCCCGCCACACCTCGTGGAAGTCGATGTCGCTCAGCGCGATGTATGAGAAGACGACCGTGACAGCGACGGTCACGAGGTTGAGCAGCAAGTGCGAGCGGCGGCGTTTTCCCCTCCGACCGGCGGGACGGCCGGCGGCGGCATCCATCGGGAGATCGGGGGCCTCGCGCTCGCGCTCCTCCAGCAGCATCCCGCCGGACGTTAGCCGATGACACCGCCGACAGTCACTTCACAAAATGAAGGGTTGGGGCTCGAAAATTACATACAACACCCCCGACGCCGAGCGCCCCGGTGCCATCCCCGACAGGACGCGCTGGTCGTGGGGCACGGAGGCCCCACGCCCGGGCGGCCCGGCCAGAAGCAGACGCTCGCGGATGACCCCCGCCCCCCGCGCACGAGCGCCACACCTTTGTTACGCCCCTGCCCCGCCGGGTCACTAGCCTTCCCTCTGCATGTCCGCACAACCCGAGCCCACCCCGCCGCGCCCCGCCGAGCCCGCCCCGCCGCGGCCGAACGTGCTCGCGCGCGGGCCGTGGCCGCTGGAGCGGGTGACCGCGCGCTGGAGCGAGCAGTGCTTCGAGCCCTCCGCCGCGCACGCCGCGGAGGCCGACGCCGCGATCGCCGCGCTGCAGGAGCGAGGCTCCCCCAGTCACGACGGGATGGCGGGACGGCTGGTCGGTTACAGGGAGTCCGACGGGGGGATCGAGATCGAGATTCAGCCCGTGCGCTGGGCGCTGCGCCTGGTCGGCGGCGACGCCTCCTGCAGCATGGCCGCGCTGTGCGTCACCCGCGACGCCGAGGGGCGCTGGCTGGCGGGGCGGCGCGCGCCGTGGGTCGCCTCGTGGGCCGGCCGCTGGGCGCTCGGCGCCGGCGGGGCGGTGGACCTCGGCGAGAGTCCCGCGAATACGCTGGTGCGCGAGCTCGACGAGGAGTGGTCGGTGCAGCCCGCGCGCGTGCGGGCCGAGGCGCTGATCGCGCTGCCCCACCGGATGGTGATGTTCGTCGGCCAGGCCTGGCTGCCCGAGGGCGCCGAGGTGACGCCCGACCACGAGCACGACGCCTTCGCCTGGTGGCCGGCGGAGATCGACGAGTGGCCCCCCGAGGCCGGCGAGGCCCTGCCGGTGGTGGCGCGCTGGCTGACGTCGTGACGCGGACGTGACGCGCGAGCCGGAGCTCGGTGACCCACGGGTCGGAGCCCCGGCGGCGACGAGGGGCTCGCCGCCTGTCGGCCACCCGCCTGTCGGCCACCCGCCTGTCGGCCACCCGCCGGTCGGCCACCCGCCGGTCGGCCACCCGCAGGTCGCCCACCCGCAGGTGTTCACCCGCCTGAAGTGGACCTCGTTCACCCACTCCTGCATCTACACCGCGCTTTTGATCTGCGCCTTCGCCATCGGCAAGCCGCAGCCGGAGACGTTCATCCTCGGACTGACCCACGGTTTGCTGTGGATCGGCATGTCGATCGCCTGCATCGTCTGCGTGCGCCTGCGGATCGTCCCGCTGCGCCTCGCAACCGCGGTCGCCGTGCTGGGCGGCATCGGGCCCTTCTTCGGCAGCTTCGAGTTCATGCGCGAGACGCGCAGGCGCGAGACGGCCGCGGTGGGTGCCGCGCCGGGCGCCGCGCACTGTGAAGGTCAGGTGAAGCCGTCCGTTGGCGATCCGATCCGCCCACCGGCCGCGCTAGAGTGAGTCCAGGTATGGCGGCATCCACGACGACTGGCCAGACGATCGACGTCGTGACCCCTGCCGCCGGCGAGTCGGTCACCGAGGGAACCATCCTCGAATGGCGCGTCAAGGTGGGCGATGCGATCAAGATGGACGACACGATCGTCGAGATCTCCACCGACAAGGTGGATGTGGAGCTGCCCTCGCCGGCGAGCGGAACGGTCAGCGAGATCCTCGTGCAGGAGGGCGACACCGTCACCGTCGGCCAGGTGATCGCCCGCATCGCCGTGGGCGACGGCGATGGGGCACCCGCGGCATCCGAGGACGGCGGCTCGGCAGGCAACGGCCACCCACCGACCGCCAATGGCTCCCCATCTCCAAGCGTTCCCGCCACCCCTGTGGCGACACGTGTCGCGGCCGTCGAGGGCGTGGATCTCACGACCGTCTCCGGCAGCGGCCCCGCGGGGCGGATCGTCAAGGCCGACGTGCTCGACGCGGCCGCCGGCAACGGCGCGGCCACGGGTGGGACGGCGGTGGCGAGCGGGGCCGCGGGTGGAGCGGTGGCGAGCGGAGCTGCCGCGGCAGCGACCGACGGAGGTGCGCCCGCCGACGGGGTCGTGGCCGCACCAGCGGGCGCCGAATTGATGAAGGGCGGCGCCGCGGCCCTCGCCCGCTACATGGAGCAGTCGCGCTCGATCCCCACCGCCACCAGCTTCCGCACGCTCACCGTCACCGCGCTGGACGCCCGCCGGCGCGAGCTGAAGGCGGCGGGGCAAAGGGTGTCGTTCACCCATCTGATCGCCTACGCGATCGCGCGCGCAGCGCAGGACATGCCGGTGATGGCCCACCACTTCGCCGAGATCGACGGCAAGCCCCACCGCATGGTGGACGGCCAGGTCAACCTCGGCCTCGCCGTCGACGTAGAGAAGAAGGACGGCAGCCGCACCTTGATGGTGCCGGTGATCGCCAATGCCGCCCACCTCTCCTTCGAGCGCTTCCTCGCCGCCTACGACGCGCTGGTGGAGAAGGCGCGCACCAACACGCTCACGGCAGACGACCTAAATGGCGCCAACATCACGCTCACCAACCCCGGCGGCCTCGGCACCGTGGCCTCGGTGCCGCGCTTGATGAACGGCCAGGGCACGATCGTCGCCACCGGCTCGATCGGCTACCCGGTGGGCCTGGGCAACATCGGCGCGATGATCGGCGCGGAGAAGGTCATGACGATGACCTCCACCTATGACCACCGCGTGATCCAGGGCGCGGAGTCCGGGCGCTTCCTCGCGCGAATCGAGGAGTACTTGCAGGGGGAGCTGGGCTTCTACGACGGAGTGTTCGCCTCGCTCGGCGTCGAGCTCGGCCCCGTGCCGGCCGTGCCCGCGCCGGCGGCCGCCGCGGCGGCGGCCGCGACCACCGTCGAGGAGGCGCGCCGCAGCGGCCAGCCGCGCGCGATGCCAGACGAAGAGCTGCTGCAGGCCGTGCAGTCGGCGACGGCGCTACTGAAGGCGTTCCGCACCCACGGCCACCTCGCCGCGCGCCTCGACCCGCTGGGCACCGAGCCCGAGGGCGACCCCGCTTTGGATCCCGAGCCGCTCGGCCTGACGCCCGAACTGATGGCGATGATCCCCGCCAAGATCCTGCGCATGTGGGTGCCGGGGGCGACGCTCGCCGACGCGCTGCCCCACCTGCGCGAGACCTACTGCGGCACGATCGCCTACGAGATCGAGCACATCTCCTCCCACAAACAGCGGGTGTGGCTGCGCGAGAAGATCGAGTCGGGCACCTTCAGACAGCCGCTCACCAACGACGAGCAGCAGACGCTGCTCGAGCGCCTGATCGCGGTGGATGCGCTGGAGCGCTTCATGCACAAGGCCTACCTCGGCCAGCACCAGTTCTCGATCGAGGGTCTCGACGTGACGGTGCCGATGCTCGACGAGCTGATCCAGCTGGCGGCGGCCCACGGCGGCAGGGAGGTCGTGATCGGGATGGCCCACCGCGGCCGCCTCAACGTGCTCGCGCACAACCTCGGCCGCCCCTACGACACGATCTTCGCCGAGTTCGAGGGGGCCTCGACGCTGGAGGCGGTCACGACGATCCCCCAAGGGGGTACGGGCGACGTCAAGTACCACCACGGCACCCACGGCTCCTACAAGCTGCCCGACGGGGAGACCATCCAGGTCAACCTCGAGTCCAACCCCTCCCACCTGGAGTACGTCTCCGCGGTGGTGGAGGGCGCCACACGCGCCGCCCAAACCACGCGCCAAGGGCCCCACGCCCACCAGGACACCGACGCCGCCGTGCCGATCGCGATCCACGGCGACGCCTCCTTCCCCGCGCAGGGCGTGGTCGCCGAGACGCTCAACCTGCAGGCGCTCGACGGCTACAAGGTGGGCGGCACCGTGCACATCATCACCAACAACCAGATCGGCTTCACCACCGACCCCGACGACGCGCGCTCCACGCGGTGGGCGTCGGACCTGGCGAAGGGCTTCGACGTGCCGATCATCCACGTCAACGCCGACGACGTCCCCGCCTGCATGAGCGCCGTGCGCCTCGCGTTCGCGTTCCGCAGGGAATTCGGCCACGACGTGCTGATCGACCTGATCGGGTATCGCCGCTTCGGCCACAACGAGTCCGACGAGCCCGCCTACACGCAGCCGGAGATGTACGCGAAGATCAAAGGGCACAAGCGCGTGGCGGAACTGTGGGGCGAGCGCCTCACCGCCGAAGGGGTCGTCACCAAGGAGCAGATCGACCAGCTGGCGCAGGGGGTGTGGGACAACCTCACCACTCTCCACCAGCGGTTGAAGGCAAAGATCGCCGCCGCCGCTGAGCACGGGTCGGCAAGCAGCGGCACCGGCGAATACCAGCTCGACCGCTCGCCCTCCCCCGAAGTGCAGACCGCGGTGCCCGCCGATCGCCTGCGCGAGCTGGGCAACCAGCTGCTGCGCACCCCCGACGGCTTCACCGTGCACCCCAAGCTCGTCAAACAGCTGGAGCGCCGCCGCGCCGCGCTCGATGACGGTGATGCCGAGGCCCGTCTCGACTGGGCCCACGCCGAGGCGCTCGCGTTCGCCTCGCTGTTGACCGACGGGACACCCGTGCGGTTGACGGGCCAGGACACCGAGCGCGGCACCTTCAGCCAGCGCCACATGGTGCTGCACGACGCCAAGACCGGACAGACCTTCTGCCCGATCCAGAGCCTCCCCGAGGCGCTCGCCCCGTTCGAGCTGCACAACAGCCCACTGTCGGAGCTGGCGTGCATGGGCTTCGAGTACGGGTATTCGCAGGAGGCCCCCGAGACGCTCGTGCTGTGGGAGGCGCAGTTCGGCGACTTCGTCAACTCCGCTCAGGTGATCGTCGACCAATTCATCGTCTCCGGCCTCGCCAAGTGGGGACAAACCTCGCGCCTGACGCTGCTGCTGCCCCATGGCTACGAGGGCTCCGGCCCCGAGCACTCATCCGCACGTTTGGAGCGCTTCCTCGCGCTCGCCGCGGAGGGCAATATCCGCGTGGCCAACCTGACGACGCCCGCCCAGTACTTCCACCTGCTGCGCCGCCAGGCGCGCATCGCCAAGCAGCGGCCGCTGGTGATCATGACGCCGAAGTCGCTGCTGCGCCTGCCGCAGGCGAGCAGCGAGATCGCCGACCTCGCCGAGCACAGCAGCTTCCAGCCCGTGCTCCCCGAGCCGGGCGTGCAGGACGAGAAGGTCACGCGCCTCGTGCTGTGCACCGGCAAGATCTACTACGACCTCGTCGGCCACCCCGACCGGCAACACAACGACGCCGTCGCGGTGGGCCGCGTGGAGCTGCTCTACCCCTTCCCCGAAGGCCAGATCCTCGCGCTGATCGCCCGCTACCCCAACCTGCGCGAGCTGGTGTGGGCCCAGGAAGAGCCCCGCAACATGGGCGCCCGCGCGCACATGTTCCCGCGCCTCATGCAGATCCTCCCCAGGGACGTCCACTTCGGCTACATCGGGCGCCCCGAGCGCGCCTCGCCGGGCGAGGGCTACCCGGCGGCGCACGCCGCCGAACAGTCGCGCATCGTGCGCACCGCCTTGGACCTGAGCGTCGACACCTCCCAGTACCCCCGCAAGACGCCGGGCGAGCGGTAGGCTACGTCGATGCTCTGGCGGCGCTTCAAGAACGTCTTCGCCCAGTGGCGGCGCAAGCGCCGCGCGCGGCGATGAAGATCCCGAATTTCCACGAGAGCCAGTCCAACGAACTCGCCGTGGGCCACATCAAAGGTCTCTGGCACGACCTCGGACGCGAAGCCGGCACTCGCACCGTGGGTTTGCGGCGCATCGAGATCGCCGAGGGGCACTTCTCCACCCCCGCGCACGACCACGGCGCCGACGAGGAGATCTTCTTCGTGCTCGGTGGCGAGGGGGTGCTGTGGCAGGACGGCAAGACCTGCGAGGTGCGGGCGGACGATTGCATCGTGCACCGGCCGCGGCGCGGGCCGCACACGCTGCGCGGCGGCGCCGGCGGGCTCGACGTGCTCGTCTTCGGCCAGCGCCGCGACCCCGCCCTGACCGCGCTGCCGCGGGCCGGGATCGCCTGGTCGTTTCCCCGCTGGGTGGAGCTCGCCGGCGGCGATCACCCCTTCGCCCGCGAGGCTGCCGCCGGAGCGCCGGAGTGCCCGCCGCCCGAGGCGCAGCGCCCGCGCAACGTGGCCGCCCTCGCCGAAGTGCCCGCGATCTTCGACGGCCGCGCACGCCGCTGCGGCGAGGCCGCCGGTGCCAGCGCCACCGGCCTCAACCACGTCACGCTGTCTCCCGGTGGCCACGGAGCCGCCGCCCACTGCCACTCTCTGGAGGAGGAGCTGTTCGTGGTGCTCGACGGCGACGGCATCCTGGAGCTGTGGGGCCGCGGCGCGCAGACCCCCGAGGAGCATCCGCTGCGCCCGGGCGACGTCGTCTCGCGCCCGGCGGGGACCGGCGTCGCGCACGCGCTGCGCCCCGGCGAGCAGGGACTCACCCATCTCGCCTACGGCACCCGCGAGTCGAGCGACATGTGCTTCTACCCCGAGTCCGGGCGCGTCTCGCTGCGCGGACTTGGCATCGCCCTGCGCTCGCCCGAGATCGAGCACCTGCCCAGCCTCTGAGGCCCGGCCAACCGCGGGATCTCGGCGACGTCCAGCCGCTGGAAACGCTAGCTGAGCTCAGCCACTGCCGGTTCAGCCCACCGCCCCCACTGTCGGCTCAGCCCACCGCCCCCACTGCCGCCCACCCCACCGCCGGCTCAGCTGACCCGCACCGACTTGGTGACGGCCTCCCCCCCAGCCACATGCACGACGAGCTTCGCCGTGAGCGGATGGCGCTTGGCGTGAGCCAGCAGCTTCTTGCCGGTTCCCGTCAGGCGCAGGGCGATCGTCGCAATCCTGCCCGCCCCGAGCGAGAAGGACCCCTTTGCAAGAACCACCGTCCCCCTGTGGGTGACCGTCTTCCTCCCCTTGCGTCGCCTCGTCAACACCTTCGCCGTGACCTCGACCGAGCCGCTGCAGGCGGCCAGGTCGCGGCACTCCAGCTTGACCCGCAGCGTCTTCGAGTGCCCCGACAGGACGAGGGCCGACGAGGCGATCGTCACCACGGGCTTCGGGGGCGGCGGCGGGGGCGGAGGTGTGACCGGTATGGCCACGGCGACACTGAGCGCGCTCACGCTCTTCACCACATTCTTCGCGGTGACCTCGCACGCCAGGCTGTGCCCTTCGTCGGCGCTCACCACCTGGTAAGTGGCGGCCGTCGCGCCCCGGATCGGCGTGCCGCCAATCAGCCACTGGTAGGTAAAAGACGGCGCCGGCGCCCCACTCCAGGCCCCGGCCAGGCACGACAGCGTGCTCCCCACGGCCGGGGTGCCGGACACCACCGGCAACCCCCCGTTCTTTGGCGCTTTGGCGGGGCCGCGTTCCATCGCCGCGTCGATCCCGGGGACGATGCTTTTCACGCCTACCGTGATCACCTGCGCTTCTGCGAATAGGTACTGATTGTTGTAATACTGGGTTATGTAGTTGGGCCCACCGTTGAACCCAACCTTGTACTGCCCGCCCGGCAGGCCCGGAATCGTGTATTCGCCGTTAGCGCCGGTCGCCGCGCAACCTTCGAGTTCTTTTTCGCCGGCCGCCGTGAAAGCGCACACAAATATACCTTCGATCGCCGCATTCGTCGCGACACCTGTCACCCTCCCCGTGATCTCTCCCCCTTCGACGAGTTGAGCGTCGATCGCAGGGGTGCCTTCTTTCGCGGTGACCCGGACTGCATTGGCTTCGGAGAGCGAGGTCTTGTCGTCGTAATACTGAACGACATAGTTGAGCGCGCCGCCAATGAATACGACCGTATATTCACCGCTCGCGAGGGTCGCGATCTTGTATTCGCCATCGGAGTTCGTGGCTTCACAGCGTTCCCTAAAGCCGTGCGTCGAGAGTGCGCAGACTTCTACCCCTTCGATTGGTTTGGTGGTCGACGCATTCGTGACTCGACCCGTGATCCAGCCGCCTTCTTCGAGTTCCGCGTTGATTTCCGAAACCTTTTCACTTTCCCTGACCGTCACCAGTTCCGCTTCCGAGGGCGAGGCTCTGTCCTTGTAGTACTGGGCGACGAGGTTGAGTGAGCTTTTCGCGGGAACCGCGAATTCAACTTCGTACTTGCCGGCCGGCAGTCCCGAGATCGTGTATTCGCCGTTTACGTTGGTGGTTGCGCATTCAACGTAGGCCCCCCCTTCCAAAGGGCCGCCCGCGAGCGAAGTTTCGGTGTACGCGCAGACTTCAATCCCTCCCGTGAGAGTACTCCCGGGCGCGCTCGTCACGGTGCCCGCGATCTGCCCGGTACCAGCCGCCGATGCGCTCGATACGAAGCCGCACGCGAGCGCGAGCGCGGCGAGCGCCGTGGAGGCCAGCGCCAGTACCCCCGCACGGTGGAGCCCAGCGAGATGCGGCAGGCGACGACTCGATGCGTTCACGTTCCCCTCACGATTCCATAGGACAGCAAGATTTTGGCGACGGCCGAGCGCCGCAGCATACACGAACGCCACACCGTGGATAGCGCCAGTGCCCGAGCGCTGGGCCTAACCCATTGACGACTCTGGCACCCACCCCAGGCTCGACCGTCCTCGGCGCGCGCTCCCCGCCGGCACCTGCGGGGAACCGTCCCACGGTCGAGTCCGGCCGGGTCTACCGCCCCCGCCAGACCGGCTCGCGCTTCTCCTTGAAGGCGGAGGCGCCCTCTTTGGCGTCCTCGGAGGCGAAGACCGGGCCCGAGATCGCCGCCTGGCGTTCCCACATCTCGGCGGCGGACCAGTCGAACTGCTCCTGCAGGATCTGCTTGGAGGCGATCAACGCGAGTGGGCCGTTCCGGGCAAGCGCGGCGGCCAGCTCCAGCGCCGCCTCGACGGCGCCTCCGGGTTCGGCCAGCCGGTTGACCACGCCGAGCTCGTGGAAGCGCTCGGCCGGCATCGTGTCGCCGGTCAGCGCCAGCTCCATCACCACGTGGTAGGGCATCCGCCGCGGTAGGCGCAGCAGCGCGCCGCCGGCCGCCACCAGCGAGCGCTTGGCCTCGGGGATGCCGAGCTTGGCGCCCCGCGCGGCAACGATCAGATCACAGGCGAGCGCCACCTCCATCCCGCCCGCCACCGCGAAGCCCTCGATCGCCGCGATCAGCGGCTTGCGCGCGGAGCGCTGGGCGATGCCCGCGAAGCCGCGGTCGCCGAACCAGGGCGATTCGCCGCGCACGAACGCCCCGAGGTCCATGCCAGCACAGAAGAAGCCCCCTGCCCCCGTGAGGATCCCCACCGTCAGCTGCTCGTCGGAGTCGAGCTCCTCCAGCGCGTGCGCCACGCCCTCGGCGACGGCGGCGTTGACGGCGTTGCGCACCTGCGGGCGGTTGAGCGTGATCAGCAGCACGCCCCCGCGGCGCTCGGTCAGTACCGCGGGGGGGTCGGCTATGGAGGTGCCTGCGGCGGGGGGGTCGGCGGCGGGCGAGTCGGTCGTGGTTGTCTCAGGGGTGGTGGCAGCGTCATTTGTCATTGCCGGAGCGTACCCACCTGCACACCATCGCCGCAAGGGCCGCGCGACGAGCCATCAGCTGGGCTGGGGCGGTCGTGCAGGATGCTCGATACGCTGATCCGGTGAGACCCCTCGAAGGATCCCCCCCGATCACCGATCCACCGATAGCGGATGGCGTCCGTCACCCACTTGCCGTTCCCGAGACAGTGCTTGCCGCCCGCCAACGCCCGATGTCTGAGCGCTTGGAGCTGGCGTTGAGCTGGAACGCGGTCGCGGCAGAGCTTCGCGCCGGACTCGCTGCCGTCACCAGGCGGCCTGACACCGGCCAGTGATCAAGGAGGCTGACCCGCGGGGCCGGTTCGACGCCCGCGAGCTCTTCAGGGCGCTTGCACGACACGAGGTGGATTACCTGACAGTTGGTGGTATTGCGATTCAGGCACATGGCGGTCAGCGTCTTACGCAGGATCTCGATGTCGCGATTGCGCCATCAACCGACAACATCACCCGGCTGACAGGCGCTCTGGTCGAACTGGACGCACGTATCCTCGGCCCTGACGGCCAGCGCTCGCAGGCGGTCCCAAGTGCTCCCCTCCTTGCATCAAGCGACCAGTGGCATCTGATCACCGTTCACGGACCGCTCGACATTCTCACCCTCCCGGCCCACCTCGGATCATTCGAGGAGATGCGGGCTCGGGCTCATGAGGTTCCTCTCGGCGACCTGTCCATCCCGATCGCCCACCGCGATGACCTGCTGAAGATGAAGCGCGCCGCCGGCCGCCCGCAGGATCTCGCTGACGTTCAGCTGCTGGAATCATTCGACGAGGAATCCTGAGGGCCACGAGCCCCCCGCCCTACGCCGCGAACAGCCTCAACTCCGGCTCGCGCTCGCCGCGCAGCACGTCGAGATCGACCTCTACCCACTCGATCCCGCGCGCCTGTGCGAGCACCCGCGCCTGCGGCTTGATCCGCTGCGCCGCCAGCACCCCGCGGCAGGCGCCGAGCGCGGGGTCTTGACGGATGCGCTCCAGGTAGCGCGTCAGCTGCTCGACCGCGTCGATCGTGGCGATCCGCTTGATCTCGACCGCCACCCACTCGTCCTCGGCGTCGCGGCACATCAGATCCACCGGGCCGATGTCGGTGGGCCACTCGCGGCGGACCAGCCGGAAGCCCTCGCCGCACCACCCGGGGGCGTCGGCGAGCAGCTCCTGCAGCTCGCGCTCCAACCCCTCCTTCTCCAGCGACACCAGCGTGTCCAGCTCGTGCTCGATGTCCGACAGCACCTCGGTGACGGCGATCTCCAGGCGATCCTCCTGGCGCTGCTTGCGCACAGTCAGACGCGTCAGCACGCCCTGGGAGTCGGTCTCCTGTTCGAGCACCGTCGGCGGGGTCATCCAGTTCAGCGGCTTCACGTTTGGCCCGCCGCCGTCGGCCCATACCATGAAGGTGCCATCCGCCTTGTGCATCAGCAGGCGCACCGCCTCGGGCAGCACCGTCGTCAGACGGCCGATGTATGAGACCTCGCAGCGGGCCACGATAAGGCGCACCTCGGAAACCTATCCCGTGCGTCGGTCAGCCTACGGGCACGACGCCAGTGCTGCTCGAAGTACTACCGGCCGAGACGATGATGCCGCCGGCGGATCGGTGTCAGCCCGGTAGCCTCAACTGCAAACGGTATGTCGAGTTGCGCAGCCTGAAGCCGAGCGCCGCATCCACCAGACCGCCGACGGACCGCTCCGGCAATCCCTCGCTACGCGCGATCGATGCGCGCTCGCGCCACAGGCGCTCGGTCTCCTCGATGCGCCGCAGATGGGTCTTGGCCTGCCGATGGTGGGCGGTGAGGCAGAAGCGTATCCACGGCGACGCGTCGTGGTGCGGATTCCACGCGCCGCCGCCAACCTCCGCCAGCACGTCGTAATAGGCCCGAGTATTGTGGCCGAGGTACTCCTCAATGCCGGAGAAGACCGGCGCGACGATCTGCTCACGCGCCAACGCGAGCGTCTGCAGGCATCGCCCCATGCGGCCGTTGCCGTCGCGGAAGGGGTGGATCATCACGAGGTTCGGGTGAGCCATCGCCGCCCTGATCAACACGCAGATCGTTGCGCAACCCATCGATCTATCATCGCGGTGCTCCCGGCCCGCACAGGCCCATGCTCGCGCTCGGCAACCTGCGCAATCGCCGCTGCGCCTGCGCTACTCGGGCTCCCGCTCGGGCTCGGGCATCTGCCCAACTCGCGGCGGCTCGGCCAACTGCCCGGCCTGCGGCGGCTCATCCACCACTCCGCCGTTGAGCGCCTCGCGGAACTCGCGGATGCTCTTGCCCGCCGCGCGGGTCAGTTCGGGGAGGCGCTTGGGACCCAGTACGACCAGCGCCACCGCCGCGAGGAACATGAGGTGCACGGGGTTCTCGATGCCCACACACTCAGGCTAGCGCGCCAATGTGCCCGCACACGATGCCCGCCGATCCGCGCAGTGCGATGCCCACCAATCCAAGCCGGTGATGCCCGCCGATCCAAGCCGGTGATGCCCGCCGATCCAAGCCGGTGATGCCCGCCGATCCAAGCCGGTGATGCCCGCCGATCCGCGCCGTACCCTGCACTCGTGGACCAGGCCTCTCCCTCTCCCTCTCCCTCTCCACCCCCTTCGACCTCGCCCTCCTCCCCCTCCTCGCTCCCCCCCGGCAGGCCCTACCCGCCGCCACCCGCCTCCGAGCCTTTCTGGCCGGCGCAGGCGACGATCCTTGCGGCGATCGCTCTGCAGGTGGCGCTTCCCAAGCGGCTGACTGCGGGGCCACCGTGGCTGGTGCCCTCGCTGGAGGCCGCGCTGCTGCTCGGGATGTTCATGGCCACCCCGCGCCAGCTCGAGCACGAGCATCCGCGACGGCGGCGCGTGGCGCTCAGCCTGACCGCGTTCGTGAGCGCCGCCAACATCTACTCGCTGGCCGCGCTCAGCCATCTGCTGCTGCATCGCAACGTACAGAGCGGACCCCAGCTGATCACCGCTGGGGTACTGATCTGGATGACCAACTTCCTGATCTTCGCCCTCTGGTATTGGGAGACCGACCGTGGCGGCCCCGGGCGCCGCGCCGCCGGGAACGACCGGGCCCCTGACTTCCTCTTCCCGCAGATGAGCGACGATCGCATCGAGCCGCTGTACTGGCGGCCGAAGTTCATCGACTACCTGTACGTCTCGCTAACCAACGCCACCGCCTTCTCCCCCACCGACACGATGCCGCTCACCTCCACCGCCAAGAGCATCATGGGCGTGCAGGCGCTCGTCTCGCTGGTCACGATCGGCCTGATCGTCTCGCGTGCGGTCAACATCCTCGGCTGACCGAGATCTGGGCCGGGGTAGATGTCATTCTTTTTGGAGCCCAACCACTTCAGAAAATGAAGGGTTTGGGCGTAAAAAGGATGCATTACACCCGCCTCACCACTTCAACCCCCCGGTAGTGGGTCAGTTTCAAACTGACCCACTACCAACCCCCCTCATCACTTCACAAAATGAAGGGTTTGGGGCTGAAAAGTTAATGTCGTCCCGCAGGTGCCTACCGTCTAGGCTGCGGCAGTCGCGGGGGCCCGAGGTTCGATCGCCAGCGCCTGCACCACGAGGTCTTTGACCTCGCCGTTGGCACCGAGGCGAAGCGCGCGCTCCAGCGCCTCCAGGGCGCCCTCGCGGTTCATCATGCGCAGCCGCAGGCGCCCGAGGCGCTCCCACGCTCCGGCGTCGGAGGGACCCCGTTCGGCGGCGCGTTGCGCCGCTTCCTCGGCGAGGTCGACCGCACCGACGTCTTCGTAGATGCGCGCCGCAAAGCGGTGGGGAGCAGGGCGCTCGCCGTCGACGCGCGCCCAGTCGCGCACCGCGCGCGCCGCCGCCTCCAGCTCGCCCGCCTGCCAGAACGCCAGCGTCATCAGCCGCAGCACGCCGACGTCGTTGGGCTGCGCTTCGCGCGCGTACACCAGCCGCTTCGCCGCCAGCGCGTATTCGCCTTCGGCCATCGCCCGCTGCGCCGCGACCATGAAGCGCTCCATCCGCTCGCCCGCAGGGTCGGGCTTGGAGAAGTCCACGAAGCGCATGCTGCCCGCCGGCACCGTGCGGATGCCGTGGCTGAACTTCACCCGCGCCCACTGCTGCACTTCATCGCCCGCGCCCTCGCCGGAGCTGTCGCCAGTGCTGTCGCCGGTGAAGTAGATGCCCGCCACCGTGCCCACGCCCCACTCGGGGTAGGAGATACAGCGCGCGTAGCGGTGCACCACCGAATGGTCGGGCACCCGGCTGCCGAAGGGGTCGTACTTGGCACTCTCGGCGGCGCTCGCGCGTGCGCGCTGCTCGGCCTCGTAAGCACGGCGCCCGGCCTCCTCGCGCGCCTTGCGCGCTGCCGCCGCGCTCACCCGCACCGCGTTGCGCGAGACCTGCCCGCCGCGCAGGCTCTCGGCCATCCGCTCCAGTTGGTCGGCCGCCTCGTTGATCGCCTTCAGATGGCGCTCGTGCTCGACCTGGCGCCCGGGAGGCGCGAGGTCGGGGTGCCAGCGCTTGGCCATCTTGCGACGCGCCAGCTGCACCGCGCGCTTGTCGAACGGGGGCTCCAGCTCCAGCAGCATCATCTGCTGCTCGATATCCAGCACCGTGGGCATGAAGTACAAACGGTAGCGCCTCGGATTGGGCTCTATGCTGCGCGGGAATGTCCGCCCAGTACATATTCACGATGCACCGCCTGTCCAGGATCCACCCGCCGGACAAGAAGGTGCTGGACGACGTCACGCTCGCGTTCTACCCCGGCGCGAAGATCGGCGTGCTCGGCTACAACGGCGCGGGCAAGTCGACGCTGCTGCGGATCATGGCGGGGGTCGATCAGGAGTACCGCGGCGAGGCGACGCTCGCACCGGGCGCGACGGTGGGCATGCTCGAGCAGGAGCCGCATCTGGACGAGTCCAAGGACGTCAAGGGCAATGTCGAGGACGGCGTCGCCGAGACGAAGGCGCTACTCGATCGCTTCAACGAGCTGGCGGCCAACTACTCCGACGAGACCGCGGATGAGTTCGGCAAGCTCCAGGCCAAGATCGAAGCGGCCGACGCGTGGAACCTCGACACACAGCTGGAATACGCGATGGACGCACTGCGCCTGCCGCCGCCGGACGCCGATGTGAGCACGCTCTCGGGAGGCGAGCGCCGCCGCGTGGCGCTGTGCCGGCTGCTGCTGCGCGCGCCGGACCTGCTGCTGCTCGACGAGCCCACCAACCACCTCGACGCCGAGTCGGTCGCATGGCTGGAGCAGCACCTCTCCGAGTACAAGGGCGCGATCGTCGCGGTCACCCACGACCGCTACTTCCTCGACAACGTCGCCGGCTGGATCCTCGAGCTCGACCGCGGCAAGGGCATCCCCTACCAGGGCAACTACTCGAGCTGGCTGGAGCAGAAGCAGGCGCGCATGGCTCAAGAAGAGCGCGCGGAGAAGGGCCGCCAGCGCACGATCGCAGCGGAGCTCGACTGGGTGCGCACGAACCCGAAGGGCAAACGCACGAAGTCCAAGGCGCGCCTGGCGCGCTACGAGGAGCTGATCTCCGAAGAGGCGAACGTCAAGCTCGACGAGGTCCAGATCCACATCCCGCCGGGTCCGCGCCTCGGCGAAAAGGTGCTGACGGCGAGCGATGTCTCCAAGGGCTTCGGCGAGCGGCTGCTGATCGAGGCGCTCTCCTTCGACCTGCCCCGCGCGGGCATCGTCGGCGTGATCGGCGCCAACGGCGCGGGCAAGACGACGCTGTTCAGGATGATCACCGGCGAGGAGGCCCCCGACAGCGGCACGCTCGCGCTCGGCGAGACGGTGCAGCTCGCCTACGTCGACCAGTCGCGCGACGCGCTCGACCCCGAGAAGACCGTGTGGGAGGAGATCTCCGAAGGCTACGAGCACATCAAAGTCGGCGAGCGCGAGGTCAACTCGCGCCAGTACACCGCCGGCTTCAACTTCAAGGGCTCATCCCAGCAGGCGCGCATCGGCAAGCTCTCCGGCGGCGAGCGCAACCGCGTGCATCTGGCGAAGCTGCTGCGCAGCGGCGGCAACCTGCTGCTGCTCGACGAGCCCACCAACGACCTCGACGTGGACACGCTGCGCGCGCTCGAGAACGCGCTGCTGGGCTTCCCCGGCTGCGCGATCGTGATCTCCCACGACCGCTGGTTCCTGGATCGCATCGCCACCCATGTGCTGGCCTTCGAGGGCGACTCGCAGGTGACGTGGTTCGAGGGCAACTTCGAGGCCTACGAGGAGCACCGCCACGCCACGCTCGGCGCCGCCGCCGATCGCCCGCACCGCATCACGTACAAGCGGTTGGTGCGGGGGTGAGCCAATTTTCTTAGCAGTCGCTAAGATCCTGGATTCATACTTCGGCGACTACAGATTGGAAGTGTCATGCCTGGATACACCGCAAAGCAGATCGACGAGATGGAGGGCGCGTTCGGTGGGGGCCTGAAGAAGGCGCGGGCCGAACTTGGCGTCTCCTCCTTTGGCATGCAGGTCGTGGACCTGCCCCCCAACTACAGCGACTACCCCGAGCACGACCACGAGCAGGACGGCCAGGAGGAGGTCTACTCGGTGATGCGCGGTTCGGGCGCGATCGATATCGAAGGCGAGCGCATCGAGCTCACGCCCGAGGTGATGGTCCGCGTCGGCCCCGGCATTAAGCGCAAGCTGTTCGCCGGCCCCGAGGGGCTGCGAGTGCTTGCGCTGGGCGGCAAGCCCGGGGAGCCGTACGCGATCGCCGAGTTCACCGAACTGAGCAGCGCCAGCGCCTGACCGCAGGGAGGGGGCTGAATTTGGGGTCGTCCGCGCGCGTCGTCGCCACGACCAGCCGCTGGGGCGCTATCCGCACAACTACCGAGCAAACGAAGCGTCCGCGCCGAGCGTGTGCGCCGCGGCGGCGATCAGCCGTGCGGCGGCGTGCACGTCGGAGAGCTCCACCAGCTCCACCGGGGAGTGCATGTAGCGCAGCGGGATCGACACCAGCGCGGTGGGAACGCCGCCGCGCGAGAGGTGGACGGCATCGGCGTCCGTGCCGGTGTTGCGACCGATCGCCTCGACCGTGAAGGGGATGCCCTCGCGCTCGGCGGTGTCGTGCAGCAGCTCGAACAGGCGGGGGTGCAGGGTCGAGCCGCGGCTCAGCACAGGGCCCGAGCCGAGCGGATGCTTGCCCGACTCCTTCACCTCGATCCCGGGGGCGTCGGTCGCGTGGGTCACGTCCACCACGATCGCCGCGTCGGGCCGCAGGGAGAAGGCCGAGGTGCGCGAGCCGCCGAAGGTGGTCTCCTCCTGGGCGGCCGCCACGGCGACGAGCTCCCACTCGGCACCGCCCGCCTGCGCCACCAGCCGCGCGGCCTCGAGCGCCACGAACGAGCCGAGGCGGTTGTCCAGGGCGCGGGAGGCGATGCGCCCGTTGGGCAGCTCCACCGGGTCCCCGTCGATCACCGCGACGTCGCCCACCCGCACGAGCGCGCGCGCCTGCTCGCCGTCGCGCGCACCGATGTCGATGTGCAGGTCGCGCACCTCCGCCACCTTCTTGCGCTCATCGTCGCGCAGCAGGTGGATCGGCTTCTTGCCGATCACCCCGACGAGCTCGCCCCCGCGGGTGCCCAGCACGACGCGCTGGCCGACGAGGATCTGCGGATCCCAGCCGCCCACCCCGCCGAACCAGAGGAAGCCCTCGTCGTCGATGTGGGTGACGATCAGCCCGATCTCGTCGATGTGGCCCATTACGACCAGCCGCCGGGGGCCGCGTCCGGCCACCAGTGCGGACGGCGTACCGACCACGTCGATGTCCACCTTGGCGCCGAACGCCTCTGCCGCCGCGCGCCACACCGCCGCGGGGGCGGTCTCATAGCCTGATGGACCACGCGCCGCGAGCAGGTCGCGCAGGACTTGCGGGAAGTCTTCACTCACGAGGCGAGCAAACCTCGCAGGACATACTGGAGGATGCCGCCTTGGCGGTAGTAGTCGGCCTCGCGGGGCGTGTCGATGCGCACGCGCGCCTGGAACTCGACCGGCTCGGCCCCGTTGCGCTCGGCGCGCACCGTCACCTCCCGCGGGGACTCGCCGCCCTCGTTCATCGCCGCCGCGAAGCCATCGATCGAGAAGCGCTCCTCGCCCGTGAGTCCCAGCGACTGTGCGCTCTCGCCCTCGGGAAACTGCAGCGGCAGCACGCCCATCCCCACGAGGTTGGAGCGGTGAATGCGCTCGAAGCTCTGCGCAATCACGGCGCGCACGCCGAGCAGCTTCGTGCCCTTCGCCGCCCAGTCGCGCGAGGAGCCGGTGCCGTACTCCTTGCCGGCTAGCACCACCAGCGGCACCTCTTCCTGCATGTAGCGCATCGCGGCGTCGTAGATCGAGAGCCGCTCGGCCGCCCCCTCGCCGGCCCCCTCACCGGCGGCATCGCCCCCCGTCGCGGCCGGCGTCTCGCCGTTTGCCCTGCCCCCCGGCAGGTGGTAGGTGAATCCGCCTTCGGGCAGCGCCGCTCCGTCGGGAGCCCGCAGGAGGTTGCGGATGCGGATGTTGGCGAAGGTGCCGCGCATCATCACCTCGTGGTTGCCACGGCGGGCGCCGAAGGAGTTGAAGTCGCGCGGTGCCACCCCCTGCTCCTGCAGGTACAGCCCGGCGGGGCCGTCGCGCTTGATCGCGCCCGCGGGGGAGATGTGGTCGGTGGTGACGGAGTCGCCCCACACCGCCAGCACGCGCGCGCCCTTCAGGTCCTCGAGCGGCGCCGGCTCGGGCGGCATCCCCTCGAAGTAAGGTGGCAAACGCGCGTAGGTGGAGCGCTCGTCCCAGGCGAAGCGGTCACCGGTGGGGACCTCCAGGCCGTTCCAGTGCTCGTCGCCCTCGAACACCTCCGCGTAGCTCTTGCGGAACATGTCCGACTGCACCGCCTGCTCGATCGTCCGCGCGATCTCGCTCTCGGTGGGCCAGATGTCGCGCAGGTGCACCTCGTTGCCCTCGGCGTCGAGGCCGAGCGGGTCGGCGACGATGTCGATGTCCATCGTGCCCGCCAGCGCGTACGCCACGCACAGGGGAGGCGAGGCGAGGTAGTTCATCTTCACGTCGGGGTTGATCCGCCCCTCGAAGTTGCGGTTGCCGGAGAGCACCGACACGACGGCGAGATCCTCCTCGCCCACCACCTTCGAGATCTCCTCGGCCAGCGGCCCGGAGTTACCGATGCAGGTGGTGCAGCCATACCCGACGAGGTTGAATCCGAGCTGCTCCAGCGGCTCTGTGAGCCCGGCGCGGTCGAGGTATTCGCTGACGACCTTCGACCCGGGCGCCAGCGAGGTCTTCACCCACGGCTTGCTTTGCAGGCCCTTGGCGAGCGCGTTGCGCGCGAGGATCCCCGCCCCGATCATCACGGAGGGATTGGAGGTGTTGGTGCAGCTGGTGATCGCGGCGATCACCACGTGGCCGTGGCGCAGGGTGGTTGAGGTGCCGTCGGACAGCGTGACCACTGCCCCAGCCCCCTCCTCCTCCCTTTTGTCCTCCTGCGGCCCGCTCGCCCCCCATCCGTCCCACGACGACCCCTCCGAGCCGCTGGAGCCACCCGACGACCCCTCCGAGCCGCTGGAGCCACCCGACGACCCCTCCGAGCCGCTGGAGCCCCCGGGCGATCCACTCGCCGCGCTCGCCGCCGACACCTGCGCATGTGCCGCCCGCGCGCCTTCGCCGTTGGATGGCTCCTGCGAGGCGGTGGGATCGCTGGCGGGGAAGGTCGCCGCCACCGCTTCGTCGTCGCCGTTGGAGGTGGGCACGTAGCCGGCGAGCGCGCGGCGGAAGGCCGGCTGGGCGTCGGTCAGCGAGATCCGGTCCTGCGGGCGCTTGGGGCCGGCGAGGCTGGGCACGACCTCGCCGAGATCGAGCGCGATGTGCTCGGAGAAGCGGGGCTCGAGGGAGTCCTCGTCGTGCCACATCCCCTGCTCGCGCGCATACGCCTCCACCAGCTCCACCTGCTCCTCGGGGCGCCCGGAGAAGCGCAGGTAGCGCAGCGTCTCCGCGTCGATCGGGAAGATCGCGCAGGTGGAGCCGAACTCGGGCGACATGTTGCCGATCGTCGCGCGGTCGGCCAGCGGCAGGCCGGCGAGGCCGGCGCCGTGGAACTCGACGAACTTGCCCACCACCCCCCGCTCGCGCAGCATCTCGGTGACCGTCAGCACGAGGTCGGTGGCCGTCGCCCCCTCGCGCAGCGCGCCGTGCAGGCGAAAGCCGACGACCTGCGGGATCAGCATCGACAGCGGCTGGCCCAGCATCGCCGCCTCGGCCTCGATCCCGCCCACGCCCCAGCCGAGCACGCCGAGGCCGTTGACCATCGTCGTGTGCGAGTCGGTGCCCACCAGCGTGTCGGGGTAGGCGGCGGGCAGCGCGCCGGAGGCCCCGGGCGCACCGGCCTGCGCGCCGGCGCGCGCCGCGTCGTCGGCTGCCGGCCCATCGCCCGCCGGGCCGCCGCCGTCGGCGACGAACACCACCCGCGCGAGGTACTCGAGGTTGACCTGGTGCACGATCCCGGTGTCGGGGGGGACCACCTTGAAGTTGTCAAACGCCTGCTGGCCCCAACGCAGGAAGAGGTAGCGCTCCTGGTTGCGCTCGAACTCGCGCGCCGCGTTGATCGCGAAGGCGTCGCGCGTGCCGAAGGCGTCGACCTGCACGGAGTGGTCGATCACCAGCTCCGCCGGCGCCAGCGGGTTGATCTTGGCGGGGTCGCCGCCCATCTGCGCCATCGCGTCGCGCATCGCCGCGAGGTCCACCACCGCGGGGACGCCCGTCAGGTCCTGCATCAGCACGCGCGCGGGCGTGAACGCGATCTCGATCGACGGCTGCGCCGCGGGGTCCCACCCGGCGAGCGCCTCGATGTCGGCGGCGCGCACGGTGCCGGTGCTCTCGGTGCGGAGAAGGTTCTCCAGCAGCACCTTCAGCGAGAAGGGCAGGCTCGCCACGTCGAAGCGCTCCGCCAGCGCGGCGAGGCGGAAGATCTCGTACTCGCGCCCACCCACCGCGAGCGTGCCCCGCGCGTCAAAGCTGTTGCCGGCCATGTCTCCAGTCAATCAAAGAACGCCGACACTCTGCTCGACCGGCGGCCGGGGTGTGGACGGAGCGCCCTGCGCCGCCAGCTCCACGCGGCCCTTGCCGGCGCGCTTGCTGCGCAGCAGCGCCGCGTCGCACGCCTCCAGCAACTGCTCGGCGCTCATCGGGGGCTGCCACTGGGCGACGCCGATCGAAGCGCGGACGCCCGCGACGAGGTCGAAGGAGGAGACCTCGGCGAGCCGCTCCAGGGCACGCTCGCCCGCCAGCGCGGCGCTGTGCAGGTCGGCGGCCGGGAGGATCACGACGAACTCGTCGCCCCCGTAGCGAGCCACGCGATCGAAGGCGCGGAACTCGCCCTGCAGCGCGCGCGTGACCCCGCGCAACACCGCATCCCCCGCCGGGTGCCCGTGGCGGTCGTTGACCTGCTTGAAGTCGTCGAGGTCCATCAGCAGGCAGGCGAGCTCGCCGTCGGTGCGAGTGGCACGGCCGATCTCTTCCTGCAGGCGGCGGCGCATCGCGCGGTGGTTCATGGCGCCGGTGACCGCGTCGGTGCCGGCCTCCGCGCGCGCGCGCAGCAGCGCCAGCGAGTGCGCTGCCTGATCGACGAGCGCTTCGGCGCGGGCGATCTCGTGCCCGGGCCACCCCTCGGGGCGGTGGCGCGCGGCGACGACCACCGCCTCCACCTCCCCCCGCACGGCGAGCGCCAGCAGCAGCGCCGCGCCGATCCCGGCTGCCCCCGCCGCGCGCGGCAGCGAGGCCGCCAGCTCCTGCGCGCCGACGGCCTGCACGCTCTGGCCGCTGCTCGCCACCCACCCGATCCCGGGCGGGCGCTCGGCGCGGGGGACGACGTAGCCGAGCCGGCCCTCGCCTCCGAACAGGTAGGCGACCACGGGCTCGCCCTCCTGGACGCTGCCCTCGGCGGCGAGGTGGTGCACCTGCATCTCATCGGCCCCCACCAACGTGCACAGCTCGTGCGCGAGCGTGCGAAACACCGCCTCGGAGTCGGCGCCGCCGTCGGCGAGGCGCATCAGCCGGCGCAGCGCGTCGAGCAGCGGGTCGCCAGTGGTGTTGGCGACGGCGTGCAGCGGGATATCGGCGCTTGCGGTGGCCATAGAGATGACTTTAGATGCAACGGGGGCGGCATGGTGTCGTTTTTGTGAGCGTCCGCGCGCGCGGCTGGCTTGCGTCAGCGGTGCCGGGCGCGGTGCCTCCGTGCACCGCGACGAGCCTCTTGCCTGGGTCGGCGGTGTCGGCGCCTGCGCCGGTGGTGCTTGTGCCGCCGGTGCGTCTTCTTGCGCGGGCAGTTCCTGACGGCGATCTTCGTGCTCTGCGTGATCTTCGCCCCGCTCTGCGCGACGATCGTCGTCGCCATCGTCAGGTGAGAGCCACAGAGGCTGCCGTTGCGGTTGTCGGTCAGCACCGAGTTGAGGGCTTTGGGGATGCTCAGCGCGAAGCTCGAGATCGGCACGTCGGGCAGCGATTCGAAGGAGGAGCTGAGGATCCCGGCGCCGGAGATGTGGGTGTGGCCGACCAGCACCACCTCGACGCCGTTGTCGCCGCCGAGGATCACGTCGAGGTCCGGATACGCTTCGCCGCCGTGCGAGACCAGGTAGGCCGGGCCGGTGAGCGGGCTGGGCAGCACCGGCGTGGTGACGGTGGCCGTGCCGACGCGCGCTTCTTTGCTGCAGCCGCCGGGCGGCGGGCCGGCTTCGAAGCTCGCCGAAGGGCAGGCTTTGCGCAGCGTGGTGAGGCGCGCCGCCAGCCTCTTCGGCAGCGAGGCCAGCACCTCGCGGATGTCGGCTTGGTGGGCCGCCTGCGTGACGTTGACTTCGAGGCTTGCGCCGTTGACCCGCGAGACTTTCGCGCCGGTCGCGGCCGTGAGCTTGGGCGTGAACGCGAGCTTGCCGCATTCCCCCACCTGGAACGGGCTCGAGACGCCCTGGTCGGTGAGCGCGCTCGATCCGGGGACGAAGCCGCCGAGCTGCGATTCGGTCGCGAGCGGGGAGCAGTTGGTGGGGTTGAACAGGAAGTTGGGCCGGTTGACGGTCACGCCGATGCTGCGCAGCCGTAGCGGGACCCCTTCCACGATCGTCGGCAGCACGGCGGTGACGATCGCGCGGCCGCTGTACAGGCCGACGCCGATACTGGCGCGGGTGACCACGTTGCCAAAGTTGTAAGGGCCGGCGGCGGCGGGCACCACGATCGAGAGGCCGTAGGGGGCACCGTTGTAGGGCCCCGTCAGGTAAACCTTGCCGGCGAACCCGTACGGTTCGGAGCCGGCGCCGGCGCTCACCGACGCGCCGCCGATTTCGCTGGCCGCCGGGCACGTCCCGGCGTTGGCCTGCGCTTCGGCGCACAGCGGCACCGATGCGATCACGCCGAGCAGGCCGGGCGGCAGCGTGGTCTGCACCTTCGACAGGTACTGCTGTCCTTCCCCGCGCGCAAGCTGGAGCGTGAACGGGCTGTACGCGCCCGCCCTCGCGGGGCTCTCTGGCGGAGCGGTTTGGGTCAGCGCAAAGGGCAGCGGCGCGGGGCATGAGCCCCCTTTGCCGTTGGCGTCGACGGCGAAGCCATGTGTCTGCGCCGCCTGCGCCGGCTGGCCCGTGTAGGGGGTGAGCGCGGCCGCCGGTTCGGCGAGGCCGCAACGCAACGGGTTGGCGAGCGGTGCCCGCGGGCCACCCCGGAAGGTGAGGATGAAGTCTTCGAAGGGCACCTGGGGATCGCCGCTGAAGGTCGCCGTCAGCCGGCCGGTCTGCACGTTGGCCTTCACGTGGCCTTCCAGGCGCAGCCCCACGCCGTACTGGGGCGCTTCGGCGACGAGGAAGATGCGGAACTCCTCACCCGATTCCGCGCCCCCCGGCTCGGGCGAGCCGAGGTAGACCTTGCCAGCCAGGGACCCGTTCGGGATTCCGGGGGCGTTGACCGCCATCGTCCCGATTTCCGAGCCGGCAGGGCATTCGATCTCTTCATCGGTGCCCAGCTTGATCTGCGCATTGGTGCAGCCTTCCAGGCCGTGTACGGCGGCGGGGTTGAGTGTCATCCCTTCCGGCAGCGACACTTCGGCGTTCTGCAAATCGGGCGAGTCGGGCTTGCTCGGTTCTGAGATCAACTGGGGGATGTGGAGGTCAACGGTCGCGCCGTCGGGCTGGTCGGAGCGGCTGGTTTCGGGCGAGAGCGACAGCGAGGGGGTAAACAAGAGCGCGTTGCAACCGGTGGCGACGATCGGCGTCCCGTCTTTCAAGCGCGTTTCGTCGGCGTATCGAAGGAAGGCTCCTTCGGTTTCATAGGAGTCCACGTGCAGGTAGGTGGTCGAGGGGCTGGAGCAGACGCTTTGCGCACTAGGCATCGTGATGAAGGCCCGCGGGGATTCCCCCGTGTGCGTGTGTTCCTGCGGCACGCCCCAGAAGATCAGCCGCGACTCGATCAGTTCGGGCTGCGTGGGGATGTTGTGGATCTCGAAGAACTCGTGGTAGTCGCCGGTGGGCACGCCGCTGCTTTCCGCGGTTTCGGCTTCGTGGTGCCAGCTGATCCCTCCTTCGAGGTAGGTCGCACTCTGCAGTTTCGTGCCGCTGATCGATTCGGCGAGCGCGAGCGTGGAGCTCTTCACCTCGACGCCGAACCGCGCCGGCTCGCCCCGCCGGCGCGCGATGTTGTAGACGGGAAATTTTTCCGTCACGGTCTTCCGGATGCCCAGCGCCAGTTCCGCCGTACCCTCGGCTTCGTCTTCGCCGACCTGTGTCGATTCGGGGCATTCGAGCGCCGCGATCTGCGCTTCGAGGCATTCCTTGGCGGCTTCGGGGTCGACGGCCAAGCCGGGCGGCAGGTCCACGCGCACGTCACGGACGTGTCCTTCGGGGGTCCGGACTTCTTCAGCCAGGATGTTGGTTGCCTTGCTGTAATTGAAGGCGAAGTCGGTGATCCCGAAGTCAGGGTGTCCGGCGGCCTGCGTGTAGAATTCGGCGGCCGGGTCTTTCCCCGCGTTGTTGCAGGCTTCTTCCTTGCACGTCCCAGCTTCCCACTTGTTCACCCCGAACGCCGAGGAAGCCGCGGGCGCCGCGATGCCGCCGGCCGCGCAGCAGAGCAGCGCGGCAACCAGCCAGATCCTTACCTCTCCAATCCTCACGTCTTTCTATTACCCCCGTATGTGGTTTCTACTCAAGCAACAGAAAACGCCGCCCCGGACAAGCCGCGACGGCGCTCTGCGTGGCCCTTCCCCATGTATCCGGCGGAGGCCTGCCGTTGAGGCCCGCCTCCGCCGGTGACCCCCTCAGGCTCTGAACGTCACCGTGGCGAACGCCTTGGAGGTGATGTTGCCTTTCTTGCTCTTCGGCACGTAGCCGACGCGCACCTTGATCCGTAGCTGGCGGAATTTGCGCAGTACCTGCTTGCCGACCGAGGTCAGCGACACCTTGACGTTGGTGCGCCCGCCGGCGCCCACGTTGCGCTTGGTGAATTTGAGGTCGGTGCCGCCACCGCTGAGGCTGCCGGCCGCCGGCAGCTGCACGTTGAGCGTCGCCGTGGCGCCCTTGGTGCTGTGCTTGACGACTTCCACCGGGCAGTTGCGCACCGAGACGACGGGCGACATCAGGATCGTCGACAGGTTCTGGCCGACGAGCGTGGTGGGCATCGTCAGCTTCGAGCGGCACAGCTTGCCGTTGGCGCCCAGCACCGAGTTGGGACCGGACGGCAGGTACAGCGAGATGTTCGAAACCGGCACGTCGGGCAGCGTGTTGAACGAGGTGGTGATCTGCGAGTTGGCCACTTTGGTGCGCCCCACGAGGATCACCGTGACGCCGTCCCCGTTCAGGATCAGATCGAGGTTGGGGTAGGCTTCGCTGCCGTGCGACACCAGCCAGGCGGTGCCGGTGAGCGTCCCCGGCAGCACCGGCGTGGTCGCTTTCACGGTGCCGACGTTCGCTTCGCTTTTGCAGCCGCCGGGCGCCGGGCCGGCTTCGAAGGTGGCCGCCGGGCAGGCCTTGGCGAGCGTCGAGAGGCGCACCGGGAGCTGCTTGGGCAGCGTGGTGGTCACCTGCAGGATGTTCGCCTGGCCGGTCGGCAGGGCGATGTTGACTTCGATGTTGGCGCCGTTGGTACGCGATGTTTTCGCGCCGGCGATCGCGGCGAAGCTGGGCTTGAACGCCAGCTTGTTGCATTCTTCGATGACCAGTGGGCTGGAGACGCCCGCCGTGGTCGTCGTGCTCGTCCCCAGCAGCGTGATGCCCGTGAGCGTCGATTCGGTCAGGAGCGTTTTGCAGCTGGTCGGGTTGAGCATGAAGCCCTGGCGGTTGACTTCCACGTCGAGGCTCTGCATCCGCAGCGGGATGCCCTTGTAGATCGTGGGGATGCTGCCGGCCACCACCACACGCGAGGTGTACGGTTCGACGTTGATCGTCTCGTGCGTGACCACGTTGCCGAGACTGAACGGCCCGGCGTTGGCCGGCACCACGATCGCGAGGCCGTACGGCGCGCCGCTGTAGGGGCCCGTCAGGTAGGCCGAGCCGACGAACTGGTAGGGCGAGGTGCCCGCGCCAGCGAGCACCGTGACCGTGCCGATCCGGCTGGAGGCCGGGCATCCGCCCGTGCCCGCAGTCGCTTCCGCGACCTGCGCTTCGGTGCAGAGCGACACAGCGGGGATCCGCCCGACGAGGCCGGCCGGCAGCACGGTCTTGATCTGCGAGAGGTACTGCTGGCCCGAGGGCCGCGTGACGGTGAACGAGAAGTTGCTCGACGCCCCACCGGTCGCGGGCTGGCTTTCGGACGCCTGCGTGGGCGCGAACGGCAGCGGCGATTTGCACGCTTCGCCCGCCCCGTTGTTGTCGACCGTGAAGGCGGTTGAGGGCGTTTTCGTGAATTCTTCGCCGATGTAAGGCACGAGTTTCGTTTCGGTCGTCGCCGTGCCGCAGGCGAGCGGGTTGGCGATCGGCGCGAGCGGCCCGCCATTGAAGTGCAGGATCACGTTACTGAAGGGCTGTTCGGGGTTCTTGACGAAGCTCGCCGTCACCCGCCCGGTCGTTTCGTTGAGCGTGATTGAGCCTTTGAGGCGCACGGAGACGCCATAGCGCGCCGACTCCGCATCCAGATATATGGTGTATGGCTGCGAGGTGATCGGACCCGATTCGGGCCCACCAAGGTACATGTTGCCCTGCAGCGATTCCGACGGCAGGTCGGGAATGTTCAGCGTGACGGTGCCGATCTTCGAGCCGGCCGGACACGCAACCCCAGGCGTGAGACTGTGGATCCTGGCCTGCGCAGCGGAGCAGGTTTCGAGGCCATGGGCGGCCGAGGGATTGAGCGTCATCCCTTCCGGCAGCGTTACGGTGGCGTTTTCCAGCTGCGAGGAGTCGATGCCTGTCGGGCTGGGATCGTGCGGAACGGTCAGTTCGGTCGTGATGCCGTCGGGCTGATCGGCCTTGGTTGTTTCCGGTGTCAGCGCGATCCCCGGCACGAACGGGACGGGCGAGAAGGGTGCGACTCCGGTGCAGCCTTCGGTGCCGACCGGCGTGAGGTATGACTTTGAAGCTTCCTGGCCTTCAAAGGATTTGAGCGTCACCGTGGTAGTCGTGTCTTCTCCCGGGCCGGTGCAGTGGCTCGGGAGCGTGACGAACCCACCCTTTCCGGTCGTGCCGATGTCCCCGAAGAGGGCCAGACGCGAAGAGATCAGCGGCAGCGCGGGGGAGACGTTGATTTCGTAGTAGTCGTGGTAGTTGCTGGCCCATTCGACGTGGCCTTCGATCAGGGTGTGGGCGTAGTACTGCCCTTCCTCAAGCGCTTTTTCGGTGGCCGCTTTCTCCAATTCTTTTTCGACTTTGCCCCCGGGGAATTTGTCTTCGGAAAGCGGATGTTCCGCAAAAGCCTTTTCAAGCACGCCTTTGGTGAGCGGAACCGGGAGTTCGAGCGCCACGCCGAACTCCGACGCGAGGCCATGCGGCTGAACGAGGTTGTATACCTTGCCTTCGAGCGGCCGGTCCTCGTAGAATTTTGGAGCGGGTTCAACAAGAACGACAACCTTGTTGACCCCGATTTCGGACCGTACTTCTTTTTTTCCTTCTTTTTCGTTGACTTTGCATTCAGGCGCGGCGTAGAAACCGGTTCCAGGTATTGCTTCCGTTTCACCGAAATCGGCGGTCGAGCACTTTTCCACGGCCTCGGGGTTCGCGCTCACACCGGTACCGACGTCTGTGCGCACATGCGTGACGAGGCCAGTGGGTGCAAAGGCAACCGGAGCTTTCTGAATTTCGAAAGTATCGACCTTGAATTCGGTCACCCCGACGGCCGGATGACCCCCTGCCTGCGTGTAGCCTTCTTTTTCGGCTTTCGCGATTTCTTCGGCAGGAGTAGACGGCGGCGGGGCTTTGTTGCATTCTTCGAAGCCCGTTTTGCAGTTCCCCGCGAATACGCTTTCGACGCCAAGCGCTTCGGTCGCCTGCGCAGCAGGCGCAAGGATGGCGAGAGCAAGGCCCCCACATGTGAACAGCGCGGCAAGCCAGACGCGGGTGGACCGTACCGCCGTGTCAGTGTGAGACCTCATGTCATCCTCCCTCGTAGCCCAGGGCATCCTTGTTATGTCCCTGAACACGCAGTGTATACCCAGGTTGCGCAGACCTTAAGCAACTTTTCGTGCAGCGCCCCCCGGTCGGGAGCTTTTGCTTAGCCCGAATCGGCCTGACAGCCGCCACCCGGAGGGCGGTTGGCTACGACGAATCGGGCTGGGCGGTCGTCAGCGAGGCGCCCTCCTCGCGGGCGATCGCCAGCGTCTGCTCGAGTCCAGCGCCGGAGCGGTCGGCGAGCGGCTGCAGCAGCATCCGCAGCGCCAGCGCCGGAGCGACCCAGCCCGGCGCGGTGACGTGGCGGGCGCGGCGCTCCACGCCCCGCTCGATCGCGTCGACGGCGCGCGCCAGCGGCACCGGCTTGACCGCGGCGCGGCGCGAGCGGGGGGCATGTTCGACCGCGCGCGTCTGCATGCCGCGGCTGACCATGTCGGTGTCGATGAAGCCGAAGTAGGCCACGCCCACGCGCGCGCCCGTGTGGCGCAGCTCGATGCGCAGGGTGTCGCCGAGCGCCTCCACGGCGGCCTTCGAGGCGCTGTAGGGACCGAGCATCGGCGCGTGCAGCGCCGCGGCAAGCGAGGCGATCGGCAATGCATACCCGCGCGGGTGAGAGATGTGCGGGCCCGCCGCGCGCAGCGTGTAGTAGACGCCGAGCAGGTTGACGGCGATCGTGCGCTCGAAGATCGCCGGGTCGCCTCCCACCAGCGGCAGCTGGGCGGCGACGCCGGCGTTGGCGATCACCACGTCGAGGCCCCCGAGCCGCTCGACGGCCCCCTCGACCGCCTGCTCGACCTGCGTGCGGTCGACGACATCGCAATCGAACCAGGGGGCATCGCCGCACTCCGCGGCAACCTGCGCCAGCAACTCGGGCTCCAGCCCCGCCAGCGCGACCCGCGCGCCGCGGGCGTGCAGCCGCCGCGCGGTCCCGGCGCCGATCCCGCGCGCCGCCCCGGTGATCAGCACGCGTTGACCCTCGAGGGGTATCGCGGCGGGGCGTCTCATGTGGTGCGCGGGGCTTGGTGTCTCACTGCACCGCGGAGCCTATCGGCAACGGAAGGTCGTGTTGAAGTGCGCTCGACCCTGGCGCAGAATTGCGCTCAAACCTAGCGCAAATTTGCGCTAGATCCTGGCGCAAATTGCGCCCGAATGTGGCGCACGGCGGCCCTTGCGCCCGTGCCGAGGCCACCCACGCGGCGGGAGCTGAGCGTCAGGCGGTGTCGGCAATCGCTAGCGTTCGTTGCATGAGCAACGGCCCCTGCGCATGAGCGCGCTCGAAGTGATCTGGCACGGGCTGCGCGACTCGCTGCTGATGGCGTGGGAGGTGTGGTGGGCGCTGGTGTTGGGCTTCGCGATCAGCGCGATCGCGCAGGCGTGGGTGCCGCGCGAGCGCGTGCAGGGGTCGCTGTCGGGCGAAGGGCCGAGGCCCGTGGCGCTCGCGACCGGCCTCGGGGCGGCCTCCTCCTCGTGCTCCTACGCGGCGGTGGCGATCGCCCGCTCGCTGTTCGCCAAGGGCGCCTCTTCGGCGACCTCACTGGCGTTCCAGTTCGCCTCGACCAACCTCGTGTGGGAGCTGGGCCTCGTGCTGTGGGTGCTGATCGGCTGGCAGTTCACGCTCGCCGAGTACCTCGGCGGCGTGGTGATGATCGCGCTGATGGCGCTGGCTCTGCGCCTATTCGTGCCGGCGGCCCTGGAGGCCCGCGCGCGCGAGCACGCGCAGAACGCGAAGGGTGATGGCCAGCACCATCATCACCACCACGACCACCACGCCGCCGGCCACCACGGCGACGACCATCACGCGGCCGGCGACGCACAACGCGGCTGGCGCGGGCGCGTGACCTCGCGCGCCGCGTGGGCGGACATGGCGGGCACCTTCTGCATGGATTGGGCGATGGTCTACAAGGAGATCGCCGTGGGCTTCCTGCTGGCCGGCTTCATCGCCCAGCTCGGCCACGGCTTCTTCGAGGGCCTCTTCATCGTCCACGCCCCGGCGCCGTGGCCGGCGATCGAGAGCGCGCTCGTGGGCCCGTTGATCGCGGTGGCCTCGTTCGTCTGCTCGATCGGCAACGTGCCGCTCGCGGCGGTGCTGTGGTCGGGGGGGATCGGCTTCGCCGGGGTGCTGGCGTTCCTTTTCGCCGACCTGATCGTGCTGCCGATCATCCTGATCTACCGCAAGTACTACGGCCGCGAGTACGCGCTGCGAACGGTGGCGCTGATGTACTGCACGATGGTGCTCGCCGCGCTGATCGTCGCCGCGCTTTTCGGCCTCCTCGGCCTGATCCCCACCGGCCCGCGCCCCAGCACCACGGCCGTCTTCGGCAAGGTCGCGCTCGACTACAAGCTCGTGCTGAACGTGCTCGCCACACTCGTGTTCATCGCCCTCGTGCTGCTTGGCAGGGGGCGCGGCGTGCGAGCGGGGATCTTGCCCGATGAGCGGCGTGACCGAGCGACCGAAACGTCCCAAGAGGCCCGTACCCTCGCATAGATGACAGTTCGTGCGGCGATCAGTGACCCAAGGGGAACGGCGGTCGAGTTGACCGAGGAGCGATGGGGCCACATCATTGAGCGACACCCCGAGATCGAGCAGTTTGGCGAGGCCGTGCTACGTGCTGTGCAAGAACCCGATCGTCGCACGCCCGGCAGGCTTGGCAACGAGGAGTGGTACTACATGAAGACAGACGAACCCAGCGACTGGCTGAAGGTCGTCGTCGCCTACAGTAAAGAACGTGGGCACGTTGTCACAGCCTACGCCACCGGATCGGCGCCATGACCATCACGATCGGCTCATTCACATTCGACAATGTCTTCTACGACGCAGAGGTCGATGTGCTCTATCTGCACAAGGGGGACCCGTCCTCAGCGGTGGCCTTTGACGAGTCGCCGGAGGGCCACGCATTGCGCTTCGATGCCGCAGGAAGCCTGGTCGGGGTGACGATCGTCGGAGCCAAGTCGCTCCTTGACGGTACTGGGGAGATCAAGATCACTGTCCCCGAGATCGTCCGGGTTGGCTCCGACGTAGTCGCCCCAGCGCTGGCCGGCGTATAGATCGCGCTACCCCTTCAGCAACGCCGGCCGTGCGAACGACGCCGCTTCGGGGATCACGAGGCCCGCTTCGGTCTGAAACCACTGCTCCAGCAGCGAGCAGTACATCGCGCGGAAGTCGGAGGTGTTGAGCAGGTTTTCGTTTTCGTCGAGTTTGCCGAGGCCGGGGAACTCGCCGATCATCGTGCCCGCCACCTGCGTGCCGATCAGGAAGGCCACGCCGGCGGCGCCGTGGTCGGTGCCCGAGCCGTTTTCCTGCGGGTGGCGGCCGAACTCCGACCACAGCTGGACGATCACGCGGTCGTCGAGCTTGCGCGCTTCGAGGTCGCGCTGGAAGGCCACCACCGATTCGACGGTCTGGCCGAGGTTGGTGCTCAGCGTGGTGGGCTCGTCGGAGTGGGTGTCGTAGGTGCCGATACCGGTCAGCGACGCGCACTTGATCGGCAGCCCCGCCGCCAGCATCGCCGCGAGCGCTTCCAATCGCCCCGCGAATTCGCCGCCGTCCGCCGGGTAGGTGACGGGCGCGGTGTACGTAGGCTTCCCTTCCGGGCCCACGAACGGCGCCATCTCCTTCAGCACGATGCTCGTGTCCCACGCGGCGCCGCGCGCCTGCGCGTAGGCGGGCGAGGGGGCCGCGAGCGCACCGAGCGCGCCGAAGGCCTCCATCGCCGGGCCCGCGATCGGTTCGTCGAAGCCGTACGCCCACATGTTGTAGTCGGTGGGCGATGAGACGGCCGCCACCGGCATCTTTTCGGTCGCCAGCGCCGGCGCGAGGCTGTAATCGAGCGAGAGGCCCTGCAGCGGGTTGTTCGGTTCGCCGGTCGCATCGAGGAAGCGCCCGATCCAGCCGCTGCGCGCGTTGGTATCGAGCTGGCCCACCTCCCAGTAGTGGCGGCTCGTGAAGTGACTCTCGTCGGGCGGGTCATACCCGACCGCCGGGAACACCGTCACCTTGCCCTCGCCGTGCAGCGTCGCGAGGCCCTGCGCCTGGGGGTGCCACATCAGGGTCGGGTCCTCGCCGAAGGATTCGCCGCTGCCTTCGGCAAGGGCGAGCTCGGGGCGCAGCTGGCGGTAGCGGGCTTCCTTCACCGGCGCCAGCACCGACAGCGCGTCCCAGCCGCCTTCCATGAAGATCGACACCAGTACCGGCTGGTTGGGGGAGGAGGCGGCGGCCTGCGCGATGCCCTCCTCGAAGTGGCGCACGCCCAGCATGGAGGCGCCGTACACGGACACCACCGCGCCGGCGGTGCGCAGCAGGAAGCTGCGCCGGTCCATTCCCGTGCCCGCCGGCAGCGGCATCCCCGGCTCGATCGCCGGCAGCCCCCTACCGGGCACCGCGACCCCGTTGCCCGCGGCCGCGAGACCGCGGCGCAGCAGTTGCGCGCGGTTGAAGTCGTTGCATGAACAGTCGGACATCAGCTCACCTGCATGTCGGGGGAGGTGGCGATCAGCATCCGCAGCGCGTTCTGGCGGATCGCCCTGTAGGGGCTCTGCTCCCACTCGGCCATTTCGGCAGGCAGGCACGATTGCGCGAACTGCGCAATGGACCGCTCCGATTCGCTCGACAGCGGCGGCTGGCCCCAGTAGGCGAGGGCACTCGCCAGCGCCTGGGGGGCGGTCTCGGTCGGGTCGTATTGCGGTTCGCCCTTGGCCGGCCACGGGTTGGGGTAGGTGTTGGCGACCACATAGTTGGCCAGTTCCCAGCGCGCCCTCACCGTGGAGGTGTCCAGCCAGCGGCCGAATTCCCAGCCGGAGACGTTGGGCGGGTAGAACAGCTGCTGTCCCGCCCCCGATGACAACCACGCCCACGCGGTGGTGTCGATGTAGCGGCCGATCGCACGCAGCAGCCCGGCGTTGTAGACGACCGGGGGCGTCAGGAGCTCGGGGCCTTCGTAGAAGTCGGGGTGCTGCAGGATCGCCTCCACCACCGCCCCGATGCCGAAGCCCGAGCTCGTATAGATGCCCTGCAACGATGCCAGCGTCGCTTCGTCGGGCTGGGTGGGGATGAAGTAGCCCCACAGCTTGGTGACGAAGAACGAGGGATGCAGCGGATGCGAGACGCACATCCTCACCGCGTCTTCCCAATCCCAGTTGCCCGTCTGCCCGAACACGGTCTTCTGGCCTTCATCGTGCTTGGAGGAGTCGTAGTGGAAGTTGTGCAGCCCTTCTTCTGCCGACCATTCCGCCTGCCACCCGGTCAGCGCGCGCCCCATTTCGCGCACGTCGTCCTCGGTGTACGCGCCGCGGTCGGCGCCCAGCGAGAAGAGCTCCATCATCTCGCGCGCGTAGTTCTCGTTGGAGTCCCCCTTCTCGTTGTCGATCCCGTCGAGGAACGCGAGCATCGCGGGGTTGGAGGTGACCGCCAGGAAGAGGTCGTAGAAGCTGCCCAGCGCCTTTTCGCGGAACAGCTGGTTCTGGTCGAGCATCAGCTGCACGCTGTTCACCTGCGCGTTGGAGTTGGCAAACCAGTCGTGCCAGATGAAGGTCATCCGCTCGACCAGCTGCTGGTTGGAGCGCACCATGCGATCCAACCACCAGCAGTGGTCATCGCCCCACGTGTGCAGGGGTTCGAGCGGTTCGCCTTTGTCGTTCACCGGCGCCGGCCCGCTCAGCACCGCTTCCCCCGCCGGGCGCGTGAGCCCGTACACCACCTGCTGCAGCGGCTGCCCCGCCAGCGCCTGCGCTTCCCCAGGCTTCGGCCCGAAGCCGGCGCGCCACAGCAGCCGCTGCGCCCCCGCCTCGCTCAGCGGACCGCCAAGCGAGGCCGCGGGCGCGTTCGAGGGCGCCGGCGGCGTCGCGGGCGCGGTGGGCAGCGCCACCGCCCGGGCGACGAGCGTGTGCGGGCGCTTGCCCTTGTGGCGACCGTGGTGCTTGTGCTTGCCGTGCTTGCGGTGGCGGCGCTCGGCGGCCTTGGAGTGCCCCTTTCCGCCATCGGGATGGCCGTGCCCACCGGGCGTCCCCGAGTGGTGTCTCCCGGCCTCGCGCGCGTCGTTGCGGGCAGTCGCCTCGCCGTGCGACCCGCCGCGCGCATGGACGCTGGGCCCGGGATGCCCGGCACGGTCCTGCAAGTGCGAGGCGCCCTGGCCCATCCCGCCCATACGGTGCTTTTACAGCACGTGGGGGTGCATTCGGCCGGATCGCGATCCTGCTCGACGTTTGTTGGAGGGGCCGAGCCGACTAAAACGTCCCAAGAGGCACGTACCCTCGCGGTACATGCTCACAACCTTTACCGCCCTCGTTGCGCTGCTCTTGCTCGTCCTCCCCGGCTTCGTGCTCGTCCAGTTGCAAGAGGCCCGACGCGCACGACGACCCTCAGATGGAGATCTGGAAACAGTTCTTCGTGCATTGTTCTACGCCATCGTCATTCAAGCGCTCGTGGCCCTGACGGGGTGGAGCGACCTCATATACAACGATGTCCGAAGCACGACAGCCTGGCACCACCACGCGCAGGCAATCGCGCTCTACATACTCGCCACCGCCCTCGTGATCCCGACGCTCGCCGGCCTCCTGTTGGGGGGACTACTCAGGAAGCTGGAGCGGGATGGGGAACTGAAGTGGTGGGCGCTCGCCCTGGGGGCCAGAGACGCACGCCACGGCTGGGATAGGGCGTTTGGGGAGCAGCTCGAGACGGGCTCTGTCCTCGTGATCCACCCGAAGACACCGGTCGTCGAGGATGCCGGCGCCTCAGCCGAGCTGTCACAGTCTCAACCATCGGTGGCGCCAACACCACCACCGTCATGGCGGACGCTGATCGGCGTATTTGGCGAGCAGTCATGGGCATCGCAAACGCCTGCCCAGGACGGCCACGACCTTTGGCTCGAGCGAGTTGAGCCGGGGGACATCGCGGGTAGCCAGATTGGCAAATTCGCCACCCCTCGTGGCCTTTGGATCGCGCGTGAGGAGATTGCTCATCTCTACGTCGTCCATCCCGTAGCGGTCGGCGGCCGCATGAAGCAAGAGCTTGCGGAACCTACGGATGCAGACCATACGGTGGGCTAGACTGATTGTGATGCTTCGCAGAAAACATCCTCGAGAAAATGGGCGAAAGGCTACCCGGCACATGGAGATCCGTGAGGGTGGCTACCGACCCGCACGCACCCCGTCGATCCCAGCCTCGATGATCGGGCCCCAGATCCTCCCCGTGAGACCAGTGGCTCCTGAGCAGCCCAGTCCTGGGCCATCCGGGCCTACCGACTCGCGGCCGTAGTTCGGCCGCGTGACCAGTCTCCGGCACAAGTCGCGTCAGCCCCCACAAGCGCTCGTACTACACGAAAACTGAAGTTTCGGGCTTTACCTTCCCCACAAACTAAAGTTTTCGCACTAGCCACCAGAGCTTGATTGGGCGCCCTCAACACAAAACGCTCGCGGGCCCATAGGGCGCTCAGCTCGGCAGATGAAACGGAACCGTCGTGATCACGATCCCCGGCAGCTGGCGCAGCGCGCGGCGCAGGCGGGGGGCGACGCCGTTGTGCAGGGCCCGGTGCCAGTAGCGGCGGGGCACCAGTTCGGGGAGCACGACGGTGATCGTGAAGTGGGGCGCCTGGTCGTGCAGCAGGCGCAGGTAACGACCCAGGGGAGCGACCAACGCGCGATAGGGGGAGAGCACGATCTCCAGCGGCACGTGGTCGCCCCACTCCTGCCAGTAGGAGCGAAAGCGCTTGGCCTCCTCCTCGTCGGCGGAGATGTGCAGCGCGAGCACCGGCTGGCCGAGCGAGGCGGCGTAGGCGAGCGCGCGCAACGAGGCGAGGTCCATGGCGATGATCGGCACCACGGTGAGGTTGAGCACCTGATCGGGCGCCTCCTCGTGCTCGCTCTGACCGCTCATCACGATGCTCGCCCCGCGATCCAGTTCGGCGAAGCCGCTGGGCGGCGGCGTGATGCTCCGCGCGCGCGCCTTCGCGGCGAGCGGCTGCAGCGCCACCGCGCGCCCCACGGCGAGGTAGTGCTTGCGGATCTGCAAAAACAGGGTGACGAGCAGCGGGATCAGGATCACCACCAGCCACGCGCCCTCGAGGAACTTCGTGAAGGCAGTGATCGCCAACACGATCCCCGACAGGAAGGCGCCGAGCGCGTTGAAGCAGATGCTGCCCTTCCAGCCCGGCTCGCGCGTGCGCAGCCAGCGCTTCACCATGCCGCTCTGCGAGAGCGTGAACGCGAGGAACACACCCACCGCGAACAGCGGGATCAGGCTGGTCACCGAGCCGTTGAACGCGGCGAGGATCGCGGCCGCGGCAGCGCCCAGCACCACGATCCCGTTGGAGAAGGCGAGGCGGTCGCCCATGCGCAGGAAGAAGCGCGGCGCGGAGTAGTCGCGGGCGAGGAAGAACAGCAGGCGCGGGAAGTCGCTGAAGGCGGTGTTGGCCGCCAGCAGCAGCACCAAAGCGGTGGCCGCCTGCACATACCCGTACAGCACGCCGCCGCCGAGGTTGCGGTGGGCGAGCTGCGAGAGCACGGTCTGCGAGGACTGCGGCACGATCCCATCCAGCTCGATCAGAGCGATCGTGCCGACGAACATCACCACCAGCAAGCTCACCATCCAGGTGAGCGTGGTGCGCGCGTTGCGCCACTCCACCGGCCTGAACGCGGGGATCCCGTCGGAGATCGCCTCGATCCCAGTCATCGCCGTGGCGCCGCTTCCGAACGCGCGCAGGATCAACAGCAGCCCCACCCCCTCCGCCGCGTGCACCGGCGGGCGCGGCGTGGCGTGGAAGCCGTGCCCGCCGGCGTCCACCACACCGACCACCACCATCAACAGGATCCCGAAGATGAACATGTAGGTGGGCGCCGCAAACAGCAGCCCCGCCTGGCGCACGCCACGCAGGTTGCCGGCGACGAGGATCGCGATCACCGCCAACCCCAGCGGCACGGTGTCGGGCGCCAGCGAGGGGATCGCCGAGGTGATCGCCGCGATCCCCGAGGCGACCGACACGGCGACAGTGAGGATGTAGTCGAGCATCAGCCCGGCGGCGGCGATCAGGCCGGGGACCAAGCCGAGGTTGTCGGAGGCGACGATGTACGAGCCGCCGCCACGCGGGTAGGCGCGGATCGTCTGGCGGTAGGACAGCCCGACGACGACCATCAGCACGACGATCGCGATCGAGATCGGCACCGAGAAGCCGAACGCCGTCGCGCCCCCGAGCGCGAGCACCACGAGCATCGCTTCGGGGCCGTACGCCACCGAGGAGAGCGCGTCGGAGGAGAGCACCGGCAGGGCCACCAGCTTGCGCATCCGCTCCTCGAGCACGGCGGCACTGTGCAGCGGGGGCCCCAGCAGCGCCCGGCGCACCCGCGAGGAGGTCCAGCCGCCGCGGGTGGGTGCGTGCCCGGCCTCGCGCGTGGCTTCGAGCTCCTCCCCGGGCGCGCCGTCGGCCTCGACCGGCACGAAGCGGGTGCGCCTGCCCCCCAGGCGCGTGGTGCCGGGGTGGCCGACTTGGGTGGGAGCGGTGGCCGGACCGTCGGATTGGCCGAGGTTGGGGTCGCACGGCAGCGCTTTGATCCACTCCGCCCGGTCCCCCAGCGCCGCCCCCCAGCGCCGCCCGATCCCACGCAGCACCTCGAGGTCGGTCTCTCCGAGCGCGGGGTAGCCGGTCGCGGGGCTCAGCACCACGGGCTGCTCCTCACCGCCGGGCGCTGCGGGCGGGGAGGACGGCTCGGGCTTAGGCGCGGACTCAGTTTGCGACTTGGTGGGGCTCGCCATCGGCGCAATCGTTGCAGAGCGCCATGACCGGAGCCAAATTCGACTTTGAAAACCGCCTCATACTGGTGAGGTCGTTGCAGCGCTGTCGCAGCTTGTGGTCAGCGAATGTTCCGCCGCCGAACCACACATCGTCAGAGTACCTCGACGAGCAGGCCGTCGCTGCTGTCTTTGATCCAGCCATTCTGGCGCGCCCACGAGATCGCCTGATTCGGTGTGTAGGTCAGTGGGAAGGCGCTCCGGTGGTCCCTGAGAGCGTTCTGCACGGCCTTGTCGAAGTCACGGTAGTTACGAAACTCCCTCCCCTGGAGGCTCGTGAACAGCTCTTGCGTGGGGGATGCATCAGGACTCACGGCGTGCCTCCTGGCGATTTGCCGGCCGCCCGCAGCCGTTCGACCACGTTGCCAGCCAGCTGAGCGGACGGATCGAGTGCGGACGCAAAGACTTGAACATCCGCGTTCCAAAGGTCGGGGAGGGCAGCAGTCATGGGAGATATAGCGGTCAACGGACGAAGTGTCCCATCAGGCTCGGATACCTTGATTCTAGACTCCTTGGAGCGCGACTCAAGCTTGTAGGGAGAGAAGTGGTGGCGTATGACGAGCACCCCACTCTGGGCGAACTCATCCACGACGGCTCGCCAACGCCCCACCGCAGTCGGGTCGTCCCGATAGGGCAGCACATCGTTGAATTCGAGTAGGTCCCCCGGAAACTCGCTGCCGCGCTTCCAAAGGCTCTTTGGTCCCGGGGTGCGCCAGCAGACCAGGTCGAGCCAGGCTTGTTCGGAAGAACTGCATCGGCCTTCCGAGGCTGTACGGATATAGCTCATCATCCAGCCATCGTCGTAGCGCCTGAACCGATCGAGTAGATCCGGAGCTTGCGTGTGCAGCTGACAGCTTTCGTCGCCTGCCACCCGCTCGATATCCCCGAGGAACTGCTTGAGTCCTCTAGGGCCGCCGCCGGAGAACGCTGGCCGGAGAACGAGCGCTATGGCCTGCTGCAGCGCGGCGGCGATCTGCGACACCTTGTGGTGGAACGGTCCCCACGTGTATGCCCTATAGCGCGCGAGAAAGAAACTTTCGGCGGCCGAGACGCCCTGTGGCAACACGGCCGTCTCCAGGGCGTTGCGGTCTGGCTGGGGACGCACGACCGTGAGGTGACTAATGAGGCGCTCGAGGTCGTAGCTCGCGAACTCGAAGCCGTATGTGCGCGCATCGCGCAGCAGGTAGTCACAGCGATCCACATCTATCTCTCCGGCCATCAGCGAATGCAGCCACCACCACATCGCATCGACGTCCAGATCTTGCTGTTCGGCGACCGCCAGTCCGGGGTCTGGAGGTGGCTCGGCACGAAGGATCTCCTCGGCGATGGAGAACGTCGTTCGCGCGATGTCGGCTTCGACGCGATCCGGTACACTGTCGAAGATTTTGCGCACCAGGGTGCGCGCCATGCGGTAGCCGATGCGCTCGTGGATCGCGAGGTCGCCCTCGCTCGTCAGCGCCGGAAAGTCACGTTCGGCGACACCGCGGTGCTCCTCGAAGAGTCGCTGCAGCGAGTACTCGAAGTCGTGGCTGAATGGCAGATGTCCGAGGTCGTGAACCATCCCCGCTAGACGCAAACCCTGCTCGATCAACAGCGCTGACGCACGCGCCTCGTCCGAGACGCTCGCAGCCGCTCGCAAGCCGTCGTCGGTCAGATCTCGAACGACATCCTCGGGTTTGGGGAGAAATCCACCGGCGGCCTGAGAGACACCTTCGTCCATGAGCACCTCGATCCGCTCGCGAAGAGATTCGCCGGCGTTCTCCAGCGCGGCACTCAGGAACCGCGAAGAGAGGTGCATCGCGCCGAGACTGTGACCGAATCGCGAGGTGCGGACCTCCGGAAAGACCAAGTGGCTAAGGCCTGCTTGACCGATGTAGCGCAAGCGCTGCACGACCGGGTCATCGATCAGCCTTCGCTCCACCCTTGTGAACCGAATATACCCGTGCACTGGATCGCGAATCCGACCTCCCTGAGGCATGTCGGAACGATACCAACTGTCAGGGACACTTGTAACGTATCGTCTTCATCCGTGCCCTACGCACAGCAGGACCTGGACTGCGCGCGTCTCCTCAGAAATAAGTCCGCGGCGAGATCGAAAGTAGCGCGTAGATCTGCGTCACTGCCGCCTGGCCAAGCAGTTCGGCCGTCGGCGGCGAGCCGTAGGCGAAGAGGTTGTCGGTGAGGCGGTGGCGCAGCCAGGCCCAGTAGGCGTATTCCCGCGCCGGAAGAGTGCCCGGCGCTTCGTGGGTGACGGAGTCGAGGTAGATCTGGTTGCGGAAGAAGACCGCCGCGAAGAACGGGTTTTCCGATGAGAGTTTGCCGTAGTCGAAGTAGACGAGCGCCGCCTTCGCGGTGGCACGCGCCTCGCTGAGGTAGGCGCTTTGGTGGGTGACCTGCCACAGCAGCGTGCCGGCGCCGATCATCACGCCCTGGGTGTAGCTCCACAGCGAGTGGTTGATCACGCCGTCGAGGTTGATGTGGTCGGCGTACAGCCCGCTCGGTTCGAGCAGGCATTCGCGCACCCAGCCGTACGCCATCTCGGCGAACTGCAGGTAGCGCGCTTCGTGGGTGATGCGGTACAGCTGCACCCCCAGCTCCGCGGCGGGGCCGTCGGTGATCGTGTTGCGCTGGGTGTTGTTTTTGGCGTTGGAGAACGGCACCCCCCCCGGGCAGGGCAGCGGGTGGCCTTCGGCGCCGGTGGTTTGCCAGCCGGCCATCACGAACTGCATGATCTGCTCGGCGCCGCTCAGCGCGGTGGGATCGTGGTTGAGCTCGTACATCCGCGCCAGCTCGATCCCCACCCACTCGTTGTCGTCGTAGTAACTGGCGCCGCCCGGCCCGATCGGGGGCGCGGTGACGTCGTCGTAGGAGTACACGGTGATGGCGGTGGAGGCGCCGCTGGCGGTCGTTTCGCCCGGGGCCACCGAGGAGCTCGCATACACCTGCAGGCTGGTGCCGAGGGCGTGCAGGCTGGTTTCCAGCTTAGGCTGCTCCCCGGCGATGTGGGCGACGCTGACGCTCGCCGCCAGCGCCTGTGAGAAGGGCCACAGGAACGAGTACTCCGGTTCGCCCTTGTACAGGCCGGCGGAGGCGACGTAGAAGTTCTGCTGCATCGCTTCGTACGCCGCCAGAGCGCGTCTGGCGTAGAGGTCGAGCACGGGGGCCTTGGGCTTGGCCGGGGCTTTGTGGCGCGAACGCGAACGCGCGGCAAGCGGGGCGGCGTGGGCAAGCGGGGCGGCGTGGGCATGCGCGCGGGCGGCGAGCATGGGGATGTGGTCGTGCGAGCGCGCGGCGCGTGCGAGCACGGGCGCACAGAGCCCCGCCAGTGCGAGCACGGTCGCGAGGCATACGGCGAGCACAGGTCGGTGAGCAGTCCGGGGCAGGGTCATCGGGCCGTCACTGATCGACAACAGGCGGGCATTCGATTCGATGTGGTGGGGGCCGTGATGAGACGTGGGGTCAGAGAGACATGGTAGGGACCGTGGTGGAGCGGCGATGACGCAGGCCGACGAGCCGCGTCAGCCCACGATTCCCCACCGATGGGGTCAATCCTTTGTCGAGCCCCCGTGAGCGTCCCCAGATGGCTGGGGTCCTGCAGAGTGAGGTCTCTACTTCTGCACATGTTCGCAACAGCCAAACAGACAGGAGGGCACATGAGAGCGGTGAAAGAGAACCTGCACAGTCCGGCCCGGCGCCGTCCGCCTCTCCCCGGGGCGCTGCGCCTGGAACTGACAGGCGGGGAGGGGATGCCGCTGCGCGCGGCGGTGCACGGCGAGATCGACTACGCGGGCGCCTTCTCGATGCAGGTGCGAATCGCCGCGGCCTGCCGGAGGCGCCGCGCGCGCGGGCTGATCGTCGACCTCTCGGGCTCGGAGTTCATGAGCTCCAGCGGGCTGGCGGCGCTGCTCAACCTGCAGCGCGAGGGCGCCTGCCTGCGCGGCGGGATGGCACTGGCGAGCCCCACCCGAGAGGTGCGGCATCTGCTGGAGATCACCGGCGTCGACCGGCGCCTGCTGGTGGTGGGCTCCTGCGAAGAGGCGGAGATGCTGCTGCTGTACAGCGCCGCCGGCGCGGACGTGAGCCCCAGCCTCCCGCGGGACCCCAGCTTCAACTGACGGGGCCCCACTCCGGCCACCCGCGAGCGGCCACACACCGCATCCCGAGCAACCCGGCGCCAGCCGGCATCCCCACCCACCCCGCCGGAGGGACCCGCGCGCCAGCCGTCCCACCCCCGCCGACCGCGGGTACCGCGCTCGGGTACGGTTCCAAGTGTGAGCACCGTGAGGGAGGCGACGTTCGAGCTGCTGCGCGCGCGCGGGATGACCACGCTGTTCGGCAACCCCGGCTCCACGGAGCTGCCGATGCTGGGGGAGTTCCCCGCCGACTTCCGCTACATCCTCGGCCTGCAGGAGTCGGTCGCAGTGGGGATCGCCGACGGGTACGCCCAGGCGAGCGGGGGACCGGCGCTCGTCAACCTCCACACCGCGCCGGGCCTCGGCAACGGGATGGGGGCGATCTTCAACGCGCAGGCCAACAAGTCGCCACTGGTTGTCACCGCCGGGCAGCAGTACCGCTCGCTGATGACGCTGCAGGCCAACCTCACCAACCGCGACGCCACGCGGATGCCGCACCCGCTGGTGAAGTGGAGCTGGGAGCCGCCGTGCGCGCAGGACGTGCCGCACGCGCTGGCGCGGGCGCTGCACACCGCCGCGCTGCCCCCGCGCGGGCCGGTGTTCGTGTCGATCCCGATGGACGATTGGTATGCGGAGGTGCGCTCGCAGGAGGAAGTACGCCACCAGACCTCCCGCGCCGTGAGCGGTGGCGCGGGCCTCCCCGACGGGGCGAGCGTGGCGGGAATCGCGCGGCGCCTGGTGGAGGCCTCCAACCCCGCGTTGATCGCGGGCCCCGACATCGACGCGGCGGGTGGCTGGGACGCGGCGGTGGCGCTGGCCGAGCGCGCGCGGTTGCCGGTATACGCGACGCCGGCGACTGGTGGCGGGCGCCTCGGCTTCCCCGAGAATCACCCGCTCTTCCAGGCGATCCTGCCTCCGGCGGTGCAGCCGCTGGGCGAAGCGCTGGCGCCGCACGACTTCGTGCTGGCGGTGGGCACATCGATCTTCCCCTACTACCCCAACATCCCCGGGCCGCTGCTGGCGGAGGGCACCAGCCTGACGGCGATCACCTCCGACCCCGACGAGGCCGCGCGGGCGCCGATGGGCGACGCGATCGTGGCCGACGTGGGGCTGACGCTGGCGGCGCTGGCGGAGGCGGTGGGCGAGATCGACCGCGAGCCCCCACCGGTGCGGCCGTCTCCCGAGGCGGTACCGTTGACGGACCCGATGAGCCCCTCGACGGCGGTGCGCACGCTCGCGGAGGTGTTCCCCGAGGACGGCATCGTGGTGCTCGAGTCGCCGTCGGCGACGCCCGCGCTGCGCAACCAGCTGCGGCTGGGGCGGCCGGGCAGCTACTACTTCTCCGCCGGCGGCGGCCTCGGCTTTGGGATGCCGGCGGCGATCGGCGTGCAGCTGGCCTGCCCGGATCGCCCCGTGGTGTGCGTGATCGGCGAGGGCTCGGCGCAGTACGCGGTGCAGAGCTTCTGGACGGCGGCGGCCTACAAAGTGCCGGTGACGTTCCTCGTGCTGCGCAACGAGGAGTACGCGATCCTCAAGTTCTTCACGCTTTTGGAGGAGATCCCGGGCGCGCCCGGTCTCGACCTGCCGGCGCTCGAGACGGCAGCGGTGGCGGCGGGGTATGGCATCAACGCGCGCCGGGTCTCCGACCCGGAGGAGCTCGGCGTGGAGCTGCGCCGCGCGCTGGCCTCCCCGGAGCCGGAGCTGATCGAAGTGCAGGTCGCGCCCGGCATGGCGCTGACGTGAGCGATCCCGACGCGATCGTCGTCGGCGCCGGCCTGGCGGGGCTGGTGAGCACGCTGGAGCTGCTGCGCAGCGGCCACACCGTGCTGCTGCTCGACCGCTGCGAGCCACGCGAGCTGGGGGGCCTGGCGCGCGAGGCGTTCGGCGGGATGTTCATGGTCGACTCCCCCGAGCAGCGCCGCTCGCGGATCCGCGACAGCGAGCGCCTGGCGCTGGAAGACTGGCTGCGGATCGCCGAGCTGGGCGCCGAGGAGCAATGGCCGCGTCGCTGGGCCGAGCAGTACGTCACTCGCGCGCGCGACGACGTCGGTGGCTGGCTGCGCGAGCTGGGCGTGCGCTTCTTCCCGGTGGTCAACTGGGCGGAGCGGGGCAACTTCGGCGACGGCAACTCCGTCCCCCGCTTCCACCTCACGTGGGGCACCGGCAAGGCGCTGGTCGAGGCGGTGTGGGGTGGGATCGAGCGCCACCCGCGCCGCGCCTCGCTGGAGGTTCGCTTCCGCGCTCGTGTCGGCGGCCTACTCGTCGAGGACGGGCGCGTGGTGGGCTGTCAAATGGAGAATGGGGATGAGATCAGGGCCACCAAGGCGGTGGTGATCGCCGCGGGCGGGATCGGCGGCAACCACGACCTCGTGCGCAGGGTGTGGCCTACCGATGAGCTGGGCAGCCCGCCGCGGAGGATGCTGATGGGCTCGCACCTCTACGCCGACGGCGCGCTGCACGAGGAGGTGGAGCGCGTGGGCGGCGCGGTCACGCACCTGGAGCGCATGTGGAATTACGCCGACGCCGTGCGCCATCCCGCCCCGCAGCGCCCCGACCACGGGCTCAAGCTGATCCCGCCGCGCTCGGGCCTGATGCTCGACCCCGACGGCCGCCGCTATGGCCCGGTGCCGGTGATGCCCACCTACGACGCCTACGCGGCACTGGAGCGGATGTGCGAGGACGAGCGCAAGTACTCGTGGCTGATCTGCAACCAGAAGATCGCCCGCCGCGAGCTGGACGTGTCGGGCTCCCAGCACAACCCCCACCTCCGCGAGCGCCGCTGGGTGCGCTTCGCGCTCGGAGTGCTGCTCGGCAAACCGCGCGTGCTCTCGCACCTCTTGGAGGGCTCGCCCGACTTCGTCTGCGCCGACACGCTGCCCGAGCTTGCGGAACGGATGAACGAGGTCGCGGGGGCCCTCGAGGGCGATGAGGTCGTGGCGGGGGAACAGACCACGGCGGGGGAACAGACCACGGCGGGGGAACAGACCACGGCGGGGGAACAGACCACGGCGGGGGAACAGACCACGGCGGGGGAACAGACCACGGCGGGGGAACAGACCACGGCGGGGGAACAGGCCGCAGCAGGAGACGGCACGAAGCAGAGGCCGATCGACCCCGACGTCCTCGCCGCGGAGATCGGCCGCTACGACGAGTCGATCGCCCGCGGCAAAGGCCTCTTCAACGACGACCAGCTGCGGCGCATCGCGCAGCTGCGCAACTGGCGCGGGGATCGCCTGCGCACCTGCGCCTTCCAGCGGATCGTCGATCCCAAGGCGGGACCGCTGATCGCGATCCGCCTGCAGGTGATGGCGCGTAAGAGCCTCGGCGGGATCCAAACCGACCTCGCCTGCCGCGTGCTGCGCGCCGGGGACGGCCAACCGATCCCCGGCCTCTACGCCGTCGGCGAGGCCGCCGGCTTCGGGGGCGGCGGCATGCACGGCAAGCGCTCGTTGGAGGGCACCTTCCTCGGCGGCTGCGTCTTCACCGGCCGCCTCGCCGCGGCGGCGATCGCGGGCGCGGAGCTACCGCAGCGAGTCCCCCCGCGCGTGGCCGCCTCCGCGCGATAGCGCTCGCGCCCTCGAGGTTGCACCACAATCGGCGCTGTGCCCAGCTACGACTACACCACGGTCGGCCACGTCACGATCGACGTGCTCGCCGACGGCTCGCGCCGCCCGGGCGGGACTGCGATGTACAGCGCCCTCCAGGCCGCGCGGCTGGGCCTGCGCACGCTGATCCTCACACGCGGCGTGCCCGCGGAGATCGAGGCGCTGCTGGCGCCCTACCGCGACGAGCTCGACCTGCGCGTGCTCCCCACCGGGCACACCACGACGCTGCAAACCGTCGGCGAGGGCCTCGCGCGCCACCAGCGGCTGCTCGCGTGGGCTGGGCCGATCGAGGGCCCGATCGAGGTGGACACCGCGATCCTCCACATCGCGCCCGTCGCACGCGAGACCTCGCGCGCCCGTCGCGACGCCCAAAGGCCTCCCACAGACGATGCTCCACCTCCCCACCATGGCCCCCCGCCCCGCGCCGAGTTCGTGGGACTCACGCCGCAGGGACTGGTGCGCGAGTGGGATGCCGCCGGCGAAATCACGCACAGCCGTCTGCCCCCCGAGCTGCTGCCGGAGCGCTGCGACGCGTGGGTGCTGAGCGAGCGCGAGCGCGAGCACTGCGCCGAGCTGCTCGCCCGCGCCACGGCGGCCGGTGCAGTGGTGGCCGTCACCGCCGGCGCCCACCCCACCGAGCTGCGACTGCCGGGCGGCGAGCTGCTGCACGTCCCGGTGCCCCCGATCGCCGCGCCCGTCGAGGATCTAGGGGCCGGGGACGTGTTCGCCGCCGCCTTCTTCATCGCGCTGCACGAAGGCCTAGCGCCTGCGCGGGCCGCCGCCTTCGCAAACGCCGCCGCCGCGGTGCGGATCGCCGGCCCGGGGCCCAGTGCGATCGGGGACCGTCGTGCGATTACGGCACAACTGGGCGGGGAGAGCTTGGCGGGAGACGGATGACGACATGCAAGCCATAGCTTTGAAAGTTGTGGCTGTCATTGTCGCGGAGACGGGCGCCCCTCACCCGATCCGTTCGGCCAGCGCCTCCTCGATCAGCCGCTCGAGGTCGAGCGCCTCCAGCGCCGCCGCCGCCCCGCAGGCGCGGGCGGCCAGCAGCAGCGAGCCGCCCACCGGCGCCATCTCCACGACCGCGATCTGCGCCCGGGGCGCGAGCGCGTGGATCTCCCGCGTTAGCGGGTCGACGAACACGGCGCCCGCCTTGTAGGCGCTGCCGATCAACCCCACCGGGAACTCGCCCTCCAGGCCGGTTTGACGGATCACCGCGGCGATCTGTCCGGCCAACTCCTGCGCTCCGCGCTCGTACAGCTCGCGTGCCACCGCATCGCCGCGGTCGGCACACCTCCCTGTCTCGATCGCCAGCTCGGCGATTTCGCCCTTTGTCAGCGGCTTGCTGTACACGAGCGCCGCCAGCGCCTCCACGCTTGCGACGCCGAAGTGCTCTACCGCCGCATCGCTCAACGCGGTCTCGGGGCCCGAGCGCTCGCGGTCGCGCAGCGCCGCCTTGATCGACTGCAGCCCCAACCAGAAGCCCGAGCCCTCGTCGCCCAGCTGGTGGCCCCACCCGCCGGCGCGCCACCCGCGGCCGCCGGCGCCCACACCGAAGACGTTGCTGCCGGTGCCCGCGATCGCGCCCACGCCTGGACGGGCGCCGGTTGCGGTCGCCCACGCACCCACCACATCGCCGACCACGATCCACTCCTCCGAGCGCTCCCTCCGCACGTGCGCCACCACCGCATCGGTGTCGGTGCCCGCCACCGCCAGCACCGCCGCGTCGAGCTCCCCGTCGCCGATCCCGGCGCCCGCCAGCGCCTCGTCGGCGGCCCCGAACAGCGCCTCCCCGGCGGCCTTCACGCCGACGGCGTCCTGATTGCTGGGCCCGCCGTGCCCGAGGTGGAGGCTCCCGCGCTCGAGGTCGAGCACCCCCGCCAGCGTCTTCGTGGCGCCGCCGTCGATCCCCAGCAGGAAGCGTGCGTCGCGTGACGCGGCGGGCTCCGCCTCGAAGTGGGCGAGCGCGGAGGGCAACTTGACGAGCGAGTCGTGCTCCATACGGGGATACTTGCAGCCGATGCCCCCGCCGTGCGCGCACACGCCGCAGCGCCGCCGTGCTCCCGGGCTCGCGAGGGCGCGACGGAGTCCACCCACCGCGACGGATCCAAGCCGATGACCCCCACCGGCATCCACGCGCTGTTTCCCGACGCCCCGCGGCGAACGGGGATGTACGAGTCCTTCTACCTGCGCGCCGTTGCACCCGACCGCCCGCTCGGGCTGTGGATCCGCTGCACCGCACACAAACCTCCGGGGCAGCCCGCGCGGGGGTCGGTGTGGTGCACGTTCTTCGACGGCCCCCACACTCCGCCGTTCATGCGCAAGCTCACCACCGACGCGCTCTCCGTCCCCGACGGCGACTGGATCGCGGTGGGCGACTCGCGGTTCGGTCCCGGGCGCGCCGAAGGCACCTGCGGGGAGGCCCGCTGGTCGCTGCGCTTCGCCTCCGAGGAGCCCGAGCTGCGCCACCTGCCGCACGCGCTGCTCTACCGCGCGCCGCTGCCGCGCACGAAGCTCACGAGCCCCGCGCCCGCGGCGCGCTTCGAAGGCACGCTCGAGCTTCCCGGCCGCACGCTCGCGCTCGACGGCTGGCGCGGGATGGTGGGCCACAACTGGGGCGCACAGCACGCCGAGCGCTGGATCTGGTTGCACGGCGTGGGCTTCGAGGAGCAGCCCGAGGCGTGGATCGATGTCGCAATCGGGCGGATACGCGTGGCCGGGCGCACCATGCCGTGGGTCGCCAACGGCGCGCTGCACATCGATGGGGAGCGCCACCGCTTGGGCGGGGTGGGCGCGCGGGGGCTGCTGGTGGCCGAGCGCCCCGGGCACTGCGTGCTCGCGCTGCCGGGCGCCGACGGGCTGACGGTGGAAGCGCACGTGCAGGCACCCCCCGGAGCGCTCGCCGGGTGGCGCTACGCCGACCCCGACGGTGGCGGGCACGACGTGAGCAACTGCTCGATCGCCGCGCTCACGCTCACCGTGCGCCGGCCCGGGCGTCCCGCGTGCACGTTGCGCACCGCACACGGCGCCGCCTACGAGCTGGGGATGCGCGAGCGCGACCACGGCGTCCCGATCGCGCCGTTCGCCGACGGTTAGAAGCGCTCACGCACGAAGCTCCCTCGCCCACCCGTTCCTTGGGCGTGGACTCTCAAGGGTTGACAGCCCGTGGGAAACATTTTCGCTCTCCTGCCCAGCTAGGGAAATACTCCCGTGCGGGTGGGTTCCAGCCGAAATTGGGTTCCCCAGAGGTCGGTAATCCTCCGCAAAAGTGGATTTCTTTCATTAAAAAGGGCCGCAAATTGCACAAGAATCGTCTACAATCGATGCGCAGCAGCAATGGATTGGCAGTCGTAGGCAGGGATAGCTTTATGTTCAGGCCGTGGCGGAAGCCGCGAGTTCCGGTGCATGCCGGGATGGTGCGTCAAGATGACGGAACCGTTCTGAACTTCGACAAGCCCCGGGGGCCATGGGGCAGTTGGGACCGCGAGGAACAGGGATGATCATCGCTAGCAGCGCACAGGACCGCATCGACGCCTCGATCGAGCCGGTTGCACCCCAAAACGGCCACGGCGCGCCTCACGCCGACGCCACGTCCTGCCACGGGCACGGCGGATGGCGCGGGCACGGTGACCCGGACGCCGTCCTCCAGGCCGGGCGCGCCAACGCGGTGGCGAACGGCGCAGCCCTGCACGCCGCCACGCGGCTGCTCGTTCGCGAGCGCTGGCGCATGGCCACCGACGTCCACGACCTGATCATGCAAGACCTTTCGCTCGCGCTCGCCAACGCGCGGGCGCTCAAGGACGACCCGCTACCCCCTTCGCGGGCCGGAATCGTCGTCAGCGCGCTGGAGCGCGCGCTCGCGGGCGCTCGCGACGTACTGGAGGGTCTCTCCGAGCACGACACCCGCCCGATCGTGCAAACGATCGAGGCCAGCGCGCGCGCAGCCGCACGCCATACCCCGCTGCAGTTCGACGGCGCGCGGGTGCCATCCTCGGTGCAGCCCGACCCGCCGACGCGCGCGGCGCTCGTGCACATCGCCCGTGAGGCGGTCGCCAACGCAGTCAAGCACGCCCGCCCCAACGCGATCGAGGTGGTGCTCGAGCACGCCGGCCAGTGGCGCCTGACCGTGCGCGACGACGGCGGCGGCTTCGACGAAGCGCCAGCCGAGCTCCCCGCCGTTGGCGGCTTTGGGCTGGTGAGCATGCGCGAGTCCGCACACGCACTCGGGGGCGCCGTGCACGTCGGCAGCGCCACCGGCGCCGGCACCATGGTGGAGGCGGTGCTCCCGTGAGCGCGGCGCCCACCGTCGTAATCGCCGACGACCATCCGCCGATCCGGCTCGGCGTGCGGATGGCGATGATGCAGGGGGGCTTCAGGGTGCTAGCCGAAGCGGACGACGCCGACGGCGCGGTGGAGGCCGTGCTGCGGGAGCGTCCCGACGCCTGCCTGCTCGACGTGCGCATGCCCGGCGGCGGCATCCAGGCGGCTGTGCGCCTGGCGCAGCTTGCGCCCGACACCGCCGTGGTGATGCTCACGGTGTCGAGCAGTGCCGATGACCTGCTCGCCGCGCTGCGCGCCGGCGCGCGAGGCTACCTGCCGAAGGACATGTCTCCCGATCGGCTCCCCGCCGCACTGCGTGGGGTGCTGCGCGGCGAGGCCGCGCTGCCGCGCACCTTCGTCGGGCGGATGCTGCAGGAGCTGCGCATGCTCCCCGACCGCGAGCCCGCCCCGTTGCGCGTCGGCGACGTGGAGCTCACCCCGCGCGAGTCGGAGATCCTGCGCCTGCTGCGCGGTGGGCTCTCGACCCTGGAGATCGGCGAGCGCCTCTCGCTCTCGCCCATCACTGTGCGCCGCCACATCTCCGCCTGCGTCACCAAGCTCGGCGCCGACGACCGCGATGACGCGCTGCGCGCGATCGATCTGGCTGCCTGAGCAGACCACTGGCCACCGGCGATCGGCCTCGCCAGGCTGGCACGCACAGCGGTCGATTCAGGCTCGAAGATGTCCCACGCACACCGAAGAGACCACGCCTTCGGCACTACAGCCGGTGGCGAGTGAACAGCTCGATGCGATGTGCAACCTCCCGCCTGACAACCTCGCCAGCCCGATCGATCCGGCCGGCCAAGCGATCGTGACTTACGGTACGGATCTGGTAGGGCTCCACGTAGCCGACGCGGACGCCTCCTCGCTCACGCGGCAGCTCGATGCGAACCGCGGACTGGCGAGGGGTGGTCGTGATCGGAGCCACCACACACAGACGCGCCGGCGCACGGTTGATCTCGTCGACGCTCACAATCAGCGCGGGCCGTGTCTTGGCCACCTCGCTCCCCACCACAGGATCGAGAGCCACCCACCACACCTCCCCCTGGCGCGGGGGGTCTATCGCCAAGAGGAGAAGTCCTCGTCCGGATCGAGGCCATCCTCGAGTGTGACCTCCCAGGCCGCAAGCTCCGCCTCGCCGCGCTCGGGAGAGGACGAAAGATCGGAGATGAGCGCCTTCAGCAGCCGTACCTCGGAGGCCTCTCGGATCACGCGCTCGAGGGTGTCGATCGCGGTTGCCCCATCGACCTGTGCGAGATCGCGCAAGAGATCGCGAGTCTCGCGGCGAGCCCTTATGATAACCGTTTCAGGCATACATATCAGTATACTGTTTTTATGATCCTGTCTGCTTGCGTTACGTAAGCGCTTACACCAGCTCCGCGCGCACCGCGTGGACGGCCGCCTGCACGCGGCTGTGGACGCCCAGCTTCTCGAAGATGTTGGTCACATACTGCTTCACCGTGTGCGGGCTGATCGACAGCTCCTGGCCGATCGCCACGTTGTCGGCCCCCTTGACGATCAGCCGCAGCACGTCCTGCTCGCGCGGGGTCAGAGCGGGGCGCTCGTCGAGCGTCTCCTGCTTTGCGCTCGCCGCCGCGGCGCCGGCGCCACTGGAGCCCTCGCGCTCCGCGGCTGCGCCCTCGCGCCCCGAACCCGCCTCGGTGGCGCGGCCCTGCGCCTCGCCGGTGCGACCCTGCGCTTCGGTCTCCGCGCGGATGCGCGCCACCAGCGCTCCCGCCACCTCGCCCGAGATCACCAGGTGCCCGGCGGCCGCCTGCCTGATGCCGTCCGCGAGGCGATCCACGTGGGTGTCCTTGAGCAGGTAGCCGCACGCCCCCGCCGCCAGCGCCTCGACCACGTCCTCGTCCTCGGTGGACACCGTCAGCACGACCGTCTGGATGTCGGGGTTGCTGCGCGCGATTCGCCGCAGCGCCTGCAGGCCCGAGGTGCCCGGCATGTTGAGGTCGAGCACGGCCACTTGGGGCTCGAGCTTCTCCACCAGCGCCGCGGCGTCGGCGCCGTCGGCGGCTTCGCCCACGACCTCCATGCCGGCGTCCTGCAGCATCCCCTTGAGGCCTTCGCGGAAGAGCTGATGGTCGTCGGCGATCACCACGCGCAGCGCATTGGTGGAAGTGGCCACAGGAGGAAAATAGAACAATCGCCCCATCCGCCCCTTGGGCGGAGACGGTTGGCAGGAATCATTCAAAAAAACTTTCCCAACCAATCGTCGGTCGGCGACGAGCACTTGACTACTCAGCATCCACCACCCCGCGGGCGGCGAGCGCCTCGAGTACACGGTCAACCGCGGTCTCGATCGCTTCGCCGTGGATCCCCAGCACCACGTCGGGAGCGGTGGGGGCCTCATATGGGGCACCAAGCCCCGTGAGCCCCTGCAGCTCTCCGGCGCGCGCACGGGCGTAGAGTCCCTTGGGGTCGCGCTGCTCGCATTGCGCCAGCGGAGTGCTGACGAAGACTTCCAGGAATGGCAGCTCCTCCTTCGCGTGCAGCGTCGCCGCCAGCTCGCGGTCGGCGGTGTAGGGGCTGACGAGGCTCACCAGCGCCACCGCTCCGCACTCCGCCAGCAGGCGCGCCACGTGCGCGGTGCGGCGCACGTTCTCCGCGCGCGCCTCCTCGTCGAAGCCGAGGTCCCCGTTGAGGCCGTGCCGCAGGTTGTCGCCGTCGAGCAGGTAGGCGGGTCGTCCCGCCCGCACGAGGCGCTCCTCGATCGCGCGCCCGATCGTCGACTTGCCGGCGGCGGGCAGCCCCGTCAGCCACACCGTCGCGCCCGTGAGCCCGAGCGCCGCCCAGCGCTCGCCGCGGGTGATCGTCTCGCGCTCCCAGCGCACGTTGGGGCTGCGCTCTGTCTTGGCCGCGGCCTCGAGGGAGTCGGCCTCGGTGTCGAGGATCACCCCCGCCGCCACCGTTTCGTTGGTGGCTTCGTCGATCACGATCAGGCTGCCGGTGGCGCGGTTGCGCCGGTAGGAGTCGAACACCAGCGGCGCCGCCAGCTCCACGCGCACGCGCCCGAGGTCGTTGAGCTCGAGCGTGGTGGCGAGCTCGTCGCGGTGCATCGTTTCCACCTCGATCCGATAGCGCACCTCCATCCCGCCCACCGCCGCGGTGCGCGTGGTGTGCTTGACGAGGTAGCGCCGCTTGGGGTCGAGCGGACGCTCGGACATCCAGCAGAGCAGGCTCTCGAAGCTGCGGGCGACCACCGGCTGGTTGTGGGGGCGCGCGATCGTGCTGCCGCGGCTCACGTCGACCTCGTCGGCGAGGCGCAGCGCCACCGACATCGGCGGAAAGGCCTCGCGCACGGGGCCGTCGAAGGTGTCGATGCCGGCGACCGTGGTGCGCTGGCCGCCCGGCAGCACCACCACCTCGTCGCCCTCGCGCAGGATCCCGCCGGCCACCTGGCCGGCGTAGGCTCGGTAGCCGGCGCCGGCGGAAGCACCGTGACCGGAGCCGGCGCAGGCGCCACCATCGGGGCCGGCGGAACGGACTTGATGCCCGCCCACCCGGATCACCCACTGCACCGGGAAGCGCACGTCGATCAGGTTGCGATCGGAGGCGATGTGTACGTGCTCGAGGTGGTAGAGCAGCGGCGGGCCCTGATACCACGGCATCCGCTGCGAGCGCTCGACCACGTTGTCGCCCTTCAACGCCGCGATCGGGATGAAGGTCACGTCCTGGATTTCCAGGCGCGCCGCGAAGCGCTCGAACTCGGCGACGATCGAGTCGAACACCTCCTCGTCGTAGCCCAGGGTGTCCATCTTGTTGACGCACACCACGAGGTGGGGGATCTGCAGCAGCGAGGCGATGAAGGCGTGCCGGCGCGACTGCGCCACCACGCCCTTGCGCGCGTCGATCAGCACGATCACGAGATCGGCGGTGGAGGCGCCGGTGACCATGTTGCGCGTGTACTGCTCGTGCCCGGGGGTGTCGGCGATGATGAAGCGCCGCTGCGCGGTGGCGAAGTAGCGGTAGGCCACGTCGATCGTGATCCCCTGCTCACGCTCGGCGCGCAGCCCGTCGGTGAGCAGCGAGAGATCGAGGAAGTCGTGCCCCATCTGCCTGCTGGTCTGCTCCACCTGCTCCAGCTGGTCTGTGAGCACCTGCTTGGAGTCGTACAAGAGCCGCCCGATCAGCGTGCTCTTGCCGTCGTCGACCGAGCCGGCGGTGGCGAAGCGCAGCAGCTCCGCCGGGCGCTCGGTGATGCGGCTAAAGATCTCGTCGGTGTCCTGCGTGGTATGTGCGCCGGCGTGGGCCTGCGCCGCCGTGCCGGTCCTCGCCATGCCGCAGCAACGGTTGCTGACGGACGGGACTTATGGCGCGGGGAAGGAATATCGGACGGCACGCGCCTTGGCGTTGCCGATGCCACATCCGGCAAACGGTAGTGCGGGAGTCCGGCAAATGGGAGCGTAGATTGCCGGCAAACGGTAGTGCAGCGCACCCTCTGCCGGCAGCCATCGCGTCCGCGTGCCGAATGCGCCAGATTTGGCGTATAATGCGCCGAGATGGACGCATATAGTGGAGAGATGCCAAGGCAGCGCAGCAGCGACCTCTTCCCCACCGACCAGCCGATCCCCGCCAGCCAGATGATCGGGCGAGAGCTCGACGTGCGCGAGATCGCCACCACCCTTGCGGGCGGTGCAAGCGTCGTGCTGGCGGGGGCGCGGCGCACCGGCAAGACCAGCGTGTGCGATGCCGTCCTCGGCCTGCTCGAGCGGCAGGGTCTCTACACCGTCGCCGTCGATCTCTTCCGGATCGCCACCGCCGCCGAGCTTGCCGAGGCGCTGGTGGCCGCCACGATCGCCAATCGCTCGCCGCTGCGGCGGGTGCTGCACCAGACCCGCCGCGCGGGGCGGCTGGTCGCCGACGCGCTGCACACCTCCGCCGTGCTGAAGTCGAAGGCCCAGCTCGGGGAGGAGCTCGAGATCGCCTTCGCTCCGGGCCTCGCCGCGCGGGACCCCGACCGCTACCTCGACTACGCGCTCGCGCTCCCCGGCCGGATCGCCGCCGCCGACGGGAAGGAGGTGGTGGTGTTCTTCGACGAGTTCCAGGAGGTGGCGGGCCCCCAGCATCCCTACGGCGACCCCGACCGCCTCACCAAGCGCATGCGCGCCATCTTCCAGCGGGCAGGCGGCGTCAGCTACCTATTCGCGGGGAGCCTCGAGCACATGATGCGCGACCTCTTCACCCCCACCCACCGGGCGCTGCACCAGTTCGGCGGCTTCTACGACCTGCGCCCGATCGACCAGGACGCATGGCTGGAGGGCCTGGCGGAGCGCTTCGCGGCCGACGAATGCACGGTCGGCACCGGCGCTCTCGCGCGCATCGTCGAGTACGGCGAGGGGCACCCCCGCACAACCATGCTAATCGCCCAGAAGAGCCACCTCACCACGGTCGAACTCGACATCCGCGAGCTGGACCTGACGATCGTCGAGCAGGGCCTGCTCGCCGCGCTCCGGGCCGAGCGCGCCAGCCACGAACAGACCGTCGAGCGGATCCGCACGCTGCACAAGCTCGGCCTCGTCGTCGCCGAGCGCGTCGCCCGCGGCGAGCCCGTCTACCCCCAGCTCTCCCGCGGTGCGGTACGCCGGGCGCTTGAGGCACTGCGCGACGCCGCGATCATCGAGAGCCGCGGCCGCGCCGACTGGCGCTTCAACAGCCCTCTGCTGCGCCGCTACGTCGCGGGGGTCGGGCCCTACGATTGAGAGGGGCGAGAGGGGCGGCGCTCAGCCGTGGTGCTTCTTGCCCTTGCGGTGAAGCTTGATCTTGCCCGACCCTTTGGTGCAGCTCTTGTAGGTCTGGCTCCCGGTCAGGTGCTGTTTGAGGATCGTGCTCGCCACCACGCTCACCTTGTAGGTGCCACTGGTCGGCAGCTTCGTCAGCTTCACGCCCTTCTCGAGGCGCTTGATGCCCTTGACGTCCAGCACCTTCTTGCCGTTGATCTTGACGAGCACCTCCACGAGGCGGTCGTACTTGGGATCGTTGAGCTTGATCGTGAGCGATTTCTGCAGCGTGCACTGCGTGCCGCCAGGCGGCAGCGTGACCGTGTTGGTGGAGACGACGGTCGGCAGCGGGGCGATCAGGTTGGAGTTCACGCAGCCGAAGGTGTCTTCGCTGGCCGTGCCGTCAGGGGCGATCTTCGGCTGGGAGGTGCCCGGGTGGCTGAAGCAGACCTCCAGATAGTGGGCACCGCTCGAATTGCCGAGCACCCGCCAGGCGGTTGGCCCGAGATTGGCGTCCTCGACGCATTCGCCGTTGGACGTGCTCTTGTCATACCACTGGTGGTACCCCCAGAAGGAGCCGTCGGGCTGCTCTTTGATGTTCGTCCACATCACCTGGCCAGCAGGATGCGGGCATTCGCCGAACTGCGTTTCGGTCTCGACAACGCCTTGGAAGGTGCCATCGGGCAGTGGCGAGATCGCCACGGTGCCACCGTTGAACGACCACACCCCTTCGATCGAGCTCGATTCGGCGGCGGCGGCGCCGACGCCGAAAGCCAAGGCGACGAGGAGGACGGCGGGGGCCAATCTGAGCGACCGGCGGGCGATTGGGTGGACGCGCATGGACGAGAACATAGTGCATCAACGGGCTGCGGGTTACAGTCCTTCCATGCAAGCGGCCCAGGGCACGGTCACCCGAGCAGCGTCAAAGCATACCGAACTGCGAGCCTTCGGCCTCGGCCTGATTGCGGAGGCGCCGCTCCCGGGCGCCTGGGCGCAACGGCCACTGGCCGAGCCGGTCCTGCAGCTGCGACCGGCTTCCGCCACGGAGATCGCGGAGCGCTGGTCGGGGCTCGATGAGATTGGCTGGGAGGGCACGATCGACGGCGCCCCGTTCGTGGTCGAGCGCGGAAGGGCGGGCGACCATCGCTTCGTGCACGGCGAGCCACCCGGCCGGCATGGCGCGCGTCCGGCGCGCGCGAGCCGCGCGGTTCATCACCTCTGCGCCGACGCTACCGAGCTGCTGTGTGGAGCGGACGTGGATGGGGAGCCGCTGCGGTGGCGGGCGATCCTCGACTCGGTCCTCTTCAGCGCGGCGCTGCTCCGCGGCTACGAGGCTCTGCACGCCGGCGCGGTGGCTACGGAGAAGGGAGCCATCGCGATCACCGCCGGGGCTGGTGCCGGCAAGAGCACGCTGCTGGTCGAGCTGCTGCGGGGCGGCTGCCCGCTGCTGTGCGACGACGTGGTCGTGCTCGAGTCCCGTGGCGAGGACGCCCCGCTCGCCCACCCCGGCCCACCGCTGATGACCGTGCCGGCTGGCACCGACCCGCTGCCGGGGGCCCCAATCGCCTCCGTCGGCGAGGAGCGCTGGGTGGCCGTCCCCGCCTATCCGCAGGCGATCCCCCTGGCGGCGCTGATCGTGTTGAATCGCCGCCCGGGCCTCGCCACATCGCTGCATCGAGTGCGCGATCCGCTCGTGACGCTGATCGGCTCGCTGCTGCGCTTTCCCCGCATCTCCGAGCGGGAGCGCGCCCGTTTCGAAATGGCCGGCGCGATCGCTTCGCACGTCCCGATCTGGGAGCTGAGCGCCGATCCGAGCATCGCTCCCGGGACACTCGCCGGCCTGCTGCAAGCGGAGCTGATCGATCCCTCGGGGACGCCGGGGCGCAGCCGCGCGGCCGTCGCCTGACGATCGTACGTATGCGACCCATTCAACCGTTGTTAGGGTCACTTCAACGCTCGAGCCCCGCGCAAATCAACCCATGAGCACCACCTCCGCAGCCTCAACCGCCCCCGACAGGGCGCACGCCCCCATCGCGGGCGCGCCGCTGCTCGAGCTCGAGCATCTTTATCACCGCTGGAAGGGCCCGAAGCCGCCGGTCCTGGACGACGTCAGCCTGACCCTGCGCACCGGTGAGGTGACCTGGGTCGGCGGCCGCAACGGCGCCGGCAAGACCACGCTGCTGCGCCTGGCCGCCGGGATCCTGCTGCCCCAGCGCGGGAGCGTACGCATGGGCGAGCTCACACCAGCGTCGAAGGGAGGACTCTACCGGCGGAGGATCGGCTTCCTCTCGGCGGGCGATCGCAGCCTGCAGGCACGCATGCGCGTGAGTCAGCAGCTCGACTACTGGGCTCGGCTGGCCTATGTCCCCCGCGAGCGCCGGCGTGAGCTGGTCGACATCAGCCTGGAGCGGTTCGGCCTGCAGGAGTTTGCCGAGCGGCGGGTCGACCGCATGTCGATGGGCCAGCGCCAGCGCATCCGCCTGGCGATGGCGTTCCTGCACGAGCCGCGCGCGCTGCTGCTGGACGAGCCGCGCAACTCGCTCGACGACGACGGCTACCGGCTGCTAGGCGAGCAGATCGAGCGGGCGACCGCCGAAGGCGCCACGGTCCTGTGGTGCTCACCGCGCGGCGAGGATCGCGTGCTCGCATCCGACACCGGCTATACGCTTGAAGACGGCAGCTTGGAGCAAATCGAATGAGAGCGTGGTTCGAAGCGATGTCGGGAATCATGCGCCGCGACGCGATCCTCTTCCTCAGCTACCGCACCCAGCTCATCTCGCAGGTTCTGGGACCCTTTTTCACGATCGCCGTCTTCTACTTCATCAGCCACCTGCTCAAAGTGCAGACCTTTCATTCCCCGGGCGGCTACTTCGGCTACGTGATCGTTGGACTGGTAATCGTCGAGATCCTCACCCTCTCGCTTGGCATCATGCCCGGGAGCGTGCGCCAGGAACTGGTCTCGGGCACGATCGAGCGCTTTCTGGTAAGCGCCCACGGTCCGGTGAACGGGATCCTCGGCACGATGCTGTTCCCGCTGTGCAACGCGTTCCTCAGCGGAGTCCTCACGCTGGTTTTGGCAACCGCCATCTTCGGGCTTCCGCTCGCCGCGACCTCGTTCCTCGCGATCCCCGTGGCGCTGCTCGGCGTGATCGCGTTCATGCCGTTCGCCCTGCTCCTCGTCGCGCTGGTGATGGCGTTCAAGCAGGCGGCGAGCGCGACCCAGTTCATTGTCTCCGGCATCGCGATCGTCGGTGGCCTGTACTTCCCGATCGCGGTGCTGCCGGGCTGGATCCGTTGGATGTCCGAAGTGCAGCCATTCACGCCCGCCACCGACCTGATGCGTCATCTGCTGGTGGACACGCCGTTGGTGCATCCGGCGGGGGTCGAGCTGCTCAAGCTGGTGGGCTTCGCCGTGGTGCTGCTGCCCGCCGGCTTCATACTTCTGCGCGCGGCGATCCGATACGGTCAGCGTACCGGGACTGTCGCCGAGTATTGAAATGCAACGATTTAGGAGCTAACCCACCCGTGGCCTCTTCCTCAACCAGCAATCTGCTTACGGCACGCGTGCGCCTGCCACAGCACGTGGTGCACCGCAGCTTCGTCGCGGAGACGGTCGTGCTGAACCTCAGGACCGGCAAGTATCACGGCCTGAACCCGACCGCGGGCAAGATGCTCGAGGCGCTCGCGGCAGCCCCGACGGCCGGCGCCATCGTGCCGGAGCTGGCGCGTGAGTACGACGTAGAGCCCGCCAAGATCGAAAGCGATCTGGTCGCGCTCTGCCAGGGGCTGCTCGAGCGCGGGCTGATAGAAGTGGTGGATGCAGATCCTGCCTGAGGCGCCCGCCGGTCCCGCCCGGGAGCGAGCGGCGAGGAGCCTCGCGTTTGGCCTGCCGATCGAGGTCGACCCCGGCATCGAGATTCCGGGCATCCCCGATGTCGATGCTCCGTCGCTCGCCTCCCGGCCCCCGACGCGTGTGAGGCTTGATCCAACGGAGCTCGAACGGCGCTGGAACGGCGCCGAGCTGCCTCCCGAGCGCGTGCGTGAGATGCGCGATGGAGAGACGGTGCTGCTCACCGTGGAGCTCGCCCCACCGGCCGGCTACCTCCTGCACGTGCCGGGGTTCGGGCGCATCCTGATCGCGCCGGAGGGAACAGAGCTGATCTGCGACCCGGAGCCGGGAAGCTCACAGTGGAGCATCCTCCTTCCCGCCCAAGCCCTGCCGCTGGCGGCGACCCTGCAGGGGTTCGAGGTGCTGCACGCCTCGGGAGTGGTGCTGGGCGGCAGAGCCGTGCTGTTCGCGGGGCCGCCCGGAGCCGGCAAGTCCTCGCTGGCGGCGGCTTTGCTGTACCGCGGGGGCGTCGAGCTGCTCGGCGACGACACGGTCGCGCTGCACCCGCACGGCGGCGCGCCGATCGCCCATCCCGGCGCGGCTCTGCTGCACTTGCGGCCCGCCGAGCACGAGCGCCTGTCGACACGGGAGCTCGCGGTCCTCGGCCCAGCCGCCACGATCCTCGGCAAGCAGCGCTACAGCCCGCACGTGACAGGCTCCCCGGCACCGTTGGGCGATCTGTTCCTGCTGGAGCGCGCCACGCACGGTCCTCCCGTCGAGCACATCGAGTCGGTCGACCCGTTCGCGCTCCTGGCAAGCACATTCAACCTCTCCGTACGCACGCAGGAGCGCCTCGTGCGCCATCTAGACCTGGCGGTCGCCCTGGCTGCCACGGGGCGCGTCCACCGCCTGCGCGTCCAGCCCGGCATGGACGCGACGCAGCTCGCCGAGATCGTGCACGAATACCTGCTGGAGCAGTGAGCCCGTGTTCACCGTGGCATCGGGCGAGCGAGCCGTGGAGCTCCTGGAGCGCGGGGCGGCGCGCGCCGGCGAGACATCCGAGCGCACCGGCCCACTGGCCGTCGTGGGCGCCCAGGGCGCTTCCGAGGGGATCTGGCGCTGCTGGATCTCCGGCCGGTTGACCAACGCCGAGGAGCTGCGCGAGCGCTTCGGCCTGCCTCCCACCGCAGAGCTGCCCGCGCTGATCGCACGGGCACACGCCGAGCTCGGCGCGAGCGCCTGCGAGCTTCTGCGCGGGACGTTCGTCGTGGTGGCCGTCGATCGCAATCGCGAGACCGCGATGGTCGTCCGCGACCACCTCGGCGGTCGCCCACTCGTGTACGTGCGCGTAGGCGGCGGAGCGCTGCTCGCGGAACACGAGCGTGCGATCGTCGATCTGCTGCCGAGCGTCCCCGGTCCCGATCGCCTGGCGCTGGCGCGGTGGATCGAGCATGGCAAGATCCTCCCCGGGCGCACCCTGTTCGATGGCATCCGGAGCATTCCACCGGCGCACAGGGCGCGGCTGTCCGCTGGTTCGGTGGCGGTCGAGCCCTACTGGCGCTTTCGCTACGAGGGCCTCGCCGCCGGGTCGCGACAGGAGATCGCCGAGCATCTGCGCACCGAGGCGTTCGCCGCGGTTCGGAGAGCCGCCCAGGAGGCGCGCCGGCCCGCGTTGAGCCTCAGCGGAGGCCTCGACTCGGCCTGCGTGGCGGCGGGGCTCACAACGCGGCGGGAGCCCGCCGGCGAGGTGGTAGCGCTCGCCGGCGTCTTTCCGACGCACCCCGAGACCGATGAGCGCGAGCTGATCGAGGCGACGGCACGGCATACCGGCCTGCCGGTCGAGCTGATCGGCTTCGACGATCGCGCCTCGATCCTCGCACCAGCGCTCGAGCACATCGATCGCTGGAGCCTGCCGCCGGTCACGCCGAACCTGTTCGTGTGGAGGCCGCTGATGGCGCGGGCACGGGAGCTCGGCGTGGACGTGATGCTCGACGGAGAGGGCGGCGATCAGCTGTTCGGATTCGCGCGCTACCTGATCGCCGACATGCTGCGTACCGGCAGGGTGCTGGCAGCGTGGAGGCTGACTCGACGTATCCCGGAAGTCGGGGCCGACGCGGACCTGCGGCTGCGCCTGCGAGCGCTGCGCGTATACGGCGCCAGCCGCCTGGTCCCCCCGGCGGTCAAACGTCGGCGCCAGGGCCGGGTCGTCACGGCCTCACCGAGATCGCTGCTGACAGCGGCAGACGCGTCGTCGCTCTCGGAGCTCGAAGACGGCGGGGGAGCACGCGAGACCGATGGCCCGCTGTGGTGGCGGGCGATGGCGGCGGACCGGACGCAGACGGATGAGGCGTTCAGTGTGTCGGCCCATCTCCGTCGCGAAGCGATCGATGAGCGGATCGACCGCCGCCACCCCTTCCTGTTCGACCTCGAGCTGCGGCGCGCCGTGCTCGCCAACCCTCCCCAGATGCAATTCGACCCGATCCGCGACCGTGCGCTGCTGCGTGACGCGCTGGTGGGCGATATCCCCGAGGCGGTACGCACCCGTCACGCAAAGAGCTTCTTCACCGACCTGCTGGCCGCCGGGCTCCACGACGATGGAGCCCTGCTGGCCGACGGCCCCGCCCGAGCCGACGCGCCGGTTCGGGCGTTCGTGCGCGCCGAGCCGCTGGAGCGGCTCCTACGAGAGGCGTCCGATCCTCGCGACAACCGAGCTGCGAGCCAGCTGTGGCGTGTCGGCCTGGCCGATGCGTGGCTGCGGGCGCTCGAGCGCCCGCAGCATCCACGGGAGCTGCTCGAGCAAGCCGTCGTGCGCCGCTCGTAAAGAGCGATCGTGAAGCCGAACGGGGCTTCGGATCCTGTACTTTTTCGGGTCTTGTGCTCCGTGTGGGCCTCCCTATCATTCCATCCAATCGTCCTCCACCTACGAAAGGAAGCCATGGAGAAGGACACAACTAAGTACGAGACCCCAAGGATCGAGGATCACGGGGACCTCGCGGAACTCACCGCGGGCAGCAGCACGGGCGAATTCACCGACAAGATATTCCCCGAAAACACCCCGAAGAAGGACCTGACCTTCCACTCCACGCCGTAAGGCGCAGCTTTAGAAGGATAGAGGTCGACATATGCCGGTTCCCTTCGCGGGGACCGGCATATGACGTTTAATGGCTCTTCCGATGGAGCCAGGACCCGCCGACACACAGCTGAGCACTGACTTTCCCGGCTACGTCGTATCGCTGATCGAGGACGAGGCCTCGATCTGGCCCATGGCATGGAAGCTTCTCGATGGCCAGGCTCGCAGCCGGCGCGACCCTCGCGGCGCGATCGAGATCGGCCTGCTCGGCTGGGTGAGCGCCACACGAGAGGAGACCGCCCGGCTGCCGGCGCTGCGCGCGGAGCACCCCGGTCCGCTCGTGGCTGTGGTGAGGGATCTGCCCGGTGCGCTCGGGGCAAGAATGATTGCCGCTCGCCTCGAGGGAGCGGTGCTGGCCGGCGAGATCGAGCAGGCGCTGCTGCCCACGCTCGCGGCGGTAGCGGCTGGGCAGTGCGTGGTGCCCCGCGCGATCCGCCAGATCGTCGACCGGCCCCCGCTGTCCCCGCGCGAGCGCCAGATCCTGGCGATGGTGGTGCTCGACTTCTCCAACGCCGAGATCGCGCGCAAGCTGTTCGTGAGCGAAAGCAACGTCAAGAACCACCTATCGTCAGCCTTCCAGAAGCTCGGCGTCAAGTCGCGCAGCGCGGCCGCCGAGCTGATCCTCGACCGCGAGAGCGGTCTCGGCCCCGGCATTCTGCGCATATCTGCAGAGGAGGCCCTGCCGGCGACGGCTGAAAGCTGAGAGCCAAGGGAGGTGGTCTCCGGCGGGTTTGCGCTCGGTGGCCCGCACACATGGGCACGGGCCACCGTGGCGCACATGCTTCGTCTGCTAGTAGTCCTCTCCGAATTCGGTGGTCAGCGTGAGTCCTTTGCCTCCGAGGATCGACGAGTAGTTCCCGTTCGCGGTGTTTTTCTTGCCACCGAGCACAGAGGACCATTCACCGTTCGCGGCGTTCGCAGATCCACCGCTCACCGAGGCCCCAAAGCCGCCGGCCTTGTTGAGGATGCCGCCGCTCACCGAGGCAAAGTCTTCGCCCGCTTTGTTTTCGGCGCCGCCGCTCGCCCAGGTATCGGTGCCAGAGGCTTCGTTGAATAGACCCCCGCTCGCCGACGCTCCCAGGCCACTGGCTTTGTTCTCCTGGCCGCCACTAACAGATGCCCCTTCGTTGCTGGCCCTGTTGTCATAGCCGCCGCTCACCGATGAGCGCAGCCCGCTTGCGGCGCCGTATTCGCCGCCGCTGACCGAGGCGCTGCCCGCGCTCACGGTGTTGTACGCGCCGGCGAGGAATCCGCCGTAGCTCGTGAACGCCTGCTTGAACGTCCCCACCACGAGGTTGTTGGAGCCGGACTGCGCGCCTGCTTCTTCGTCCTTGCCGACCACGAGGTTGCCGAGGCCGTCGATTTCGCTCTCTTTGGCGGCGCCCGAGACGACCTGCACGTTGGCGCCGGAGAACTGGATCGTCGGCTTTTTATCGATGCCTTCTTTGGCGAATTTTATGTAAGGGAGCACCGCGAGCAGCGTTGCCTTGTCGGCTTCGGTGAGACCGGCGAAGCTGCCTTCTTTGCCCGCTTTCCCTTCCTTCCCTTCGGCACCAAGTTCGGTTAATTTATATTTTGCTGGACATGCGCCTTTGGTCGGGGTCACCGTCGCGGCGTTTTCCGCTTCCGGTATACAGAGACTCACGCCGCCGGCGGCAAACGCGCTGCCGGCACTCACAAGCAAACAACCGGCGGCCACACCGACCGCCAACGCCACCCTCCAAAGGGCCGTGAACGACTTCATCCAGCCACCTCCCCTGCGCTAGAGATGTGAGCGAGCGAGCGCAAGCGTCGCTCGCTATTGGCGAGCATGGTGGCAGGCTCGGTCGATGCGCGTCGCCTCCCTCCGCTCGCTTGGAAGAACCCCCACACAACCGGAGTTGATGAGGGCATGTATGGGGAGCCACATCGACCCGGACGATCGCCGGGAACTGGCCGCGAGGCTTCATAATGTCTCCCAGCACAATGCCCAACATCAGCTCCTCCGGCACAGAGCCAGGCGCCCCACTGCCACACAGCACAGAGGCCGGCGGCCCAGTGCGTAAGCGCCAGCGCAGCGTACAGGAGCGCGTGAGCCTCGCCCGCGAGATCGTCGCGGCCTACCTGCAGGCACGCCGGGAGTTGCGGCGTGCGCCGATCGGCTCGGTGCTCGAGACGCTGCGCGCGGAATCCCCGTCCCCGGAGACAGCGCCGGAGCAGGCAGCTGCCCAGCTCGAGGAAGCTCGCCGTCTGGGATGGGTGGTGGCGCGTACCCTGAAGCTGATGCCGGGCGACACCCGCTGTTTGGCGCGCTCGCTCGTCCTCACACGGTTGCTGGCCCGCCGGGGGATCCCCTCAAAGCTCATCATCGGGGCACAGGCCGCCCCGAACTTCCTCGCCCACGCCTGGGTCGAGTGCGACGGTCAGCCCGTCCTCTCGCCAGGCGACGGGTCGCTCGGCCGGCTCGTCGAGCTCTGAACGAGGCTGGTCGGGCTCTGGCAGGACTCGAAGCGCCGTAAGTCCGACCCCGATCCCGCCGTTAGTCTCCCAATGCCCGAGTCCCGCGCCACCAGCGCACCGATGGGAAGGTCCGAGACCGCCAGCTACCCGCTCGACGCCGGCGCCGCTGTCGCGCTGATCGCGCAGGGGGAGCCGTGCGAGCGCATCGGCGCGGTGCTGGAGGAGCAGGGATGGGACTTCACCGCCTTCGAGAGCGCGACGTGTCTGCTCGAGCACGGGGCGAGCGACCATCAGATGCTGGCGCTGTGGATCGAGGACGCCAACTCCTCGGCGGCGCAGCAGGTGGAGTTGCTGCAGCGCGGGATCGAGCACGCGCGGGTGGTGGTGATCTGCCCCGAGATCCAGCGCTGGGAGGTGCGCGCGGTGCTGGGCGTCGGCGCCGCTGGGGTGGTGCTCGAGCGGGAGATGGCGGGCACGCTCGGTCCCTGTCTGCACGCGGTGCGCGTCGGGCAGATCTGCGTGCCCAGGCAGCAGTGGCGCCAGATCGCCCCGCCGGCGCTCTCCGCGCGGGAGAAGCAGATTTTGGGACTGGTGGTGATGGGCTACATGAACAGCCAGATCGCCGAGCGCCTGTTCCTGTCGGAGAGCACCGTCAAGAGCCACCTCTCCTCGGCTTTCGGGAAGCTGGGAGTGCGCTCGCGCAACGAGGCGGTCAACCTGATTCTTGATTCGGAGCGGGGATTCGGCATGGGAATCCTCGCGCTGGGAGGAGAGCCATTGGAGGCAGGGAGCGGGTAGGAGCGGGTAGGAACCACGAGCGCCAGGGAGGCGACCGATGAGCGGGGGCGTAGGCGGCAAGGCAGAGATGACATTTCCAGAAGCAATACCGAGTGCGGAGGCGCCTGCGGACCCGGCGGGCTTCACCGCGCTCGATCGCCGTCGCAGGCGCATCACCGGCTCGCGCGAATCGCGCTCGGCCGAGGAGCGGGGCCTGCTCGAGAACCGCTCGCGCGAATCGCTGTTTCGCCGCGCGCTGCTGGCGGCGGACGTGGTGGCGATCGTCGGCGCCTTCGTGGTGCTGGCGGCGATCTCCGGGAAGTCGCTGCAGCTGACGTGGGTGAGCGTCTGCGGGCTGTTGACGCTGCTGCTGGGCGCCAAGGTGATGGGCCTGTACGACCGCGACGACGTGCTGCTGCACAAGACCACGCTCGACGAGGCCCCGAAGCTCTTCCAGGTAGCGACGCTCGGCGCCCTCGTCGCGTGGCTGGCCGGGGGCTTCGTGATCCACGGCGACCTGCTCAGCCGCCGTCAGGCGCTGCTGCTGTGGCTGGCGCTGATCCTGCTGCTGGTGCTGGCCCGGGCGACCGCCCGCACGCTCGCCCTGCGGGCGGTGCCGGCCGAACGGTGCCTGTTCATCGGCGACCAGGCCGCGGCGCGGACGATCCGCTCCAAGCTCGCCGGGCACGGCGGCGTGAAGGCCGAATTGGTGGGGCACCTCGACCTCGACGACGTGGGCACCTGGTCGACCAACACCTTCTCCGAGCAGCGGCTGGCGGAGATCCGCGAGCTGGCGAGCACGCTGAACGTGCACCGCGCGATCGTGGCGCCCACCAGCGCCGATGGGGGCGAGATGCTCGATCTCGTGCGCACTTTGAAGGCGGTGGGCGTGCGGGTCAGCGTGCTGCCGCGCCTGCTGGAGGTGGTGGGCTCCTCGGTCGAGTTCGACGACCTCCACGGCGTCACGCTGATGGGCGTCAGACGCTTCGAGATGTCGCGTTCCTCGGCGTTCGTCAAGCGCGCCTTCGACCTGTTTGGCGCCTCGCTGGGGCTGCTGGCGGTGGCGCCGCTGTTCCTCGTCATCGCCCTCGCGATCAAGCTCGAGGACCGCGGCCCAGTGTTCTTCCGCCAAAAGCGCGTGGGGCGCCACGGCAAGCACTTCGACCTGTTGAAGTTCCGCACGATGGTCCCCAACGCGGAGGCGCTGAAGGACTCGCTGCGCGACCGCAACGAGGCACAGGCCGGCCTCTTCAAGATCGCCGACGACCCGCGCGTGACGCGCGTGGGCAAGCTGCTGCGCAAGAGCGCCCTCGACGAGCTGCCGCAGCTGCTGAACATCATCCGCGGCGAGATGAGCCTCGTCGGCCCGCGACCGCTGGTGATCGACGAGGACCGCCACGTCGAGGGCTGGTATCGCCGGCGCCTGGAGCTGATGCCGGGGATGACGGGCCCCTGGCAGATCCTCGGCCCGGCGCGCGTGCCGCTCAACGAGATGGGGGCGATGGACTACCTGTACGTCGCCAACTGGTCGCTGTGGGGCGACGTCAAGATCCTGCTGCGCACCGTGCCCCACGTGCTCGGCCGGCGCGGGCTCTGAGCCTCGTCCCCGAGCTCGCGCTCGCCGCGGGCGGCCATCCGGCAGGCGGCCACCACCACGAGGCTCACCGAGAGCCATACGAGTGCCAGGATTATCAGGAAGAGCGTCAGCATCGGATCACGCGAGTTGGGGGTCCATGTGCGTTACAACACTTTCTACCCCCAGTATGGACTTCCTATCGGAAGAATTTTCGGTCGCCTTGACGCGCTGGGCCTGAGCGGACGAAAATGCGGCGGGCGGAGGCCCTTCCACTGTCGTCGACCCGGGGCCGGCTATGCGCCGAAAATGGCGCATGATGCGCCGTGGGAGGCGCATCGGGTGTGCATAGCGCAGATCGCTCACGCGATGAGACGGATGGCGGCTCGCGCCGCACTCTCGAGCACCAGCTCGCGGCCGGGGCCCTCCCACAGCGGGCTGGCAGGCACGATGACCGTTAGGTCCCCGGGCTGCACTCTTGCTGCTTGCCGCCAAAGCATGACGGCCTTGCGTCCCGTCAACCGGCGGCTCATCCACACCAACCCGTCGGCGTGCGCGACAGCAGCGTGGAGCGCGTGTGCCCACCGTGCCGTCCACTCATAGGCGCCGGAGGGCGTCTCGATCAGCTCACCGTGTGTGAGGCCAAGGCGCTGGAGCCCATACCCGTACAGCTGGATGAGTGTGAGCGCGCGGGTGGGGGCAAGCTCGCTGATAACCCTGCCATCGAGGCCCGCAAACGGATACTGCCGGACGGCGCCGGGGCGAATTGGCACATCGTGGAACAGACCCTCCGCCAGCGCGACGTCCTCGTCGGCCCCGGCATACAGGGTGGGAACGACCGGCCTGCCGATCGGGCGAAAGCGCGCAATCGGCTGCGGCGAAGAGTTGAACTGGAGCTCGCCAAGGTCGCGGTCGTGGACGCGCACGAGGCGCGTGCCGGCAACCATCGTCTCCAGCTCGAACGCCAGCCTGTCGCCGGGGGGCGGCTGCGGAAGATCGCTCAAGCGGGCAGCGACAGCGCTTCCCGAGCCGCCGCGAGGACTCTTGCGGGATCCTCGTCGAGGAGGTCGACCGGACGGCGATCCCACAGCCAGCCGCTCGGCGTCAGAAACCACAGGGCCAGCGCCCAGCCGCCCAGGCCCCGCTCGCGCAGAATCGCCGCCGCACGCCCCACAGCCTGGCGGGGTCGCCCATCGCAAAACTGAAATCCCGGATACAGCGTGCGCCCATGCCATGGCACACCAACGATCCGCCCTTCGCCGTGCCACCGCGACGCCAGCGCCGAGCGATTGCCGGCTTTCGAGCCCGCCAGATCCGAGACCTGCTCGGCTGTGAGCGCCCCAAACTCCCGCAACAGCTCCTCGCGCGCCTGCGCGTTCTGCTGAGCGTGCCACGCCTCCGCGGAGGAGGGCACCGAGTCCGGCAGCATCGCATCGATCACGACCTCCAACCGCCGCCGGGTGGCAGCCACCCGCGCACGATCCACAAGCAGGCCCCGCATCGCATCCGCGAGGATCCGCTGAACCGCCTGCGGCGTAATCGATAGCCGCTTGGCGATCTCACGATTGGTCAATCCCTCGTCAAGGACGTACGAGAGCACCTCGCGTTCGCGGGGCGAGAAGCCGTCCACAATTAGCTTGTGTGCAGATGCTGCTGCGTTCATGGGGTTTATTGTAGCGCTCATCAGCAAAAGTGGCAAAGATGAATAGGGTGGGTGCTACCCTACGTCGATGAAGAAGACCAGCATATACCTGGAGCCCGACCTTGACACCGAGCTGGCGCGGGTCGCTCGCGGAGACGGTGTGACGAAGGCCGAGTTGATCCGCCGCACGCTCAGGCGCGCCGTCGAGGAGCGTCCTCAGCCACAGATCACGGCGATCGGCATCGACCGCGACGCCACGCCGGCGCCGCTATCGCCCGAAGACCGGGAGATCGCCGAGCTGCTGCTTGCCGAGCACGACGCGCTGTGATCCTCGCCGACGCCTCGGCGATCTTCGCGCTGCTCGACCGCGCCGACGAGCACCACGAGATCACTCGTGCGTGGTACGAGCGAACACATCCGGCGCTGGCAACCGTCCCGCTGGTACTGGCCGAGGTGGACTTCCTCGCTGCCAGCCGGGGAGGCCAGGGGATGCGCGAAGCATTCCGGCGAGACGTGATCGCCGGCGCCTACCGCGTCAGCTGGTGGGGTGACGCCGCGGTACAGGCGGCCGAGATCGCCCAGCAGTATGCCGACCTGGGGGTCAGCCTTGCCGATGCCAGCCTGGTGGCGCTCGCCGCACGCCTGCAAACGATCGAGATCGCCACCTTCGACGAGCGTCACTTCCGGGCGATCCGGCCGCTGTGGGGCGGCGACGCGTTCCGGCTGCTGCCACTCGACGAGGCGTGAGGGTCACGGTAGTCCCACAGCCGCGTAGGGTCGCCCGACGCCGCAGAGGCAGCGTAGCGTTCGACGTCATAACCGGTGGGCCAGTCGGCAATCACTTGCCATACTCCAGCCAGGCGTCGATCGCCTGTAACGGGACGTTCAGCAGCAGCCCGGTGTCTCGGTCGCGGGGCCATTGCCCGGCCTCGGTGTTCGAGGCGTCGAACAGCACCCGGCCGGTGAGCCGGCGCTCGATGAGCAGCCGCGCCTCGCGGGGTCGCCCGGCCTCCCGCAGGAGCAGTGCCGCGCGTGCACATGATGATCGTGGCGGTCCACGTCATCGATGCCTACAAGACAAGCTCCTCGCGCATATAGGCAGCCAGCAGCGGATCGTCGATCTCCCATCGTCCCGTCTGCTGGGCGCGGTGCACGACACTCGCGCGTTGCAGGTGTACAAGCGCACGTCTGGCCGCCTGTGACTCCAGTCCGTGGTAGGCAGCCTTCCCACTCGCGAGGTTGCCGACGATACGCAACGCCGCAGCGCCAGAGCGGCCCATCCGCCGGATCGAGTCTACGGTGTCGTCATGGCGAGCCCGCTCCGCCGCGAGCGCGCTCTGCCATCCGCTGAGCGTGAGCCCGAGGTCGATGGTTCGCGTGTCGGCCTCAACCGAGGCAAGATGGACCTGTTGGGCGATCAGCATCGTCGCGCGGGGATGCAACTGGCCGAGCTCGACCGTGCGATCGAGCGCCTGCCCCTCCACGGTGCAGCCGTCCTCGGCAAAACGATCGCGCAATCCAGCATGCCACTCACCCGCAGGGATCGGGCTGAGATCCAAGAAGCCACCGAATCCGTAGAGCGCTCGCCGGCGGTTGGTGAACAGCTCGCGCATCATGTGCTCCAGGCTTCCAGCGAACAGCGCCGTCACCCGATCCGAGCCGTGTAGCGTCTCACGCATGAACCTCATCAGCCCGTCGGGATCGCCGTAGCTGGGGCCGCTGTCGACGATCTCCTGAAGCTCATCGATGAAGAGGACCAACCGCCTGCCGTCTCTTGCGGCGATGCGCTGCGGGAGCTCTAGCGCCAGTCGCAGCGCGTGCCCGGGATCGCGCGCGGCGTGACCAGGACGGACGGCCAACTCCACAGCGTCACCGAGGTCGGCTTGGGCCTTCATCGCGAGCGTGAGGGCCGCCCCTTTGAGCACCGCGGCACCGGCCTCGCGGATCTTCTCGATCAGCTTGTGCATCGCACTCCGATTGGCGAGCGCCTCCTGGGCAAGCGCCTCGGCAAGAGTCGCGGCGTTGGTGTACCGGAAGAGACTGACCGAGACGGTGTAGAAGCCTCGGCCACGCAGGATGCCGATCGCAGCCTCGCATACGCTGCTCTTGCCGGTGCGCCTGGGGGCGGCGATCACGCGATGGGATCCACCGGAGAGCTGCAGAACCAACTCCTCAACATCGCCCCGACGACCTATCATCCGCTCCAGCGGCACTGGGGCATCGGAAGGGAACAGCTCGCGACTCGGTATCCGCATCTATGACGATTATGTCATGCCTTTATGACGTTAACGTCATGCTCGTCTCTTCCAGGGCCCGTGCCCGATGCGTCGTATACATCGGGCGAGGTTTGAAACCCTCCTACCCACGCCGGTCCCCGTGCTGATCATCGCCGACGGGATGCCGCGGATCTGCTGGATAAAGAATGATAGGGTGGGTGCTACCCTACGTCGATGAAGAAGACCAGCATCTACCTGGAGCCCGACCTTGACACCGAGCTGGCGCGGGTCGCTCGCGGAGACGGTGTGACGAAGGCCGAGTTGATCCGCCGCACGCTCAGGCGCGCTGTCGAGGAGCGTCCTCAGCCACAGATCACGGCGATCGGCATCGACCGCGACGCTCAAGCCGCGCGTCCGCAAGGCCGTCACGCCTGGCTCAACCGTCTACACCGACCAGTGGGGCGGCTACCACGGCCTCGACGCCATGTACTCCCACGAGACTGTGGATCACGTCGAGCGCTACGTGGACGGCCGCGTCCACACGAACGGCATCGAGAACTTCTGGTCGCTACTCAAGCGCGGCTTGCACGGAACCTACGTCAGCGTAGAGCCCTTCCATCTCTTCAGATACCTCGATGAGCGCGTGTTCACGTACAACCTGCGCCATAACACCGACTATGGTCGCTTTGCAACCGTGTTAAGTGCTGTCGCTGGCCGTCGCTTAACCTACTCCGAGGTCACTGGCAACGGCTAGGTCGTTGCCCGCTGATCATTTATCTCCGACGTAGGTACCTGCATAAGCGTTGCAGTTAGAGTCTCGAAGCGGGCAAACTCGCTGTCCGCGTCGGCTTTGACTACTTTGGCTGGCTGTTCCGCGTCGGACGATACTGTGATGATCGGATTGCCCGCCGCGTTTCTGTTGGCGTTCATTGTTCGCCTCCTAAGGAATCGACTTTTATCGCGGTAAATGGGACGGAGACTTGGTGGACTCCATCGATCAGAACCTCAAAGCTGTAGCGACCCTCGTGTGGGATGGCTGGCTGCGCCGGGAAGTTCCACGGGATTGGCACGGCCGCTTCCTCGCCAGCCGGGATTTCGGCACCCGGGGGAACCTGTAGCCCGATTTTCGCCCTGGTCGCCACGTCGCCGTCTGCGTCTTGCAAGAGTATTTCGAGCTCATGGGGTCGATCTATCTCAGTTGGATGCAGAAGGACCCGCAGTGCGAGCGTCATTCCCAAGGGCGCCGGAAACTCTGGGCGTGCCGCCTGAGTTATTCCACCACCAAGTACATTGAGTAGGCCCCCTCGCTCTGTGGCCGCGTCGCACAGAAGCGCCATATCGATACGCATACTAAGCCGCGATTTTGTTGGGACGGATGGCGTGTGGTTCCGGCCCCTCTGCTCTTATGCAGAGGATGTAGACCTTGGCTTCTGCGTCTTCCGCGCGCATCCAAGTGTTCCAATCGGCGTCTACTTCAATGAGTCCCCCAACAACATGAGCAACGGTGCCGAAGCAACTATTGCCGTCAGCGTCGAGCAGGTATACGCGCTGGCCCATCTCGGGCACCGCAGGCGCAACATCCGTGAGCGCCAAGACACGGCCATCGTCGCCAAGCTCGCTGAATGACACTAAGAGAGGAAGAATCATGAGCCCAGCTCCTTAGAGGCGGATCGGGTTTGTTTCGGGTGGCAGGAAGGCGGCCTCCAAAGCTTTCCAGTCCTCATCGGTTGGCCGCTCGGCGAACCTGAGCGTGACGTGTCCTCTCGGACTGTTGTCAGCCTCAAGCGAGTAACCGAGCGCCTCCACGGCTCGGACCGTGGCCTGACGCATCTTGGGGTTCGGTATGAGGCGTAGACCCGTTTCCTCTCGCACAACACCGACCTCAAGGGCGATCTCTTGGGCGTCCATGTTTGGGAACGAGAAGAACGAGAGGCCGTAGAACTGCCGCTTTTGCAGGGATGTCTTGACGGACCTCCAGAAATCGGCCAGCTTGAACTCGCCCGCCCGAACGAGGATGTCCGGCTCGTTCGCCGATGCGATAGGCCGATCAGGGGCAGAGTCCGCCACACATACCCATCGTATCGGACGGAATAATGATTGCCTAAGGACGCACGAGGCTGAGCGCCACGCCCCGACTGGGCGACGTGGCGCCGCCTGTCGGGCCTAAACGACCTTGCCGACGATCTGCACCATACGGTAGCCCGCCCGCGTGGCGAAGACGAACCCGTCGGAGGTCTGGTTGACGAGCCCCGCTTGCCGAAGACCACGCACTGCATCTTCCGCGCCTGGCTGGTCGTCGATATCTCGGCCGATGTCCTCGACGCTCCAGATCGGCTTGCCGTTCATGAGCAGGTAGAGGACGTCGCGTTCCATCGCGTCGTAGCGCTCGGCCAGGTCCGGGGTATCTTGGTCGCACATGGGAAGGTCCTGCCTTTCCGTGTCACGGCCCCCGGCAGTTAGCGCTGCGCGGGGGCCAACTTGATTGAGGCCGGGCACGCTAGACCTGCTTGCAGACGCAAAAAACGGGTGAGTCAGGTATGTCATTGCCTCAAGACCTAACGGTCCGACACAAGCAGGCCATCGAGATCGCCATTATCATCGCGTTACACTGTCATACATGCCAGCCGCCCGCCAGTTCTCAGCCCGCATGGACGCGTCGGTGCTCGACCGTCTGGAGCGCCGCGGGGCGCACGCGGGCCTGAACAAGTCACGCCTCGCGGAGCGGTACATCGATGAGGGGATGCGGATCGACGATCACCCGGGGATCGTGTTCCGCGACGGGCCCGCCGGCCGTCGCCCCGGCCTCGCGGCTGGCCCGGATGTGTGGGAAGTCATCGGCGTGCTCAAGGGGGCACCCGAGCGCGGCGAGGCGGCGATCCTCTACACAGCCGACTACCTGAACCTACCCCCCACCGGCGTGCGCTCCGCCGTCAGCTACTACGCCGCCTACACAGGCGAGATCGACGAGTGGGTCGCCCGCAACGACGCGGAGGCCGAAGCCGCGGAGGCCGCATGGCGCCGTGAACAGGCAGCGCTTGCTTGAAGCTGCTACTTGACGAGATGTATACGGCTGCTGTAGCTGGGCAGCTGCGCGAGCGCGATCACGATGTCATCGCCGTCGCCGAGCGCGCCGACCTGCGCGGCACCCCCGACGAAGATCTCCTCGACTGGGCGCGAACCGAGGATCGGGCGCTCGTCACCGACAACCAGCGCGACTTCATCCCGATCCACAACCACCGCATCGCAAGTGGCAGTGACCACCGCGGTCTCATCCTGACGACCAACCGACGCTTTCCGCGCGGTCAGCCGGCGACTACCGGGAAGCTCGTCGTGGCTCTCGACGAGTTCCTTCGCACAACCGCACCTCATGTCGCACGCAATCCCTGCTTCATCCACTGGCTCCAGTAGCGACGATCGGAGACCCGCGCAAGTCCAACCGCGCAGCTGCCGTTGATATGCCCCCACCAAGGAGGCACGATGAGCACGCACCGCCGAACGCTGTCCCTGCTGGCGACCCCCGCTGTGGTAGGGGCGATGATCGTCGCGGTACCGGCACTCGCGGGGACGAGCACGCAGCCCACGGGCAAAGCGTCCCGGGCGCGGCGCTGCGACGCGGTCACAGTGATCAGCCACGGGCGCCGCGTGCGCGCGTGCCTGCTCCAGGGGCCGAGCGGCCCCAGGGGCGCCACCGGTCCGCGCGGGCCGGCGGGCAGCCGCGGGGCCACGGGCAGCCGCGGGGCGACCGGGTCGCAGGGGTCGAAAGGCCCCACCGGGTTGACCGGCCCGGCGGGCACCGCACGAGCGTACGCGGTTGTGCAACCCACCTCGCCGAGCGCCGCCACCCTGATCGCCGCACAGACCTCCCACATCACGGGCGTGAGCGAGCCGAAGGAAGGCATCTACTGCCTGGCGCCCGCCGCCGGCATCAACCCGGCGACGGACACCGCGGCGGTATCCCCAGAGGTCAGCTACAGCTCGGGCGGCAAGCCGGGCGTGATCGCGCTCAACGCGCAGGGCAACGACTGCCCGGCAGGCAACTTCGAGGTGGAGACCTATATTCCGGGCACGGAAGCGAAACTGGCGAGCGGGTACGCGTTCACAATCGTCATCCCGTAGGGACCACGCGCCCTTGAGCGCCCACGGTCAGCGTGGCGCAAGCAGGTATTTGGGGAGCATCCGCGCAGGTTGCCGCACTCCCCAGCGGCCCGGGCGCGGGGCATCCTGCCCCGCGTCAGAGCGCGCATGCCCGAACACACCCACGGCAAGGCCACCGAACCCGCGTAAGTCCGGCGACATGCCCACCGTTGGTCGGGCATGGCAGGAAGCAACATCCAAACGGTCAGACCCGCGACCCAGGGTCCCGCTCAAGATCGCCGGCGCTCCCCGCGCGACCCGCGTGGTCAGGCCGGCACGCACCGTCTGGCGCGTGCCCGAACGGCAGCGGCGGTGCCGCAGCGAGATTTGGGCCCGAGCAGCGAGTCCGTCCGCGACGACGAGGAGATAACTCGCGAGATCAACACCGAGCACCGCCAGGTCGAGACGCACAAGCGCAACACGATCCAGCACGCGATCCGCTGCGGCGAGCTGCTGCTGGAGATGAAGCGGCGGGTCGGCCATGGCAACTGGCTGGCCTGGGTGGGGGAGCACTTCGAGGCGAGCGAGCGCACGGCCCGCAACTACATGGAGATCGCCAAATCGGCAGCGGTTGCCGATTTGAGCGACGACACCACGATGCGCTCGGCGCTGAGAACGCTTGCGTCGCGCTCCCAGGCCGAGGAGACCAAGGGCGAGCAGGCAGCCACAATGCCTGCCAACGACCGTCTCCCGCACGAGGATGACGAGCGGCCCATCCCCGATGCCGAGGCGATCGAGACACCGAGAGCCGGCCTGGGCGAAGCCCACCAGCGCACCTGGGCAAGCGTCCCCTCACGCCTGACCACCATCGGACGAGTCTTCAGCGAAGCCGCCAGCGGGGAGCTCGACGACCAGAGCGCCAGCAAAGTCCTGTACGAGGCCGCGCGGGAAGCGCGCCAGACTGCGTTGGACCTCGAGCTGCTGGCGGCGGCGCTCGAGAAGCGCGAGGGTGACTAAGGGGGCCACGCACCGCGCCCGATCGGGCTAGGCGCTTCACACCACACCTAAGAGCGGAAGCGACGGTAGTGACCCCAGGTAGCCGACTGCAAGCTCAGTAGATAGGATCAGCCGGGCAACTGACATCATCCAAGTTGCCTCACATGGATATTGGAATGCGCATACGTTTCGCAACAGGCTCGACCACCGTTCCAGCAGATCGCCATGAGCCGGCGGACAGCGTGGCTCGCCAGGGCACAGCCTGGCGATGGCCGAGCCCGACCGAGCTTGTGATCGCGCTCACGGTACTTGGTGGCATACTGAGATTCGCGACGCTGAACGTTTCGAGCCTGGAGCTAGACGAGTCGGCGACATTGATCCTCGTTCACCGTGGATTCTCCGGGATGCTCTCGCATCTCTCGGGCAGCGAGTCGGCGCCGCCCCTCTACTACACCCTTGTGTGGGCGTGGACGAAGGTCTTCGGCGCCGGTCCGCTCGCCTTTCGCTCCTTCTCCGCGCTCGTCGGCACGTTGACAATCCCGGTCATGTATGCGGCGGGAAAGCAGATATCGCCGCGGATCGGGGTCTGGGCGGCGGCGCTGGCGACGGTCAGTCCTGCGATGTACTTCTACTCGCAGGAGGCGCGCGCCTATGCCCTGATGGTGCTATTCAGCGCGGCGGCGTTCGCGGCCTGGCAGCGCGCGCTGCAAGAGCCAGAGCGCCGGCAACTGGCGCTGTGGGCGGGTCTATCGATCCTCGCGGTGCTCACGCACTACTTCGCGGCGTTCCTGTTCATACCCGAGGCGGTCATCCTGGCGAGACGACTCGGCTGGCGGCGTGTGTGGGCCCCGACCGGCGCCGTGCTGCTCATCGGATTGGCGCTGGTGCCGCTGGCCGCGAGCCAGCGTGCGGCGGGCAAGAGCAACTGGATCGAAGACCTGTCGCTGCGGGGCCGGGTCACAGAAAGCGTCAAGCTTTTCACTGTCGGGGTCTTCGGCCCACTGGTGCTGTTCGCGACGGTGCTCGCCGTACTGCTCATCGTCGGCGCCGTCGTGCTTGTGCTCAGGCGGGGCACCAAGCGTGAGCGACGAGGAGCGTGGGATGCCGCCATTGTCGCGATCGTTGCGATCGCGCTGCCCCTGCTGCTGGCGGCGACGCATCTGGTGGATGTCTATGACGGGCGCAACGTCCTCGCCTTCTGGGTTCCGTTCGCGGTGGTAGTAGCCGCCGGCCTGGGGGCTGAGCGTGCGGGCCGCAGCGGTGCATTACTTGGTGGTGCGCTGTGTGCGATATGTCTGGCGATGATCGCGGCGGCCAACCTGATCCCGGCCTACCGGCGTGACAACTGGCGAGGAGTCGCTCACGCGCTGGGGAAACCGGCGACCGCTCGCATCATCGTCGGCGCGCAGTTCGCCGAGCTTCCGCTTTCCATCTATATGGGCCCGCTGACCACCGTTTCCGGGCAAGTCCCCGCAACCCGCGAAGTGGACTTCGTCGCGCTGCGCCACTTGCGTACGGTGGGCTCACCTGAAGCGCCGGTCGTGCCACGTAGCGCGCCGGCGGGCTTCCACCTCGCGAGCGTAACCAAAACCGAAACGTTCGCGATCTCCCGGTTCGTCGCGGCTGGGGCAACGACGCTTTCAGTCACCTCGCTGGACCGCGCGAGTGGCCAGGCAAAGGCGTGTTCGTTCTGCGCAGCCGAAGTGCTCCTCCAGCAATAACGCATCGCTGCCTCGGATTTATGGCAGGTTCGGCGGGCCGCCCTCGTAGGCTTGGATGTGCACGCGTGCCGAGTCGGCCCAATCGTGGGTACGAGCCGCCGCCAATGCCGCGCTCTGCCTCACATCGGGAGAGACCTCGAGTGCTTCATCTAGCACTTCAAACGGTGACGCCTCCCAGGCAAATAGGGCGGGCCTGCCGACGAACTCGTCTGTTCCCTCCCTTGGAGCGAGAACAGCGACGCCCAACGAAAGCGCGAGCAGGAGCGCACCGCTGGAGAATACCTCCGAGTAATTAAGGACGGCGAGGTCAGCCAGCGTGTAGAGCTCTGCGACCTCCGGCTCGGGAATGTAACGATCTAGCAGGACAACGCGATTGCTGGTGGCTGCCATCCCTTTCAGCTCCTGGGTGACGCCAGTATCCTTTGGCGCGCCGGCGATGATCAAACGGGTAGAAGCTGGGGCATGCGCCTTGAAATCACTCACCAGCCCCACAAGTCGCTTGTATGCGCGAATCTGCCCAAACGCGAGCAGGACCTGATCTGATTCGTCAAATCCGTATCGAGCACGCAGCGCTTTTCGATCCGCGCTTGGAAGACCATAGGCATCCAGGTAATGCCCGTGACGGGCCAGATACATAGGTCCCGTCCGGTCCAAGCGTTCACGAACAAGTTGAGCCGCATGGGGCGTATGCACGATAACGGCATCCACCTCCTGCGCAAGCCAGCGATACAGATTGATCTGCGGAGTCAGTGCGTCTGGGTTGTGCGGGCGTACGTTATGCGCTGTCCACACGATTCTGACCCCGCGCGCCCGAAGTAAACGGACACTGCTCCGGAGCGCGACTGCTGCGGCCCTCACACGAATTCGGTGAGTCAACCCGGCTCCAGCGCCAACCATAATGTACTCCGGCCAATGGATATGGAGCACATCATATCTTTGGCTCTCTGAGCGGAGCTTCCACGGACGCAGATCGGCAGCGCACACGTCAACTCCGTGTGCTCGCAGCGCACTGTACAGCAGTGAGATATAAGGATTGTCACCCATATCAAGCGGTGATGCTCCTACGGTCATCACTAGAAGCCCTTCGCTTTCACTTAGGTTGATTCAAGGATTGATTTCACGTCAACTGGCATGGAATCAGGGAAGATCCCTTGTTGACGACGGCACGGGAGGATATCGGCTCTTCGGCCCAGCGACGCCTTGCTTAGCCGGGCGTGCGCACAGGGTCACCGCCAGCGCGGGCGCTCCTGGTAGATCTTGCGGACAGCACGCAGGCCGCGTCATCCCCAGCCCACGCACGGCTCACGGCGCCAGGTCGCGCGATGCTGCCCAGCAGCGATCTTGCGCATCCACCGCTGCGAGGCACCCAAGCGATCCTCGGGCATCAGGACCGCTGCTCGTCTGGGGGAGACCCGGTAGGTGTTCCAGGTCCATGACTCCGGCTCTATACTCCGGACGGGTCCTTCAGCGCCCGGATCCCCCACTCCGGGGCGGAGCATCCAGCATTCCGCCCCATGCTGCGTAAGCCCTAGCCTAGCCCCACCGTTGTTGTTAGACCATGGCGGAGGCCAGGATTCGGATGAGCCAGACACGGACACCCAACACACGCAACAACAACGTGATCGTTCCTCACATCACGAAGGATGTCCGCCGTGGCTGACGACCCGATCAACGGCAACGGACAAGCGACGTCCCGCTCGTTCGAGGACCTCCGCACCCGACTCTCCTCACCCGAGGAGCCACAGGCACAGCGACGACCGTCCATGAGGTCGCAGCTGGGCCCGCTGCTCGGCCATCGGCGCGGGTCGATCGTGGCGCTCGCGATCGCGTCCGTGTGCTCCGGATTCACCGAAGCCGGCGTCCTTGCGATCGTGGCCCAGGTGGCGACCACGCTCGTCGATGGAGTCAAGCAGGTTCATCTTGCGTTCGGGCCGTTGCACGCGGAGGTGTCGGTCGGCGCTCTGCTAGCCATCGCGTTCGTCTTGGCCGTCGTTCGCGTCGCTCTTCAGGTGCTCGTCTCGTTCATTCCCGCGCGCGTGGCCGCCGACGTACAGGGACGCCTGCGCCGCGACATGTTCGCGGCCTTCATCCACTCCTCCTGGGGCATGCAGTCGCGCGACCGCGAGGGACACTTTCAGGAGATCATGACCAGCCAGATATGGCAAGCCAGCCAGGGTGCGCTGCAGGCGACGACGCTGGTCTCCTGGCTGTTCACCTTCTCTGTCCTGGTTGTCGCGGCGCTGGTCTTGAACCCGGTGGCCGCCGGAGTCGTCTTGACGGCTGCTGTCGTGTTGTTTTTCCTCATGCGGCCGATCAACTCCATTGGCGCCCGGAGTGCGCGGTCGCTTTCCCAGACGCAGATGGCCTACGCAGGGGGAGTGGGCGAGGCGAATCGGGTGGCCGAGGAGACCCGTGTGTTCGGGGTGGCCGAGGCTCAGCGCGGCCGCATCGACAAGTTCATCGCCCCAACCGAAAGCATGTACTTTCGCACCCAGTTCATCGGCCGTCTGGTTCCGAACGTCTACCAGAGCCTGGTCTATCTCGTGCTCATCGGAGGCCTAGCGGTTCTGTACGGGTCCGGCAGCGGTCACGTGGCCTCCCTCGGAGCGGTGGTCCTGCTACTCGTGCGAGCTGGGCTCTACGGCCAGCAGATTCAGATTTCATACACCTCCGTGCGTCAGGCCACTCCCTTCATCGAACGCCTGAACGAGGCCGAGCGGCGCTATGCGGTAAGCAGCCCGGCAAGCGGCCAGTCATCGATGTCCACGGTGAAGACGCTCACGTTCGAGAACGTTTCGTTTGCGTATCAGCCGGGCCGGCCGGTGCTGTCCGATATCGACTTCGAGGTCTTCGGCAGCGAAGCCGTGGGGGTAGTCGGCCCATCTGGCGCCGGCAAGTCGACGCTGGTGCAGATCCTGCTGAACCTGCGCGCGCCGGACAAGGGTCAATATCTGATCAACGGCGTGCCTGTGCAGCAGTTCAACCCGGACGATTGGTATGCACGAGTCGCGTACGTACCGCAGGAACCCCGCCTGGTGCATGCGTCGGTGGCGGACAACATCCGGTTCTTCCGCGATCTCGATGACGAGGCGGTGGTGCGAGGCGCCCAACTCGCCCGCATCCACGATGACATCGAAAGCTGGCCCAAAGGCTATGACACGATCGTGGGCCCCCGTGCGGACGCTGTCTCCGGCGGTCAGCAGCAGAGGATCTGTCTCGCGCGCGCGCTCGCCGCCCAACCGGAAGTCCTGATCCTCGACGAGCCCACCAGCGCTCTGGACCCTCGCTCGGAGGCTCTCATCCAGGAATCCCTGACCGCCCTCAAGCATAAGCTCACGCTGTTCATCATCGCGCATCGCATGTCGACGCTTGACATCTGCGATCGGGTCATGGTCATCCTGGACGGCCACCTTGACGCCTTCGACACGATCACGCAGCTGGAGATGACCAACCCCTACTACCGCTCCGCCTCGACCATGGCCGTCGGAATGGCTGGACGGGATTAGCCACTCGGTAGTCCTGACCTCATTACGCGCGAGCAATGGGCTCCGTGTAAAGTCCTGAGCCAGTGCTTGTCTTCATCACCTCTGTTCGGCACCCGCACAACGCCACCAACTACGACCGCGTCGAGCGACTGCTACAGCGGACCCTTGCGTCTGTATGCGCGCAGGAGGATCGGAATTTTCGAGTGGTCGTCGTCGCTAACCAACCCCTGAGCTTTGCAACTACAGAGGAAGTAGAGACGGTCGTAGTCGATTTCCCGCCACCCAGCGATCACCGCGGTGCGCAGACGGGTCGAGAGGCCATCCTTCATGACAGGGGCACGAAGTTGGCGGTCGGCATACTCGCCGCGCGGCAGCACCCGGCTGCACATATCATGCGCTTCGATGCAGACGACTTTGTGAGCCGAGAGATCGCAGGATTCGTCAATCGCCACCCCAACCATGCTGGCTGGTACATCAACAAAGGGCACGCCTACTATGAACGGCGGGGATTGACACGCCACATCGAAGATTTCCACGAAAAGTGCGGGACATCGCTGGTGATACGTCAAGATCTGTATGGACCGGCAGAACTGCCCGTGACCGCGATTCAAGATGAGCTTTACAACGGCTTCGGGGAGTTCGTGGTCAAGCAACTGCTTGGATCCCATAGGATTGCGCGAACGCACTTTGCTGAAATGAACACGCCGCTCGAGCCGCTGCCGTTTCGAGGGGCCGTGTATACGCTTGAAACTGGCGAGAATCATTCGCACGACAAAGCGCTCGGATTCGCGTGGCCCGTTGGTCGAGCGCTGACGCATGAGTTTGGTTTGCCGACATCTCCGCCAGACGGATCCGTGATAAGCAATTTTATTCGTAGCACAGCAAGCGCTGCGATCCGTAAGGGAAGCCGGCGATGATCAATACTGAGACCACACCAGCGACCCACCAGGTTGTGCCGTGCTGAACGCGAGGGACCGCCTGGCCATCTTTCTGCAGCGCCTGCGGATTCTTAAGTATCAAGCGCTCTCGACCTGTCGGCAGGTGAGCGGCTCCCCGATCTTCTTGCAACCGGTGCTGTTTCTCGGCGAGGGAGCGGTCATTATTGGCGAGCAAGTCGAGTTTGGCTGGGGAAAGTCCCCCCACCTGCATACCGGCTACTGCCTTCTCCACGTATCCACACCTGACGCGCTGATTACGATAGGCGATCAGTCGAAGATCAACAATAACGCAGTCATCAGAAGCGAGGGGCCTGGCGTTGACATCGGCGCCCACGCTCTGATCGGCTCGGAAGTCTCAATATACGACAGTGACTTTCACGACCTCAGTGCAGAGCATCGACGTGGTGGACAGCCACAAAAGGCAGCCGTGCGCATCGCGGAGAACGTATTCGTTGGAGACCGGGTCATGATTTTAAAGGGAGTTCACATCGGCGCCAACTCAGTCATAGGAGCCGGAAGCGTCGTGAGCAGCTCGATTCCCGCGGGGGTAATCGCCGCTGGCAGCCCTGCGCGTGTGATCGGGAAGCTTCCCGCCAAACCGTGACCGCCGATGCCCCTGAGCTGCGGGGGGCCCTTCGGTGGAAACATCGCTGCCCATCGCGCCGCGTCTATTGCACCTGCCAGAGATCGAATGGGAACGCGCTAAGAAGTCGCTCCGCGTCGAAGATCGGGCCACTTTCGCCGCCCATATTGATAGCCTCATCGACGGTGCGGGCCGTATCCACGCTTGGACGCCCTGTGCCTAGATAGTAATCTTCGTACTTGAAAGGGCTCTCGCTCGACGATGAGATAAGGCGAGCAGGAATGCCCAACGACTCTGCCACAACGATCGCGTGCAGAGATGAACCAACGACCAACTCGCTTTGAGCAATACGCTTGAGACATACTCCGACCGGGGAACGCGGATCGAGAAGCGTGGGAGCAGGTTCGTATGCCGAGAAGTCATTGAAGTTGGGGACGACCGTCAGGGGGTGGCGCTTGGCTTGCGCGTGGTCAACAAGCTCAGGCATGATGCAAGGCAATAGCAGAGCAGGATCGCCAAAGATCGCCGGTGCGTCTATACCACGCCCGCAGAGAAACTCACGGGTGCGGGGACCCCGGACGGCCCTAACATCCAGCGTGCGGAAGACGTAGTCAGTGTCGGGCCTCTTCCCGTTAACGCCGGTGCCCCAGATGACATCGTGGTCACGGGCGAAATGCAAAACGGACCCTATAGAAAGCAACCGCCGGTCACTGGGCGCTCCTCGAGGATTGACTTGATACTTGGCCAGGATGCGTGTGATCAGTAGAGGACCGAGAAGATCGCCAAAGTTGTTCACGCGACGACCTATTTCCATCGGGAGCCGCTTGCTCAGCGAGTAGGGCAGGCTGGACTTACGTGGGTTCCAGCTAAACACGTCGACCTCGTACATAACGCAGACTAAATCTCCTATACAGGGTCTACATAGGGTCTACATCAGCTGTCCACAGATTGCATTGCTGTTACATCGACTACGAAGTCGCCCAATGCATGCTCCACGGCGTCCCACGACTCCGACTCAGGCGCTTGCAGATCAACTTGACGCCAAGGCCTTGAAAGATGTGACGCTATGATCTCCGGTGCCAGGCGATTCTCATCGTCGATCACCGCCCACCCCGGCTTATCGGCCACGTACACAGCCAGGGCGTCCGCACTGCCCGAGTTTACCATGGCTATTCGCGGAATTGGTAGGGTAAGGTACTGGACGGTCTTACTTGGCATTTGGGCCGGATTCTGCCAACCGATGACGATGGCAGCATGAAAGGTGTGCGCCTCGGCAAGGACCTCCGCCCACGAAATCGGTGCCCTACAATCAACTTTCACGCCATCCGCGACCGACTCGAGAGCGCCTTCCCAATCCGGCCCATATTGACGAAGCGTAATCTTATCCCATTTGCCACTGCCAGCAAGCTGTTTGAAGATGTCCGCGAAGTTGACCCTCGCGCCATACAAGCTGCCGTAGTGCACCAACCGCAGCTCCTTGCCGGGAATCTCTGTGAAGGTCGGTTGAGAAGAGCCACCTTTGGTTTCAGAAGAGTTATAGCCGTTGGGTCGTACCAGGACATGCAGATGTGGGAATAGGCGCCTAAGGGCGTCGCCTTGGCCCTGAGTCGTCACGATGAGCCCCCGCGCAGAAGTCCACAACTTGCGCTCCAAGCGTGCGGCCCGCCATCTTTGAAACCGCCCGCCTTCGGGATATGGATTGGTGAGAATCCACGGGTCACCGATGTCGACAATGTAGGGAATATCGTAACGAACCAGCTTATGCGCAGCGAAGGGGAGCGGGGAGCACGGATATCCCACCAACACGGCCGCGTCAATTTTTGGAGACCAACGGCGCAGCGATTGCCTAGCAGCAATCTCATACTTGTCGATCAAGACATGGGACATGAGAGTGCGCGCGAAGCGCCGATACCATGACGACCTCGTCCTTTCACCGTCGCCTGCCAACCATTGGGGGATGTTCTTTTCTCCGATCCTTTCGACGTGCCCATGGTGCTTCAATGCTTTGACGAGATGTTCGGTGCGTTGACCGCGCGGCGAGAGGTGCACCGGAAGAACCTCTGACCAAGCGATGACGCCAAAACGCGTTGATTTGGGGGGCGTTCGCTGTGTATCGGTTCCAGTCATATTTTCTTGCGATGCGCACACAGACAGACACGATACGTTCCGTGCTGTCACGAAACGCCAGACGGCTTCCCTGTTGATCGGCGCCTCAGGTCTTGAGGGTCGGGATGCGCTCGTCGGACGCGGCGCCGTTTTCCGATGCAGAAGCGCCATTGTTCGACGTGACGACGGAGGAGGGTGCGCGGCTCTCGGCGTAGGCGTAGGCGTAGGCGTAGGGACCGCCCGCATTCGAGCTGTTGGCGATGACTCCAAGCAGTGGCGCGCCGCTGCTCGAGAGAACCCGGTGGAGCCGCTCCGCGGCGTCACGCCGGCTGTGCCCGACCCTACCCACGATTACGACGCCGTCAACCCTTGTCAGCAGCGGAAACGCGTCGGAAACGGCGGTAAGCGGCGGCGTGTCGATGACGACGAGGTCGTATGCGGACTTGGCCTGTTCGAGGACTGCGGCCATCGCTCGGCTCTCCAGCAGCTCACCGGGATTGGGGGGCAGCACCGCGCCGGCGACCAGCACATCCAGCATCCGTCCCTTGACGCCCTCTCCTGGCGCAACCTCCACGGCGACCGACTGCGTGGCATCCGTCATTGCGATTGTGTGGATCAGCACGTCGGCCACACCGGGGCCGGCCTGGATGTCGAGCTGCCCGGCGAGCGTCGGATGTCGCAAATCCAGCTCCGCGAGCAGCACCCGCGAGCCCAGCCTGGCCGCCGCCTCAGCCAGGCCCCGGGCGATCGTGGTCTTACCGTCGCCTGGCGCAGGTGAGGCGATCAAGATTGTGCATAGCTCGCGATCCACGTTGAAGAACCGCAGATGAGCACGAATCAGGCTGAACGCCTCGGCCTCCGCGGGCGGAAGCGCCGCCCGCCCCGCCGCGCCGCGCCGTGGGGAGCGCCCGAGCGCCGCGCTCTCGCTCACTTCGCCGAGCAGGGGGAGGCGATAAACCGCCTCCAAGTCCTCTGAGCCCTTGATCCGGCGGTCGAGACCCTCGAGCAGGAAGGCAAGCCCGAGCCCTATGAGTAGACCCAGTAGCCCGCCAAGGGCCGTGTTCCTCAACGTCTTCGGCGAGGTGGGGCTCGAGGGCGGCGACGCTTCCTGAGAGACCTGCACGTCGTTGTAATGAAGTTCTTTGAGGATGCTCAGCGTTTGTGCATGACCCTCGAGCGCGAGTCCGTCTTGGCCGAGCCTCTGTGCCGGGGACAGCTTTGCCAGCTGCCTGTTCACGAGCGCCAGCGCAGACCTAAGGTACTTCCCGTTGGCGCTCTGCTGCTCGTCAACGAACTGGTGGGCGTAGGTGTTCGCGATGTAGGACGCGAGCACCGGGGACGCCGCAGTGGCCGAGACGTCGACGACGTTCGATTCTCCCTGCCCAGCGATGCTCACGCTTTCGATGACCGTTTCCGCGGTTAGTCCACGCCCGAGCAGACTCGCGGTCTTGGCCGCCGTGTCGCCCCCCCCGACGAGTTCGACGTTGTTGGTCTGCTGGGTCAACGAGCCGCCGCTGCCGCCGGTGGTCGAGAGTCCAGCGATCTGCTGGCTGAGCGAGCTGGTGCCGAAGACCAGCGAGGCAGTCGCCGTGTACTTCTTGGTCTGGCGCTTGGAGACGCCAAAGGCCGCAGCAGCGGCAAGAATAAAGCAGAGCAGGATCAACGGTGCGCGCCGGCGCAAGGTGCCCAGAGCTCGCTCGAAATTTAGTCCTTCGGAATCTTGTTGCACGTGGACGTCCCTCAGATCGCCGCCGGTCTTGCTCCTACAACCAACCACAGTTGCGCCTTGAAACTTGTGTGCGCGGCATAAGGAATCCTCGGCGCAAAGCGTTGTAGGCGATGCGGCCTAATCCTAACCGATCAGCACACCCCACGACTAGACTCTATCTCTCGATGGCCCACCAACACTCATGCCGCCAAGACCTCCATTCGCCCAGATCGAACGTGCGGACTGCGCGCAGAGAGCCCCGGCAACGCCGCCGGCCCTTGCAGCCTGCTGCCACGACGACCTGCTCAATACGCACAGCCAGAGTAGCCCTGCGAGCCACAGAACAGGTTGCCTTTGTGCGAGCCGCTCGTCTATGGCAACGCATGCACCCTCAATCTCGGGCGCAGCATCCTCTCGGCCTCGCAAGCTCATCGGCGCCTCAAATTTTGTGCTCAATGCCCCATGCCTTCGGCTTGGCCATCTCGCGATCTAAATGACCCCCTAACTGCGGCACAAGATCCGATGAAACCTCATCTCTATATCAAAAATAAAGGTCTGAACTCCGCAGACTCCCTACTACTCGGATTTGCGGCCATGGCATCCCTCGTGATCGGTGTCACGGTGGCGAAGTCGCCCGTCGAGGCCGTGTCATTGCTGGTCATTTGCGCAGCCATAACTATTGCCCTAACCAGGCCGGTACTGCTGTTTGCGGCGAGCATCACTCTCCTCGCCATCGAACCCACGCTGATCTTTGGAGCAAGCTCCACCGCCGGCCGACCGGAAACGTTTAAGCTCGTCCTCTATGCCTGCGCTCTTCCGCTTCTTCTAAGCCGGGGAATCGACCGCCGAAAGTGCGCTCCACTTGTCGCATACGGCGCAGTTGCGGTATTGACCGAGTTGCTCGCGACCCCACTGCCGGGCCTGACCACCACGCAAGCAGCGGATAGCTTGGCAACCCTATGCCTTGGATGGCTGGTATTCGCCATCAACTGGGAATGGCGCCGTGATCACCAGCTGCTCAAGGTATTTGTTTGGGTGCCTATTTTGAGCGTGCTTGCCGGGCTCGCGCTTCAGGCGGCGGGCACGCTCTCGCTATTTCGAGGTTCAACACCGCCGCGCCTAGAGGGAGCCACGATTGCTGCGTGGCTCGGCGCCCTCAGTCTTTACTCAATCATCGCATGCCTGGTGCTATATCGGAGAGGCCAGTGGAGGTGGGCTAGATGGCTCGGTTTCGTAAATCTGATTATCCTGGGTGCCACCCTCAGTCGCGGCGCGGTGCTCGCACTGGTCATTGTTGCGATTCCTGTACTAGTAAGGTTTACCAGACACCAGTTGTCGGCAAAAAGCGTAACTGGACTCGTTAAGCTGGCGATAGCCGGTATAGTCGCTGCCGTCGGCGTTGCAGTACTTGCATCTGGACTGATCGCACGCGACGAAAATGCGACCACCTATAACGCGGCGCGATATACTGTCACGCACGAAATTGCCTCTGGACGCCTCGAAGCGTGGTCCTTTACATACAAACAGGCGAAGGTGAATCTCGCATTTGGTCGCGGCATCGGAGCGGGTCCCCTCGTCGTGAAGATTCCTGGAAGTCCGGAGGGCTTCACCGCACAACACAACGAGTACATCCACATGCTGCTTGAAGAGGGGTACGTTGGAGGTGTCATCCTGCTCGTGGCCATCGCCATGACGTTGCTCTCGGCGATCCGGCGCGCCCCCCCACGGGTTCGACCCGACCTCGCCGCAGCTGGAGTGGCTTTCGCGGTGTTTTCTATCACTGAAAATACGCTCTCGGCCGCACCTCTCGCCGTAGCGTTCCTGCTTGTGCTTGGCGTCGCGTGCAGTCGTGCAAACTTGTCGTCCCTTGCCCCCAGAGACCTGTGACGCGTCCGTTGCGAGCGGTCTGGGTCGATATGCTGGGATCCTTGCTGACCCCTTCGTATCCTCTACCAAAACATACGCTGTGATAAAGGTAGCCGTCGTAGGCCTCGGCAAGATGGGCCTGTCGCACTATGCGGTTGTCAACGCGCACCCAGACGTAGAAGTCGCCGGGATCTGTGACTCTTCTGGCTACGTGCTCGGGGTGCTTAAGAAGTACACCGGAGTGACGACATACTCCGATTTCGACACGATGCTTGACAAGGCCGATCTGGATGCCGTGGTGATCGCGACTCCCTCCAGCTCCCACGCCAAGATGGTCCGCGCCGCGCTCGAGCGCGGTCTGCACGTGTTCTGTGAGAAGCCCTTCACGCTCAACCCGCAGGACGCAAACGCGCTTGCCACACTGGGCGACGAGAGAGGTCTTGTGACGCAGGTCGGCTACCACAACCGGTTCATTGGCGCGTTCCAGGAGGTCAAGCGGCTGCTCGACCTGGGAGCGATCGGAGAGGTGACGCACGTCTTGGGGGAGGCATACGGGCCTGTCGTGCTGAAGCCCAAGGGCGGAACGTGGCGAAGCCAGCGAACCGAGGGCGGCGGATGCCTGTACGACTACGCCGCGCACGTTCTCGACCTCGTCAGCTGGTACGTCGGCGAGCCGGTTGGCGTCGGGGGGACGGCGCTAAACAGCGTGTTCTCTCGCGAGATCGACGATGAAGTCTTCAGCACGTTGTACTACCCTCAGGGAGCGACGGCTCAAATCTCCGTCAACTGGTCCGATGAGTCCTACCGCAAGATGACGACTCGCATCACCGTCTGGGGTACGAAGGGGCGGATCTTCGTCGACCGGCAGGAATGTCAGGTATATCTTCGGGACACGGCAACTCCTCCTGCCGGGTACGAGCGCGGCTGGAATGTCCGCTACACCACCGAGCTGACCGAGCCGGTGTGGTTCTACCTGCGAGGCGAGGAGTACAGCGCCCAGATCAGCGCATTCGTGCAGCGCGTGAAGGAGCGGCGCACGGACGGCGTCAATCGCTTCGACAGCGCAGGAGCCACAGACAAGATCATCGCCATGCTGATAGCAGACGCCGAGAAGGGCGCCTCGACTGCCGCACGGGGCGGGACTGTCCTCGAACCGGTGCACCCGAAGCGCTCGAAACGACTTCGCCTTTGGCGACGGTGACCTGGAGAACATGATGGATCGACTGCTCTTTGGTGACAACCAGTTCTTCGGCGTGAACCACATGTCCGAGGAGAAGGCGCGTGCCCAGGCATTGCGCTTCCAGGAGATCGGCGCCGTGATCGATGTGCTCGACGCGGCCTATGACGAGGGCGTGCGGACATTCATGTGCACCACGCACGATCGTATCTCCCTGGTATGCGATCACGTACGCGCGCATCCAGACAGATACCCGAACTTCGTGTTCTACCCGGGCATGCCCTACGCGCACAAGTACGCCAACGCGGTGACCGAGGATGGGATGCTCGGCGCGGTCAAAAGATTCCTCCCCGACGAGGGCCTGATGGACGCGGCGATCCGTGGAGGCACGTCGATGGCCAAAAAAGATATCGAGGGCATGACTACCCTGCTCATCGACGCGGAGATGAAGATGTTCCACGGGCTGAGCACTCCGGTGATCTTTCTTCAGAATGTAGTCGTCGACCTGCTGCTCGGCCTCGGGTTCAAGGATGCGTTTCGCATATTTGCCGAGCACGTGAAAGACCGCTATGGCGCCGAGCCAGGGTTCATCACGATGAATATGCCGGCGCTGCTGGACGTGCTGGAAGAGCTTCAGATCGACAACCCGATCGTCTGCTCCAACATCAATAAGATCGGTTTCCGCATGTGTGGAGGCTTTGCGGCCTATGAGGCCGCTCTGCGCGAGCGCGAGTTCCGCGCAGTGGCGATGTCGGTCTACGCTTCGGGAGCCATACCGCCCCGAGAGGCTATCGAGTGGGTTTGCGAGCAACCCAACATCGCATCTATTGTGTTTGGGGCCTCCAGCAAGGCAAACATCCATAGCACCCGAGAATTGGTCTCGGATTATTGGGGCGACATAGCACCAGCTCCGCGACGGCAATCTTCCGAAGGAGAGGCGTCGACTTGAGTACCCTGCTTGTAGCCTCCACCGGTGGCCATCTGAAGGAGCTGCACTACCTACACAGGCGCCTGTCGGGGGTCGAAGGGCCGTTCAGATGGGTTACGTTCGACACGCCACAAAGTCGCTCGCTGCTTGACGGCGAGAATGTCGAGTTCGTGCCATTTGTGGGCGGACGCGATCCGCTGAATGTGGCGCGCAACGTGGGGACGGCACGTCGCATCTTGCGCGATCGCGACTTGGATACGGCCGTCAGCACAGGCTCAGCAGTCGCGCTTCCATTCTTCGGACTTGCGCGCGCGCGACGCCTTCGCTGCCACTACATCGAGTGCTCGGCCCGCGTCGACGGCCCATCGGTCACGGGGCGCCTGATCAGCGGAATACCAGGCGTCAATCTCTACGCCCAATTTCCCCGCTGGTCCTCCGGGAAATGGGGTTACAGTGGCTCCGTCTTTGACTCGTTTGTGCGCGCGGATCTTCCCGACATACGTCAGCCTCGACTCCAGAAAGTCGTCGTAACCATAGGGACATATCGTGGGTACGGCTTTCAGCGTCTCATACGACGTCTCATGGAGATCCTTCCACCAGAGACCGACGTCCTGTGGCAAACCGGAGATACCGACGTGAGTGGCTTTGGGATCACCGGGCACGACACGATTCCCGAACTAGAGCTAACTGAAGCGATGCGCGAGGCCGATGTGGTCATTGCCCATGCGGGCATTGGCACCGCTCTCGCAGCATTTGAGGTGGGCAAATCGCCACTGCTCGTGCCGCGTCGGGCCGCTTGGAATGAGCATGTGGACGATCACCAAATCCAGATCGCCAACGAGCTTGGCAGTCGCGGGCTCACGGTCACCGTGGAAGCCGACAGCCTTACATACGAGGATCTGCTCGCTGGGGTCGGGAGAAGAGTTACAACGCCCGACCAAGTACCCGCGTTTGCGACGAGGTGACCCGCGAACGCACCTGTGGCGGCCGACAGCGTTGACGGTGGCTCCTGCCCTGGCGCCGGTGGAGGGGGTCTGTGAGGACGGGCAGTCAGACGCTGTATAGCCGCCTGAGACTGGCATCGATTGCCTCAGGGCTCATGGTGTCGCGGCAGTACATTTGCCCGGCAGTGCCGAGCGACTGAGCGCGTCGGGGGTCAGCCAGCAGTTCGATCAAGGCCTCTGCGAGCGCCCGGTGGTCCTCAACGGGGACGATAAGCCCACCGTCGGCCAGAGACGCAGTGCCGCCAGTCGGGGTGCTCACAAACGGCCTCGCTGCTGCCATCGCCTCGGTCAAGATCATCGGCAGCGCCTCACCGCGGGAGGGAAGCGCAATTACACGCGCTTGGCGAATGAGCTTTCTGACATCCTCCGAATCGACAGGACCACGAACCTCGAGTCGCTCCGTCGCCGGAAGACGAAGCTCGGTGGCCGGCCCGACGACGATGCACTTGGCAAAAGGACGGCGGGAAGCAACGGTCCTCCACGCCTGCTGCAGGACGTCAGCGCCCTTGCGCAACCCGACCTCGCCCGCGAAGAGAACCAACTCGGGCGTCTCGGCGACGGGGCCAGCATCTGTATCGAGCAGCATCGGGTTGGGGAGGATCTCCACGTGGGCGCTGGAAGCTACACGCCGGACCGCGGCGAGGTCGGGGTCGCTGAGGACGGTGACCGCACTGGCCATGCGCAGCACCGTCCTAACCAAGCGCGGCCGGCGATCGCTGAAGTCGGCGAAGCCGGGGCCGTGGATCGTGACGACGCGCGGCAAGCACCGGCACCTCGCTGCTGCCAGGATCGCGGCCTCACGCACGAATGAACCTCCCTCCGACATGTGCACGTGGATGGCGGTGCGCCGAGGCAGACGGAGCACAAGCACCACGGCCCGCGCAGCCAGCAAACTAGACCTGAGGTGCGACCCCGGTACCCACGTAGGCACCGCGACGACCCTCTCGGCACCGATCTTTTGAGTGACCAGCATCGTGATGACAGATGCCATTCCTCCGACGTAATCGGTGCTCGGTCCGAAGTGATACACGCATGTCGCCGGCGGGTGTCTCTTCATAGGTCCGCGGTCCATCAGCGCAACGTTTCGGGAGCACGCACCAGACGAGCCGCCGTCAGCCCATACCGGCCCAGCATACCGAGGCCGCGATTCAGAGAGGACCTGGCCCGCTGCTTGGGCGCGCGCCGGTCGAGCTCGTTCAAGACCTCGGGCGGGAGTATCACCTGACGCCGTACGAACGCACCGAAGCTTCCCCGTGGCATCAGCAGCCCGTCGATCAATCCCATATCGGCATAAAGCTGCGACTGACTAGCGTGCGGGTTGGGATTGGCGAGCCGTACGGCCATACGCTCACGAAGATCCAGCTTGGGCATGCGGCCGATGATTCGCGCTGCCGGCAAGCCCACAGTGTTCTCGGCCGCCTTGACCGCGGCCGGAATGACGCGTGCTAGCGCGGGATAAACGCCCAATAGCTCAGCGACCGCACCGGGGGGCAAGGCGGCGCCGCAGGCGTCCCACCATGCGCTCAGGTCGCTGGCCAGGCGGAGATCAATAAAGCCATCCCTCGCGTAGAACAACAACAGCGCGGTGAGCTCGTCGGCGGGCGCGGGACGCCAACCGTCCTGCTGATCGCACGCAGGTGGTAGCAGCCGCTCGCACGCAAATGTCCGCTCGTACCAGTGGACTCGCCAATGGAGCTCCACCGGTGGCAGCTTTCGCCGTTCGTGTACAAGCGCGAAGTGCAGCCGAGGCAGACCGCCGCGTTCGATGTAGTCAGTCGGAGCGTCGTAGCCCAGCTCACGCACCACCTCCACCGCTGCCCGCAACTGCTCCGGCGAGACCAGCAGATCAATGTCGCTGGAGAGTCGCCTACCGGAATCACCGTAGATCACCTCGGCGAGCAGCGGGCCCTTCAGCGGGATGCTGCGAATCCCGGCATCGGCGAGCATAGCCATAACGCGCAGGGCAACCAGCTCGAGCAGGACGCCCTGCCGGCGTCCAAGCTCCAGCGCCTGCCCCACCGCGGCGGCAAAGTCGTCGCTCGCTCGTCCCCCCGCCAGCTCCAGGATACGCGGGCCCAAGGCTGGCAACAGCCTCCGCTGGCGCAGCGTCTCGGCGAACCTCGACCACTCCACCTCTTCCAGCAGTCGCCCAGCCTGCTCACGCGTATCGTGTCGGCGTGCGGCGGTGCCGGCGCTGAGCAGAATTAGCCGCCGTTCGGCTCGGGAGCTGGGCATCAAGGTTCAGCGCAGCATGGTAGTCGATGGAGCGCGGCTTGGGGCCTATCCTCAGCGAACAGCTGTTATCAAATACCACGTAGCAGCATCAGGGCGATTGAGTGTCTGATTCTCGATGCCTAAGTAGAGACGCCTGGCGACATCCGAGAAGTTGAAGTAATGTGTTGCTCCCGTGTACTGCGGCGTAAAGTCCACACTGCTCCAGGCTGCCATGGTTGGCAGAAGCGCCGAGGGGTAGCACCTATCGTAGTGAGCAGGAAAGATATTTTCGCTAGAGCGATTAACCGTCAAATGCCTAACCAACTCGGTCGCAGCTCGATGGGGTAGAAGGCGATTGAGCCAGCCCGAAATGGAACGGCCGCCGGCGAACTGTGCAATGAGCGCCCCGCCGGGCTTTAGATACAAGCGCATGTTTTCGATAGCCGCATCGATCGGGCGCACGTGCTCAAGGAGGAAGAGGGAAATCACGAAGTCGAAGCGCTCTTCGAGAGCGGGCTCTAGGACAGTCAAGTCTCGGCCCCAAGTCTCGTCATAGGCGTCTGGACCTGCATGCTCCAACTCCGAACTCGAGATATCGAGCCCTACGTAGAAGCAATCGGCCGGCCGTGCACCTCGAGATATGGCCGGTGCGCGCCCCGATCCCGCATCCAGAACTGCTACTCCCGGGCGCATCACTTCCTCGATCTTCTGATCAAAGGCATACCGCCAAATGCGATCCAACCTGGTTTCGTATCGACTTGGCAGACCCGCAGTAGACACGCCTACACGAGTGGGCGGTGCATCAACCGTGTCCGTTGCTCGAGCCATTGATCGCACGCACTTTCTATCGGACAGTCCTCATTGCCGGCGGCAGTGTATCACGGAGATGACGACGCTCAGAAGGTGCTGCGCAGCTCCATCTTCAGCAGCTGGAGGTGCCTCCAGGGGAAGGAGGCGAGGAGCTGCGCTGGAGTCTTTCCTTCAAAGTAGCCGCTGGGACCAGCGTACGGATTCGTCCCGGTGGATGTGGGATCCTGCGCATAGAAGGATACATTCGCGGTGTGATCCCTGACGACGATCCCATAATGCTGCGCCGCTTCAGCCAGCATCAACGTCAACCGCGGAAGATGTAGAGCAGCGAGGTCCAGCTTGGGATCCAGCCGCAGATGAGCGCCCTCTGGCAACGACAGCGGACTGGTCGACGTCCCATCCGTCCGCTGCGCCGGCGAGGCATAGACCCCCGCACGCACATCGGGAATCCCGATCGCCAACGCATGATTGATCACACCCTTTTCGAGATCTTCCAACGTGATCAACCCACCGGCAACCGACAACGAGGACGCCGAGGCGCCCCAATCGGGACTCGCGCCCGGCCAAGCGTTCCGCCCGTAGACACCGGGATTGACGGAAACGTTGCTCATTGCGCCTCCCCACTCCGCCCGCCAACCGGTTGGGGCCTGTTCCAGCCGCCAAAACTCCCACAGTCGGTTCGTGCTCGGCTGCCACACCACGAGATGCCCATCGGTTCCAGCGGCAGGCTGGGCGTCAGCCGGCAAAGGAACCGCATCCCACGCCGCCTGCAGCGCGGGCGGTGGCTGGGTGTGATCAAGCCTGACGCGAACCGTCGGTTCCCTGGCGGCTGCGATGTAGATCGGAACGCTGTACGCGGTAGTATTGATAAAGGGCGCTTGACCAACTTGCTCCTCGCGAGCTACCTCTTCGTCGAAAGCGCCCACCACCGCGGCCGATCGACGATCCAGACGAGCATGGACCGGGAGTGGTCTGTTCCAGAAGCTCGTGGGAGAAAAGAAGCGGAATGGGCTCTTGCCCGCAGACAGCCCTGCCCCATCCGCCGTGCCCCCAAACCGGTCGTTGGCAGCGCGCGCCTGCGAGCGCGTGTCGCCGCAGCCATTGGCGGCGCCAACCGCAAGCATAAGCACGATCAACAGCACGAATCGGGTGATGGCTGGCACGAATCGGGAGATGGCTGCCGACATCGTCAAGAATCTACACACCTCGGCGTCGCACGTGGGTCGCTCGACACCCCTGCGTCAAGCCTACCTGCTATCCCGAAGAGGGTCCTCGTGGCTCAAGAGGCGCTGTGTAGTTCCATCTTGAGAAGCTGCAGATCGCTCCAGGGAAAGGACGCGAGGATCTGTGCTGGCGTTTTCCCTTCGAAGTAGCCGTGTGGACCGGTGTACGGATTCGTCCCGGTGGGTGTCGGGTCCTGCGCATAGAAGGACACCGTCGCCGCATGATCCCTGACGACGATCCCGTAACGCTGCGCCGCTTCGGCGATCATCAGTGTCACTCGGGGGAGATGCAGAGCAGCCAGGTCGAGGCTTGGATCCAACCTCAGATGAGCGCCCTCCGGCAACGACAGCGAGCTACTCGACGTCCCATCGGTCCGATGGGCAGGCGAGGCATAGACCCCGCCACGCACTTCGGGGATCCCCATCGCCAGAGCATGATTGATCACACCCTTTTCGAGATCTTCCAACGTGATCAGCCCACCCGCGATCGACAACGATGACGCGGACGCCCCCCATCCCGTCCCTGCGCCCGGCCAGGCTTCCGATCCGTATACGCCAGGATCGGAGGAGACGTTCTGCATCGCACCACCCCACCCGGCCTGCCAACCTTCTGACGTATCTTCGAGCTGCCAGAACTCCCAGAGCCGGTTCGTGCTCGGCTGCCACACCAGGAGATGTTTATCGGTTCCGGCCGCAGGCTGAGCGTTCGCAGGCAACGGAACGGCATTCCAGGCTGCCTGAAGCGCCGGTGTCGCCCAGATATTTTCAGTCGTTACCTTGACCTTGATCGTCGCCTGATCGGCAGGAACGGTGTAAATCGGAACTGACCACGAGGTCGTGTTGATGGCAACCGGCGCTTTCCCCGCTTCCTCTTCGTCGACGATCTTTTGGTCAAAGGGACCCATGATCGCCGCCGAGTTCGGGTCCAGTGGCGCTTCGGAGGGCAGAGCTTCATTCCAGAAGCTCGTGGGAGCGAAAAAGCGAAACGGCCCTGTTGAACCAACGGGAGGCGGTTCGACCGTTTGGGTCATGGTGGAGGAGGTAGAGCCGAGGTAGTCGCTGGCTCCACCGTAGGTGGCGGTGACATTATACGAGCCCCAATTGGCGTAGCTCGCTACGGAGCATGTGGCTTTGCCCGAGTTGATCGTTTGTGCACTGCAGCCCGTGAGAGCCGTGCCGGCTTCCTGGAATGCGACCGTGCCCGTGGCCGTAGTAGGATTGACCGCAGCGGTGTAGGTTACGTCCTGACCCACGACCGACGGGTTCGGTGACGATGAAAGCGTCACGGTGGTGGGGTCCCCATGGATGACTTGGGTCAATGTCGGGGATGTGGAGGTCGCATAGGTGTCATCGCCGCTGTAAACCGCGATGATCGACTGCCAACCCGTTGCCGAATATGTAGTGGTGCAAGTCGTCGGCGCGCCGGGAGTGATGGCTTTTTTGCTGCAGCCCGGAATCGTTATGCCATCTTCCTTGAAGGTGATCGCGCCAGTTGCGGCGGCGGGACTCACTGTGGCCGTGTAGGTCACAGCTTGACCGGCGATCGAAGGATTTGCAGAAGACGCAAGTGCGACTGCACTGACATTCGTATTGATGGTTTGTGTCAGGTAGGAAGATGTGGAAGTGGCGTAGGTGCTGTCGCCCGAGTAGACCGCCCTGATCCAGGGACCGCCCGCGGCCGAAAAGGTAGTGGTGCATTTCGCGCTGCCGGTGCTGACGATCTGTGCCGTGCATCCAGGTATCGGATTGCCTGAGCTCGTGAATTCGACTGTGCCGGTGGCCGTGGCGGGATCGATCGTGGCGGTGTAGGTCACGGCCTGGCCGACCGTCGAAGGGTTCGACGAAGCTGACAGCGTTACGGTGGGAGGATCTCCATGAATCACCTGAGTCAGCGTGGACGACGTGGAGGTGAAGTAGGTATTGTCGCCGCTATAGACCGCGACCATCAGGTGCCAGCCCACCGTGGAATACGTCGTGGTGCAAGTCGTCGCCGTACCGGGAGTGATGGCTTTTTTGGTGCATCCCGGAATCGCTGCTCCATCTTCCTCGAAGGTGATTGCGCCAGTCGCTGCAGCGGAGCCCACTGTGGCCGTGTAGGTCACAGCTTGACCGACGATCGAAGGATTCGCAGAAGACGCGAGTGCGACTGTGCTGGCGTTCTTGTTGATGGTTTGCGTCAGGTAGGAAGACGTGGAGGTGGCGTAGGTGCTGTCACCCGAGTAGACCGCCCTGATCCAGGGACCGCCCGCGGCCGAAAAGGTCGTAGCGCATTTAGCGCTGCCAGAGTTGACGGGCTGCGCGGTGCACCCCGCTATCGGACTACCAGAGTCTGTGAATTCGACTGTGCCGGCAGCCGTGGCAGGGTCGATCATGGCGGTGTAGGTCACGGCCTGGCCGACCGTCGAAGGGTTCAGCGAAGATGACAGCGTCACGGCGACAGGGTCCCCGTGGATCACTTGAGTCAGCGTCGGGGACGTGGAGGTCGCATAGGTATTGTCGCCGCTGTAGACCGCGATGATCGAATGCCAGCCAGCTACCGAATACGTGGTGGTGCAGGTCGTCGCCGTGCCGGGAGTGACGGCCTTTTTCGTGCAGCCCGGAATCGCTACGCCACCTTCCTTGAAGGTGATCGCGCCGGTCGCCGCAGCCGGACTCACCGTGGCCGTGTAGGTCACCGCCTGGCCGACCGTCGAAGGATTCGCGGAGGAGGCAAGCGTCGTCGTGGTTGACGATTTGCCAACCGAAGAGGTTTCAACCATAGGAGCTTCCACAGGAGGCCCAGCCAGAGGAGTTTCTGCGGGAGACGTTTCCGGAGGCGTTTCCACCGGAGATGTTTCGGCTGGCGGCGATTCAACTGGTGGCGATTCAACGGGAGGGGTTTTAGCTGGAGGCGTTTCGGCTGGAGGCGTTTCGGCTAGAGGCGGTTCGGTTGGACTGGTTTCAACCGGAGACGAACCCGTGCCTTCTGGCGACTTTGACGGGGAGCCGCCGCCTTCTGGATCGGCCGGTTCTGGGGTCTCCGTGGGCGAGGCTTCTCCGTTGACGCGCACCTGAGCGGGTCCCTGGACGGCAGGGGATGCAAAGGCCGGCGACAGAGAAGGACCCAGCGGTGCCTCGGGTGCGCTCGGCTTCTTTGCGCGCCCCTTTGCTTTCTTGATTGCGCAAGCCTTGCGTGCCTTCTCCGTGCGGGCCGCGGCGGCGCACTCGGCCCGTTGCGTGGACGAGGACTTCCGGCGGCTCGACTGCTTCGAGGCCGAGTGGGCGACGAGGGCGGACGAACCGGTGTCGGGCAGCGGTGCGTTGGCGGCTCGTGACGGGTCGGTGCTCACGGCGAGCACGATCGCGCTCGAGAGCAGGGCGGCGAGGAACGGCAGGCAGAGTCGAACAGCCGGCAGGCGGTTGGCACGCAGCATAAAGAGACATCCAATTTGTTCTGAAGATACCCGCCGTAAAGGGCTACGGGGGGCTTGCTAGAACCCCTATCGGTCGCCGTCTTGCAAAGTTAATGCTTGAGTACCCAATGTGGACAGATCAGAAGCGGTCTGTGGTCAAACCGCCTCAAACCTCAGCAATCCAACCCAGCAGCGGGTGGGAGAACCACCCATCCCGGCCAGAAACGCTTAGTAGTGCTCCGTTAGGTTGGTGGGGTTTGGGTCGGGTTCTCGAATTTTCTTGTCGATGCTGTTCTCGATTGGGGAGGTCAAGATGGGGGCTGTGGCTGGTCTTTCACCGGGTGAGCTTGCGCGTGTGCGGGGGCGGTTGGAGGAGTTCGCCGGGGAGATGTTCGACTCGATGCGCCGGAAGGATCAGCGGCGTTGGGGTGGGGTGTATCTGCGTGGGCTGATGCTGGATGGCAAGCGCAAGTCGATCGAGCCGATGGCCGCCAGGCTCGATGATGGGGAGGAGCAATGCTTGCAGCAGTTTGTGAACCAGTCGCCGTGGGATTGGCAGCCTGTGCGCAGGGAGCTGGCGGTACGCGTGTGCGCTGAGATCGAGCCGGAGGCGTGGATCGTTGACGACACGGGGTTCCCGAAGTTCGGGAAGATGTCGGTCGGGGTCGCGCGCCAGTATTCCGGTGCGCTGGGAAAGGTCGGCAACTGCCAGCTCGGGGTGTCGATCAACGCCGCTTCGGAGCGGGCGTCGTGTCCGCTTGACTGGCGGCTGTTCATCCCGCAGGAGTGGGACGAGGACAGCGAGTCAAACCAGCAGCGGCGCGAGAAAGCCAAGCTGCCGCAGGATGCGCACCACGTCGAGAAATGGCGACAAGCGCTCGAGATGATCGATGAGCTGATCGGCTGGGCGGTCGAGGCGCCGGTGATCCTCGGCGACGGCGCCTACGGCGATATCACCGAGTTCCGCTTGGGTCTCCAGGAGCGCGAGCTGCAGTACGTGCTGGACGTCAAGGGCGCCACCTCTGCCTATGGTGAGGGCGTCGGGCCCGAGCTGCCGGAGTGGAAGGGGACCGGCAGGCCACCCAAGCCACGCTATCGACAGGAGCCATCTTCGCTGAAGGCGCTGGCGCTCGCCGCCGGCAAGCAAGCCGCTCAGACAGTCATCTGGCGGGAGGGCACACGCGGCAGCATGACATCGAGGTTCTTGGCCCTTGAGGTCCGCCCCGCGAACGTTCAGCTGCGCAGCAACGCCAACAGAAACGGCGAGGAACTCGCGGTGAGCCGGCTGCTGTGCGAGTGGCCCCCCGGCAAGGAGGAGCCGACCAAGTACTGGCTCTCCAACCTCCCGCCCGACACGCCACTAAAGACACTGGTCAAACTCGCGAAGCTGCGCTGGCGGATCGAGCAGGACTACCGCGAGCTCAAGGACGCGCTCGGCCTCGACCACTTCGAGGGCCGCACCTACCGCGGCTGGCACCACCACGTCACCCTCGTCTCCATCGCGCACGCGTTCCTCACCCTGGAGCGAACCCGGCGCCCTCCAGCCAGGGCGGCAGCCTGACGCTCTTCGCGATCCTCCGGGAGCTACAAGCACTCCTGGCCCGCTGGCACGGAACCTGCCCCACCTGCCGCAGAGAGCTGCCGCCCGACCACCAACTACACCCACCACCAACCTAACGGAGCACTACTAGCCGGCTATCCTGGTTTTCCGGGCGCGCTGCTGCTTGGGAGCACGGATCGTGACGCTAACCTGCGCCGTGTATGCTGCGCCCGCCGGATCGTGGGAGACGATCGTCGCTTGTGCGCGCAGTACGTGGGTGTGTGCGAGTAGCGCACGCGCCTTCTTTGAAAGGCGCAGCCTCACGGTGCTCACCCGTCCCCCGGTGACCGTGAATGAGCCCTTAGCAAGAGTGAGGCTGGTAACCCTGTGTGCCTTGGAATAAGCGCCCGCCGCAGCTCCTGCGGCGACGGTCGTTCGCAGCGTGATCGCGCCGGCGCAACTGCTCTCCCCCGCTGGGCAGCTCACCTTGACGCCAATCGTGCCCGAGGCGTTGGCGGTCAAGGCCATGCCCATCAGCTCTGCGCCTATAAACCGCGGCATCGTGGCTTCCGGCACGGACGAGCCTCCCATGCCCAGGCCTCCGGGGAGCAACTGAACGAGACTTTTGCTGGCGGCTCCGGAGAGATCGATTGTTTCGTCGCCGGCGGTCGTTTGCAGGGCGATTTGCCCACTGAACGCGCCCGCCGTCGTCGGGTTGAAGGTGACCGTGATCGTGATCGAGCTGCCGGGTTCAATCGTCCCGCCGGCTGCGGGCAGGCTTTCGACGCCGAATGGAGCCGAAGGCAGGTTTACGTCGGTGATCGTCAGTGGCATGCCGCCAACATTGCGGACCAAGACGCCCGTCGACGCGCGTTCACCGACGGCTGTGTCGTCGAAAGTCACGACCAGTGGCGATACTTCGAGCTTGGCGGCCGCCACCTGGCCGGTGCCGGAGAGCCCGAAGCTCGCCGTCTTGCCTGTGCTCGTGGTGGCGGTCAGCATCCCGTCGATCGACCCCGATCCAGTCGGCGAGAAGATGATCGGAACTTTGATCGTCTGCCCAGTCATAAGCGTCGCAGGCAACGGCAAGGAGGGTATGCCGAGCGCGAACTGCGAGGAGCTCGAGGCGAGTTTTGACAGCGTGAGCGATTCGGTCGCCGTGAGCGTCAGCGTCTTTTCGGAGGAATCCCCGATGGTCGTCGTCCCAAACACCGTCGGCGAGCCGCTGAGTATTGCGGGGGGTTCGGGGATGACGCCGACGCCCTTGAACTCCACATCGTGCAGCCCAGTCTCGTCCTTGCCGTTGATCGGCCAGTCAGCGCTTGCCGGCCCGGCTTCTGTTGGTGTGAACTTAACCGTCTCGGTCAGGCTTTCGCCGGGTGCGATCGTCGTCCCCTCCGAAAGCGAGGTGGTGGCAGCGAAGGCGCCTCCAATCGGGGGCTTGGACTTCGTGATTTCCACCGCGGTGCCCCCCGTGTTCGTGACCGTGAAGCTCTTGGACTCACTGGTGCCGACGTCCGCCTCGCCATATTCGACATCTTCGCTTTTGATTTCCAGTGCCCCGGGTAGGCTGGCTGCGCCGGAAAGGGCTATCGCTTCATCGCCGCCGGTGGTTTCCAGGCCAATTTCGCCGTTGAACGCACCCGTCGTCGTCGGGTTGAAGGTGACGGTGATCGTGATCGAGCTGCCGGGTTCGATCGTCGTACCAATAGCGGGCGGGCCTTCAACGCCGAACGGGGCCGCAGGCAGCTTCACCTTTTCGATCGTGAGTGGTGAACCGCCGACGTTGCGGAAAGTGGCACCCGCCGATGCGTGTTCGCCGACGGCCGTACCGTCGAATGTCACTACCAGCGGGGATACTTCAAGCTTGGCGGCCGCAACCTGGCCGATGCCGGAGATCCCGAAGCTCGCCGTCTTGCCTGTGCTCGTGGTGGCGGTCAGCATCCCGCCGATCGGCCCCGATCCAGTCGGCGAGAAGATGATCGGCACCTGGATCGTCTGGCCAGTCGTGAGGGTGGCGGGCAACGGCGAGGAGGGCGTGCCGAGCGTAAACTGGGAGGAGCTTGAGTCGAGTGTCGACAAGGTGAGCGGTTCGGTCGCGGTGAGGGTCAGCGTCTTTTCAGAGGTGTCCCCGATGGTCGTTGTTCCGAACGCTGTCGGGGAGCCGCTCAGGATGGGGGTGACGGGCGAGCCGAACGCGATCACGTGTCCGTCGCGGGTGCCCACGTAGAGTCGCCCCGCCCCCACGCCAGGCGTCGCAAACTTCGCCGAGGTGCCGATCGGTTCACTCCACAGCATCACCGGTTCGCCGTTCACCGGGATCGGGTCGTAGGCGCGCAGCTGAGCTCCTTCGCCACCGCCGTTCGGCGCCCATACGATCCACACAAGCGCCGAGCCCGGAATAGTTTCGTCGGAGGTGATGATGGGTGCGCTGGAGGAGAAGCCAAACGCTTCGGAGGAGGTGGCCTGCAACGAGAGCGTGGGCGCGCCACTGCCGGAGACGCCGTACTGGTAGACACGCAAGTTGCCGGAGGAGCCTGACGCGCTTGTGCCGCCCGAGGCAGTTGGGATGTAAACCCAGCCGCCTTCGCCAGGCCACACGCCCGGCCGCGACCATACGCCGCCGTAGGGGCCGATCCGCTGGACGACGTCATCCGAGCCCGACGGTCCCTCGCCGATTCCCCCGAGATTGTCGCGGTTGAGCAGGTAGACGTAGCCGTCCTTGCCGACCGCCACCGCGAGGTGCGGTATGGTCGGCGTGCCGAAGTATTCTTCGGGTAGGCCCGTCACGCCGCCGGAGGCGAAGTCGGCGTCCCATTCATCCAGTGTCTTGGCGTCGTACGGGGCGAAGAAGTCTTCCGCCTTCAGCTCGCCGTCGGGGTGGACGTCCAGCTGCACGATCGACTCGCCGAGGTCGGGCGGGGGATTGTCGCCGGCAATTGGCCCCGTCGGTGCGCCACCGTTGCCGGTGCTCAGCAGGATCCTGCCCGGGCCGTCGGACGTGAGGCCCGCGCCCGATTGCCAGATGCCAGCGCCCGTATAGGTCTCATCCGCGACCCAGCGAGCCTTGACGGTGCCTGCAGTCGAGACGCCGAACACCCAGCCATCCCAAGGGCTGGCGTCGCAATCGGAGCCGAAGGCGGCGTAGACGACGCCTTCCATCAGGAGCAGTCCCGGACGCTGCAGTTGGTACTTGGCATGGAATTCCTGACCGGGCGCATTCCAAGCGGTGCCGTTCAACAACACCGGAAAGCCCGGCTCCTGCGCACCGGTCGACACATTGACCGCGTCCATGAACCATTCTGGTTTCTTTTCCTTTTTCCCAGGTTGTGGTTCTATTTCCGGCCCATAGGTCTTGTACGTCAGATACGCAACGTTCGTTTCCGGATCGATCACGGGCGTCGAGGTCACGCCGACTTCTGGAGCGAGGTCATTGCAGCTGATTTCGCCTGGGTCCCAAGGTACGCCGAGATTCTTCGTCCACGCCTCCGCACCGGTCGCCGGGTTCAGGCCGTAGAGGTCGTTCTTCTCGGTCGCCACGAACAGTGTTCCGTCGCCCAACAGCGGCTGCGCATACACCTGCCCTTCGACCGGCGTCGTCCACAGCCGGCCGAAAGTGCCGCCGCCGACGAGTTCCGGCGTTAGCGTCGGCTCGTTCGGGTACCATCCGGTGCGCAGGTTCCCGCCCGAGTTGGTCAGGCTTGACCCGAACATTTCTTCTGCTGCCGACGCCTGCGCAGCGGTCGCGAGCAGCGACAGCACGCAAACGATCACTACCGCGCATATCCGGCGCATCGCTCTCCCCTCCGTGGTGGCTGAGGCACCTGACGCTTACAGGCCAAGGTCGCAGATCATACCCACCAATTACGGTTCGTGGGGCACTTTTCTTCCGCCAGATGGCGGGCGCGCCCGCTGAGAGACCTCAGGGCCAGGAGGAGCGTCTGGTCTCCCGCGCATATGGACGCCGGTTCCCGCGTAGACCTGGAGCCAGAGCCTCCTATGAACGCCGCGGACCCCCGCTGCTTGCAGCCGACGCCCTCCGCCCGATCTCGCGCATAGCCGCAGTCACGACGATCGTGGTTCGATGCGTTCGGTGAGCAAGAAGGGGATTTTCAGGAGGACTTTGGCTGGGACCTCTTTGAGCAGCGGCAGCGAGGGGTCGTACAGGCTGTCCGCGTATCCATATTGGCTGGCGTTCCAGTCGTAGTACGGTTCAGTCGGTGCTTTCAGGCCGGCGAACGGGTTGATCTTCTCGTAGGCGTAGACGCTCCCGGCGTGCTGCATCGATTGCACGTTGATGGTGGCCGACCCGGCGCTATCACCGACGAAGAAGCCGTAGGTCTGCATCGCCTGGTCTATCGCTGCCGCCAGCGGTTCCGTGGAGGTGTTGATGTAGGTGCTTATGGTGTGCGGGGCAAGGCGGAACCAGTTTGACTCAGCCACGCCATCCGCTTCTACCGCCGTATCATTCATCTGTTCGTCGCACCGCGTGGCAGGCGGAATGGGACCTTTTTCGCTTTCAATTGGTTTTGTTACAGGAAGGTTCACGACCAGTGCGTGTCTGATGCCGCCACCGAGCAGCACTTCGATTAGATCCTGAATTGAGATCATACCGCCGCAGAGCGAGAGGCTGGTCGCGCGCGCGCCCTCCAGATTGGCGTAGATGCCGTTCCAATTGCTGACTCCTTCGACGAAGCCGCCGTAACCTGCTTTATACGAGCCTTCCGTGCCTTCAAAAGTCCAGAACTCCCACATCTTGTTTGTACTCGGTTGCCAGAAGCACACCCATTTGTCGGTCCCGGTGGGTGTCCAGATGCTTTTCGACGGGATGAGCGCCGCCGTCGGCACGGGGACCGCTTCGCATTGTTCCTGGAGACCTACGTGTTCGGCGGGAACTTTGACTTTCTGCGTAGGCTGCCCCGCCGGCACAACATACAGTGACGGTGAATAGGACGAAGGCGGCTGGATCGTCACTGGGAGTTTCATTTGCGCGATGATCTTTTCGGCGGGAACCTGATTCGTCGAAGCCGGCAGGCTCGCGATATTGCGAACGAAGATATTGCTAGGCCCGAAGATGTCGAGCGGCGCGAGGGCCGAGCTGCTACCCGATCGACGATGCCGTGGCATTATGAAATGGCTCCAATGGGTATAAATGCGCCTCCGCCCGTCGTGAGTTCGGCCTCTGCAAGTTTAGCCCCGACACTTCCGAAGGAGAGGCTGGCGTAAGTATGCACGCCGACGAGCTTCGGGAGTGCGCCGCCGGGCACCGGAAGAAACCCACTGGGAAGTTCCTCAAACGCCGAGAGAACCGCTTTGAATGTATAGCCAAATTGGGCAGTGGTGCCGCTGTTCATAAATGCGACCATGATGTGTTGATTTGCCGTGACGGCGATTTCCGGCGCTCCAGCCGAATGGAATCCGGCTTCGGTGTATTCCTCTTCCGGCCCTTCCCACAGGCAGGTGTAGTAACCGGAGTTTGCTTCCCCTGTATCAAATACTGCGGTTCTCGTTTTTCCGTTTCGGGTATTGCCAATCGGAAGTTGGACTTTTTTGAGATGTCCAGTGCTTGGCACCACGCAGCGAAGGAATACGGCGGCAAATGCCGTTCCTATGGCACCACTCGACTCCGGTATAGGGATTCCACCGGCGACGATCGGCATGAGCACCGGTAGGATGCCGAGACCCGTCGCCCCGGTCGCCCCCGTGGCCCCCGTGGCCCCCGTCGCTCCCGTCGCTCCCACTTCTGGCCCCTGAGCTTCCCACGTCGTACCGCCATTGAGGGTGAAGAGGGAGATCACGAAGGACGCGGTGGCCGTTTTCGGCCAAACGGGTTCCCCTCCGTTCCAGGTGATCCCTGACGTGCTGAAGGTGTGGCTGCCTGCCGAATTCTGCGTGATACGGACAACGACTTCGCTGAAGCCCGCGGGCGCTCCCGTCGGAGGTTTGAGGACGGTCGTGCCCTTGATCGTGTAGGCAAACCCTGCGATTTCCTTGCCCGTCGGGATCGCGGGTTCTAAAGTGCCTTCGACTTCCGTTGCGTCTTCTTCGGCACTCGAGCGGACAGCGACTTTTTGTACGAACGCCGTTGTCGCGATTTGCGTCGTGTTTGTAGTCGTCGCGGCCGTCGGGGCGGTCGGTGTCCCCGTAAACGCGGGGCTCGCGAGTGCCGCCAGGTTCTCCTCTTCCCATTTGTTCGTGCCCGAGTTCCACAGCAAGCCGTTGTATCCAGCCCCAACGGCGCTTCCGCTTGCCACCGAGCTCGACAGCTGCGCTTCGGGGAGTTCTCCGCTGCCGTTTAGCGTCGCCACGCCGCCCGGCTGCCCGGCCTCCGACGCGGGAATCGCTTCTACGTCGGCCGCTTTCACGACCACTTCGCCGGTTTTGCCATTCACGCTGGTTACTTCGCTCATGTCCTCACCTGGCTTGTCGGGTGCCGCGGCCCTGGGGCAGCGAGCGGTGGATGATTGGTTGAAGAGCGGAACCATACAGATATCGTGGCTCGCGTGTCGCCGCGCCTGCGATTCATCGGCAGACGCGGGGTCGCGCATGCCACGACCTGGCCATCCATGTGCAGCAGACCTTCCCGATGGCGGCGCATGGACGCTCCGCCCCCAACGGCGTCGATCCCTCAACCGCCGCGCAGATGCGACCCGGATACGCGCCACGGCGGCAGGCACCACGCTGGACCACACGTCTCGGACCAGCGTGCGCATCATGGACTATGCGAGCGCAGACAGCTTCGGCCGATCATACGATGTGTACGGCACGGACTTCACCGCACGACAACCGGCGGCGCTGCCTGCCTGGCTGCTTGCCTGGCTCGTCCGTCGATGGCTTGCAGCATCCTCCGCCGAATCTTACGTATAGCGGCAGTCCTACGCGCGGTCCGGGATGAACTTGAAACCAGCCCCCGGATACGCCGAATAGGTTGGCTTCCAAAAGTCGCCCGACTGCGCAGGGAACCCGACGGCGCTCGTCGTTACCTCCACAAAGTTGACGCCGTCCTTGGAGATAGCGACCTTCGTGACGGTACCGCCCCCTTCGCCCGAGACGATGCCTTTTCTTCCTGCGGCCGCTTCTCCAGTGACGAGGCCGATGTTTTCAGATGCTCCAGGTTCTTTCAGGGTCGTAGGTGCCAGCAAGCCGAATACAACGTTATCGTGTACGCGCGCTCGCGTCAGCACTTCGGGGTCTTCCGCCGAGACGGCGCCTCCCGTGTCCTTGAAGCCAGTGAAATCGCTCCCATACACCTCGATGCTGTGGGCAAGCGCAACGATGGCGCCCGCCGCATGAGCGTGGGCAGTTCCTCCCGTCGCCCCGATCTTTACGAGTTTTAGTGTCGTCTTTCCCGCTTCGGGCGTGTTCGCTTTCACTTCGGAGACGTACTGCATCTCCGATTCGCCCGTCGTAGCGCCGACTACGATCTGCTGCCCGGCCGTTATCGACGTAGAGCCTTCGAGCACAAGTTCGAGAGCTTTTTCGGCAGCTTCGGCAGCGAGCGCATTCTTGATGATGGAGGAGGCATAGCAGCGTGCCTTGTACAGCCTCACCCCATAGACCGTTCCGCCACCGCTTTCGATGACGCTGGGCAACGTGGTCAGACGTATCCTCCCCGACATGTCGCCCGGGTAGAAGCCGAATTCGATGCCTTCGAGCTTTTCACCACCAGTGCTGCCGAGGATGAACTGCCCTGTGATGTCGAGGTTGGCGACAGCGCTCCTGCCCAGCGAGAGCATTTTCAGCTTGACTTTGCCCGTGCTCGTTGCCCCTGGCCCCATAACGCGGATCTTCCCGTGGATGTTGACGGGGATCGGCGGGCAGTAGCTCGAGAGGATGTTGGCGATCACTTCCGCCGTGCCGGTACCCGAGTAGGTCAGGTTCTCCTTCTCGACGGTCAGGTTCCGTATCTCGATCGATGAGGGAGCCCCGGTCAGGCTGTGTTCGGTGCCGGCTTGCCACGCGATCCCAGCGACCCCCGTGTCTGCCACTTCGTCGGCGAGTGTCACTCCGTCCATCACGATCCTCGCCATTGGGAGAGCGTCGTTCAAGTTCTTGATCTGCAGGCCGTGCTTCGATCCGATCGTCATTGCAGACCGTATGTTGCGGAAGTTCTCCACCCTGTACTCGGCGGCGTTCATCTCATCGACGAGTTGCACAGGTGCATGGATGGCGTGTTCTAGGCCGAGTGCTTCCGTGAGTTCGAGTTCCGTCGCGGAGAGTACTGCCTTGATGGTGCGGACCTCGCTCGTGGTGACTCCGGCGCCGTACACCACAACTTCCTGCCCCACTGCGTAGCTAGCCGTTGAGGAAGTAATAGTCGTTGCGGCGAGCTTTAGAACGGTCGCACCCGCTTTGGCGGCTTCCGAGAGTTTCATCACAACGGGTTCTTTGATGGTCGCGACGTTGAAGCTGCTCAGCGTGACACCCACCGTGTAACAGTCTTCGGTGTACAGATTGCGACAGAGGCACGGGACGTCAGTCTCGATCGCATTGTCAGACGATCGACGTGCCCTAATGTTCTCTATGACTATTCCCTGGCCATCTGACCATCCATTCGCTCCGATCTGCGCTAAAGAGCCATAGCCAAATTTCGTAGGAAGAGCACCGGTGTCGATAGTCATCGGTTTGTTCTTGCCACCCAATCGAACGTTGCGGAACCTGACGTTGGCTGGCCCTTCGAGGCCAGCCTGGAAGTAGGAGGCAAAAATTGATACTCCGACCTGCCCTCCGAGGATTTCACAGTCCTCCCCGATGTCGATGTTTTCGATGGTGTTCAATGATTCCCCCGGGCTTTGATGCCCAACGATCATTTCGATGTTGCCGAGACCGTATTCTTCGTCCGCAAACGGGACCCCGGTGAGGCGAATGTCTGACATCTTGATGTTGGCGATATTGATATTTTCCCGCGCAACTACTTCAGTTGATCCGCCATTGCCCACCACGCAGTGGGTTTTCAATTTTTCGGCATTGATGTGGAAGCCTTTGAGTTCGAAGTTGCCACAGGTTTCGCCGGTGTTCGCTTTGGCGAAGGTTAGGAAACCTTTTTCTCCACATATGATTTCGCAGTTGAAGCGGCCAGGTCCCATGATCGGCACAACGCATGACAGATTCGGCGGCAAGCTGATCCGTTTGGAGATGTACCCTTTCCCCGCAGGCAACAGAATCGGCACGCCACCTTTGGCGATCGATTCGGTGATAGCTTCTTCGAGGGCTTTGGAGTCGTCTGTCACGCCGTTCCACACGGCCCCGAACTGCTTGAGGGGTAGGAAGTTGCCTTGACCGCTGGTCAGCACCGAACTCGGAAGCTGCGCTTCGGGAAGCTTGCCGCTGGCGTTGAGCGACGCCACGCCGCTCGGCTGGCCCACCTCCGACGTTGCAACCGCTTCGACTTCGGCCGCTTTCAGGACGACCGCACCGGTTTTGCCGTTTACGCTGGTGACTTCGCTCATATCCTTACCTGGGTCGGCGACCGGCGCGACCGCAGGGTCCGACAGTCGGGGGGAGTGCGTTTGATGGTCGGAACCATACACATATCGCGGGGACGGTGTCGTCTCGCTTGGCGATCCGCACGCGGAGGTGTCGGGGCATGCCGCGACCTGGCCATCCCTGTGCAGCAGACCGCGCCCGGTGGCGGAGCACGACGCTCCGCCACCAACGGCGTCGATCCCTCAACTCGCCGCGCGGATGCGACCCAAATACTTGCCCATACTCGGCCGGTGGACCGAGAAGAGCCGCTCGACCTCACGGCCCCAGTCCGACGGCCACAGCGCTGCCCCAGTCCGAGAGACGTAGGTGATCTCATCGCCAGATTCCACCGACGATCCACAGTTTCACCATCTTCTTTCATGGCGACGCACTGGACGACAAGCATCTCGATGCGTTGTACGAGGCTTGCTGCGACGACGCCCTCTTTGGGGTCCTTGACGGTGCCCAGTACGGAGCGTTCGATCGCGAGGCCGCCAGCTTCAGCGCGGCGCTGGCCAGCGCCATCAAAGACGTCACCACCGCCGTGCCAGACCTGCAGGTCGTGCGCATCGAGCCCGACGAGCTCGTCACCATGGCCGCCATCGCCAAGCGCAGTGGGCTCTCACGCGAGTACATCCGGCTGCTCTCCACCAACCAGCGCGGCCCCGGAGGCTTTCCTCACCAGTCACATACGCCGACCGCAAGACCGCCTGTGGCACTGGCCGGACATCGCCCACTGGCTGGCAGAGCACCACAAGGCCAAGGTCGAGGTCGACGCCCACGCCGCCGACCTTGTCGCCGCGATGAACGCGGCCTTCGACCTGCGCGAGCACGCACGTCATCTCCACGACAAGCGAGACCTCGCTCTCATAGCCCAAGCCCTCGGAGAAGGCATCCTCCTCCATCGCTGAACAACCTTGAAGGCGGCGCCCTGCTCGCGGCAGCGCACACACCTGCGATTATCGCCACGATCACCTCGGCGCGCGGGCGCGGCGCCACCGCGGCCCCTACTCCGAGAGCAGATAGGCCACGAACGACGACGGGATGAATAGGACATTGCCGTGCTTGGCCCTCCCGATCAGCGTTCGACTGGCCATCACGCCCTGCTCGTTGCAGATCGAGCGCACGGTGGCGCTCTCCTTCTCCAGACCCCTGTCGGAGTGCTTGCCCTCGAAGCCGACACCACCGAGCGTCGGCCCGACGAAGTCCACCTCCTTGCGGGAGGCGTTGAATTGCTAGCCGGCAAACTTACGCAGGAGGTGGGCACCCAAGCCAGACTTCGCGTCTGAACAGCTTGCACCATGACGAGCCTGCTGAGTCATTACCCTGACGCGGCTCGCGCGAAGCCTCGCTTGATCCACTCGCCGTAGGCGTTGTAGAAGATCGGGAAGTCAGCGACGAGGATCCGAGCCGACTCGTGGATCTGCTCGGCGGTGGCAGTGGCGTATTCGTGTACCAGCAATCGTCGCAGTTCGCGCAGCCGCTGCAGGCGAGTCGTTAGTTCGGCGGAGATGACGCGATTGCGCCGGAGTGCCTGCAGATCATGCCGGGCGTTGGTCTGGTCGGTACGCTTGCGAAGCTGGGCCAACTCCAAGCCGAAAGCACTCGGCTCGGCCATGTAGTTGTAGAGCTGGTCCACGCCGCGCTCGACGGCCTTCATCCGATTGAGCTCACGCGGGTCCTCCGAGGCATGGGCAGAGCGAAAATCACAATGCGCGTGGATCTATTCATAATCCGCCCATCGCCGCAACGTGGAGAACATCGAATCTTTGCCATGACACGCAGGTTCCTGTGGGGTTGAAACCCTCGTTGCCCTTGGAGAGAACCATGCCAGCGGTCGACGTAGGCAACCTCGGTGCCCGACAGCACCCCCGGGCCGGCGGTGCGCGCGGTCCGCGCCTCAGACCCCGCAGAGGCTTGTGGGCGGCCGAGGCTGATAGCCGAACTCGAGGCGGAAGGCGCTAACTACGACTGAATGCTGAACCACTGCCTGCGCAGCCGGCCGTTGCCGGGCACTGGCGTGGCGGATCATCGGCTGTCGTGTATGACGACGCTCGCCTCGCTGATTTCGACGAGGGAGGCGTTCTCGAAGGCGTCAGCGATCAAGCTGAGGTTGGCCTCGAACAGGGCGAGCAGGTCGTCGTTGGCAATGTTGCCGGTGGCGACCACGAGGAGCCGGCGTGGCAGGCTCTGCAGCAGGTGGCTATCGCGGAAGTCGCGGTCCTTTGTGACCACCACGCGGTTCTCGCTGTCGGCGATGTCCGCAAGCTGGCGGTCGCCGGTTCGATTGCCGTCTGGCAGGCCGGAGGTATGGATACTGTCGTGATTGGCTTCGACCAGCAGGTTGGACAGCCGCAGCGGGAGTTGAGCATCGATCAGGAATTTCATGCTGCGGCGAGCGGCACGACCCGGTGCCCGCCAGCGGCCAGCGCCGCGAACTCCAGAGCGGCGAGCAGATCCTCGCGTTCGAGGTCTGGATGATCGGCGATAATCTGCTCGATCGTCATGCCCGAGGCCAGAAGCTCCAGAAGGCTCTCGACCGGGTAGCGCAGACCACGGATCGTGGGCTGCCCGTGGCAGATGTTTGGGATAGTGGTGATGCGATCCAGCCGTGACATGCTCTCAGCGTACCGGCTCGGACGGTGACTGCGCGGCTACATTTTGGGGCGCTCCCCCCGAGCGCTGTCGCCTCTCTGACGAGCATCGCGGAGGCTCGTGGCGACGGCAACGGGCGGATGTCGCGTCTGATCACGCTCCGGCTGCTCTACATCGTTGGGCACGACGTGGAGCGCTACATCAGCATCGAGCGCCGCAGCGCTCCGCCTCGTCCAATCTCGGTCCCCGCTCAGCGCGTAGAGCGAGCCGGCACCGATCGCGCCCCGCGCCCACCCGGGCCGAGCTGACGTTCAGGGCGCCAGGCGGCGTAGTCCGTCGACATGGTCGAACGCCTCATCCGTGCTTGCGATTGCGTCACAGCCCCCGACGAGTGCATGTGCCGCGTGGAAGGAGTCGCGTGGGCCAAGACCGGGTCGGGCCATCAGCGCTCTCGCCCGATCCACCACCGCACGATCGGTGAGCAGCAACTCAAGGGACAGCGAGTCCACCGCGCGCCAGGTGCTCGTCAGGCGCCGCCGCACGACTCCCATTGCCGACTGCGCGTCCGCTCGATACTTCGAAAGTGGATCCTCGACACCATCGTCACGCAACCACGCGAGGATCAACCGGTAGGCCAGCTCGTCGAACACCAGCGCACTGATCACGCCGCCATCGACCGTCACCTCTGCAAGGACTCGCTGACGCCAGTCCTCGATCGTGGGCGGCGCCTCAGAGCGCTTTGCCCTCAAGTGCACATAGAGAAAATTTGTGTCGAGATAGCAGCGACTCAAGGCGCCCGCACGGCCCGATCAAGCCCGGAGTGGACATCCTCGGGTCGACGGCCGGCGAGAACTTCCTCGAGCTCGCCAGCCTGAGCTTGTCCGGCCGAGCCAGCTGTGCTCGCCCACGCCCCCGCCGGGTCGGGTCGGGTCGTCCACAGCGCCCCTGGAGTGACCTCCAGTGCCCTCGACAGCCGCGCAATCGTCTCCAAATCGACGCGTGTCGCCCGGCCCGCAAGGATGTTGCGCACGGTCTTGTCGTCGAGTCCCGCCGCCTTGGCAAGCTGTCGTGCTCCCCAGCCACGTCGTTCCGCCAGCTCCGCGACTCGCCAGGCTATCGTGGCCATGGCGAGGATCATACCACTGCGGGATGATGTTCCGCAAAGTCAAAGCTCGATGTCGTGCTTCTTCAGCCAGTTGACGTAGCTCTCCACAAACCGCGGGAGATGGCGTAGGAGAAGGCGAGCCTGCCGGCGCACCTCGTCGGCCTCGACTCCCGGAGAAGCATGCTGAAGACCATTTCGCGAGCGGTACAACTCGATAAACGTCTGCGCCTGCTGGTCGCCCACACTGCGCATGCCTTTTGCTTTTGGACAGACGAGCTAGTGGTGAGCTGATAGTGTTTGGACAGATGAGCGCAACGCTTGAGCTTGCCCGCGAGTTGGATGTCAGCGACCGGACGCTGCGCCGAGCGGTATCCAGGGAGCTGCTGCGTAGCACGCGCCAGTCGGCACATCGGCTTGCGATCTCGGATGATGAGCGGGCTTATGTGCGCAGCCATTGGCGTCTGTTGCAGACGCTGGTGGCGGCGCTTCGGACCGAGCCAGGCATCGAGGCGGCCGTTCTGTACGGGTCCGTCGCAAAGGACACCGACCACGCCGACTCTGATGTAGATCTGCTCGTCAAGTTGCGCGGCGCAGCCCGTACGTCGCTACCCGCATTGGAGCGGCGTGTGACGCGCGCGGTGGGGCGTCCAGTGCATGTGATTCGCCTGGAGGATGCGCTGGCCGATGGAGGGTTCGCGTTGGAGATCATCGATCATGGGCGTCCTCTGACAGATCGCGGTGAGGTTTGGGCATCGCTGAAGCGTCGGCGTACCGGCCTCACTCGCAAGGCCGCGGCCCAGGCGGCTGCGCGCGAGCAGCAGATGACCGCCGCCTGGGAGACGCTTGTGCGAGCAGCATGAGCACTCCGCCATCCAGTCAACCGCCTTCTGGTACGTCCTCGAGCACCCTGTCGTCAAGCTCGGAGGAGGATCGGGCGAAGCTGGAGCGGAAGATTCTTTCGCAGGCCCACTTTTTGTTGACTCGGCAGATTCCTGATCTGGCCTACGCCAAGAAGCAGTTCCCCACTTACGATCGCGCGAGCTTCCAGCGGAGCTTCGATGGATCCACGCCCGCCGAGCGTGATCTCGCCAATCGTGCGGCGGCTGCCTTCGACGATGCGATGAACTCCTTCAACGAGCTACTGCGTAACGCTTACGGGTTGGTTCACGGCTATGTGCGTGTCGGCCCGGCGATGCCAGTGGTGTACAAGGGCTTGAGGCTCACGTATGCGGCAGAGCTCCTGTGGATCAACAACACCCGCAACGACCTCACGCACAACTATCCGGTCGCTGAAGCCACCCGTATCTTCGATGCAATCGGGGAGCTCGACCGCGTATCCGTCAAGACGCTGCGCGAGATTCGGGATTTCGCGGCGGAGCAAGGCCTGGTTATCCCAGGGATCAATTGATGAAGACTTGGGTCGCCCCTGTCCGATCTGCTACTCGCCGATCGCGGAGGTATCCGGCTCGGGGAGGCGATCTACGCGGAGGTGAGCAAGCCGTGCGAGCAGAGGGTCGATGAAGTAGTACTTGCTCTGGGCGCCCCACCTGGGAAACCGTGAACTCCCCGCTGATGGCATGGCCAGGCAAGATAGTTCTCCACCAGATCACGCACTCTGCGGGCAGCGGTCGTGTGATCGACTCCGAGCTCGCGCCCGAGGTTGACGAGCGCGGCCGCGTCGAGCAGCTGCTCGACGACCGCCCACTGATCAGCTGGGTGAACGCCGTGGAGGTCTACCACCGGGTCGAGCGCGACCACGGGGTGCTCCGAGGCAGACGAAGTGCTCGCCGGATTGCGCACCCCGTTCGAGCTGGATCTGCCCGGCACCGTCGGCCATTTTGGAAGTGAAGAATCCCGTAACGGAGCGTTACCGCGGTCAGTCCGCTACCCGCCGTCGGCCTGCGCGAAGCCTCGCTTGATCCACTCGCCGTATGCGTTGTAGAAGATCGGGAAGTCCGCCACGAGGATCCGTGCCGACTCGTGAATCTGCTCCGCGGTGGCGGTGGCGTATTCGTGCACCAGCAGCCGTCGCAGTTCGCGCAGCCGCTGCAGGCGGGTCGTCAGCTCGCCCGAGACGACGCGGTTGCGCCGGAGCGCCTCCAGGTCGCGCCGGGCGTTGGTCTGATCGGTACGCGCGCGCAGCTGGGCAAGCTCCAAGCCGAAGACGCTCAGCTCCGCGAGCGCGATCGGGATCCACTGCCTCCAGAGGCGCCGGTGGAGGCTTCGCGTGGGTCACGCAGGCGCCTGTCCCTCCAGGCCGAGATCCTCCAGCGCCTCTTCCAGGGGCCGCTCCACCACGCGGGCGCGGCGCTGCCACTTCGGCATCTGCGCGCGTTCGCGCGACCAACCTCCGTCTCGGTCGATGAGCACCCGTCCATCACGCAGAATGGCGAGCATCAACACCGGCGTGCGCTGCGCGTCGGACAGGCGCACGAGCTGCACCTCACGACCGGCCTGACTCGTCACGCGCCCGGCAATGTCGGCCAACCGGCTGACATTAGGATCGTCGAGATCCACCAGCACATCGATATCGGAGCCCCCGTGCTCCGTGCCGGTCGCGGTCGAGCCGAAGAGGACGGCGAGCCTCACATTGGGCTCCGTGCGCAGCGCCGTACGCAGGCTCCGAAGCAGCCCCCAATGGTCGCGTAGATAGAGCTCCTCCCGCGCCGACACGCGGAAGCGGCGTGCACTCGGGCGCTCTCCATGCAGGAGACCGTCGGCGGCGGCTCGGCGGAGTGTGCGCTCGGGTATGGCGAGCGCTGTCGCGAGGCTCCTCAGCGATTCCACAGTATGGCCGATAGTATCTCTTTGTGAGGCCGATCGAGTCGTCGTCGCGTTGAGCAGCTGCTCGACGACCGTCCGCTGACCAGTTTGGGTAGATGCCGTGGAGGTCTACTACCGGATCGAGCGCGACCACGGGCGCTCCGAGGCAGACGAGGTGCTTGCTGGGCTGCGCAAGACTGGCCGGACATCGCCCACTGGCCGGCAGAGCACCACAAGGCCAAGGTCGAGATCGACGCCCACGCCGCCGACCTTGTCGCCGCGATGAACGTCGCGGCGACGTCTGGGCGTCGCTGAAGCGCCGGCGGACCGGCCTTGCGCGTAAGGCCACGGCGCAGGCCGCAACGCGTGAGCGGGAGATGACCGCCGCGCGGTCTACGTCGACCCCGAGATTCGCACCCTAGTCTGGCCCAACGGCCTCGACATGGCGCCTGAGCCGCTATACGAGCGGGCCTGTGAACACCAGGTGAACCGCTCCGCACTCAGCGCGTAGCGCCGCGAGCCCGGAGTGGACATCCTCGGGTCGACGGCCAGCGAGAACTCCTCGAGCTCGCCAGTCCGAAGCTTGTCCGGCTGAGCCAGCTGTGCTCGCCCACGCCCGTGCCGGGTCGGGTCGACTCGTCCACAGCGCCCCTGATCTACACCGGAGCTGATTGGACATATACGCATGATAGAGTGGACATTTACGCAACTTAGTTTAGCCATTTACGCCGCTTGACGGCACACATGCCCACGCTTTATCCCCGCTATCTGCGCCCCCTGCTGCTCGAAGCGCTGGCCGACACGCGGGTCGTGTTCGTTGCGGGCGCCCGGCAGGTTGGCAAGACGACGCTCACCCGCGAAGTCGCCTCCGGCGAGCATCCGATGACGATCTCGAGCCTCGACGAGGCAGCGACTCGCGGCGCGGCGTCCCGTGACCCGGCTGGCTTCCTCGCGGCGCTTGCCAAGCCTGCCCTGATCGACGAGATCCAGCATGTGCCGGAGCTGCTGCTGGAGATCAAGAGCGCCGTCGACAGGGACACCACACCCGGACGGTTCCTCTTGACAGGCTCCGCCAACATCCTCACCTCCAAACGAGTTCTCGACGCGCTCACCGGGCGCATCGAGACGTTGAACCTCTTTCCATTGGCGCCAAGCGAGATTCAAGGCGGCCAGCTCAACCTCGTCGACGCCCTGTTCGCAAGCAGCCCTCCGCAACTCGGTGACTGCACCGTGGGCCGGGATGCCTTCGTGCGCCTCACCGCCGCCGGAGGCTATCCCGAAGCGCTCGTGCGCAATGGAGCCCGGCGTGAGCGCTGGTTTGAAAGCTACATCGACAGCACTCTCGACCTCGATCTGCGTGATATCTCCGATGCGATCAAGGTCGAGGAGATGCCGCGGCTGATGCGCCTGATCGCAGCCCAGGCAGCCAACCTTCTCTCCTACAGGAGCGCGGCTGCGCGCCTCGGCCTCAGCCCCGAAACGGTGAAGGCCTACGTGGGGCTCCTCGAGCAGCTGTTTCTCGTGCGAAGGCTCACAGCTTGGCGCCCTGGCCTCGGGGCACGAGAGGCAAGCACCCCAAAGATTTATCTCGCCGACACCGGCCTGCTCGCCGCGCTGCTCGGGGCCGACGAGACACGAATCGCGCTCGACGACCAGCTCACCGGCAAAATCCTTGAGAACTTCGTTGCCATGGAGATCCTCAAGCAACTCGGCTGGTCCACCACCCGAGCCCGCCTCTACCACTATCAGCGCGACCGAGAAGACGTAGACCTCATCCTCGAGCGAGCCGACGGCCAGATCGCAGCAATCGAGATCAAGGCGCGCGCAACAATCGGCGTCCGGGACTACAGGTGGCTCATCAAGCTCCGCGAACGTCGCGGCTCCCGCTTTGCGGCCGGCATCGTCATCCACCCCCGCGAACAGACGATCCCCTTGGGGGAGCGACTTTGGGCACTCCCCATCGCCGCCCTGTGGGCGTGAGCTCGCGGCCAGGTTGCGCGACAAGCTCGGCACCCGCTGTAGGGCCGGCGCACTCATCTACCTTCGGAGCCGACACGCTCCTATTCGGCGACCGCCTCGCCGCCGTGCTCCCCAGCGGGCTGTGGCATTGAGAACTAGTGTGGTTATACTGTCTCGGTATGACTCATCGTGTCGGCGCCAAGGGGCAGGTCGTGATCCCGAAGGACCTGCGTGAACGCACAGGCCTGCACCCGGGAGCCGACGTCGAATTCGAGCTGGACGGGCAGCGGTTGAGCATCAAGGCTGCCGGCAATCGCCCCGACCTGGGCGGACGGTTTGCGCGCAGCGGCATGGCCCAGCGCCTGCTCGAGGATCGCTCGCGCGAGCCACGTTGACCGCCTGCCTGGACTCGTGGGCCGTCCTCGCCTGGCTCGACGGCGAGGAGCCCGCGCACAGCCGCGTCGAGCAGCTGCTCGACGAGCGCCCGCTGATCAGTTGGGTGAATGCCGTGGAGGTCTACTACCGGGTCGAGCGCGACCACGGGCGCTCCGCGGCAGACGAGGTGCTCGCCGGGCTGCGCACCACGTTCGAGCTGGATCTGCCCGGCACCGCGCTGATGATCGAGACGGCTCGTTTGAAGGCGAGCATCCCGATCGCGCTCGGCGACTGCTTCGCGATCGCCACCGCCCGCGCTCGCAACGCGACGCTCCTCACGGGAGACCCCGAGATCCTCGATCGAGACACCCAATGCCCAGTCGAGGACCTGCGGGGCCGGCGTACATAGGCGACGCTGCCACACCCGCCAGCCCCGATGCCCGCCATGTTGGCCATTGTGTCAACCCAGGTTGACGAATCTGCCAACAGGCACCGCGTTCGCCGATGCGATTTTCAGGGGTCGGGCCTTACCAGCAAGCCGGCGCCAGTGCGGAGCATAGATTGAGGACCTGCTGGCAGCGCGCTTCTGATCCACCAACCGAGGGCAAGTACGTCGACTCCGGCTGGAAACGAGAGGCACTGACGGTCCGAGCCGCCTTCGGCGCCGGCGTACTCGCCACCCGGGGCCTGCTCGACACCAGCGGCGATGTGTGGGCCGTCCCGGCGCCGTTCATCGCCTGGATGCTGGGCGACTGAGTCACACTGAAGCAAGTCACCCGTTTTACGAGAGCACTATCGCGCGCGAAGGCTCCGAAGCAGCTCGCAGCGATCGCGTAAATAGAGCTCCTCCCGTGCCGACACGCGAAAGCGGCGTGCACTCGCCTCGAAGCCTGGCCGCTCGCCATGCTGTGGACCGGCATGTTATTCTAGAACGGCAAATTACTCATACCTTCGGGCATGGGGAGATCGGCTGTAGACAATCCGCTTCACTTCCCATGTCGCGGCAGGGACGTAGGTGGCTATGGTTGCATACCCACCGTGGGACAACCAGCCTTTTTCGGTACCTCATGGGAGCTCGTGTGCGAGAAGTCTGGCGTCCAACAGACGTTGGAGCAGAGTGCAGTGCGAACCGACCTCGACGGTGATCCCCTTGTGCGCTGAGCTCGGCCCCGGCGATTCCGGTGAGCTGGATTCCCGCCCCACGCACGAGCTGAAGCTCCAGCTCGACGACTTCTCGCACGAGGCGCTCGAGCGGGAAGCCGCGCGGCTTGGGCTCTCGGCCGAGGAGCTGGCCCGCTTCGCGGTGCTCTACTACCTCGCCGATAGCGACAGCGAACGCATCTCCCGCCGGCCGCCGCTCACGCCCCAACCAGGCCAGCAGCCGCACCCGCTCGGCGAGCTGCTGGACAGCTGAGCGGACTGCTCAGCCGCGCGCGCGGCGGCTGGCCATCGTCGTCGGCGCCATCCCGCGGTTGGCGAGCTCGGTGGCGAGCGTGCGGCGCCCGCGGTGGTGCAGGCCGTGGATCGAGCCCTCGCTCTTGCCTGTCAGCTTGGCGATCTCGAGCGGCGACAGCCCAGCCACGTGGCGTAAGATCAGCACCTCGCGCTGAGCGCAGGGCAGCGTGTCGAGCGCCTCACGCAGCTCATCGATCGCCCCGCCCGCCGCCGGGTCGGACTGCTCGCGGCCGGTTGCGTGGACCTCCTCGACCGGCACCAGCCGCTCGCTGCGGATGTGGTCCATCGTCACGTTGCGCGCCACCCGCAGCGCCCACGCCAGAAAGGGGACGTCGCGCTCCTCGTATTTGCCGATCACCCGCATCAGCTTCGTGAAGACGTGCTGGGTGATGTCCTCGGCTTCGTGGTGGTTGCGCACGATGCTGCGCACATAGCCATAGACGTTCTCCGCATAGCGCGCGTAGAGGAACCCCATCGCGTCGCGGTCGCCGCCCTGTGCTCGCGCGATCGCCCGCGACACCAGCGGCGAGTTGCGCTCCTCGCTGCGCATCAACCCGCCCGCGGGCCCCCCCGCTCCAGCGCCATGTAGGAGCGATGCAGCTGCGATGCGCTCATCGATCCCTGCCGTTGCCACTGCCGCTACCCCTGTATCGCTCAAATCCTGGCCCCACATCTCTTCCGGCCCCCACTAACGGAACGGCCCGGAAGTCTAGTTCTGCCGTGTATGCCCGCTGAACTTACTCATCGCTGACCAACGCGACGTTAAGAACCTGTACAAAATCCGCGTCCTGCGTCTGTGACGATTGCTAGCCGCCCTGCATCCCGATGGCCTTCGCGCGGCGCTTCAATGCCTCCAACCGCCGCCGTCACAGAGCCCGGTAATAGCTTGGTGTGCCGAAAAACACCACCACGCCCACGCGTCCATGCGCTCAATGCCACCGTACCCTCCTAACCGGTCCAGCCCGCCCTGCCAAGCCTTCTTTTCCGCAATTTGCGGGCCGCTTAAGCGGGCAGCCTACCACATCAACATTTGTTTTGACAACGCGCCACCGCCAAGCGAGAGGAAGCTTGCAACGTCGCTGCATCCCAGCTGCCAGAGCTCACACCGATAGCCCGATCGACCGTTAAGAAAGACAGATCGTTGGAATCCGACGCGAGAGGGTGGTGGCAACCGATGCGGCTCTTGACCATGGCAGCGTTCGTCCCCCGCTGGATTATGTATCGTTGATCGCGGTGGCCGGGAGCCCACGAATGTCCGCGACGGAGAGGTCCTACACGCGCAAATCGGTGCTGCGCCGGGTGCCATCGGCCGGCGCCTCGCCGTGCCGGGTGCCGTGGGCCATCGCCTCGCCGCGCCAGGTGCCGTCGGCCATCGCCTGGCCGAGCCGGGTGTCCCTGGCCGTCGCTTTGCTGCTCCTGCTCGCCCTCCCCACCGCGGGCGCACGGGCATCCAGCTGGGCACCGCAGCCACCGAATCGGGGGGCACAGACGGCGCGTAGCGAGGCATCGCCGACGGGCATCCTGCTGGGCCGGGACGTGGTGGGAGCCAGGCGCGACTCGCTGCCCTCCGGGCGACCCGAGGCCTTCCGCTTCCGCGCCCACGCCTCCGGCCTCGCCGGGCAAGTGCGCCTGTACATCGGGCGCGCCACCACCGCGACCACGGTAATCGCCGGCATCTACAGCAACCGGCCCACCCACCCCGGAGCGCCCGGGGCACTGCTCGGCCAGGGCTCCATCTCCCCGCCCAGCGACGGTGTCTGGAACACGCTCACGCTCACGCCGAGCGACCTCGTCTCCGGCCGGATCTACTGGCTCGCGGTGCTCGGCGAGGAAGGCACTCTGCATTTCCGCGTGCGCCTGCGCGGGCGAAAGTGCAGCAGCACCGATACGGAAGCCGACCTGGCGACACTGCCAGCGTCGTGGAGCGCCCAGGGTGCACACGTCCGCACACGCTGCCCGATCTCCGCCTACGCGATCGCCTCCGCGGCCTCGCTGCCCAACGATACGGCCCCGCCGCCGAGCGAAGCCCTGCCCTTTAGCCAGAGCTCGCCGCTGGCGGCGACCCTTCCGTCGGGCGCCCAGGAAGCACCCACCGAAAAAACCGGCGAAAAGCCCAAGGAAGAATCCCAGGAAGAGCCCAAGGAAGACGAAAAACCCAAGGAAGAGCCCAAAGAAGAACCGCCTCCCAAAGAAGAACCCCCGCCGAAAGAAGAACCGCCCCCACCTCCCCCCAAGCCGGTGAGCAAGACGCCGCCCACGATCAGCGGCACCACCACCGAAGGCGACACCCTCACAGCCACCGACGGCACCTGGGAACACGGCCCCACCGGCTACAAGTACCAGTGGCAGGACTGCGGCGAATCCGGCAGCGGCTGCTCCGACATCGCGGGCGCAACCACCAACGCCCACAAGCTCGCCGCCTCCGAGGTCGCGCACACCATCCGTGTCGTCGTGACCGCAACCAACGAGGGCGGCTCCTCGACGGCGAGCTCGGCCGCCACCAAGAAGGTCGAAAAAGTCAAAGAACAGCCGCCCCCACCTCCCCCCAAGCCGGTGAGCAAGACGCCGCCCACGATCAGCGGCACCACCACCGAAGGCGACACCCTCACAGCCACCGACGGCACGTGGGAACACGGCCCCACCGGCTACGAATACCAGTGGCAGGACTGCAACACCTCCGGTGAAGGGTGCACCGACATCGCCGACGCCACCAGCAACACGCGCAAGCTCGCCGCCTCCGACGTCGGGCACACCATGCGCGTCGTGGTCACCGCCACCAACGAAGGCGGCTCAACATCGGCAACCTCCGCACATACGGCGACCGTCGCCGCCGTACCGCCGCCGGCCAAACCGGCGAATACGGCGCTGCCCACGATCAGCGGCACGACGACGGAAAGCCAGATGCTCACGGCGACCAAGGGCACGTGGACGGGCAGCCCCACCTCCTACGCCTACCAGTGGGAAGTCTGCAACAGCTCGGGCGCGGAATGCAAAACGATCGGCGCGGCAACCAACTCCAGCTACACGCTCGTCGCCGGCGACGTCGGGCACACGATCCGCGTGACGGTCACCGCGACCAACGCCGGCGGGAAAACACCGGCCACCTCCGCCGCCACCGCGACGGTCGCCTCCCCCGCCAAGCAGCCGCCGCCCTCGCCGGCGTGCACGCAGACGGTTTCCAGCACCGCCAGCGCCGCGTCCGCGGTGGACGCCGCCTCGACGGAAGCGGCTATCTGCTTGAAAGCCGGCGCCTACGGGCATCTCGGCCTGTCGGGCACGCACTCCGCGGACGTCACGGTCGAGCCGGTTCCCGGCAGCAGCGCGAGCCTCGAAGGCGTCACCGTCGCTGCGGGCTCCAGCGGCATAACCATCCACAACTTCTCGATCTCAGGCGGCGTCAGCCTCGCCGCCGGCGACTCACACATCACCGTCGACCACAACGACATCAACGGACAGGGGTCAGGTGGCGACGGCGAGGGCGTCGAGACCCTGTCGGTCAACTGCTCCGCGCCGAACGCGCCCTACTACTCCGGCTGCACCTCCACCTCCCCCGACACCTACATCACGATCAACGGCAACAAGATCCACGGGTACGGGCAAGGCGGAACGGAAGACGCCATCCACCTCAACGACTGGGAACACGTCACGATCACCGCCAACGACATCTACGAACTCGAGGAGCACGGCAACCACACCGACGCCATGCAGAGCGTGTTCGGCGGGCACCACATGACCTTCGCCTACAACTACGAGCACAACAACCAGTCACAGGGCTTCTTCATCAAGGACGGCGACGCCAGCGAAGTGGCGGTCACCGAGAACCTCTTCCTCAGCAACAACAACGAGCCCGAACTCTATCCCGGTGGCGAGTACAACATCCAGGTGTTCGATACGACCGGCCTGTCGATCACCGACAACACCGTGTGGGACGGCCAGAACGACATCATCCGCGCCGAAGGCGCTGCCGAGGCACTCACCGCCAACGTCAACCACAACGTCGAGCAGAACTTCGATGTGCTCGACGAAGGTGGGCCCTCATACTCGCTGACGGAGGACTACGACATCTTCAAGGAAGAACCCTGGACGTTCAAAATGGGCTCGCACAGCAAAGTGGAGTCCAACCCCGGCTTCGTGGATACCGCGACCGACGATTACGAGCTCGCCTCCAACCCCGACGGCATCGGGGTGGACTGGCAGCCCTCCGAATACGTCTACGGGCCTACCGGCGACTGACTTCTGCACGTTTATACCGACACGCTGCCGGCCGGAAGAGGCAGTGGTAAAGAACGATTGGTGCAGTTAATGACGAACCGCACGGGCAGGGCTTTACCTTTTGCGGAAATCTACCGATAGTAAAATCGAAAATCGGCTGGCCTTGAATCACGCATGCCCGCGTCCACGTGTGTATGAGTGAAGCGCCAGCCTGCTCAAGCAGCGCCAAATGCACACCGACGCCGACGGGATACGTGTCCACGCCCGCCAGGAGGCTTACATGTGCAATATGCCGATCCGCTGCTGCTGCTCACTGCTGGCAGCAGCGCTCTTCGCAATCCCCCCATCGGCGCTCGGAGCGCCCACCTTGCACCATGACACAGCTCATGCAGCGCACCGTCATCGCACCAACCGCCACAAGCCCGGCAGCGACGGCAGCGGCGCCGTTGCCGTTCGCCAGGCCGTCACCGACACCGCGTCCGCGGCGCTCACCACCTCCACGCTGCTGGGCGACGAAGCGGTCGAGAGCCAGCGCGACTACCTGAGCGCCGGCCAGGCCGAAGCCTTCCGCTTTCAGGCACGCGCCACCGGCGACCCCGGCACGATGCACGTGTACATCGACTCGCACAACCGCGCCAGCACGATCGTCGTCGGCGTCTACGCCAACGCCGGTGGCCATCCCGGCGCGCTGCTGGGGACCGGCACAGCCTCCTCGCCAGCGGCGAGCGCTTGGAACACGGTGCCCCTCACCTCTTCGAGCTCCCTTTCATCGGGCACCACCTACTGGATCGCCATCCTCGGCAAGGGCGGCACGCTTCGCTTCCGCGATCGCGGTCATGGGCCATGCCCGAGCGAGAGCAGCGCCCAGGGCAATCTCGGCACGCTCCCGGCTTCGTGGAGCACCGGCCCGGCGTATACGGACTGTCCGGTGTCGGCCTACGTGAGCGCCGGAAGCGGCTTCCCGATCGAACCGCCATCGGAACCCAAACTCCCGGTCGTCGAACCTCCCTCAGAACCTACAAAACCCGTTGAACCGCCGACCGAACCGACTAAACCGGTCGAACCGCCGACCGAACCCACAAAACCGGTCGAACCTCCCACCGAACCCACAAAACCCGTTGAACCGCCGACCGAACCCACCAAACCAGTCGAACCGCCCACCGAACCGACGAACAAACCGCCGCCCTCGCCGCCGTGCACCAAGACGGTCTCGAGCGTATCGAGCGCCGCCTCGGATGTCACCTCGGCGACAACCGGCTCGGCGATCTGCCTGACAGCTGGCAGCTACGGACATCTCACCCTTTCCGGGACGCATACCGGGAACGTCACGGTCGAGCCCGTTCCCGGCTCGAGCGCGAGCCTCGAAGGCGCAACCGTCGCCTCGAACTCCAGCTACATCACGATTCACAATTTCGATATCGGCGGCGGTGTGAACCTGGACGCCGGGGACTCGCACATCACGGTCGACCACAACAACATCAACGGACAGGAGCCCGGCGGCGTCGGCGAGGGCGTGGAAGACCTCACGGTCAACTGCTCTGCCCCCAATGCGCCCTACTACTCCGGCTGCACCTCCACCGCACCCGACACCTACATCACGATCAACGGCAACCAGATCCACGGGTATGGGATGGGCGGCACCGAAGACGCCATCCACCTCAACAACTGGGAACACGTCACGATCACCGCCAACGACATCTACAACCTCGAGGAGCACGGCAACCACACCGACGCCATGCAGAGCGTCTTCGGCGGTCACCACATGACCTTCGAACGCAACTTCGAGCACGACAACCAGTCGCAGGGATTCTTCATCAAGGACGGCGACGCCAGTGAAGTGACCGTCAACGACAATCTCTTCCTGCGCAACGACAACGAGCCGTCGCTCTATCCCGGCGGCGAGTTCAACATCCAGGTGTTCGACACGACCGGCTTCACGATGACCGACAACACGGTGTGGGACGGCCAGGAGGACATCATTCGCGCCGAAGGCGCCGCCGAGGCGCTCACCGCCAACGTCAACCACAACGTCGAGGCGAACTTCGACGTGCTCCACGAAGGTGGGCCGGCGTACACGCTGACCGAGGATTACGACATCTTCAAGGAAGAACCGTGGACGTTCAAGATGGGGTCGCACAGCAAGGTCGAGTCCAACCCCGGATTCGTGGATACGGCAACCGAAGACTACGAGCTCGCCGCCAACCCGAACGACATTGGGGTCAACTGGCAGCCCTCGGAATACGTCTACGGGCCCACCGGGGACTGAGGCGGAACACATGCGGTGCTCTCCCGGCTCCTTTTTTGCCAAGGCAGCCGGGGGAGCACCTTAACGCTAGAGTTCCGGCTTGGGGTAAGGTGCGCGTCGGATACCGAGACCGAGTGTGGAGGCCAGATGCGGGGTAGCCTGATCGGAGCGTCGTTGCTGGCGATGATCGTAGCGGCAGCGCTGGCGCCGACGGTCGCGTCGGCCGGGCAGATCGTGTTCGTGCGTCAGGCGGGCGCCAGCTTCAGCGAAACCAACCTGTGGGTGATGAACGAAGACGGCAGCAGCCAGCGCATGCTGCTTGCACAGAACCAGAACGGCGACGGCGTCAGCAGCCTCAACCAGCCCAACCTCCTGCCGACCGGCGTCAACCTCGCCTTCCAAGGGTCGGGCGAAGCACCCGGCGGCGGCTGTGGTGTGAACTGCGTGGGCGTCTACACGCTCGTGGGCGGCGAAGTGCGCCGCGTCTCGGCCGCCGTGGTCTCATGCCACACGATGGTCGGGGACTCGTGCAGCCTGTCTGACATCGATAACGGCCCGACGCTCACCGATGACGGACGCGTCCTCTACCTGCACACCGGCGCGGGGCTTGGTGTCGAATGCGGACTCTTCTGCGGCGTCTACGCAGCGACGGGCAACTCCTACATCGTCCAGCCGGTTCTCGGCGGCAGCCCCAGCCAGTGGCCGTGGCCGACCAACACCTACGAACCTCCCGCCGAACAGGGCGGGTATGCGGCCTCGCCCGTGGCCGATCCCGCGAACCCCGAATTGATCCTGTACCCCGGGATCGAGGACAACGGCTGCGGCGAACCGTACAAGTGTCACCCGCTCGTCGTCGACAACGCGTCCGGTGAAAGCTACATCGTCAGCGACGACGACGAACGGCAGTACACCTACGCGTGGAGCCCAAACGGCGAATACATCGCCGACATCGAGGGCGGCACCGAACCGGGCATCTGGGTCTACAAGAACGCGACGCAGCCCGCTCCCGACGAGATCGAACACGCGTGGTACGCGATGCAGGGGGCGCAGTCCGCGAACGGCCTCGGCTACAGCCTGTCGGTGACGAACGCCGGCAAGATCATCTTCAGCTACCAAGGCGACATCTACTCGCTCCCGCCAACCTGCTGGGGCCCGCCGCCCGCGCATGAAGCGACCGAACCGGAAAAGCCGAACTGCACGCTCGCGAACGCCACGCAGCTGACCACGGGTGGCGCGGACAGCGGCGCGACGTGGACGGAATCGACCCAGCCGATCGTCGTCAACGCGCCTCCGGCAAGCACCTCGGGCGCCGCCCCGGGCCCCGGTCCGTCGGGCACACCGCCCGCGGCGACGCCCGCGCCAGCCGTGAGCGGCCTCTCGCAGACCAACACCACCTGGCGCGAGGGCAACGCACAGGCCACCTTCGCGCGCAAGCACATGCCGCCGATCGGCACGAGCTTCTCCTTCGGCCTCAACGAGTCGGCGAGCGTCGCGCTCGAGTTCACCCAGTCAGCCGGTGGGCGCGAGGTGGGCAAGAGCTGCGTCGCGCAGACCAAGAAGAACAAGCACAAGCGCCGCTGCACACGCACGGTGGCCGCCGGCACCCTGACGTTCTCCGCTCATGCCGGTGTCAACACGGTGCATTTCGACGGGGTGCTCTCGGCCCACAACAAGCTCGAGCCCGGCAGCTACACGCTGCAGGTCACCGCGACGGCATCGGGTAAGCAGTCGGCGCCAAGCTCGCTGCACTTCACGATCGCGAACAGGTAGGCAACGTCGGCGCGTGCAGGCCCATCTAGCGCAGCGCTTCGATCAGGTCGAGTGTGCCTCCACCGGTGCGGTATCGGCCGAACACGGTGACGGCCGAGAATCCGGCGTGCGACACGATGTCGGGAAGTGCGCCCCGCGCGTGCTCGCGCGTGTTTGCAAACCCATCGAGTAGCTGCACGGCAAAGAGCGCGGACCGCATTATCGGATCGCTGGCGCGACCTAGGTCGCACACCAAGAGCCGTCCGCCGGGAGCGAGGACACGCCGCGCCTCGGCGAGCGCCGCACGCTTCGTCGCGGGTCCGAGATGGTGAAACATCAGAGTGCTCACCACACAATCGACGTCCGCGTCGGCAAGCGGGATGCGATCGGCCAGCGCCTCGTGAAGCTCGAGCTCGACACCCTCCGCCCGCGCCTTCGCAGCTGCTCGCCTCAGCACCTCGGCATCGCCGTCGACGCCGATCAGCGTCACCGCGCGAGAAGCACGAGCGATCGCCAGCGCCATCTCACCAGTACCACAACCGAGATCCAGGATCCGCGTCGGAGCGCCAGAGCCGACCGCACGCTCGACCAGTCGTGGCCGCCATCGTCCCTGCCGCATCGCGATCGCGTTGATGGCATCGTAGAGAGGCGTGAGCATCCCACGACCAGCCGCTGGGACATATCTATCGCTCACCCGCCCCACCATAGTCTCTGTCCACCCGACGCCCCGTCGCCGAAGCGGCGCTAGGAGTTGGGGGCGTACCCGAGGCTGCTCACCAGGATCCCGAGGAGGCGTTGGGTGGTGCTCCCGTCCTTGGATCCGTGGTGTGGGTTGAACTCGGTCACGGTGAGCGCGCACACACGTGCGTCGGCGACTAGCTCGCTGAGCATCTCTCCGCACGCCGTCTTCGTTGAGCTCGAACTCGAGCTGCGGGGACGCCGGGCGACGCTGCATGGCCGCGATGGCGAACCTCGGCGGCCGGGGGAGCACCGCAGTAGGGTTGCCCGGATGCGCGAGCTGCTGCTGCGGCGCCTGTTTGCGCCGGTTGTCCTGATCGTCCTCGCGGTCGTGCCGGCGGCGTGCGGCACCACGACGACACACCACGGCGCCACACCCCCCGACAACCTGCACGAATCCACGCGCGCCGGCGCGGCCGCTCTGGGCGCTCGCCGACCGCCGCCCTCGCCGCCGTGCACGCAGACGGTCTCGAGCCCATCGGCCGCGGCCTCCGCGCTCGGTTCGGCCGCCGCCGGGACAGCGATCTGCTTGAGCGCCGGCAGCTACGGGCCCCTCGAACTCTCCGGTACCCACGCCGGCAACGTCACGATCGAGCCCGTCCCCGGCGCCACCGCCAGCCTCGAAGGTGTCGGCGTCGCCGCCGATTCCAGCTACATCACGATCCACAACTTCCACATCTCCGGCGGCGTCAGCCTCGCCGCCGGCGACTCCCACATCACCGTCGACCACAACGACATCGACGGCGAAGGGCCTGGCGGCGGGGGCGAGGGGGTGCAGGATGTGACGGTCAACTGCACAGCGCCCAACGCCCCCACCTACTCCGGCTGTACCTCCACCGCACCCGACACCTACCTAGCGATCGACGGCAACGAGATCCACGGCTACGGGCAGGGACACACCGAAGACGCCATCCACCTCAACAACTGGGAACACGTCACGATCGCCGCCAACGACATCTACGACCTCGAGGAGCACGGCAACCACACCGACGCGATGCAGAGCGTCTTCGGCGGGCACCACATGACCTTCGCCTACAACTACGAGCACGACAACCAGTCACAGGGATTCTTCATCAAGGACGGGGACGCAAGCGAAGTGACCGTCAACGACAACCTCTTCCTGCGCAACGACAACGAGCCCTCGCTCTATCCCGGCGGCGAGTACAACGTCCAGGTGTTCAACACCACCGGCTTCACGATGACCAACAACACGGTGTGGGACGGCCAGGACGACATCCTCCGTGCCGAAGGCGCCGCCGGAGCGCTCACGGCCAACGTCAACCACAACGTCGAGCAGTCCTTCAACGTGCTCCACGAAGGTGGGCCCGCGTACACGCTGCACCACAGCTACAACATCTTCCGCGAAGCCCCCTGGACGATCCCCCTGGGAGCGCACAGCCGGGTGATCCGCAGGCCCCGCTTCCGCGACCCGCGGGCCGGCGACTACCGCCTGGCTCGCAACCCCCACCACATCGGGGTCAACTGGCAGCCCTCCGAATTCGTCTATGGGCCGACAGGGTATTAGCCCCTCGAATGCCTACCGAACCCGAGCGTGCCGCCGTGACCCTCCCTCGTACGAGTTGTCGAAGTCGACCGTGAGCGCGGTCGCATCGGCCTACGGCTGGCCGATGATCCCGAGATCGACGATGTCGGCGGAGGGGAGCACCCAGCGGATATAGCGCAGCCGTAAGGGCGAGCCCTAAAGCACGGGCCAGCTGACGTACTCTTAACCCTGCGCCGCCCAACCGAATGGTTCGGCTCGGCAGATGTCGTCCCCCACTGTGCAAGGTCACGAAGATCCTGTTCCTCACGTTCGGCAGCGTTGCCGCCGAGCGTGCGGATCGCAATCAGGAGCAGCGCGAACAGAAACGCGACGCCCGCGCCCACTGTAAGTGCAAGGGCCCAATCGAGGTCTTCTCAACCGCCACAGTGCTCGAAGTGCCTTCAGCGTATCCCTCAGGGGTTCCGGCATGAGACGACGATACCGCCGCCGGGTGTCGCCTAGCGGCGCAGGCGCATGATCGTGAACCCCTTCGACGGGTAGGTTCCCGCGACGGGATTGGCGAGCGAGCCGACGGTGCTCGTCGAGACCGCCGCTTCGCGCAGGTAGGCGCCGATCAGCGGGTCGTAGTTCACGCCGAACGTCGGTGTGCCCCATGCCGAGAAGTCGCGCGCGCCGATGACCGCCAGCGTGACGTGCTCGCGGCGCAACCTCGCGATCGCAGCGCGCTCTTCGGCCGGCGAGTCGATCAGGCCGGGTAGCAGCGAGAGCTCGTACAGCGCCGGGCGCCGGTCGGACATGAAGTACAGCCCACCGTCGAGCGGGGCGGCCAGGATCTGTTCGCCCGGACGCGTGAACGTGTCGATGCGGTTCACCGCCGCCTGCAGCGCCGGCGCGGCCGCGGCATCGGTGACGAACGTGCCTCGCGGAGTGTGCACCGCCGTGGTGTCGTGGATGTACAGCCCGCCGAGCGCGTACGCCGCCAGGCCCGCGGCAACCAGGCCAAGCGCACCGAGCGAGGCGACCCGCGCCCGCGGGTGGCTTTCGGCCACGCGGGTGTGCAGGATGCCGAGCAGCAGCACCAGCGGCGCCGCGTAGTAGGGGGCGTATGAGCCCTCGGTCGTGAAGGCGTTGTATGCGCGCAGGCCCAGCCCGGCCGACGCGACGATCAGCGCCAGGTCCACCGGCCACGCGCCCCCGAGCGGCGAGCTGCCGCGCCGCACGAAGCGCAGCAGCGCCAGCGCGCCCACCGCGAGGCCGAGGGCGGGCAGCCAGCTCATGCCGATCATCAGGTGGCGCGCCTCCAGCTCGATCGCCTCGCGCTGCCCCGCCAGCAGGCCTGTGGCGCGCAGCGCGCCGTCCACCAGCGCGATCGCCGCCAGCGCCGCCAGCAGCGGCCAGAGCGCGAGCAGCCGCGATGCGCCACCGCGCTGGGAACCACCGCCGTGGGATGACAGCTCATCGCGGGAGGACCCCCCTTCGCCCAATGGAACCCCGCCGCGCCGGCGCCAGCCCTCGACGCTCGCCACGAGCCCCGCGAGCAGGCCGCAGTAGATCGCTCCGCGCAGCCCCAAGCCGACAAGGCTGCTCGCCGTGAGCGGCATCCAGCCGCTCTCCGTTTTGGCCCCCACGCTCACAAACTTCACCGGCCAGAGGTTTTCGCTCACCAGCGTGCCGAGCCCGGCGCGCATCGCAAACCAGCCGAGCACGACCACCGGGATCGCCACCGCCGGCAGCGCCAGCCGCCAGGCCGCGCGCCACGCCGCCGCGCGGCTCTGAAAGCGCCATTCCGCGAGCACGTAGGCCGCGAGCGCGCCGGCGGCGACCGCGAGGAACTCGGGGCGCGTCAGCCCCACCAGGCCGACCGCCGCGCCGGCCAGCCACAGCCGCCGGCGGGTGAGCGCCAGCAGCGCCAGCAGCAAGAACAGCAGCCCGAACGTGGCGGAGTTGGTGTGCGGCAGGATGAAGTTGAAGGCGGTGCCCGAGAAGCCGATCGCCATCAGCACCGCGGTGCAGAGGCCAGCCACGATTGGCGTCAGCCAGTGGCGTGCAAGCGCGTAGAAGACCCCGAGGATGGCGACCGTCTGGGCGAGCCCGAAGGCGTAGGCGGTGGTGAAGCTGGTGCCGAACAGCTTGAAGCTCAGCGCCAGCGAGTAGAGCCCGAGCGGGCCGTAGTAGTAGCGCACGTCGCGGTAGGCGAGCGCGCCGTGCTTGATCAGATCGGCCGTCGTCAGCTCCGCGCCCGCGTCGATCTCGGGCATCCCCCACTTGCGCCAGGTGACCGCGGTGAGCGCCGCGAAGCACACCAGCAGCACCGCCAGCACCGCGCGGTCGCCGACGGCCGTGGAGCGTCCCTGACGCGCCGTGGATGGAGCCGCGCCGCCCGCCCCCAGGCTCCGGCGGTGGGTGACGGTCTCGCGCGTTGGCGCCGCCGTGCCCGGCGCAGACGCGGGCGCGGGAGGCGCGGACGCCGGTGGGCGCAGCAGGCTGACGTTCACGCCGTCGCGGGTCGAGTGACGAGTGCGCCGACGAGCACCTCCAGCTGCGGGCGCGCGATCAGCCACAGTCCGGCGAGATAGGCCGCACAGCCCACGACGCCCGCCACCGCCGCCTGCACGAGTTCCGGCGCCGGCAGCGCCGCCCCGATCGCCCAGCCGCCGCCGAAGGCGAGTACTGCGACCCCCAGGAAGCGCGCCCCGTCGCGCGCCAGCTCACCGGCGAGCGCCGCGGCCCCTGCGCGACCTGTGGCGGCGACCAGCAGGACGGCCGCGAGGCAGCTCGGCGCCACCCAAAAGGCCCCCACCGCCCCGTCCACGCCGAACAGCGCGCTACCGATCGCGGTCGCGGCGAGCTGCAGCATCACCAGCGGCACCGCGAGCGCGCCCAGCAGGCGTGCACGGCCGAGCGCCAGCAGGACGGGCAGCAGGAAGTTGACCAGCAGCGCCGCGACAAACCACGGTGTGAGCAGCAGCGTGAACACGCGCAGCGTGTGCACGTCCGCCGCGGAGAGGCTGCGCGGCAGCACCGCGTGCACGAGCGGCGCGCCGGCGGCGATCAGCCCGGCGAGCGCCGGCGCCGCGATCAGCATCGCGTAGCGAAAGCCCCGCGGCACCGCGCCCGCGACGACGCTGCGCTGCTGCGAGCGCGCCTCGCGCGTCAGATCCGGGATGCTCGACATGCCGAGCGCCATGCCCGTGCCTGCCACCAGGTAGCTGACGAACAGGTAGGCGTAGGAGAGCACGGTGGTGCCGCCCGCGGCCGAGCGGCTGCCGAAGGCGAGCGTGATCACGAACAGCACGTTGAACGCGAGGTAGATCGCGGTCCGTCCCAGCACCACGCCGCAGTCTCGCGCGAGCGCGGCCGGCGCGAACGATCCGCGTGCGGTGGCCGCCCCGAGCACCTCGGCGCGCGAGCGCCTGACGCCGAGCAGCATCCAGGCGCTCGTCACGATCGACATCGTCAGCATCGACCACCCCAGCGTCTGCACCCCGGTCCGATCCATCAGCGCCACGAACGCAACCAGCCCGGCGCCCGCGCCGCACATGTAAGCGCCCGCGATCGTCGTGAAGCGACTGCGCACCGCCAGCACGGTCGCCCCGCCCGCCGCCCACAGCTGCAGCACCATCGCGCCGCCCAGCACCGGCAGCGCCGCCGCCGTGATCGCGCGAGCGTGCGGGTGCAGGCCGGGGGCGATCAGTGCAGCGAGCGGGCCCGCAAGCGGGCCGGTCAGCACCAGCACCGGCACCGCGATCAGGCCGAGCGTGGCGGCGAAGCGGCCCACGTTCAGCCGCGCCCCCGGTTCGACCAGCAGCGGCACCGAGGTGACGCGCAGGCTCTGGCTGAACACCCCGAACACCGAGTACAGCGCGAACGCCACGAAGAAGCCGTCGGTGCGCGCGTTGGTGCCGAACTTGCCGAGGTACAGGATCGCCTGGATCGCCGAGGCCGCGGCCATCGCGAACGTCGCGATCGACATCGCCATGCCGGCGCGGGCCTTGCGGGTGCCGGTGTCGGCGTCGGTGTCGGCGGGTGCAACCGGTGGGCGTACCACGTGCGCGTCGGGGCGAAGCGTCAGGGTTTGCGTGCTCATGCTCGAAAAAACGCGGTGGCCTCCGCGTTTCTCGCGTCCTTGCGATCGAGCGCGCGGTTCTATCTACCTGGGGACCCTTCGAGCCTCGGCAGCGCGGCGCGTGCGGTCCTCCGGCGGGCGCGGCGCTGGGGCCGCTTGACCTGGATCTCGCGCGCCGCGAAGTAGGAGCCGAGCACGAACGCCAGCGCGCCGAGCTGGGCGCCGATGCCCTCCCAGGTTGGGTAGACGCCCATCCAGATGCTCCACGAGAGCGGCACGCGGAAGCTGGTGGGCGTGTTGGCCACCCAGCCGATGCCCTGCAGGTTGTGCACGGTCGTGCCCACCATCACCGCCAGCACCAGCGCGATCAAAACACCGGTGAGCACCAGCATCCGCTTGAACGGGAGCTTGCGCTGCATCTTGAAGGTGATACCGCCCACGATCAGGGTGGCGCCCATACCGATGCCCGCTCCGAGCGCGGTGGTGGCAGTGCCCGCGCTGGCCTGCATCGCCTGCAGGAAGAGCACCGTCTCCAAACCCTCGCGGTAGACGCTCGAGAGGCCGAGCAGCACGAAGCCGAGCGCCTGGCCGGAGATGAAGCCGACCCGGTCCCAGCGCTCGATCATTTTGCGCCGGCGGTTGAACCGTGAGATCCACTCGCTCCAGTAGACGCGGTGGAAGAACCAGTTGGTGACCAGCAGCAGCACGCCGATCGCGATCAACCCCGTGACGGCCTGCAGCTCCAGCCCACCGTTGCTGAGCAGGTGCAGGATCATCTGCGCGATCACCCACGTGAGCGCGGTGGCCGCCAGCCCCGCCAGCGCGCCGATGAACACCGGCCGGCGCAGGTGACGCTTGGCGCCGACGAACGAGGCTGTGATCGCGGCGAGGATCAGCACAGCCTCCAGCCCCTCGCGAAAGACGATGATCGCGGCGTTGACCACGATCGTGGTGTGGCTGATCGTCACTTCCACGAGCGATTCGGCGACGAGGCTCATATCGGCGCTCGCGGCGGCGGTGGCACGCTGGGTGGCGGACACCGGGGCGCCTTTCGCCAGCAGTTCCAGCAGCGCCGGAGCGCCGCTGCTCCCGAGCAGCATCGTGCGCGTGATCTTGGCGTCCAGCGACGGGTCCCCGGCGGCGAGACGCAGGCCGGGGCCGGTGGCGTACAGCGCGTAGGCCCGTAGTGCCGCGAAGCTTGCCTGCCGGCTGTGCCCGGCGGCCGCGGCGCTGCTCGACTGATCGAGCGCCGCCGAGATCGCGCGATAGGGACGCGCCGGCCGCTTGGGCGGGTGCAGGATCGCGTCGAGCTCCCGTCGCGCGAGCGCGCTGAGCGCGTTGACCTGCAGGGTCAGCGGCCAGGGTTGGTAGCGCACCGTCGTTTCCCGCAGCACCGTGGTGAGCTGGTCGAGGGCGCCGATCGCGCGCGCCGTCCGGCGCGGATCGCGAGCGCGCAGCAGCGCCTGCGATTCCAGCACGCGGCTCTGGATGCCGTGGGCGAGGAGGCGGGTCTCCGCGGCCAGCATCGGTTCGTGGGTCGGATCGGCGCTCTGATACCGCACGGGCATCAGCTCCAGCAGCTGGCTCAGCCCCTGGGCTTCGAGGGGGGTGATGCCGGCGGTGCTCACCGGTGCCGGTTCGCCCGCGCCATGGTCGCTCGGCGCCGCCGCGCCGGCAATGCTCGGTGGCAGCGTCAGCAGCGCCATGAGGCAGAGGCAAAGTAGCCGCACGGCGATCCCCGGGGCCACACGGACGCATTCCTCCCACGGCCGCCTGGCGGACCGGTAGAACTCCGGGTGCATGTGTCTACCTCATCGGCCGTGTGACTTAGGGTACCCTAATAGCGGTTTTTGAACGCGCATCTGCTGCCTAACCAACCAACGGATCGGGGGACTACTGCTTGCGACTGTTTGCGTCGCCTTTCAAACAGCGCCTGCACGGCGCAGCGCTCGCCATCGGGGCACTCGCGGCGCTGGGCCTGAGCTCGTGTGCGGGCGGCGAATCGAGCGCGGGAGGATCCTCGCTGAAGTTCACGCTGACCAACCAGGGCTGCACGCCCAACATCGCTACGGTCGCCGCCGGGCCGGTCAACATCTCGGTCACCAACGGCGGTGACCCCAACGTCACCGAGCTGGAGGTGCAGAACCTGAGCGGGATCGTGCTCGGCGAGCGCGAGAATCTGCTCCCCGGGCTGTCGGGCTCCTTCTCGCTCGACCTGGAGCCCGGCTCCTACATTCTCAACTGCCCCGACGGCGACGTGACCCAGGGCAAATTGACGGTGACCGGCAAGCCCTTCAAGGTGCACGGCCCGGCCGAGAGCTTCCTGCGCACGGCCGTGCTCCAGTACCGCACCTACGTCGAGGGCCAGACCGGCCAGCTGCTCGAAGGGACGCGCAAGTTCGTCGCCGCGATCGAGCAGGGCAACATCGCCGAGGCGAAGCTCCTGTACGGGCCGACGCGCATCCACTACGAGGCGATCGAGCCGGTCGCGGAGAGCTTCGTCGGCCTGGACTCCGCGATCGACGCACGCATCGACTCGCCCACCGTCGACGGCGACTACGCGAAGTGGACCGGCTTCCACCGCATCGAGATGCTGATGTGGGCCAAGCACACCCTCGTCGGCGCCCCGCACTTCGCCCACCTGCTGCTGGCCGACGTGCAGGAGCTCAACCAGAAGGTGCCCACGCTGCCGCTCTCGGCCCTCCAGCTGGTCAACGGCTCGGTGGGGCTGTTGAACGAGATCGTCAACACGAAGATCACCGGCGAAGAGGATCGCTATTCGCACACCGACCTCTCCGACTTCCAGGGCAACCTGCTGGGGGCGCGCAAGGCGTTCGAATACGTGCGGCCGGCGATGGAACACACGGGAGAGTCCGCTTTGGCGGTCACGATCGCCGGGGAGTTCGCGGCCGTACAGCGGGAGCTGAACAGATATCGCCGTGACACGCCGCTGGGCTTCGCGCTCTACGGGGCGCTCACCGAGGCCGACAAGGTCACCTTCGCCCGGCAGGTCGGCGCCGCGGCGCAGTCGCTCTCCGCCGTCGCCCTGAAGCTGTCGCTGACGCACTGAGCGCTCAGAAGAGCTTGATGCTGGTGCTCGAGAACGAGCTGGTGCTGGCGGTGTTGCCGAACACGTCTTTGACCGAGGAGCTCAACGCCCCGCTCACGACCCCGGGGCCACCCGCTTTGAGGTTGCTGCTGGGATCGGTCACTTTGGTGACGGTGAGCGCGACTTTCGTGGCGCTGACCGCGGTGTTGGCCGTCACGACCGGCGAGGTGCCACCGCTTTTGCTGTAGCGCGTCGTGGAGGTGTCGCCGGTGCCCCACGCCGTGCTCGCGCCGATGCCGCTCACCGCAAGCGTGGTGGAGGTGAGCAGGTTGCCGGTGTAGGTGAGCGTCACGCTGCTCGGGATGCTCGCGGCCGCGATCGGGTCGCTGAAGGTGAGCGTCAGCACGTCGCCGACCTGCGGCAGGCCGGCGGTGCCGCCAGGGGTGGTGTCGGCGATCGCCGTCAGCGTCGGTTTGGCCGTGTTGACCTTCACCGTCGCGACCGCCGAGGTGGTGGAGTTGCCGGCCTTGTCGGAGACCGTGTACTCATACTCGTAGCAGTGGCCGGTGGCGACCGTGCTGTCGGTGTAGGGCGAGGAGACCCCCGCCGCGCCGACGTTGGCGTAGGCGCCATACCCGCTGCAGGTGTCGGTGGAGGGCGTGTAGGTGCCGGTCGCGCGTTTGAGCTGGCCCGTGGCGGTGTTCACGCCCGACCCGGAGTCGGTGGCGCCGAAGGTCACCGCGACTGCGCCGTTGGCGTCGGCCGGCACGCTCGCGGTCGCGCTCGGCGCGGTTTTGTCGACCTCGACGGTGGTGGACAGCGTGGCCGTGTTGCCGACGCGGTCGGTGCCCGCCAGCGTGTACAGGTAGCAGCCGGCCGCCAGCCCGTTCTGGGTCGGGTTGCCGGTGATCGTCACCGGCGAGCCATACGCGCTGCACGAGCCGTTCGAGAGCGTCCCGGCCGAACGGGTCAGCACGGAGGAGAGCACGCCCGAGCCGCTGTCGGCGTTGTATTCGCTGCGCGTGCCGATCGCGAAGCTGCCCGAGTTGTTGTAGCTGGTGGAGCCCGTGCCGCTGGCGGCCACGCCGTTGACGCTCAGCGCGCCGCCGGTCGGTGGGGTGCTGTCGAGCAGCAGCGCGTAGTTGGCGGTGGCAGAGCTCGCGCCGGCGTTGCTGGTCGCGTACACCGTGGGCCCGCTGGGCGGCTGGGCGGCGGTGGTGCCGAAGGAGTAGGCCATCTGCCCGCCGCTCTGGGTACCGGTGAAGCCGTAGGCGCTCAGCGAGCCGAAGGTGTAGCCGGCGATGCCCGTCACCGCATCGCCGGAGGACGCGAGCAGGCTGAAGGCGCCGCCCGCCTTCGGGCTGAAGTAGAGCGTGTTGGTGGAGCTCTTGTAGTAGGTGTTGGGCGACAGCGCACTGAAGCTCAGCGACGGCGTCGTGGGAACGCTTGTGTCCACCAGCACGGTCGTGGAGATGCCGGCCTGGTTGCCGACGTTGTCGACGCCCGTGAGCGCGTAGCGGTAGCAGCCCACCGGCTCGCTCTGGGAGGGGTTGCCGGTGATGATCGTGGCGGCTCCGAAAGTGCCACAAACGTTGCCGGAGAGCGCGGCGGAGGAGACGGTGAGCGTGCTCGAGCGCAGGCCCGACTGGCTGGCCGACTGCGCCTCGGCGTATTCGGTGCGCGCGATCGCGAAGCTGCCGGTGGTGTTGTAGCTGGCGGTTCCCGCCGCGGTCGCGGAGGCGCCGTTGACGCTCAGCACGCCGCCGGTTGGGGCCGTCGTGTCGGGCGCCACTTCGAAGCTCGAGCTGGCGCTCAGGCCCGCGGTGTTGGTCGCCGTCACGCTCTGCGGCCCGGACGCGCCGGCGCCCGCGCCCGACCAGGCGTAGGCGCTCCTGTAGGGGGTCGCGGTCAGCGTGCCACCACCAGCGCTGAAGCCACTCAGCGTCGGGAAGAGGACGTTCTTGATCGGCGACAGCGGATCGCTGGTGCTCGCGCTCACGGTGAAGGCGCCCGAGTTGCCGCTCTGCGGGTTGGTGTAGACGGTGTCGCCCGCGATGTAGGTCTGGCCGCTGGCTTCGGAGAGCGTCAGTTCCGGCTTGGACGGCGGCCCCTGGGTGACGGTGAGCACCTGCGTCGTCCTCGCCACTGCCCCGGTGCTGTCGGTGCTCTGCAGCCCGATCACGTAGGTGCCGGGTTCGTTGAAGGTGTGGGTGAGCGTGGGGCTCGAGCCGGTATCGGTTTCATACTTGCCACCGGCGCCCAGGTCCCACTTGTAGTCGGTGATCGTGCCACCAGAGTCGGTCGAGCCCGAGGCGTTGAAGGTCAGGTTCTGGCCCGCCAGCGCCGGGGATGGGTTGATCGTGAAGGAAGGGGCCTGCGCCGTGTCGACATCGCTCGAGTGGTAGTGCTCGAAGATCGTGGTCGCACTCAGCGGTTGGTTGTAGATCGCCAGTTCGTCGAGCTCGCCCGCGCCGAACAGCGCATTGCCATCGCGCGAGAACAGGTACAGCGTGGAGTTGGCGAAGTTGCCCTGGCCGGTGTTGGCATCTTCCTGCTGGAAGCTCACGGGCTGGCCGTCGACGTAGGGGGTGATCTCCTTGGCGCCTTCCGCGGCCGTGTCGATCGCGATCGCGTAGTGGTGCCACACGCCGGCGCTGGGCCGCGCGAAGAAGATGCTGTTGCGATCCGAGCCGCTGCCGATCCCGATGCCGAACGTGCCGCCATCCTGCCCGGCGTTGGGGTCGACCAGGAAACCGCCGGAGTTTTCGTTGAAGTTCGGGGTGAACTCCATCGCCAGGGAGTCATTGTTGGCGTACTGGTTCCATTTCAACCAGAACTCGATCGTCAGCTGGCCGGTGCCCGACAGGTTCAGCGGGATCGCGCCCGAGTCGCTTGTCCCGTTGAAGCCGATCGCGGTGCCCTTTTCGATCGCGCCCGGCAGGCCGAAGGTGCCGCCGGCGATCGTGCCGTTGCTGGAGCCCTTGCTGTCGAAGATCGTCTGGCCCTGCGCTTCGCCGAGCTTGTAGTAGTCGAGCAGGCCGGGGGTGCTCTGCACCGCTTCGGAGTAGTCGGTGGGCGTCTGTTCGAGCACGGTGACCTGGATCGTCGCCCGCGTGCTGAGACCTTCGTTGTCGGTCACTTCGACGCCGACCGTGTGCGTGCCGGGCGTTTTGAAGCTCGTCGTGACCGTCGGCGTGCTGCCGGTGTTGGTTTCGTAGCCTTCGCCGCTCAGGTTCCACTTGTAGTCGGTGATCGTGCCCTGATCGGTCGATTCGCTCGCATTCAGCGTCACCGTCTGGCCCACCAGCGCCGGGGTCGGTGAGGCCGTCAGCTTGGCCACCGGCGGCAGGTTGCCGACGGTGAGCGTATGCGTGACGCTGGCGCTCGCGCCAACGCTGTCGATCACGCGCAGCCCGATGCTCTCGACGCCTGCGCTCGGGAAGCTGGTTTTCAGTTCGGGGCTGGTGGTGTGGGTTTCGTATTTGCCGTTGCCGTTCAGTTCCCACTGGTATTCGACGATCTTGCCTTCGGGGGCGCTCGAGCCGGAGGCGTTGAGCGTCACGCTCTGGCCGGGGCGCACCGGGTTGGTGGAGATCGTGAAGGCCGCGGTCGGCGCCTTGGCGGTCCCGTAGGAGTTGAAGTGTTCGAAGATCGTCGCGGCAGACAGCGGCTGGTTGTAGATCGCCAGCTGGTCGAGCTCGCCCGCGCCGAACAGCGAGCTGCCGTCACGCGACATCAGGTAGAGCGTCGAGTTGGCGAAGTTGCCCTGGCCGGTGTCGGCGCCTTCCTGCTGGAAGCTCACGGGCTGGCCGTCGACGTAGGGGGTGATCTCCTTGCCGGCTTCGGCGGCCGTGTCGATCGCGATCGCGTAGTGGTGCCACACGCCGGCGCTGGGCCGCGCGAAGAAGATGCTGTTGCGATCCGAGCCGCTGCCGATCCCGATGCCGAACGTGCCGCCATCCTGCCCGGCGTTGGGGTCGACCAGGAAACCGCCGGAGTTTTCGTTGAAGTTCGGGGTGAACTCCATCGCCAGGGAGTCATTGTTGGCGTACTGGTTCCATTTCAACCAGAACTCGATCGTCAGCTGGCCGGTGCCCGACAGGTTCAGCGGGATCGCGCCCGAGTCGCTTGTCCCGTTGAAGCCGATCGCGGTCGTCGGATCTTCCTGCACGGCGCCGGGCAGGCCGAAGCTGGCGCCGGCGATCGTGCCGTTGCTGGAGCCCTTGCTATCGAAGATCGTCGGTCCGGCGGGTTCGCCGAGCTTGTAGTAGTGGATCAGGCCGGACGTGGTTTCGACGGCTTCCTCGTAGCTGGTAACGCCGTGCGCGAGGACCGTGATCGGGATGCTCGCAGTGCTCGTGAGTCCTTCGCTGTCGGTGAGCTGCACGCCGACGGTGTGCAGGCCGACCGTCTGGAAGGAGGTGCTCGAGCTCGGCGTGGTGCCCGTGTCGGTTTCGTATTTGCCGCTTTCGTTGAGATCCCACTTGTAGTCGGTGATCGTGCCCTGATCGGTCGATTCGCTCGCGCTGAAGCTCACTGTCTGGCCGGTGAGGGCAGTGGTCGGCGAGGCCTTCAGCTTCGCGTTCGGGGGTAACGTACCGGCCGTGATCTGTTCGCGCGCTTCATCGACCGCACCATCGCTGTCGGTGACTTGCAGGCCGACCGTGTAGGTGCCGGCGCTCGGGAAGCTCGTCGTGACCGTGGGCGTGCTACCGGTGTTGGTTTCGTATTTGCCGTTGCCCTTCAGGTCCCACTTGTAGTCGGCGATCGTGCCGTCGGCGTAGTGCGAGCCCGACCCGTTCAGCGTCACCGTCTGAGAGGTGCGGGGGGGATTGGGGGAAGTTGTGAACGACGCCACCGGGCGCGGCTCGGGACCGTTGGAGTCGAAGTGTTCCTGGATCGTGGAAGTGCTCAGTTCGCCGCCGTAGATCGCCAGATCGTCGAGTGAGCCGCTGCCGAACAGCGAGCTGGCGTCGCGCGAGAAGAGGTAGAGCGTGGAGTTGGCGAACGTCGCGCCGGTGCCGCTGGTTTCCTTCTGATAGCTGACGGGCTGGCCGTCGACGTACGGGGTGATCTCGGTTGCGGCGGGGGCGCTGGGATTGAGCAGGAGCGCGTAGTGGTGCCACACGCCGGCGCTCGGGCGGGCGAAGTAGACCGTGTTGCGCGAGGCGCCCAAACCCATGCCGACGGCGAACGTGCCGCCGTACTGCCCAGCGTCGGGGTCGACGATGAAGCCACCCGAGTTTTCGTTGTAGTTGGGGGTGAACTCCATCGCCAGCGCGTCGTTGTTGCCATAGGCGTCCCACTTCAACCAGAATTCGACCGTGATCGCGCTCTGGCCGGAGAGGTTCATCGGGATTTCGCCGAACGAGCCCGCGACGCCCTCGAAGGGATCGCCGTCGCCGGGGAAGTCGACCGCGGTGCCGGGGTCGCCGTTGACCGCGCCGGGCACGCCGAAGTTGGCGCCGCCGAGCCTGCCGGGGTCGCTGCCCTTGCTGTCGGCGATCGCCGGGCCCTTGGCTTCGTTCAGTTGGTAGAAGTGCAGCAGGCTCGGCGTCGCCAGCACCGCGTCGGCGTAGCGGCTGACGCCCTGGGCGATCACGGTCACCGAGATCGTGGCGTCCGAGACCGCGCCTTTGCTGTCGGTGACCTGGACGCCGACGGTGTACACGCCGGTGCTGGGGAACGCCTTGGTGACCGTGGGGGTGGTGCCCGTGTTGGTTTCGTATTTGCCGCTTTCGTTCAGATCCCACTTGTAGCCGGTGATCGTGCCGCCGGCGTCGGTCGAGCCCGCGGCGCTGAAGGTGTCGGTCTGGCCGGCCCCCACCGGGTTCATCGAGGCCGCGATCGCCGCGTTGGCGGTGTTGGCGACGTTGACCGTGCGCTCGGTCGTTTCCTGCATGCCGTCGCTGTCGGTGACCTTGAGGATCACGTTGTAGGTGCCGGGCGCCGTGTAGGTGTGCGTGAGCGTCGGCGTGGTGCCGGTGTCGGTGGCGAAGGTGCCCTTGCCTTCGAGGTCCCACTTGTAGTCGGCGATCGTCGCGTCGGGGTCTTTCGAGGCGGAGGCGTTGAAGGCGATCGGTTCGCCGACGTACACCGTGCTCGGCGTGGCCGTGAACGAGGGCCAGGGCGGCTGCGGGGCGCCCGGCGCTTCTGGCTTGATGTCGCTCGCCGGGGTGGTCGCCGGGGCGCCCATTTCGGCGAGCACGTTGTAGGTGGCCTGGTCGATCACCGAGTCCACGTCGAAGCCGAAGGCCCACTCCATCGTGCCGGTGGCGAACACCAGCGCGCCGCTGGCAGCGCGGTACTCCGCGGCGCTGACTTCGGGCGCCTCGCCCGGCGGCGGCGTGGACGCGCGTTCGCGCCCGGCGTCCTGGATGAAGGAGTCTTCGGAGTCGCTGATGTTGGTGAGCGTGACGCGCTTGACGCCCGCCGGCTCCTGCGCCAGATAGCCTGCCTGCGTGGGGATCTGATCCCACTCCCAACCGACGATTTTCTCGGGCAGCGTGGTGGTGCTGGTGGTGGAGACGCCGGTGTTGCGCCACACCCGGCTGGAGGCGTATTCGCCGTTGGCGTTGCCCGTGGGAATACTCAACCTGAAGGATTCGTCGTCGTTGTCGCCGATGTACATGACCCCGAACAGCGAGTTCTCGGGTTCGTCGATCCCGATCCGCCCGCCCGGCGGAGCATCGGGGTTGCCGGCGGGAGCGCCGGGGTCACGGCGCGTGGTGGTGGCGTCTTCGGGGCGGATTTCCCCGTTGGGACCGGTCGCGGCGGGATCGTTGGGCGTCGCCCCCGGGTTGCCGTCGGCGGAGCCCTGGATCGTCTTGTAGCAGACCAAAGTGCGGTAGTTGTTTTCGTAGCGGGTCTGCCAGTAGGCGGTGTTGGCGCTGAGCGAGAGGATGCTCACGCCCGCTTCGCGTGCCGCCTTGAAGTTCTTGAAGGAGGCCGACGACCAGTACTCGCTGTGCCCGGAGATGATGTCGACCTTGTGGTTCAGGAGGATGCTGGGATTGGCGGCGGCCGCGACGTCGTCGGTGTAGGTCACGTTGTAGCCCTGCTCCTCCAGCCACGTGACGGTCATGTCGTCGGGACCGAAGAAGTGATTCATCTGGTCCTCGCCTTCGGCCTGCGGCCGGTCGAACGACACCGCGACCGCGCGCGGGTCGCCGGCGATCGTGTTGGCGCCGCCGCAGGCGTCGTAGTAGAGCGACTTGCAGCCCCACGTGTTGTAAGCCTCGTAGGTGGCGCTCGGCAGCACATCGAGGACTTCCGAGGAGACTTTGCCGTCGCGCACGGGGAACACAACGTAGTTCTCGATATCGCCGTCGGCGACGTCGGTGAAGACGGCCTCGTAGACGCCGGAGATCGGCAGCGCGCTGCCCGGGATGGTGTAGGTGACGTTCCAGTTGGAGCAGCTCAGTTCGCCCGTCGTGGTGTTCTCGGGGTTGCACTGGAAGGAGTTGTTGACCGGGACGTTGTCGGCTCCGGCGGCGGGGATCAGGCGAGCGCCGTCGCCCTTGTAGTAGCCGATCCGGTAGACCGAGATGTCGACGCTCGTGCCAGGGAAGGTGGGTTCGTCGGTGCCGATCTTCAGCGGCACGTTTTCGCCGAGTTCGTAGCCCGACTGGGGCGTGAAGCCGCCGATGTTTTCGCTGTAGTTTTCGATCGCCGACTGGTTGGCGGTGGTGCCTTCGCCCATGCAGTTGTTCTCGTTGACGATCGGGTTGGCGTTGGGGCAGGAGACTTCGGCGGCGCTCGCGGACGCCTCCCCACCCGTAGCCAGCAGCAGGCAGCTGGCGAGCAGGGCCAGCAGCAGCGCGCCGAATGCGATCGGCGACGCGAATGGGCGCAGAGCCCTGGGGACCGTCGCGGGCGACGGCGAGGCACATCCAATTGCTGGCATCTGCTTATGCAACGCACGAGTCAACCTCAGCTTTTGCGCGAACTGCCTTCTGTTTTTGCGCCCGGCGATAATGCGCGCATGGACGCGGCGCCGCTGCGGGTGGGGATCGTCCCAACCCACGAGTACACGCGACGGCGCCGGCTGTGGTCGGCGCTGCAAGCCGCCTATCCGGTGCGCTTCGAGGGTCGCGAGCCGGGCGCCGTCGCTGGGCTCGATGGGCTGATCGCGATCGGAGGCTCGGCGGTGTCCCCATGCGATGACATCCCATGTCTGCTCGCCGAAGGAGAGGAGCGTCCGCAGACCGGCACTCCCCCCCTCCCACTCTTGCTCTCGAGCGACCCGGCACTCCCTCCGCCGCTGGCGGGGGCACGCCTGAGCGAGTCTCGTTGCACGGCGCTCACGCGGCCCGCGCTCGAACAGGAGGTCGTGCTGGCAACGCTCGACGGCGCCCCCGCGTGGACGCGCGCGCGCGGCGGGGCATCGCCGACGCAGCGCATCGCGTGTGTCCCGGAGGAGCTCGGCGAGCATGAGGCGCTGCGGGAGCGCCTGGAACCGGGGCGCTGTTTGGCGCTGCTGGCGCTCGTGCAGTTCCTGCGCGACCTCACCGCCGCGCCGGCCAGCGCCCGGCTGCACGCAACCTTCCTGATCGACGACCCCAACCTGCACTGGCGCAGCTACGGGCACCTGCGCTACCCCGAGCTGCTGCGCGACGCTCGCACGCACGGCTACCACCTCGCGGTGGCGATGGTGCCGCTCGACGGATGGCTGGCCGACCCCCGCGTGGCACGCCTGTTCCGCGAGGGCGAAAGGCAGCTGTCGGTGTGCGTGCACGGCAACGAGCACTACGGCCCGGAGCTTGGGCGTCCACGCACGGTGGCGGAGGGCATCGCGCTGGGCAAGCGGGCGTTGCGCCGCGTAGCGGCCTTCGAACGGCGCACCGGCGTGGCGGTGGACCGCGTGATGGTGCCACCGCACGAGCGGATCAGCGAGCCGATGGCGCGGGCGCTGGTGGCGTGTGGCTTCCAGGCGCTGAGCACCACGCGCCCCTACCCCTGGGCGGTGACCTCGCCGGATAGGCCCTGGCTGACACGACCCGCCGACGCCGGTCCGCTGGCGGCGTGGCGGCCGGTCGACATCGTCGCCGGGGGCCTGCCGGTGCTGCTACGGGCGGACTTCGCCCTGCACCCCCGCGAGGATCTCGTGCTGCGCGCGTTCCTCGGGCAGCCGCTGATCCTCTACGGACACCACGAGCTGCTGCGAGATGGCCCGGACGCTCTCGCGCAGACGGCGGCGGAGATCGATCGCCTCGGCGAGGTGCACTGGTGCTCGCTCGCGGAGATCCCCCGCCCGAGGGTGGTACGGGGCACACTTGGCGCCACGGCGGCATCCGAGACCACGGAGGCATCCGGGGCAAGGACCACGTCCGAAACCACCGGGGTGTCCGGCGCCACGGCCACATCCGAAGCCACCGAGGTGTCCGGCGCCACGGCGGCATCCGAAGCCTCGGCCCTCGGTGCGACGGGACTCGACGCGTCCACGATCCCGCCGCTCCCACGTCGCCTGCGCCCGGTTCTGCGCCGTGTGGCGGCCGAGGGCGAGGTGCGGCTGCGAGCCGCCGTCACTTCTCGCAAAGACCGACAGTAGGGCTGGGCGCCCGGCCCGTGGAGGCTGCGATCACCCAAGCTTCTCGACCACCTCGTAGGCGCCGTCGAGAAGCACCTCCTCAACGTTCTGCGCGATGCGGGCGACCTGATCGCCTCGGCCAGCCCGAGCCTGGACTTCGGCCAGCTCCTCCGATGAGCCGTTGAAGAAGCCGAACGAGATGACCACGTCCGGGTCGCCCACGTCGCGAACATGGTAGATCGGGCGCCAACGCTCGATCACCTCTGCGGCGGAGTCACCCGGATCCCATGCCGCGCGAAACGCATCGTAGGCACCCGGCTTCAGACGGCGGGCGGTCAATGTGCAGATCATGTCTCCCTTTCCAGTTCGTATAGCGTCCTCGACCTACGTCGGGCTCAAATGCTCCGGTCGGCGGTCAGCTAGGCAATCGCACCCGGGACCTCGTCTTTGAGCATCTGTGAGATCTGCTCGCGCAGCTGCGGTGTGTTCTCGTGCCCGTGTGCCGTCACCGCATGGGCGACGGCCGCGTCGAGGACGTGCTCGTCGCTTCCCGCCATCGCCAGATCGCAGTTGTTGTCGCTCGGCATCTCACGGCAGTCGATGTACTTACGAGCCATAGCTCCTCCATTCGTCGTTGGTTCCGCTACCCTACCTATCAGTAGGTAGGAAGTCAAGGACGCCTGCGAGGATGCTTCGATGGCTGTGAGGGCGCACGACAGGAGGTTCGGTCCCGAGGCGTCTGACGCCGAGCAGCGGCCCGCGAGCACGCGCTCGCGTATTCTCGACGTCGGTGAACGACTTGTTCAGGTTCGCGGCTTCAACGGTTTCAGCTATGCGGACGTGGCCGCCGAGCTGTCCGTCACCAAGGCCAGTCTCCACTACCACTTCCCCAGCAAGGCCGAGCTGGGCGAGGCCCTCATCGCCCGCTACGCGGAGCGTTTCGCGCACGCGCTCGCAGCCATCGACGCACACCTCACGCTCGCCCCCGCGAAGCTCGACGCGTACGCCAACCTGTACGCCGAAGTACTGCGCCAACAACGAATGTGCCTCTGCGGCATGCTCGCCGCCGAGTATCAGACTCTCCCCAGCCCGATCCGCGACGCCGTGGTCGCGTTCCTCAACGACAACGAGGCGTGGCTCGTGCTGGTCCTCGAACACGGCCGCAAGGATGGAAGCTTGAGCTTCGGCAACACAGCCGCCGAAACGGCGAGAAGCATCATCAGCGGCCTCGAGGGCGCCATGCTCGTGGCACGACCTTACGGTGCGACCGAGCGGTTCGAAACCACAGCGGCTCAACTCCTTGCGAGCCTCGCCGGCACCAAGATCGCCGCCAGCTGAGCCACCTCCAGCCCAGCGGGATCCGTCGGCGGGGAGTAAAGTGCCCGCACGACCGGGTGGACATCCACAGTATTGGGGGAAGCATGCGCCTTTTTCGGCTGGTTGGGGTGCTGGGAGCCGTAGTCGCCGTTGCGTTGACGAGTGCCGTGGGCGCAACCGCGAGGTCGGCGGCATTCAAGACCGGGACCTACAAGCTGATGAATCGGACCAACCAACTGCCGCCTGGCGGGACGGTGACGCTGAAGCATGCGCAGTGCGCTGGAAAGCTGCAACTCTGCGTGACGCTCCCCAAGTCGCCGGCGATCCTCTGCGTGGGAGGCCCGAGCGAAACTCTTCGAACCGGCGACTTCGCACCTCCGGTTGCGCTCCCAAGCTCGGGCAAGGTGACCGAGCACGCTCCCTTCTCGGTTGACCTGTCCGCCCCCGGCCAGTCACCGCTGGAAGCAACTGGACAGTCGGTGTTCTCGATCGCCTTCAGGAAGAACGGCACCGCCAGCGGTTCTTTCGAAGAGAGCCTGACGTACCCGTTATTGTCGAGCGAGTCCGCACCGGAGAAGTGCTCCGGCAAGGCGTCATTTACCGCCAAGCTGGCGTAGCAACCTCGGAGCCCGCGCCTGCCAACCATGTGGACAACCGTGGGGCGGGCATGGCTCTGAGATGATCTCCGTCGTTGTCGCGCCCGATTTCGCGGGCGACTTTGTGCGACACCACCGTCCAGAGCGATCGTCTCCTCGACTGTTGCTTGGGCGCTCGCTCCGGTTCGCGGGGGAGATGCCCACCATCCGCGAAGACCTTGCCGAGCGGCGTTGTCGTTCGCTGCGTTCATCGGGGTCGGTCCGCTCATGCTCGCTTCAGGAACCTGAAATAGAACGCCGCGAACACCAGGACAATCCCGACGTTTACCGTCAGGCGCTCCCAGAACCGGTGCTCGAAGAACAAGACGTCCACGCCGACCACGACGGTTACCAGCGCGAGCACGTAAAGCACGGCGCCTGGCTGCCTTCCCATCGTTGCACCCTACTAAGCCCGCACCTCGTCCTTGCAGTGCTGTCACAGCGCGAGGATCAGGTCGCGGACGGCGGCGGGCTGGGAGAGGAAGGGGTGGTGGCCGGCGTCGAGCTCCACGACGCTGGCCGCCCGACCGGCGAACCCGCGCTGGGACTCGGCGGGGGTGCCCTGGTCCTCTGCGCAGACGAGGTACGTCGAAGGCACATACTGCCAGGCCGCTGAGCGCACCGGCTGCTGGAGAACCGCCAGGCT
>Ga0302325_10000200_pt1 | contig 173269 bp, 143 predicted proteins | sample Palsa_T0_2_FD_201948 | JGI IMG/M metagenome (GOLD analysis project Ga0302325, IMG submission 201948) | Peat permafrost microbial communities from Stordalen Mire near Abisko, Sweden - Palsa_T0_2 | ecosystem: Environmental > Terrestrial > Soil > Palsa > Peat permafrost | place: Sweden: Abisko...
CGTCGCGCGCGCTATAGCGCGCGATCCACCTCCCCCGCTTCGCGTGGGAGGAAAACCGAAAGCGAATTGCACGCACGACGTCGCTCGTCTGCATCGTGCCAAAGTTCCCTCCTGTTATTTTCCTGTTTAACAGGAGAGAACGGCACCGGGAATCTTGTCCACCCGCCCTCAAGGTGCTGGTGGGATATTCATTCGTCTCGTTCATGCAAAAGTTCCCTCCTGTTATTGTCCTGTTTTACAGGGAGAAAAATCGAACAAGAGCCGAACAGCGCTTGGTCTTCTCATGACGCTTGAAGTGTGCAATAGTACAGCTGTCGAAGGCGGGCGTATCTCCGTAGGTAATATTGGCGAGGGCAATTTCCTCGATCAGTTAGAACTGATGGAGACGGTGCGGATCGAATAATTCCGAAATCAGGATAGGCTCATCGGTTGCGGTCGGGCCGCGCTCGATTGCATGCCATACAGCATGGCTCTGCGATCGGGTTTGCCGACTCGCAAGTGCTGTTTGCATGAGCTTTTTCCACTTCGCGCGCAGGTCTTTGCGAATGTTTCGGTTTGCGTTCAGTGACAATCGTAAATTTCCAACCCTTGGGCAGGAGACATGTCATGACCGTCTACGTAACCCTACCGGGCAGCCATCGAACGCTGCAGCCGAATTCAAGACTCGCAGGACCTGCCGATTCGTCGGCGATGGCGAGCGTGACGGTCCGCGTGCGCTCTTCAGGCGATCCTGCGGCGCTCGCAAAGAAGACGTATGATTTGGCCCGAACGCCGCTCGCAAAGAGGAAATACCTGACGCACCAGGAACTGGAAAAGCAGTATGGGGCCAAGCAGGCGGACCTCGACAAAATCGAGCACATCGCGCAGACCCACGATCTGATGGTGGCGCATCGCAGCGCCGCAGAACGGTCTATCGTTTTGAAGGGAGCTCTCGGCGATTTGCTGGCAATGTTTCACGCCGACGTGCAGACATATCACCACGCTTCGGGAACATACCGCGGCAGAAGCGGGGAGATCGCTCTGCCGGAAGAGTTGAGCGGCATCGTGACAGGCGTATTCGGCTTCGATACGCGCCCAAAATATCGAACGCCACACCGCCAGATGCAGGCAGCACATAGCGGGCCGGGCGGCGCAAAGGGACTACCCGCGACGGACTTCGCGACACGTTACGACTTCCCGGCCAAACTGGACGGCAGCGGTCAGACCATCGCGATCATCGAACTTGGAGGCGGCTACCGGAGCAGCGACTTGAGCGTTTTCTTCCATGAAATCGGAGGAGCGACCCCGAAAGTTTCGTCCATCTCGGTGGACCATGCCGGAAACGATCCGACGACGGCGGATTCGGATGACGGAGAAGTGATGCTCGACCTCGAAGTGGCCGGGTCAGTGGCGCCGAAGGCGAATTTCGCCGTGTATTTTGCGCCAAACCAGGGCGACAAAGGCTTCCTCGATGCGATCAGCGCGGCGGTGCATGACGCTCAACGTAAGCCCGGCGTGATTTCGATCAGCTGGGGCGGGCCGGAAGAGTTCACCGATCAACAAGGGTTGAACGCCTACCACGAATTGTTCGCGGCAGCGGGAACGCTGGGAATTACGGTGTGCGCCGCGTCCGGCGACCACGGCACCGCCGACCTGGCTGCGAACCAATGGGACGGAAAGATCCACGTCAACCATCCTGCTTCCGACGATCTGGTGTTGGGCTGCGGCGGAACGCAGATCGATTCCGGCAAGGACGTGACGTGGAACGACGGAACGGCGTTCGACGTCAACGTGCAGGGCGGCAATGGCTGGGCGAGCGGCGGCGGGATCAGCACGGCATTCCCCGTGCCGTCGTACCAAGCCAAAGCCCGGATACCGGTTTCAATCGCCACCGGAAAGCGGGGCCGCGGCGTACCCGACATTGCCATGAGCGCTACGAATTATTTCACCCGCGTGGACTCCGCGGAAGGCCCTGCGGGCGGAACGAGCGCCGTGGCTCCGTTGATGGCGGCCCTTATCGCCCGGTTGAACCAGGCGAAGAAGAAGAATGTCGGCTTCCTCAATCCATTTCTTTACGCGAACGCGTCGAAAGGCGTCGTTCACGACGTCACGTCGGGCACGAACGCCATCAAGAACACCGTCAAGGGTTACAAGGCAGGACCCGGTTGGGACGCGTGCACAGGCCTGGGAACGCCTGACGGAAACGCAATCCTCAAAGCCTTGCCATAGCGGCTCCGCAAAGAACCGTCTCGATACGCGGGGAAAAACCATGAAAAACGGCCACAATCCGAAATTGCGCTTCGGCATGAGCTTGCAGGAAACGGCGCAATCCTATTTCAGCCCTGGAATCGCGAACGGCCCGCCGTTGCCGGCAGTCAACTACGGACTCGTCGGCAAGCAGCCCCCAGGCCTGCCGGCAACTCCGGCCGGGAAGCTTCCGAAGGCGTCGGCGGTGGTGATCACATGGGCCAGCGCCGAATGGGCTGCTCTGCAACACGTCTTCTGCGCAGGCGGTTCCACCATGCCGTACGGCAACAGGTCGAAAAGTTCGTGGCCGGGCTGGAAGAAATATTCGGCGGACCTGCCGCATGGCGCCCCTTCGGGTTGGAACTACTGGGGCTACTACCGATTGGTCGAACTTGGCGGCAAACCGGTGCTGCTGTTCAAATCGAATACCCATCTCGACTGGCCGGGGGCAACCTATTTGCAGACACTAATCAAGCTGTTGATCGCAGATGTGCAGCCGAAGCTGATACTGTCGGTCGGCACGGCGGGAGGTGCGAAGCCGCAGGATCACATCGGCACGGTGCGCGCGGTGAGCGCTGGAACGCTGTACAAGTCCGGCCAGACGCCGGCGAGTTGGCCCGTGTATAAAAGCACCTGGAAAGCGGGCAACCAGATCCAGGGAAACGCCAAATTCAAGAAACTATTGTACCCCGTACCGACAAAGTCGAGTGACCTCAAAGCCCTGTGCTCGCAATTCAACAAGCACTACGGGACGAATTATGAACTGGCGCAATTGGACCCGAAGGGATTGAACCTGGGCGCGGCCATGCCGCAAATCGACGACCAGACCGGCGGCGGAGCCTCGCTGTTGACCACGTCCAGCTTCGTTGTCGGAACGACCTCAGGAAACTATAAGACCTATACGTCGATTGAGATGGACGATGCCGTCATCGGCGAGACGTGCGCGAGCAGCAGAACGCCATTCGGGTTTGTACGGAACGTATCCGATCCTGTGCAGAATGCGTCGCTACCGGCGAAGATGCAGGGCAATTGGGGGAGCATCGTGTACGACGCCTACGGGTTCTACACGAGTTACAATAGCGCCGTGACGGCGTGGGCGATGTTGGCGTAAACGGGCCATTGCCGGGTTGTGCCCCGGGATCACGGCCGACGTGCGATCAGCGCGCCCATCTCGGCGATTTCGACGAACCTTCCGTCGGGCGAAATTTCGGCCAGTTCGCGGCGCAGTTCCCGTTCGAACTCCGCGGCGCGGTCGCCGAGCTTCTCCGGCGACGACGTCGACAACGAATAGGCGAGCCCCACGATGTGGTCCGCGTCGAGTTCGCGGCGCACCACGATGCCGGTGCGCTCGATCTCGGAGAACGCGGAGTCGAGCAGATAGGATTCATGCGTGCGGTAATCGCCCTTCTCGCGCGCGACCACATGGCTCGATTCGCCGCGCCCGAACTTGTCGCCGATCTCGCGCAGTTTGAGCCGCCATCTGTTCTCGACCGTGCGCGGATGATCGTCGTCGAACAACGCCACCGCGCCGTCCGGCGCAACGATGCGATCGAGCGCGATCAGCGTCTCGGTGCGATCCATCCAGTGGAATGCGCGACCCATCGTCACCAGCCGGAACGGCCCGATGCCGGAAGGCAGATCGAACGAACTGCCTTGCCGGAACGCGATCGACAGGCCCTCCTCGCGCGCGGCCGCTTCCGCCGCCGCCAGCATCTCCGGCTCGGGATCGACGGCGGTGACCGCGAGCCCCGCGCGGGCGAACGGAATCGCCAGCAACCCGGGTCCGCAGCCCAGATCCATCACGCGATCCCCCGGCTTCAGGCTCACGATCGCAATCACCCGCTCGATCAGGCCTTGCGGATAGCCCAGCCGGAAGCGGGCATAATAGGGCACCGTGGTGCGAAAACGGCGCGGATCGTAGGTTTCTGGCGTGTCGGGCATCGTGCTTTGCTTTGGGCTGCGTCCGCTTATATTAGCGCCTGCCGCTTCGGGACGGAATCATGGCGACCATCGCGCTCGTAGACGACGACAAGAATATCCTGGAATCCGTCACCATGCTCCTCGAGCAGGAGGGCTATCATGTGCGCGCCTATTCGGATGGCGCCGCCGCGCTCGGCGCGTTGACCGCCACCCCGCCGGACCTCGCCATTCTCGACATCAAGATGCCCCGCATGGACGGGCTGGAGCTGCTCCGGCGCCTGCGCCAGCATGCCGACCTGCCCGTCATCTTCCTCACCTCCAAGGACGAGGAGATCGACGAGCTCATGGGGCTCAATGCCGGCGCGGACGATTATATCCGCAAGCCCTTCTCCCAGCGGCTTTTGCTGGAGCGGGTCAAGGCCGTGCTCCGGCGCAACGAAACCCACAAGGGTCCCGCCGCACCCGGCGACGTGAAGAAGGAAGCGCTGGTGCGCGGCAAGCTCGCGCTCGATCCGCAGCGTCACGAATGCACCTGGGACGGCAAGCCCGTGCGTTTGACGGTGACGGAATTCCTCATCCTGCAATGCCTCGCGCAGCGGCCCGGCTTCGTGAAGAGCCGCGACAACCTGATGGACGCGGCCTATGACGATCAGGTCTATGTCGACGACCGCACCATCGACAGCCACATCAAGCGGCTGCGCCGGAAGTTCAAGCAGGTTGACGACAATTTCGACGCGATCGAAACGCTCTATGGCGTCGGCTATCGCTACCGCGAGGCGTGATACATAAAGCGGTGCTTCGCATCTCATACCACCCTGCGATGTCATGGCCCGCGAATGCGGGCCACCCAGCTGACGCGTCTCAGGACTCGAAAAAAAAGCGTTTGAGCATCGTCTTCACAATGTTGCGGCTTCACCTGGGCGGCCCGCTGCCCTCCTTCGCCAAGGCTTCGGAGGGTTTTGGTGCAAGTCCTCCGAAGCTGCGCAGCAGCGTAGGAGGATCGCGGGCCGTGACAACAAATTGGATGGAGAGCGGAAGCGATTGCTTCGACAATCCACCCTCGCGGCACCCATGAGCAGGATCGGCGCAGACGGCTTGCGGCGGCCGCGATTTTCCACGCTGTCGTGGCAGATCATCTTCTTCAACGCGGCCGCACTTGCGATTCTGATCGTGGGCACTTTGCTCGTGCAGACGAGCCGCGTGGGCCTCGTCGACGAACGCATGGCCGGCATAAGACAGGAAGCGCTGATCGTCGCGGGCACGCTCGCCGAATACGCCACCGACGAGAAAGTGCGCAACATCGACCAGGGCACCGCCGAGCCGTTGCTGCGCCAGCTCATCGCGCCCACGCCTCTGCGCGCGCGTCTCTACGGTCCGGACGGACAACTCGCCGTCGATACGCGCGAACTGCTCGCGCGCGACGTGGTGGAAACCCGCGAGCTGCCCCCGCTCGATACGTGGAGCCGGTTCAAGGGTTGGACGGCGCGCATGTATGACGGCGTGATGGGTGTGCGTCCATTCTCGCGGCTCGCGCCTTATTTCGAAGCGGGCAATGACGGCCGCGTCTACAGCGAAGTCAACAAGGCGCTCGACGGCGACACGGGCCAAGCGCAACGGGTCGACGACCAGAACAAGCTCGTGCTGTCCGTCGCCGTGCCGGTGCAGCGCTTCAGAACCATCTATGGCGTGCTCATGCTCTCCACCGAAGGCGGAGACATCGACAGCATCCTGCGCGAGGAACGCGCCAGCCTCATCGGCATCGCGCTGGTGGCCCTCGCCGTGATGGTCATCTCGTCGCTTTATCTTTCCGGCACCATCGCCGAACCGGTGCGCCAATTGGCGGCGGCGGCCGATCGCGTGCGCAGCATGCGCGCCGGCCGCGAATCCATTCCGCAATTCGAAAGCCGCGGCGACGAGATCGCCGATCTGGCGCTCAGCCTTTCATCCATGACACAGGCGCTGTACGACCGCATCGACGCCATCGAAAGCTTCGCGGCCGACGTGGCGCACGAGCTCAAAAATCCGCTTACCTCGCTCAAGAACGCCGTGGAAATGCTCGTCCGCGCCAAGGACGACAACATCCGCGCGCGGCTGATGGCGATCGTGCACAACGACGTGAAACGCATCGACCGGCTCATCACCGACATTTCCGACGCGTCGCGCCTGGACGCGGAGCTCAGCCGCGAAGCGAACGAACCGGTCGATCTGGGGCATCTGCTGGAAACCATCGTGGAGGTTTATCGCCTCACCGAGTTGCCGCGCGGCATACAGATCTCGCTGTCCGAAATGCCGCCGGATCTGATCGTGCTGGGACGCGACGAAAGACTGGGGCAGATCTTCCGCAATTTGATCGACAACGCCGTGTCGTTCACGCGGGACGACGGCACGGTCGCGATCTCGGCGATCGTCGAGGGACAATCGGTTCGCGTGGCGGTAGAGGATCGCGGTCCCGGCATTCCGCCGGAGAATCTCGAAACCATCTTCAACCGCTTCTATACCGAACGGCCCGACGAGCACGGCTTCGGAAAAAATTCCGGTCTCGGACTTTCCATCGCGCGCCAGATCGCGGCCGGAATCGACGGACGCATCCGGGCCGAAAACGTCACCGGAGTCTCCGGCGATATCGTCGGCGCGCGCTTCATCGTCGAACTTCCCTTGTCGAGGCCCGCATAGATGGATGCCGGCAACATCCATGCGAGTTGCGTCGTCCTGCGCGGCGCGAGCGAGGCGTTCGGCGCGCCGGGCGATTGCGGCGTTCTGCTGCTCGGCGAAAGCGGCGCGGGAAAATCCGATCTCGCGCTGCGTCTGATTTCGCGCGGAGCCCAGCTCGTGGCCGACGATCGCGTCGAGCTGTTCGCGCGCGACGATGCGTTGTGGGCGCGGCCGCCGAAGACATTGGCGGGATTGATCGAAGTGCGCGGCGTCGGCGTTCTGTCGCTGCCTTTCGATGCCGAGGCACGCATCGGTCTCGCGGTCCAGTTGGTGCCGCGCGAGAAGATGCCGCGCATGCCCGACCTTGAACGCTATGAGGTGCCGCCCCATCTCGCTGTCACAACGAACCCGCCCCTGATTCGGCTGGCCCCGTTCGATCATTCGGCGGCCGCCAAGATCGCCGCCGCGGCGGCGGCGTTCGCAAACCCACAGATCGAAGCGGAAGGCAAGCCCAAATGAAGTCACAGCATCATACGTGCTTCCCCATATGGGGCTTCCCTCCGGCGATAAGATTGCTATCGTTCGGCCGCTCTAACCCACCGCAAGGATCATGATCGGCATCGTCATCGTCACGCACGGCCGTCTGGCACAGGAAATCATCTCGGCAATGGAGCACATGGTGGGCCCGCAAACCCATCTGCGCGCCGTTTGCGTGGGACCCGAAGACGATGTCGAACGGCGCCAGCGCGAAATCGCGGCGGCTGCGAAGTCCGTCGATCTCGGTCGCGGGGTGGTGATCGTCACCGACATGTATGGCGGCACGCCGTGCAACCTCGCATTGACCCTGCTCGACCGCGGCAAGATCGAAGTGCTGGCCGGCGCCAATCTGCCGAGCCTGATCAAGCTGATCGACGTGCGCGCCAAGCTTCCGCTCGAGCAGGCGGTGAAGGAAGCCATCGATGCGGGCCGCAAATATATGCGCGCAGGCTCCGCCGATCTCGCAGGCGGAGCGTGACTCGATGGACGAGCCCGTTGCGCGGCGCGCCACCGTAAGAATCGTCAACAAAAAAGGGCTTCACGCGCGCGCCTCGGCCAAGCTGGTCGAAGCCGCTGCGCGCTTCACGTGCCGGATCATGGTGTCGAAAGACGGCCAATCGGTGGACGCGCGCTCCATCATGGGCCTAATGATGCTGGGAGCGGGCCCGGGAACCGAGATCGAGATCGCGGCCGAAGGCTCCGACGCCGAAGAGGCGATGGTCGCGATTGTGGCACTGGTGGAGGCGAAATTCGGTGAAGATTGAGCGCCTGTTTTCGGCGATCTTTTCGCTGTCGCTCTTCGCATCCTCGGCGGCGTTCGCGGCCGATGCGCCGGTGCTCGAAGCGAACATCCAGGCGCACCCCGCGATGTGGACGGTGCGCACCGCGAACGCGACCGCCTATCTGCTCGGCGCGATTCACATCCTACCGACCAATGTGATCTGGCACACCCCCGCAATCGACAAGGCGATCGACGCGTCCGACACCTTCGTATTCGAGGCGCCGCTCGACGCTGCCGGCAAGGCGGCGATCGTCGAATTCATCCAGGCCCATGGCAGATTGCCCGCGGGCACGACGTTGCCCTCGCTGCTCGACGAGCGGGCGCGCAAGGATTATCGCGAGGTGCTGGCGCTGACGAACGTCCCTGCCGACCGGCTCGACACGATGCGGCCTTGGCTCGCGGCCATCGTGCTGGAGACCGCCTATATGGAGCAGCTCCACTATTCTCCGACCAGCGGCGTCGACACACAGATCATGACCATCGCGCAGACGCGAAAGAAGTCGCTGCGCTATTTCGAGACCGACGAGCAGCAGCTCAAACTCATGATGCCGACGGACCAGACCCTCGAAGTGAAGGAATTCGACGTCGGGCTGCGCCAGTTTCAATCCGACATCGGTTCGCTGGGTCCCCTCGTCGACGCCTGGTCGCATGGCAACGCGCCATTGGTCGGCAGACTGCTGAACAAGGAACTGGACAAGGATCCCGGCGCCAAAAAAGAACTGATCGACAACCGTAACGACGCGTGGATGGTGCAAATCGACAAGCTTCTCCAGGAAAAGCACATCTATTTCATCACGGTCGGTGCCGGACACCTGGTCGGCCCCCACGGCGTGCCCGCACTCCTGCGTGCCAAGGGCTATCGTGTCGAGGGGCCGTGAGCGCGCGTCGCGCAATCAGCTCGCGCGCGGCAGCCGGCTGCAAAGGTCCCATCCGCCGAGGGCTTCGCGCAGCGCTGCGGCGCCGTATTCGCCGTTCATGTGACGGTAGTCGCCTTGCGCCGATTCGATTTTGTTCGATCCCCGGCTCAAGCGTATCGATCCCTGGCGATAGATTCGTTTGGTCCGGAGGCTGCTCGCGAGCGTATGACTGGGCTGCGGGAACAGCCGAAAGTTCAACTCCGTCGCAAGATGTTGCGCCGCGGATGCAAAGATCTCGGCCAGCTTCGCGTCGTCGCCGTTCGCTTCGGCGCGCTGCCAGATCGGCCGCTGGTCCTCGTCACTGCACATGGGTGCAGGCAACACGGCGATCGGCTTCTCTGTGATCCGGCGCAATTTCGTCAGGGTCTGAACCATCAAAGAGGTGCGCAGACATCCGACCGAAGCGAGATAAAAACATTCGTCGGATACGGGATGGCGCTCGTCTTTGGCGTGCGCTTCGGCCCGGAACTTATCGGCCACATACATCACCTTCAGCACCGAGAACTCGAGACCGCAGACGAGAAATCCGTCGAAGCTGCCCGGATCGATCTTCGAGAGGCCGCCCGACAGATCTTCCATGAACTGCCGCAGCGACGCGGTGGACGGAACGAGGCAGCCATCCTCCACTTTCAGGTCGCCGACCAGATCGCCGCCTGCCCCGACAAAAATCAGCTTCACACCGTTGAATTCGTGCGCAATGGAATCCCAGCCGAGCTTCAGCGCGGCCAAATGGGAATTGCCGATCGCGCAAATTCGCGTCATCGCGAAAATGCGTCCAGCAAGACGTCTTCGCAAACGGCCTGGTCCTGGACGCGCTCTTCGTCCTTCTGGAGTTTCTTCTCCTTGCGCGGGCCGACGACGATGCCTTGCTCCGCGAAAAAAATCTTCATCACGACCTGGACGCCTTTCGGCCGGACGGTGCGCAAATTGGGTTCGAAATATTCGCCGCGCGACAGCGAACAGGTGACGATCTCGTAGGACGGAAAGTAATCGACGTCTTCCCTCCCGTGAGACAATTGTCCCGCCACCGCCCGCAAAACGGACTTGGAATAGGTCGTTGCGCTCACCACATGTTCTCCACTCGCGGTGGCGGTCAGCGGCACCGGCGAAACGGTCAGGAGAAATTTTGCATTCGGGTTCTGCTCTTTCACCAGATTGAAAAACGCTAACAGGTCGTCATGAATTTCCAGAAACGTAAAATTGTGAAACAGGTGGATCGCGGGATCGTAACTGCCCGCGATGGTTCCCGGCGCCGTCGGGTAAACCGTCCCCGATGGACCGTGAATCCACGCTTCGGTCAGGCCGAGCGTGAAGACAAAAAGCTCGGCGCTGCGAATGACCGTCGACACCTGGCGCAGATGGTGCGCGCGATGCTCGCGGACGCCATCGGCGGTCGAAAGACCGTTCGGTTCGACGCCGGGGCGAAGCGCGTCGAAATAGCGTCCGTCCTTCTGCCACACGCCGTCCGCGGGATGGAATTTGCCGATCGCTTCTTCGGCGAGTTGGCGCAATTGGCGCGCCGTGTAGATGTTCGAATAGCGGGCCGAATACAATCCATAACCGAATTGAGCAGCTTGGTCCGCGTTGAGCCCCGGCGGCGCAGGCTCGGTATCGATCACGGAAAAATCCGCGGCACGAAGCTGGCGTCCGATATGTAGTGCGAAGCAGCTGCCAGCGGTCGCAATGCGGGTCGAACGGTCGATGGAGAATTTCTTGCGGTAAAGCCCTTCGAGCGTCTCCGGCGTTTTGCCGACCACGCCGGTTCGCCAGAACGCTTCCGGCGGAAGATTTTCGTAGGGCGAGGTCATGGCGTCCGTGTCATGGCAAACGATTTCAGGGCTGTGGCCACAGTGTGCCACAGCCTGATCACCGAGGAAGAACCGGGGCGATTTCCAGCCGGTCGGGGCAGTTCCGGCCAGACAAATAAAGACATGCAGATTTCTTTATATGCTCCTTGATCGGACCTCCAGGCGCTGCTATACCCCGCCCGCCTCCACGAAAGACCGCCCCCATGCCCCATGATTACGTCGTCAAGGACATCAACCTCGCCGATTGGGGCCGCAAGGAAATCGACATCGCGGAAATCGAGATGCCCGGCCTGATGGCCACGCAGGCCGAGTTCGGCCCCCAGAAAGTGCTGAAGGGTGCGCGCATCGCGGGCTCGCTCCACATGACCATCCAGACCGCCGTGCTGATCGAGACGCTGAAGGCCCTCGGCGCCGACGTGCGTTGGGCTTCGTGCAACATCTATTCGACGCAGGATCATGCGGCCGCGGCGATCGCCGCCGGCGGCACGCCTGTGTTCGCGATCAAAGGCGAAAGCCTGGAAGATTATTGGGAATACACCCACCGCATCTTCGAATGGGCCGATGGCGGCACGCCGAACATGATCCTGGACGACGGCGGCGATGCGACCTTGCTCGTCCATCTGGGCAAGCGCGCTGAAGGCGGCGACACCGCGTTCCTCGACAAAGCGTCCAACGAGGAAGAAGAAGTGCTGTTCGCCTCCATCAAGCGCCGGCTCAAGCACAAGCACGGCTGGTATTCCGAACTCGCGAAGAACATTCGGGGCGTGACGGAAGAAACCACCACCGGCGTGCATCGCCTCTATCAGATGGAAAAGGACCGCAAGCTGCTGTTCCCCGCCATCAATGTGAACGACAGCGTCACCAAATCGAAATTCGACAATCTCTATGGCTGCCGCGAGAGTCTCGTCGACGGCATCCGCCGCGGCACCGATGTGATGATGGCCGGCAAGGTCGCCATGGTCGCGGGCTTCGGCGACGTGGGCAAAGGCTCGGCCGCGAGCCTGCGCCAGGCCGGTTGCCGCGTGATGGTGTCCGAAGTCGATCCCATCTGCGCACTGCAGGCTGCGATGGAAGGCTATGAAGTGGTGACGATGGACGATGCCGCGCCGCGCGCCGACATCTTCGTCACCGCCACCGGCAATCTCGACGTCATCACCATCGACCACATGCGCGCGATGAAGGACCGCGCCATCGTCTGCAATATCGGACATTTCGATTCCGAAATTCAGGTCGCCGCGCTGCGCAATTTCAAATGGCACAATGTGAAGCCGCAGGTCGACGAGATCGAATTCCCCAGCGGAAGGCGAATCATTCTCCTGTCCGAAGGCCGCCTGGTGAATCTCGGCAATGCGATGGGACATCCCTCCTTTGTGATGAGCGCCTCCTTCACCAACCAGACCCTGGCGCAGATGGAACTGTTCGGAAATCCCGGCAAGTACGAGAAGAAAGTCTACACGCTTCCCAAGCTGCTCGACGAAAAGGTCGCGCGCCTGCATCTCGATAAGGTCGGCGCGAAACTGACGAAGCTCTCCGATAAGCAGTCCGAATACATCGGCATCGCGCAGGCCGGCCCGTTCAAGCCGGAGCAGTATCGGTACTGATCTGCGGCGTTCCCGACTACGAGATCACCACGAACTTCACCGATCCGATATGCACTTGATCGGCACGCTGCGGCGCGGAGGCGCCCGCCTTGCTCACCAGCAGATCGTAAGGCTCGATCCGCAAGGTGAAGGGGCCTTCGGAATGCACCACGATGCGCGTGACGTCGAACCGTTGCGCGGCCTTCATAGTCGGCATCTGCATATGCGTCGCGCCGAACAGATTGAGCAGTCCCACGGGTTCGCTCGAACCGTTTGCCGACGAGCCGATCAGATAAACCGCAAATCCCGACGACGGCACGCGATCAAAGCTGATATCGGACAGTTCGAGCAATACGCGCGCATTGGCCGCGATCGACGGCGCGCGCAATGGCGGTGGCGCTGCGGCGGCCGCGGGCGCAGGTGCCCGAATGCCCTGCTGCGATGGTGGCGCTACGCCGACGCTCTCAGTCGGCGTAGCAGCAAGTCCCAGCACGTGCGCGCCGGGAGAAGCCGGCGACACATCGAATGGAACGTTATCCGCTAGGAGCGTACGCGACCGCTTCGGCGCCGCCGATTTGACCATGGCCGGTGCGACGACTGTCTCCGCAGGGGCCCGATTGGACTCTTCGCCTGTCGGCGGCGGAGGAGGAGGTGGCGGTGGTGTGGGAGACGGCAACGCCAGCGCCGCGCCGAACAATCCATCGGTGTCGTAACGAACGGGAAGACTCGCGCGCTCGATATAGAAGCGTCGGCTGTTCGTTTTTTCCTTTCCGTCAACGTCGAGAAAGATCCACGCATCTTCGTCGAGCCATGAGTCCGGCGGTAACGCACCCCAGCCTTTGCCGCGCTTCCGCGACCACTCCGCCCACATGCGATCGATATTCGCGTGATGCACCCAGAAGACCGGATCGAACGCCGCCGTGCGGACATCCGCCATCGCGCCATTGGCCGTGCCGACCACGCCGCCGACCGCGAGGTGGATGTCGTTGTGCGGGCGCTGCTCGATAAGGCCCACCTGCGTCTCGTCGGAATCGAGAATGTCGCCGGCAAAGCCCGTCACTCCGATATCGGAGAAGAAGATATCGCTGTCGACGGTCGTCGCGGCGCGTCCGACCGCGTCGCTGATGCCGAGCGTTCCAATCACGAAAGCGAGATCGCGATTGGAATGATAAAGCGGGTTGGGAATCCGCTTCGCGCGATCGACATATTCATCCGCGAATATTTCGGGGAAGCTTCTGTTCTCGGGCTTCGTATAATCCCAATAGGGCAGCGCGAGACCGGGATCGCCCGCCGCATCGCGCAGGATGCGCTCGAAATAATAGAGATAGGCGCGATGCCAGACGACGAAATTGGCCGAGCTTTGTCCGAAATGCGTGCACTTGTTCCAGTAGCGCGTACGATCCACTTGCGCCACGGCAGGATCGTGCGCCAGCGCATCGGCATAGAGCGCGTCGTCATAGGCATGGATGGCGGCCTGGAAGAACCAGCTGCGGTGATCGGATGCCGGCCGCGCCTTCATCGTGGCGACGCCCCTGCGCAGCAAATCGATCCGTGCGGGGTCCTTGACGAAATCCGTAAGCGACATGCGCGACGGCTCGGTGGTCTGCCCGAACGCAGGCACCGCCGCCAGCGCCGCGACCGTTCCAAGAGCCCCTGCGCGGCTCACAACCTCCCGCCGTGTCAATTTCATGCACAGCCCTCCCTCGCCCGATCGTGACACATTTGTTCCGTACACCGATTGGTTAACGGTTTGATAAGACTCGTTAATTGGCAACGGACCGATTCCGGCCGCTGCATTTTGCCCCCAACACTAGATTTAGATTTTTACACTTTCTTAACCACATTAGCTATGCGGACTCACCTCTCCTGCCTATCATGTTGATTCCAAAGTGATTCGTCCGAATTGGACGAAACGGGGACGGCAAAAATGCGTCCCAAAACGGGACAGGGAAGGCCGTGAGGTCGGGGGAGAGCGGTTGAGCGCGCGACGCGCATACAGGACCTGCGGGCTCGTGCTCGCCGGTGCGCTCACGCCGATGCCTGCCCTCGCAGCGGTCGGACCCGATGCCCAACTGGCCATCGTGGCGTCCGCCATTGCCGTGGGAGCGGTCGGACTTGCCGTCTCGGCCGGCCTCTGGGCGCTGGCCGAGCAATTCGAAGCTCATCGCCTGCGCCGGACTTTGCGAAGGGCAGATGCCCGCGCGCGCGCCGCCGCGGGCGCCCGCGACGCGCTGATTTCCGCAGGCCGCGAAGCGATGATCGTGTGGGGTCGCGACGGCTCACCCGCGCGATCCTACGGCGCGGCCGAAGCGTTGCTCGATTCCTGCCTCGAAGGTTCCGACGCGACGGCGCTGGCGCAGGCCCTCGATATTCTCAGCGAACGCGGCGGCGCATTCGCGATGACCGCGCATAGCCGCGATGGCCGCGCGATCGCGTTGCGCGGACGCGCGGTCGGTGCGCTTGCTGCCGTGTGGCTGGAGCCGGTTGCGGCAGACACGACGCAATCTCTTGCGCCGGATTTCCGCGCCATGCTCGAAGCGCTGCCGATTCCCGTGTGGCTCCGCGACAAGACGCTGACGCTGCTGTGGGGCAATCGCGCTTTTCTGGCCGGCGCAGGTGCTGCCGATATCGAGACCGCGGCGGCACAGCAACTCACGCTCGAAAAATCCGAACGCGATCTGGCGGCAGCCGCGCGCGCCGAAGGGCAACCGCTTGAAGCGAAACGCTTCGCCGTAGTGTCGGGACAGCGCCGCGCGCTCGCCTTCACGCATGCGCCGCTGGATGACGGACGGATCGTCGGCACGGCCATCGACGTGACCGAAGTCTCGAATGCCGAAGCGCGCCTGCAGCAGCATATCGATGCCCATGCCGATACGCTCGACAAACTGGCCACGGCCGTCGCCATCTTCGATCGCGAACAGAAACTGAGCTTCTATAATCGCGCCTTCGCAGAGCTGTGGGGGCTGGCCGAGAAATGGCTCGACACGCGACCGACCGACGGCGAAGTGCTCGACCGGTTGCGCGAGGCGCGCAAGCTTCCCGAGCAACGCGATTATCAGCTGTGGAAGCGCCAGCGTCTCGCGCTCTATGGCCAGTCCGAAGAGTACCTGCCGGAAGATCTGTGGCATCTGCCCGGCGGCAAGACGTTGCGCATCGTGGCGCAGCCGCATCCGTTCGGCGGGCTCACATTCCTCTATGAGGACGTCACCGAGAAGCTGGCGCTCGAAAGCTCCTACAACACGCTGATCAAGGTGCAGTCCGCGACGCTCGATACGTTGCAGGAAGCCGTGGCCGTGTTCGGCCCAGATGCGCGGCTCAAGCTGCACAACGCGGCCTTCGCGCGCATCTGGGAACTCGAGCCTTCCGATCTCGTCGACGAACCGCATGTGCAGAAAATTGCCGAAGCGTCGATCGCCCGCTTCGGCCAACGCCCGATGTGGGATAAGCTGGTGGCGAGCATCGCGTCGGGTGCGGAGCGCAGGCGCGACTGGGGCGAGATCGAACGCACCGACAAGACTATCCTCGCGCTGTCGCTGGCCCCGCTACCCGACGGCGCCACGCTCGCAACCTTTGCCGATGTGACGGATCGCTTCCGCATCGAAACGGCGTTGCGCGACCGCAACGAAGCGCTGGAAGCGGCGGACACGCTCAAATCGGATTTCGTGCAGCATGCCTCCTTCCTGTTCCGCGATCCCCTCAACGCCGTGCAGGGCTTTGCGGAAATGCTGGCTGGCGGACATGCGGGCCCGCTGACGGACAAGCAAGCCGAATATGTGCAGGATATTCTCGCCGCTTCGAACAGTCTTTCGGAAGTGACGAGCGACATTCTCGATCTGGCGCTGATCGATTCCGGCGCGCTGCGGCTGGAACTCGCGCGCGTCAATCTGTTCGAATTGTTGTCGCGCGTGGCGCAACCCTTGCGCAAACATGCCGAGAGCCTGGACATCGCATTCACCCTCGATTGCGCGGAGGATGTCGGCATCGTCGTGGTCGATCCCCGGCGAATCCGCCAGGTCGTGTTCAATCTGCTGTCCAACGCCTTCAAATATACGCCGCGCGGCGGACACATCACGCTGGGCGGTCGCATCGAAGGCGACGACGTGCAGATCTTCGTGTCCGACACGGGCCCCGGCATCGCGCCGGAAGTGAAGGCCAATGTGTTCGAGCGCTTCTCCGCCAAAGGTCGCTCGGGCCAGCGCGCGGGCGCGGGGCTCGGACTCGCGCTGGTCAACCGCTTCGTCGAATTGCACGACGGTTGGGTCGAAATGGAAAGCGGCACCCAGACGGGCACGCTCGTGCGCTGCCATCTGCCGCGACGATTCCACGAATCGGAAGCGTCGAGTGAAAATAAAGTGGCCTGAATACGCGTCATCTGCAGAGCAACTCGGAACGCGGGCGTCTCGCCCCCGTTCTTCAATATTCAATGCGCGCAAGCCAACCTTCGCCGAGGCTTCGGCTGGTCGAGTTGACAAGTCCTCCGAAGCTGCGAAGCAGCGTAGGAGGAATGCGCGCGCTCCGGAAATTTAATGATCGTCGCGTCAGTGTTCGTCGTTGATCGTGTTCGGGCCGGAGTTTGTCGTATCGGCGCCGATCGTGTGGATGTCGTTGTCTCCGGTGAGATCGATGCCGCTGTCGGCGGTGACGTTCAAAACGTTGGCGTCGATATCGCCCGCGCCCGCGACTTCACCGGCGACCGACGTGAGCGAGACGGTGCCGCCCGAAAGCGAACCGTCGATGTCGAGATCGCCAATCTGCGTGTCGAGCGTGATCGAGTGCTTGCCGGTCTCAAGCGTGTCCGTCACATCGAGCGTCTCCCAGTCGTAGAGCGAGAAGGCGCCCGCGCCTGCCGTGGTGAAGTCGCCCAGCGCGCCGATCTTGTTGGCTTCGTTAAAGAAAGCGTAGCCGTCGGACGAACCTTCCAGCACGCTCGCATGGATGAAGCCGTTGGTGCCGTTTTCCCGGATCGTGCCCGCGGAGACGAGATCGACCGTGCCGCCAGTCAGATGCGCGTCGAGCGCGATGCCGTTGCCGGCGCCCGTCGTGGTGAGGGTGACGGCGCCCGTGCCGGCGTTCAGATTGCCCGCGAGAGCGAGCGCCTGCGCGTCGGTCACTGCGATGCCGCCCGTGCCGCTGTTGCCGACAGGGCCTAGATCCGAAATCGCATTGGCTTGCCCGAGCGAAAGCCCGCCCGTGCTGATCGAGATCAGCTGATTGGCCGTGATCGTGCCCGCGGTCTGCGTATCGCTGCCGGTGGTGTAGAGCGTCAGGATCGCATCGCCCACATCGAGCGTGGAATCGAGCGTGAAGGAAGCGGCCGTGTCGTAGACGACGAGATTGACCCCGGCCACCACGCCGCTCGCGGCGGTGTAGAGGAATTGCGGTCCGCTCGCGCTGCCGAGCGCGGCCGGAAGCCCGGCCAGGATCGCAGCGCTGTTCGAAGCACTGCTCGCGGCCACGAAGGTGTTCTCGAACAGATCGTCGCCGGCAAGCGAGCCCGTGGCGCTCTGCACAAAGGTGTTCGCCGGCGTGCCGCTCGTGAGATAGGTCACGATATCGCTTCCCGCGCCCGAGATCGTGCCGGGCGCGAGCAGCAGATAGTAATAACCGTTGGCGCCGGAGCCCGCGGTAATGGCCGGCATCACGCTCGACCCATTGACGAGCAGGCCGACATTTTCGCCGGTGGCTTCAGTGCTGCCGGAGAACACGGTGCCGGAAATCGCTTGCGGTGTGCCGCTGGGGAATTGCCACAGCAAATACGGATAGAGTCCCGGGCCGGTGCCCCACACCGTATTGTCGAATCCCGCGGGAAGAGCGGATTGTAGGTTCGCCGTCGTTTTGCCCGCGATGCCGCTGTCATTGGCGATGTTGCCGGCGCCCTGGCTGAGGTTCGCGATGCCGCTCGTCCCGGTGTCCCAATAGGACGACGTGATTTGGCCCGCGCTCCCATAATCCACGCCGACCAGTCCGCCGACATTGGCGGCGCTTCCAGGCGCGACATAACCCGTCGCATAGGCTTGCGCGATGGTGCCGCCGTAACCCGTTTCGCCGACGAGGCCGCCGACCGCAGTCGCGCCCGTGCCGCCGACGGCCCCTGTGGCGTAGGCTTCCTCAATCGAACCGCCATTTGCTCCCACGAGCCCGCCGACATAAGTGTCGGTGCCGCTGCCGCTCGCGCTGCCCGTGGCGTAGGACTGCGTGATGTCGCCGCCGGAATATCCCGCCAGGCCGCCGATTTGGGAGTATGCACCCGTGCTTGTCGCTTGGCCGGTGGCGTAGGAATTCGAGATCGGTCCCACGTTGAAGCCGATGAGACCGCCGACATAGGACTCATCGGCTGCGGTCACTGCACCGGTGGCATAGGAATTCCCGACACCCTGGTTGGCAAAGCCGGCAAGCCCGCCGGCGTCCGCCTCGCTTCCCGCACCCACGGTGCCGGTTGCGTACGAGCCTGTGATGGAACCGTTGTCGTACCCCGAGAGTCCACCGGCATACGCATCGGTCGTAGCGACGACGTTTCCCGTTGCATAGGAGTTTTCGACGTCATTGGCGTAGCCGGCAAGGCCGCCGATATAAGCACTGGCAGTCGCGTTGACATTTCCGGTCGCATGGGAGTTTTCAATTTCTCCGTAGGAATCGCCAACAAGGCCGCCGGCATCTGCGCTGGCGCCCGCCGTCACCGAGCCGGTGGCGTAGGACGAAACGACGGCGGTCCCGCTGTAGCCGGCAAGGCCGCCGGCAGCGGACTGGTCGCCGGCGGTGATGTTGCCGATGGCGTAGGAGTTTGCGATTTCTCCTCCGGCGTAGCCGACAAGGCCGCCCGCATCCACGTACAAGCCCCCCGACACCGAGCCGGTCGCGGAAGAGGAAACGATGGTGCCATCCAGTTCGCCCACAAGGCCACCGACACTTCCGTTGGCGCCGTTGACGGCGAGGTTCGACGGCACATTGTCGACGACGCCCTCGTCCTGTCCCACGAGCGCGCCCACATAAGCGAATCCGGTGGCGGTGACGCTGCCGCCTGCGAGCGCGAGATCGCGGATCGTCGAGGTGCTGCCGGTGTAGCCGAACAGGCCGACATACAGAACGCCGGGAAGATCGAGCGTGAAATTGGAGATCGTGTTGCCGAGGCCCTCGAATGCGCCGTTGAATCCGTTGCCGCTGTTCTGGATATTGCCGCTGCTGTCGACGCCAAGCGGCGTCCAGTTGGTGACGGACGAGGCATCGAGCGCGTTCGCCAGTGCGTAATTGCCGTTCAGATTGCTGTTGATGTTCTGCAGATCGGTCGTCGAATAGACGAGCGTGTAGGGCGTGCCGTTGATCGCAAGCGACTGGCCGGAGATGCCTTCGCCCGTGCCGGTCGCATAGGCGATGTTGTCGCCGTTGCCGAAGGAAAGTTCGAGCAGGGAATTTCCCGGCACGGTCGTCGTGTCGTAGCCGGCATCAAGAACGACGCCGCCCGCGCCGTTGACGCTGATGGGGGCGTCGATGGTGAGCGATCCGCCCGCATTCAGGGTGAGCGTGTTCGCATTCGACCAGCTTTGCGCGGCGGAGACCGTGATGTTGCCCGCCGGATCGGCGACTTCGACATTCGTGCCCGACAGGTCGATCGCTTCATCCACCTTGAAATTCGCGGCCGAGCTGGTGACCTGATAGTTGCCAAGCTCCGAGACGAAGGTTTGCGCGGCCGAATTGCCGCCTTCGGCCGTCGCGAGATCGGCGGCTTCGCCGCTCTGCGCCGTCGAATAAAGCGCCGCACTCGTCACGTTGTTGAGCGTGTTGATGTAGAGGTTCATGCCGGAAACGGAGCCGCTCACGTTCTCTGCGAGCGCGGCGCCGTAGCTCGAGGTGGTCAGCACCTGGCTGTTCGACAGCGTGCCGGGTGCAAGCAGGATGTAGTAATAGCCGTTGGCGCCGACGGACGCGCCGCTCGTCAGCGTGTCGCCATTCGCCAGCGCGGAAACGGTGTCGTACACATCGGGGGTAACGCCGGCGTCGGTATAGGCGATGCCGGAAATCGATTGCGGCGTGCCGCTCGGATATTGCCGGAGCAGATAAGGATAGAGTCCCGCTCCCGTGCCCCACACGGAGCTCGAGAATCCGCTCGGCAACGCGCCCTGAAGGCCGCTTGTCGTCTCGCCCGTGATGCCCGAATCGTTCGAGACGCTACCCGCACCTTGCGTGGCGCCGATGCCGCTGGTCGACATATCCCAATAGGAATTCGTGATGTCGCCGGGGTTATAGTCGTAGCCGACGAAGCCGCCGACATCGCTGCCTGATGCCTGCACCAGACCCGTCGAATAGGAGCCCGATATCGCGCCGCCCGTCCGGCCCGCCAGCCCGCCCACATCGCTTCCACCGGGCGCCTCGACTGCGCCGGTGGCGTAGGAGTCCGCGATTTGACCGTCAACGGTGGCCCTTCCCACGAGTCCGCCGATATCAAGGCTGTCGGCCCCGGGGTTGACGAGGCCCGTGGCATAGGAACCCGTTATCGTGCCGAGGTAGCTGGTGGAAATTCCGTCATTAAGGCCGACAAGTCCTCCGATGTCTGAGCTGTTGTCGGGCGTGGAAGAGACTTCGCCCGCGGCCCAGGAATCGGTTATGACGCCGCCACCACTTGCGGCACCAAAGTTTTCCCCAACCAGTCCGCCGACGTCAGTGGTGCCGTTTACCGAGACCGTCGAAAATGAAGAAATGATGGTCCCGAGGTTGTAGCCGACAAGCCCGCCGACTTGGGCGTCGCCCGACACGGAACCGCCCACCACGCCGACATTGCGGATTGTCCCTTCCGAAGTTCCAAACAGGCCGACGAAGTCGTTCGATCCGTCGTTGACGGTCAGATTCGAGATCGTGTTGCCAAGTCCTTCGAACGTGCCGGTGAAGGGCGTGGAGATCGGTGACGATGAATACGTGCCGTCGCCGCTCGCGTTGTAGGAATTGGCGAGCGCAAAATCCCCCCCCGCATTCGACGAGATGTCGCTCGCGAGCTGGCTGACACTGTTGGCAATCGTGTAGGAATTGCCGTTGATCGTAAGCGCGCCTTGTGTAGTGCTGCCGACCACGTCGGTGAAGGCGACATTGCCGGTGAAGCCGGTGGGGGTCAGTCCGAAGTTGAGCGTGCCGCCCGTATTGTCGTCGTTGTATTCGAGGGCGAGCTTGCCTGCACCGGTGATCGAGATCGGCGCCAGGATGTTGAGCGAGTTGTAGGCATCGAGCGTCAAAGTCGCGCTCGTGTCCCATGACAATGCGCTCGCGACGGTGATGTCGCCTGCGCCTGCGGTTTGGTTACCCGAGCCGGAGGCCGCACCCGATGTCGTCTGCTCCTCCACGCTCGTGCCGGCATTGAGCGCGCCGTCGATGGTGGTGGCGGCATTGGATTCGATGGTGAGGTCTTCCGGATCGACCTTCCACTGGCCACCCTGGCCGGCGGTGATATGGCCGGAGATGTTCGCAGTCTGACCTGAAGTTTCGATCCGGCCGCCGCCAGTCGCGCCGGCTGCATTCAATGTGCCCGTCGTCGTGAGCGTGCCGTTGCCGGAATCGAGATAAATTGTGCCGCCGACATTCCGGACGCCTTGTGCCGTGATGACGCCGCTCATGGCCACGACGCCGGTGGCGATTCCGTTCGCGGCATGGGCCGTCATCGACACATTGGCGCCTGACAGGAGGCCGCTGTTGATGGCCGAGGCGCGTGCGTTCACGTCGCCTTGCGCCGCGAACGACACGAGACCGTCGCCTGCGAAATCGACCGTGAATTTGTTGGCTGCACCGAGCGCGACCGTGCCGAGCTTGGCGTTGATGGTGCCCGTATTCGTCACATTCGGCGCAACAAGCGCGACCACGCCGCCGCTCGCCGCTGTGATCGTGCCGTTGTTGACCACTGACGCATTCTGCTTGCCGGCCTGGGTGAATTTTCCTGCGAGCAGATCGCTATCTGAGTCATCGGTCGAAGTCGCGATCAGCGAGCCGACATTGACCTGCGCGCCCTTGCCGATGATCAACCCGTTGCCGTTGATGAGCACAATGCGGCCGTTCGCATCGAGCGTGCCGAGAATCTGGGAAGCATTCGCGCCGCCGATGCGGTTGACGGCGAGCGCACTCGCATTGGGTTGCACGAACTGTGTCGTCTGTCCGGATCCGACATTGAAGCTCGACCAATCGATGACGACATCTTCGCTCTTCTGATCCACGCTGGTCTTGTTCGTCGATGTCGAGATCGACGCCGAACCTGTCGTCACCGCGCCGCCGGCGGGATTTGCGTAAGCGGGCGCAGCCATGAGTGCGATGGTCGCGGTGCTCAGAAGCAAGAGCGCACCCAATCTCATTTTTTGGGTCGGTGTGCGCGAAAACTTACGGATGGTCGAGTTCATGATATCCCCCCTCGGCCGGCGCGCCAAGGCCACTGTTTTGAACTCTTCCGGCCGAAGATTGTTAACAGATGGCAGGGGCATTAGCCACTGCGCCCCAGCGCGCGGCCAGCGCATAGATTGTGGAGCCTATGTGTCGGAACCCGTTCCCGTGATCAATCGCGCGCCGCGTTGATAGGTAACGTAGGACCATGCCCAACTCAGCGCGACGACGAATCGATTGCGGAAGCCAATCAGAAAATAGACATGCGCGATCGACCAGATCAGCCAGCCGATAAAGCCGTAAACGCGCACGCGCCCGAAATCGACCACGGCGTTCTTTCGCCCGATGGTGGCGAGGCTGCCGTAATCGGCATAAGCGAAAGGCTTGGGTAAAGGACGACCGGTTACACGCGCCTCGATCAGATTGCCGACATAAGCGCCGGCCTGTTTCGCCGCCGGAGCGACACCCGGCAGGATCGATCCTTCGAGCGTCTTGAATGCGGCCACGTCACCCACCACAAAAACGCCGTCGCGACCGGGAACGGAAAAATCCGGCCCCACCAAAACGCGACCTGCTTGATCCACGGCCACACCCAGCCATTCGCCAACCGGCGAGGCGCGCACACCGGCAGCCCATATGATCGTGCGCGCCGGAATTTTCTCCGTCCCGATGGTGACTCCGTTGTCGTCGATCGCGGTGACGGGAATTCCCAACCGCACTTCGACACCCATCGCCGCGATGACGCGCTCGGCCTCGCGCGAGCATGGTTCGGAAAAGGCCGGCAGCACGCGTGGCCCCGCTTCGGCGAGAACAATGCGCGCCGAACTGGGCTCGATATCGCGGAAATCGCGCGTGATCGAATTGCGCGCGAGCTCTGCAATGGCCCCCGCCATTTCGACTCCCGTTGGACCCGCGCCAACGATGACAAAAGTGAGCAGCGCGCGCCGCGCGGCTTCGTCCGACTCAACTTCCGCCCGCTCGAACGCCAGCAAAATCTTCGCGCGCACGCGCGTCGCATCGTCGATGCTCTTGATTCCCGGTGCACTCGCCTCCCAGTCATCGTGACCGAAATAGGAATGCCGCGCACCGGTCGCGACCAGAAGGTAGTCATACGCAACCGCGCGGCCGCATTTCGTTTGGACGGTTTTGCCTGCCGTATCGACCCCGGACACGTCCGCCAGGATCACATGCACATTCTTCTGCGTGTTGAGGATGCTGCGGATGGGTTGGGCGATTTCGGCCGGCGACAGGCTGGCGGTCGCGACTTGATACAGCAGAGGCTGGAACAGATGATAATTGTGCCGGTCGATAATGGTGATTTCGACCGGCGCATTTCGAAGAGCGTGAGCGGCAGCCAACCCGCCGAATCCCGCGCCCACTATAACGACGCGGGGAACCTCGGCGTGCGCCAATTTCGGCGTATCGACATTCGATTGGACCATTCCGGGCCGTACCCAACTTTCGGAATCCGGCAGCGCGGATTCGGGAAACGATTCGCGTGGCACCATACAATCGGACGGGGAATATTTCTCTTCTGGAAGGTCCCGGCAGGAATTATCCGCTTGCTGTCACGCCTTCCTTTTCTTCCCGCACGCTCCCGATCCAGCGCGCCAATTGATCCGATTGAAGCACCGGCTGCGTTTCGTCCAATATGCTGTCCATGAACTTGCGATATTCCTTGCCATATTGTTGCGAACTCATGCGCCACATCGCGCGCATACCGGGGGCCGAGAATATGCTCCGGACGCCGGCGACATAACTGCGGTAGGCAGCTTCATCGAGTTGCCCCGACAGATATTGGAGAAACGAGTCCTCGCCGCTCACAAAGCCGGCTCGGCACATCAGGGTGAATTGGCGGAGTTGATCGACCTTCAGGTTTTCATCTCCGGCGTTGCCTCTGCGGAAGATTTCCGACATTCCGGGGTCCGCGACCCGCAGGGTCGAATCGCACACGCGGGCGGCACGGCCCTGCTGCATCAGCGCGCGCTGATTGCGCTCGGCTTGCCTCACCTGAACGCTCAGATAGATCAGCGAAATCAACACCGCCACGCCGCTGACAAGGCTGCCGATGGATGCAAGGTCCGAAAGTGTCATGTGAAATCCCCGATTGGACTGGATGATCCAGCCTAATCGGAAATCGTAGTCCGGCGTTAGCTCCGCCGTCTCAATGCTGGCTCTTCGGCATTCGCACCACGAGGCCTTCGAGCTCCGGCGTCACCTTGATCTGGCAGGAGAGTCGGCTGGTGGGTTCCAGCTCCTGCGCGAAGTCGAGCATGGTCTCTTCCATGTCCTGCTTCGGCGGCATTTTGTCGGTCCAGGCCGGATCGACATAAACGTGACAAGTGGCGCAGGCGCAGGCGCCGCCGCAATCGGCGTCGATGCCGGGAATGAGGTTCTTCACCGCGCCTTCCATCACCGACCAGCCTGCCGGCACCTCCACCTCATGCTCTTTGCCGTTGTGCTCGATATATTTGATCTTGGGCATGGGTGCTCCTTGGGGCCCCGCGGGGCGAAGTGTCAGACGATGTTTTTCATGGGAATGGTCGTGTCCGCAAGTCGCCCGGGCGGAACATGGGCCCGATCGGCGATCAGCTTGCGGCCGACGATGTATTCGGGCGCGGAATTGACGGCCTCGACAGCGGCAACCCTCCCCTCGCGCAGATGGAAGGCGGCGAATTTGCGCGACGCCGGCGCGCCGCGCACCACGATCGTGTCGCCATGTTTTGCGAGGCCCGCGATCTGCAGCTTGAGGTCGTATTGGTCGGACCAGAACCACGGCGCCTCGCCATAAGGCGTGTGCTTGCCCACCATCGCAAGGGCTGCGTGCTTCGCCTGGTCGATCGCATTCTGCACGGATTCGAGCCGGATCGGATCGCCTTCGCGGCCCTCATGTCGGGTACAATCGCCGGCCGCGAAGATCGCCGGATCTTCGGTTTCCGCAAAACGGTTGACGACGATGCCGTCCGTGCAGGCGAGGCCCGCATCCTTCGCGAGCTCGACATTCGGAACGATGCCGATGCCGACGAGCGCGATGCCTGCCGCGTGTGCTGCTCCGCCGGCGCGTAGTGCCGCGAGCTTACCGCTGCCCTCGAATGCCTCGACCGTCGTGTTCATCAGAAAGCGCACGCCGGCTGCGCGATGCACGTCTTCGAAGAATGCCGATACCTGCGGCGACACGGCGCGCGCCATCACGCGATCGAGCGACTCGAAGACCGTCACGTCGAGGCCGTGCTTCACGGCGACCGCCGCCACTTCCAATCCGATATAGCCGCCGCCGACGACCGCCAAGCGCGCACCTTTGACGAATGCCGGTCGTAGCGCGTCGACATCGGCGATGCCGCGCAGATAGTGAATGCCTTTGAGGTCGGCTCCCGGCACGGGAATGCGCCGCACGCGCGATCCCGTCGCGATCAAAAGCTTGTCATAGGCAAGCGTGCGGCCGTCGGTGAGCAGCACCGATTTGCGCGCGCGATCGATCGATTTGGCGCCGACGCCGAGGATCAGTTCGCATTTCGCTTCGGTGTAGAATGCATCCGGCTTCAGAAACAGCCGCTCGCGCTCGAGCGCGCCGGAGAGATAGGCCTTCGAAAGGGGTGGACGCTGATAGGGCGCGAAAGGCTCGTCGCCGATCATGGCGATACTGCCCGTGAAGCCCTCCGCCCGGAGCGTGGCCACGGCCTGCGCGCCGGCTTGCCCGGCGCCGATGATGACGATGCGTTCCGACATGCCCTATCCGGAAAAGCCCCAGTGCGGGCGGGCAACATGTCGGACGTGCCCCCCGGAATCAACGGAAAATCCCCGCTTCCGGCCGGATACCCTCCCGGGCTACAAGTGCCTCGAATGGATGAAGATTCCCAAGCTTTCGGGCGCGAAGCGATGCTGCACGGTCCTGGCGAGACGGAAGCTCTCGGCGCGCGCATTGCCGCAGGCTTGCGGCTGGGCACAGCCGTGGCTCTGGAAGGCGATCTGGGCGCGGGCAAGACCGTGCTGGCGCGCGCCATTCTGCGCGCGCTGGGCGTCAAGGAAGACGTGCCGAGCCCGACCTTTACCCTCGTGCAATCCTACGAGACGCCGACGCTCGCCGTGCGCCACTACGATCTCTATCGCATCGAGAATGCGTCCGAGATGGAGGAGCTGGGTCTCGAAGAAGCGCTGGACCAAGGCGCTGCCCTGATCGAATGGCCGGAGCGCGCGCCGTCATACATTCCCGAAGATGCGCTGCATGTGCGGCTGGAAATCGATGGCGAGAATTCGCGACGTGCGACGATGCGAGGACCGCGACGGTGGGCAGATATTCTTTCCGGCCAGGTCAAATGACAGCGAGATTTACGGATAAACCGTCGCGCCTTCATTCCTCCTCACCCGCTTGCGGGGGAGGTGGATCGCGCGCGATGGCGCGCGAGACGGAGGGGGCACCGCCGCGCCTCCCCCCTTCGGCCGACTACGTCGGCCACTTCCCCCGTGCGCGGGGGAAGAGGAAGCGCGCATCATGACCGATCGCGCCGGCGAAATGCATGATTTCCTGAAAAGCGTCGGCTGGAGCGGTGCGGAATTACATCCGCTGCCAGGCGATGCTTCGACGCGGCGTTATGTGCGCGCTTCGCTGAACGGCCGCAAGGCGATGGTGATGGATCAGCCGCAAGGCGCGGAAACTCCCGCAAGTCCACCCGGCGCCACGGAAGAGCAACGTCGTGCAATGGGCTACAACGCGATCGCGCGTCTCGCCGGCGCCGATGTCGGGCGCTTTGTCGCGACGGCGGAATTCCTGCGTGCACGCGGGCTGAGCGCACCGCGGATTTACGCGGCGGACACGCAACGTGGTTTCGCGCTGATCGAGGATCTCGGGGACGAGCTTTACGCGGATGTCCTCACGCGAGGCGGCGACGAGGAGGCGCTGTACGGCGCGGCGATCGACGCGCTGGCGATTATCCATGCCGAGGCGGCTCCGGCGATGCTGCCGTCCGACAAGCCTCTGCATGCCTATGACGGTGTCGCGCTCGTCGCCGAAACCGATCTGATGACAGAATGGTTCATGCCGGTGGCATTGGGTCGAAACGCGAGCGAGGCGGAAGCCGCCGAGCATCGCGCGCTGTGGCGCGAAGCGCTTGCGCCGGTGCTCGCATCGCCGACCGTATTCGTGCATCGCGACTATCACGCCCAAAACCTGATCTGGCTGCCGGAGCGCGAAGGCGTCGCGCGCGCGGGCATGATCGATTTCCAGGACGCCGTGGCAGGTGCGCGCAGCTACGATTTGATTTCGCTGGTCGAGGATGCGCGCCGCGACGTGGAGCCGGCGCTCGCCGGAGCGATGACGACGCGCTATCTCGATATCATGCGGGCACAGGGCCGGCCGCTCGATGCGGATTCGTATCGCGCCGAGATGGCTGTGATGGCTGCCCAGCGCAATACCAAGATCGCGGGGATTTTCGCGCGCCTCTACAAGCGCGACGGCAAACCGCGCTATCTCGCCTATTTGCCACGCGTCTGGGGCTATCTGAACCGCGATCTCGAGCACCCGGCACTCGGCCCGCTCAAAGCATGGTATGAACGCGTGATTCCGCGCGAGGCACGCGGCGATCCGATGGATAAGGGAATCTCCGCTTGAGCGTCAAAGGCCCGACCCGCGCGATGATCCTGGCAGCCGGCCTCGGCACGCGGATGCGCCCGCTCACCAACGACCGGCCCAAGCCCCTCATCAAGGTGCGCGGCAAGGCGCTTATCGATCACGCCATCGACCGGCTGGTGGCGGCGGGTGTGACGCTGATCGTCGTCAATTTGCATTACCGCGCCGACATGCTGCGCGAACATCTCGCTAAACGTCATGACGTGGAAATCCGCGTCTCCGAGGAGAAGGACGAACTCCTGAACACGGGCGGCGGCATATTTCACATGTTGCCGCATTTCGAGGGCGAATCGTTCTTCGTCCACAATTCGGATTCGATCTGGGTCGAAGGCTATGGCCATGCGCTCGATCGGTTGAAAGCGCGCTGGGACCCGGAGAAGATGGACAGCCTCTTGCTGATGGCATCGCTCGTGACGGCAATCGGCTATGAGGGCCCCGGCGATTTCATGATGGATGCGGAAGGCCGGCTGGCGCGCGTTCCGGAAAAGTACATTTCGCCTTTTGCCTATCCGGGTGTTTACATCCTCAATCAGCGCCTGTTCGACGGCTGCAAGCCGGGCTCGTTTTCCATCAATCCGCTGTGGGATCGCAGCATCGAGGCCGGGCGACTCTATGGTATTCGGCTCGACGGCGTTTGGATTCATGTCGGCACGCCCGAAGCGGTGAAGGAAGCCGAAGCATTTCTTGCCGATCTTGAACCGGCCTGAATTCATGCCCGCGAAAATCTTCACCATCGCGGCGGGCACAGCCTTTGCCGAAACGCTCGCGCGCGGCGTGATTGCGCGAACGGGGGGAGCCGGCGATCCGCTCGCGCTCGCCGACGCCATGATCTTCCTGCCGGCGCGGCGCGCGGCGCGCACCTTGTCCGAAGCATTCGCGCGCGTGCTGGGCGGGGCGGCGCTGCTGCCGCAGATCCGGCCCCTGGGCGATGCGGACGACGACGAGTTCGCGTTCGATCCCGCCGGCGAAGACATGGCGCTCGCACCTGCCATCGCACCCGTGCGGCAGCGGCTCTTGATGGCGACGCTCGTGCAGCGCTGGGACCGTGCAAAGCATGGCGGACAACTGACATTCGCGCAGGCCGCATCGCTCGCGGGCGGTCTCGGCGATTTCCTTGACGAAGTCCAAACGCAGGAGGCCGATCTCTCCAATCTCAGCGAGCTTGCTCCGGAATCCCTCGCAGAGCATTGGGCCGAAGTGAAAGACTTTCTCGAATATATGCGCGACGAATGGCCGAAGCTGCTGGTCGCAGAAGGCCGGATCGCGCCTGCTTTGCGACGCCGTGCGACATTGGACGCTCTGGCCGAGCGTCTAGAAAGCAGCCCGCCTGCCGGACCCGTCATTGCCGCCGGTACGACCGGCAGCATTCCGGCGACCGCGAGACTGCTCGGCGTCGTTGCGCGGCTGGAACGCGGCGCCGTGGTGCTGCCGGGTCTCGATCGCGAACTCGACGAAGACAGCTGGAGCAAGCTCGATCCCGGCCATCCGCAATATGGTATGAAGCAATTGCTCGCCCGCATCGGCGTGGCGCGCGAAGAGGTCGAGGACTGGACGCCGGGCACACCGGCAAACGCGCCACGCGAAACCCTGTTGCGCGAAACCTTGCGGCCCGCGCCAACGACCGATGCCTGGCGCGAGATCGCGGATGGCGGCAGCGGCGTAATCGAAGAAGGACTTGAAGGGCTCTCGCTTGTCGAGACGGCCCATTCGGGAGAAGAAGCCGCCGCGGTTGCGCTCGCGTTGCGCGAAGTGCTCGAAACCCCGGGCCGCACGGCCGCACTGGTGACACCGGATCGCAATCTCGCGCGCCGCGTGGCGGCGGAGATGGGCCGCTGGAACATCGCCATCGACGATTCAGCGGGACGGCCACTTGCCAACACCCCGCCGGGCACGTTTCTCGCGCTGGTCGCTGAAGCGGCCATCGAACGTTTCGCGCCTGTCCCTCTGCTCGCGCTGCTCAAGCATCCTCTCGCGGCAGGTGGCGAAGCGACGGCGGATTTCCGGCGCAAGGTGCGCGAACTGGATCGCTTCTGCCTGCGCGGACCGCGACCCGATCCGGGCCTTGATGGAATTGCCGACGCCATCGCGACCGCAATACGGGAAGCGCACGAAAAGCCGCACGAAAAAATCGTCGCGGCGCTCGCGTCCTGGTTCGCGAAGGTCGCGATGACGCTCACCCCCCTCGCCTATGTTCTCGAAGCGCACGACGTCTCGATTGCGAATGTTTCATCCGTGCATGCGGCAGTTGCCGAGGCGCTTGCCGCGACGGACACTGAGAGCGGCGCCGCGCGTCTGTGGCGCGGCGATGCGGGCACGGCCGCGGCAGCCCTGATCGCATCCCTCGAAGACGAATCCGCGGATTTGCCCACCATCGAACCAGGTTCCTATCCGGTTCTGTTTCGCGCGCTTGCCGAGGAACGCGCCGTACGGCCCGCCTATGGCCTGCATCCCCGCCTCGCCATTCTGGGCACGCAGGAAGCGCGCCTGCAAAGCTTCGACGTCCTCGTGCTGGGCGGGCTCAACGAAGGCGCCTGGCCGCGCGCCGCCGCCGCCGATCCGTGGCTGTCGCGACCGATGCGAAAGAAGCTGGGACTCGAGCCGCCGGAGCGCGCCATCGGCTTGAGTGCGCACGATTTCGCGACGCTCGCCGCCGGTCCGCGCGTCATCCTGACCCGCGCGCTCAAATCGGAAGGGTCGCCTACCACGCCATCGCGCTGGCTGCAGCGCCTGTCGCAATTGACCAAGGGCCTCAAGCTCGATGCGAAGCTCGAAAGCGCCACGCGCCACGACGCTCTCGCTTCCGCAATGGCCGTGCCCGACATCGTCACGCGCATCGCGCGGCCGGAACCCAGACCGCCTGTCGAGTCGCGACCGCGCAGTCTGTCCGTCACCGAAATCGAGACCTGGCTGCGCGATCCCTACGCCATCTATGCCAAGCATGTTCTCAGGCTCAGACCGCTCGACCCGCTGGACGCGCCCATCGGACCGCTCGAACGCGGCACCGCCATTCACACGGTCCTCGAGCGGTTTCTGATCGAGAATGCGAACGCGTCGCCCGCAGACGCCGAGGCGCGCCTGATCGCGATTGCACGCAGCGTGTTTCGCGAATCCGGAATCCCGAAGGCGGCACTCGCGCTGTGGTGGCCGCGGTTCCGGCGTGCCGCGACCTGGTTTGTCGGCAACGAGCGCGAACGGCGCGCGGGCATCAAACAATCTTTCGTCGAGATCGAAGGACGGCGCACATTCAAAGGTCCCGCCGCCGATTTCACGCTGCGCTGCCGCGCCGACCGGATCGACATTCTGGCCTCCGGCGGCGGCTCCATCGTCGATTACAAGACCGGAGAGCCGCCGACGAAGAAACAGGTGCGCGTCCTCCTGGCGCCGCAATTGCCGCTGGAAGGCGCGATCCTTGCGGAAGGCGGCTTCGAGGCGATCGGAAAACTCGCCCCATCCGAGCTTCTCTACATCCGCTTCGGCGGCGGCGACGAGCCGGGCGAAGTGCGCGATGTGTCCGACAATGTCATCGCGTTGGTCGAAAAGGCCGAGCAGCAACTCATCGGCCGCATTGCGTATTTCAACGACGTGGACACACCTTATCTGCCGCGCATCAAACCGTACCGCGCGGATGTTTCGGGCGACTACGATCATCTCGCGCGCGTGCGCGAATGGTCGTTGGCAGGATGGGAGCCGGAGGAATGAGCGCTGCTCCGCTCGACTCACGCGCCGCCGCCGATCCCACACGCTCGGCCTGGGTGTCGGCCAATGCCGGCGCGGGTAAAACTTACACGCTGGCCAATCGCGTGACGCGCTTGCTGCTTGCAGGCGCCAAGCCCGAGCACATCCTTTGCCTCACCTACACCAAGGCGGCGGCCGCGGAGATGGCGGGACGATTGTTTGACCAGCTCGGACAATGGGCGATGGCGGACGATGCGGAGCTTGTGCAACGCATCGCGGAAATCGGCGCGCCGCCGCGCGATGCGGAAGGCCTGAAGGAAGCGCGGCGTTTGTTTGCGCTCGCGCTCGAAACGCCGGGCGGTCTTAAAATTCAAACGATCCACGCGTTCTGCCAATATCTGCTGGCGCGGTTTCCACTCGAAGCGCGTGTGCCGCCGTCGTTCCGCGTGCTGGACGATCAGACGGCGCGCGAGCTGCGCGACGAGGCGCGGACACGTGTTCTGGAGCGGGCCGGCTCTGGTGACGATACGCTTGCAAACGCCGCAGCCCATCTCGTTACCCATTCCAGCGAATCGCGGTTGCAACAGATTCTCGATGGCGCGTTGGGCGGCGACCGGCGCAAATTCGAACGCTTTCTGTCGTCGCTGCCCGAGAGCGACAATGCGATGACGCTGGCAGTGCGCCGCGCGCATGGCGCCGGCGCGAACGACACATGCGAAGGCATCGCTGCAGAATTCTGCGCGGCAATGAAAGGCGAGGATGCGCGACTGCGCGAAGTGGCGAGCTGGCTGTCGAGCGGCGGCAAGACCGATGTCAAGCGCGGAGAAGCGCTCTTGCGCGCGGTCGAGAGCGGGTCGTTCGACGATTTCCGGAAGGCGTTTCTCACAGGCGAAGGAAACCGCTTCGCATCCCTCGTCACAAAAAAACTTTCGGAAGCTCGACCCGACCTGCTGCAATATTTCGAATCGATCGCCGAGCGATTTCTGGCCGCCGAGGAATCTTATCGCGCCGCCCATGCCGCATCCCTGGCGGAAGCGGCCCTGACACTCGCGAATGCGGCGCGGCACGAATATGCGAAAGCCAAACGCGCGCGCGGCGTGCTCGACTATGACGATCTGATCATCCAGACCCTCCGATTGCTCGATCGCGAAGAAGCGTCCGGCTGGGTGCTCTACAAACTGGACGGCGGACTCGATCACATCCTGATCGACGAGGCGCAGGATACCAGCCCCGAACAGTGGCAAATCGTGCGGCGATTGACGGAGGAATTCTTCGCGGGCAAAGGCGCGCGCGACGACGCGAAGGGACCGCGCACGATCTTTGCGGTTGGCGACGAGAAGCAATCGATTTTCAGTTTCCAGGGCGCCGATCCGGCGCAATTCGACATCAACCGCACGCTCTTCGAGGCGCGCGCGGCCGAGAATTCCTTTGTGGACGTGCAGTTGCCGGTTTCGCGCCGTTCCGCGCCGCAAATCCTGCAATTCGTCGACGAGGTCTTCGCCGATCCGGCCGCCCGCGAAGGCGTAACATCGCCGGGAATCGACGTGGCCCATCAGGCGCACCGCGCGGAAGCCGAAGGCCGGGTCGAGTTCTGGCCCGCGCTGAGCCCGGCCAAGACTCCCGAGCCCGATTACTGGCTGCCGGTCGATGTCGAGTCGGAAGCGAGTCCCGTGGTGCGGCTCGCCGATCGCGTTGCGGGACAGATCAAAAGCTGGACCGACGGACGCAAGCGTCTGCCGGGCCATGACAAGCCGATCGGCCCCGGCGACATCATGGTTTTGATGCCGCGACGCGAGCCATTCGCGAGCGAACTGATCCGCCAGCTCAAGCGGCGCGGCGTGCCGGTCGCCGGCGCGGACCGCATCAGGCTGCAACACCAGATCGCGGTGATGGACCTGGTCGCTCTGGGCCGCTTCGTGCTGCTTCCCGAAGACGATCTCAACCTCGCGGCGCTTTTGCGCTCGCCGCTGATCGGGATCGACGAGGAGCATTTGTTTTCCCTCAGCGCATCGCGGAAGGGCTTCTTGTGGCGCGAGCTTGCGGAACGCCGCGGAGAACTTCCCGCTTTCGCTTTTGCGCATGAGTTCCTGTCCGAATGCCTGGCGCGCGCGGATTTTGTGCCGCCTTACGAATTCTATGCCCATGTGCTGGCGGCGCCCGGCAAGCGCCGGCGCCTGCTCGTCCGGCTCGGCGCCGAGGCGAACGATGCGATCGACGAGTTTTTGTCGCTGGCGCTCGCCTATGAAGGCCTCAACACGCCGTCGCTGGAAGGTTTCCTGCACTGGCTCGAGCGCGGAGACGCCGAGATCAAGCGCGACATGGAGCGCGGCCGCGACGAGGTCCGCGTGATGACGGTGCACGGCGCCAAGGGCCTCGAAGCCGATATCGTGATCCTCCCGGACACCACCTCGCTGCCCGATCCGCCGGGCAAGCGCGGCGATCTTTTGTATACGGATCATGGCGTGATCTATCCGGTCACGGACAGCGCAGCGCCTGCGGCGGTGAAAGCCGCCAAGGCCGAGGCCGCAGCCGAGGCGCTGAAGGAGCATCGCCGCCTCCTCTATGTGGCGCTGACGCGTGCCAAGGATTTTCTTTATGTCTGCGGGTTCGAAAACAAGAAGGGCGTTCGGGAGGGCTCCTGGTACGAACTCGCGCAGCGCGCGGCGCAATCGCTCGGCAAGGCTGTTGCGCATGGCGAGGATACCCTGCGCGTGATCGGCGATGCCGAAATGGAGACCGCGCTCCCGGCGCCGAGCCCCGAACCGCCGCGCATCGCTCTGCCCCAATGGGTCGCGGCGGAGCCCGCACCCGAACACATTACGCCTCGTCTTATCCGTCCGTCCGATGCGGCGGGGCTAGAAGAGCCTGGCGTATTTTCACCGGCCGGTCCGAAAGCTGCCGCGCGCTTCCGGCGCGGGCAACTCGTCCACACACTTCTGGCGCGGCTTCCCGAGATCGAGCCGGAAAGCCGTCGCGATGTCGCGCTCGCCTATCTCGCGGCGCGCGACGTGCTGCCGGAAGAGGCAGATGCTCTCGCCGAGGAAACTTTGGCCGTGATTTCCGATCCCCGTTTCGCGGCGGCCTTCACGCCGACGGCGCGCGCGGAAGTGGCGATTGTCGCCGATTTGCCGGAATTGGGCCTCGGTGCCCGCGCGAGCGGGCGGATCGACCGGCTGGCGGTGTCCGCGGACGAAGTTCTGGCGATCGATTTCAAGACCAACCGTCCTCCGCCCGAACGGGTCGAGGACGTGCCGGTGCTTTATCGCGCCCAGATGGCGCTCTACCGCGCCGCACTTGCCAAAGTCTTTCCGGGCCGTCGAATCGCCTGTGCGCTGATCTGGACCGAAGGGCCCCGGCTGATGGCGCTCGACGACGCGCTGCTCGACGCGGAAACGGCGCATATACGCACACGCCTTGACCCTGGGGGATACGGTTCCTAGATTCATCGGGACAGGACACATCGTTCCCAAGGATCCCTTCATGTCAGCGCCCATCAAGGTCTCGGATGCGTCGTTTCAAGCCGACGTCCTCAATTCGAAAAATCCCGTTGTCGTGGATTTCTGGGCGGAATGGTGCGGCCCCTGCCGCATGATCGCTCCGGCTCTCGAAGAGCTTGCGGGCGAGTTCGAGGGAAAAGTGACCGTCGCAAAAGTCAACATCGACGAGAACCCGAACATTCCCACCAAATACGGCGTGCGCGGCGTTCCGACCCTGATGATCTTTCATCAGGGCCAAGTCGCGGCCACCAAGGTCGGCGCGCTGCCGAAATCGAAAATCAAAGAATGGATCGAATCCTCGATCTGAGGATTCGTTCAGCCGTTTTTTGCCAATACGATTCCCGCGAGATAAAGCGAACCGCAGATAAGGATTCGCGGCGGCCCTTCGCCGGGCCGCGCTCGCGACCACGCGGCCACCTGCATCATCGCATCTTCAAGATCGTCTGCCGGGCTCGCGTCGAGCCCACTGGCACGCGCGGCATCGTACAACCCGCCCGCGCCCAGACTCGCGGCTTCGCCCTCGATCGGCACGGTGGTCACATGGCGCGCGAGGCCGCTGAAGGCCGATAAAAATCCAACGGCGTCCTTCGTCCTCAGCATGCCGCAAATGAGATAGAGCGGCTTTTCGGCGCGTTCCTCGAAATCCGCCATCGCGCGCGCGATCGCTGCTCCGCCGTGCGGATTGTGCCCGCCGTCGAGCCAGACTTCCGCGCCCTTGGGCGCCGCGTCGATCAGTGGTCCGCGCGTCAACCGCTGCAGGCGGGCGGGCCATTCGACGGTTCTGAGCCCGCGTTCGATGGCATCGTCCCGGCCCCAGCCGCCGCCGGCGCGTCGCAGAGCTGCAATCGCGACTGCGGCATTCTCGATCTGATGACGACCGACCAGACGCGGGAGCGGCAGATCGAGCAGCGCGTCGGTATCCTGATAGACGAGTCGGCCATGTTCCTGATGGGCGAAGAAGTCCTGGCCGAATGCATAGAGCGGCGCACCAAGCGCATCCGCACGACGCGCGATCACGTCGCCGGGCACATCGTCCTGCGGCCCCACGATGACGGGAACGCCGGGCTTCACGATGCCGGCCTTTTCGGCTGCGATGTCGGCGATCGACGTGCCCAGAAATTCCTGATGATCGAGACCGACGGGCGTGATCACGGTGACGCGCGGCCGCGCGACCACATTCGTCGCGTCGTATTTTCCGCCCAGTCCCACTTCCAGCACCAGCGCATCGGCCGGATGGCGCGAAAACGCCAGCAACGCCGCAGCCGTCGTAATCTCGAAAAAGGTGATCGGCACGCCATCATTGACGCGCTCGCATTCCTCCAGAGTGGCGGACAATTCGCCCTCGCTGATCAGATGGCCGGCAAGCCTGATGCGCTCGTGATAGTGGACGAGATGCGGCGACGTATAGACATGGACGCGCAGTCCCTGCGCCTCGAGAATCGCGCGCGAAAACGCGCACACCGAACCTTTGCCGTTCGTGCCCGCCACATGAATCACCGGCGGCAGCTTGCGTTCGGGATGACCGAGTTGTCCCAGCAGACGCTCTATGCGATCGAGCACAAGATCGATGCGCTTGGGATGTAAGGCCAGAAGCCGTTCGAGAATCGCGCCGCTTCTTTCTTCGACGCTCATGTACCGGTCGGGGCGGCCCGACCATTGCCGCCGCCATTCAATTTGGGCGCAGCCGGCCTAACCGGATTGGCGCTGATCGTCGGCGGCGCAGAGCGCAATTTCGGCCGCGGACGCTTCATGATGAGATGCAAGAGGCGCGACAAGGTCGCGCGCAGTTCGTGACGGTGGACGACCATGTCGACCATGCCGTGATCGAGCAGATATTCCGCACGCTGGAATCCGTCGGGCAGACGCTCGCGGATGGTTTGTTCGATCACGCGCTGGCCCGTGAATCCGATCAACGCGCCCGGCTCCGCGATCTGCACATCGCCCAGCATCGCGTAGGACGCGCTGACGCCTCCCGTGGTGGGATCGGTGAGCACGACGATGTAGGGGAGACCCGCTTCGCGCAGCATATCGACGCCGATCGTCACGCGCGGCATCTGCATGAGCGAAAGAATGCCTTCCTGCATCCGCGCGCCGCCGGAGGAGACAAACAAAATAAACGGCCGGCGCTCGATTACGGCGGCCTGCATGCCGAGCACGAGAGACTCGCCGACAGCCATGCCGAGCGAGCCGCCGAGAAAATCGAAAGGCTGCACGGCGATCATGACGGGCAAGCCGTCGATTGCACCGCGCGCCACGGACAAAGCCTCTTGCCGTCCGGTCTTGCTGCGGGCATCCCGCAGGCGGTCGGAGTAACGGCGCTCGTCGCGGAAACGCAGAGGATCGGCGAACACTTCCGGCTGCGGCATTTCCTCGAACACTCCGGCATCGCAAATAGTCGCAAACCGTTCCTTGGGACCGATCCGCATGTGGTAGCCGCATTGCGGGCAGACATTTTGCGCCGCTTCGAGATCGCGGTGGAAAATCATATCCCCGCAAGCGGGGCATTTTTTCCAGAGGTTTTCGGGCGTATCCGTGCCGCGGCCTGCCATGAGGCTCTTGATGCGGGGCCGGACGAAATTGGCGATCCAATTCATGAGTCTACTCTACCACGGGCTCGCGGCGGGCTGCATGCACTGAATCGGCCAAAGAGGCACAGAAATTCACCACGTTTTCCACCAATGCCGCCTTTGCCGGACCCGATTGCGCGGCTTCGGCCATCAGCGCCACGATGGCGGAACCCACCACGGCGCCGTCCGCAAAGCGGGCAATTTCGGCAGCCTGCTCGGGGGTTTTGATTCCGAACCCGACCACGCATGGTATCTGGGCATGCGCCTTCACTTTGGCAACCGCCTCGCGCACGGCCCCGACCGAAAAGGTCTTGGTTCCCGTCACCCCGGCGATCGACACGTAATAGAGGAATCCGCTTGCTCCGTTGAGAATCACCGGCAGGCGCTTGGCGTCGCTGGTGGGTGTGGCGAGTCGGATGACATCGAGCCCCTGCGCAGCCGCGGGCACGCGCAGCACATCGTCTTCCTCCGGCGGCAGATCGACCGTGATCAGTCCATCGACTCCTGCTGTCGCCGCATCCTTCGCGAAACGCGCTGTGCCGTAACGATGGATCGGGTTGTAATAGCCCATCAGCACGATCGGCGTCGTCGCATTCTTCCGGCGGAACCGCTGCACGAGATCGAGTGTTTTCGCGAGCGTCATACCCGCGCGAAGCGCGCGCAGCGACGACGCCTGGACGGCAGGGCCGTCGGCCATGGGATCGGAAAACGGCATGCCGAGTTCGATCAGATCGGCGCCGGCTTTCGGCAACCTCTCCAGTATGGCAAACGTCATATCCGCATCGGGATCGCCCGCGGTGATAAACGGCACAAAGGCCGCTTGATTCGCCTTGCGAAGTTCCGCGAAGCGCGCGGCGATCCGACTCATAACTTTTCGCCCAGTGCGGCAGCGGCCGTGAAGACATCCTTGTCGCCGCGACCGGACAGCGTGACGACAACGATCTGGTCCTTCGCCATGCGCGGCGCGATCTGCATCACATGGGCGATTGCATGCGACGGCTCGAGCGCCGGAATGATTCCCTCGAGCCGGCCAAGCGCCATGAAAGCTTCCATGGCATCCCGGTCCGTGGCGGAAAAATATTTCACGCGGCCCATATCCTTGAGCCAGGAATGTTCGGGACCCACTCCCGGGTAATCGAGGCCCGCGGAAATCGAATGCGCCTCGAGGATCTGGCCGTCGCGATCCTGGAGCAGATAGCTGCGCGCGCCATGCAGCACGCCGGGCGAACCCTTGGTGAGCGTGGCCGCGTGCCTGAGCGTTTCCACGCCGTCGCCGGCCGCTTCCACACCGTGAATTTCGACCTCGGAATCGTCAAGAAACGGATGGAACATGCCGATGGCGTTGGAGCCGCCGCCGACGCAGGCGACAATCAGGTCGGGCAATCGTTTTTCTGCTTCGAGAATCTGCGCGCGCGTTTCGTTGCCGATCACGGTCTGGAAATCGCGCACCATCTGCGGGTAGGGATGGGGTCCTGCCGCCGAACCGATGATGTAAAACGTATCGTCCACATTCGCGACCCAATCGCGCAGCGCTTCGTTCATCGCATCCTTGAGGGTGCGCGAGCCGGACGTCACGGCCCGCACTTCGGCGCCAAGCAAGTTCATGCGGAACACATTCGGCTTCTGCCGCTCGATATCGACTTCGCCCATATAGACGACGCAGGGAAGACCGAAACGCGCGGCGACGGTGGCAGTAGCTACTCCGTGCTGGCCTGCACCCGTCTCGGCGATAATACGCGTCTTGCCCATGCGTCGCGCGAGCAGGATTTGCCCGAGGCAATTGTTGATCTTGTGCGCGCCAGTATGATTCAGGTCTTCGCGCTTGAGATAAATTTTTGCGCCGCCAAGTTTCTCGGTGAGCCGCTCGGCGAAATAAAGCGCGCTTGGACGGCCGACATAATGCTTCAGGAGTCCGTCGAGTTCGGCTTTGAACGCGTCGTCTTTCTTTGCCGCCTCATAGGCTTTCTCGAGATCGAGAACGAGCGGCATCAGCGTCTCGGCGACGAAGCGACCGCCATAGGCGCCGAAATGACCTGCCAAATCCGGGCCGGTGCGCCAACTGTTGGGCGGAACGGCGCTCACGATTGCGGCTCCTTGGCGAATTCGGCGGAACGCACTGCGGCGACGAACTCGCGGATCATGTCGGCACTCTTGATGCCCGGCGCGGTCTCCACACCGGAAGACACGTCGACCCCGGGAGCCGCAGCAGAATGAATTGCGCGGCCGACATTTTCACTTGTGATGCCGCCGGCCAGGAGCCAGGGACGCGCAAAAGTCCGTCCACGGAGCAATTGCCAGTCGAAAGCGACTCCGTGCCCGCCGGGACGCAACGCGTTTGGCGGCGCTTTGGCATCGAACAGCATCATGTCGGCGACGCCTTCGAACGCGGAAACCTGCGCGAGATCGGCGGCGTCCGCGATCGAAATCGCCTTGATCACCGGCAGGCCGAAATGCAGCCGTACCGCCGCTACGCGTTCCGGCGTCTCGCGGCCATGCAGCTGAATGAAATCCGGTTTGGCGGCCGCGATCGCGGCGGCGATCTCCGCATCGCGCGCGTCGGCGAGTAGGACCACCAACCTGCTGCGGCCACGGATACGGGCTGCCAATGACGAGGCCTGGTCCTGTGTCAGATTTCTGGGAGAACCAGGATAAAAATTGAGACCTGCAAAATCTGCCCCCGCGCGCATCGCGGCGTCTGCCGCATCGGCGCTGGTAATCCCGCAGATTTTGATCTGGATACTCATGGGCCGCCGCTTATGGCCACGCGGCGCAGCGAATGCAAGCAATGCCGGATTGCTTGCCTAACCTATTGGTCTAAATGGCTTCTTCGAGGCGCAGAGACTTGGCGATCGCCTTGGCGGCCTGTGCGGGGTCGGCGGCGGCGGTGATCGGCCGACCGATGACGAGGATATCCGCCCCCGCTCGCACGGCTTCTTCGGGTGTCTGGACGCGACGTTGATCCGCGAGGTCCGCGCCGTCCGGCCGTACCCCGGGGGTCACGATCAGGAATTGGGGACCACAGGCCGAACGCACGATGCCAATTTCCTTCGGGCTGCAAACGACGCCATCGAGACCTGAGGCTTTTGCCAAACGGGCTAGGCGTACGACTTGCTCCGCCGCGGGCGTGCGTTGGCCGACCGATTCGAGGCCGGCATTGTCGAGGCTGGTGAGAACCGTGACACCGATAATCTTGGGACGCGGATTCGCGCCGGATACTGCCTCGACCGCAGCGCGCATCATCGCCTCGCCGCCGGACGCATGAATGTTGAAGATCGTCACTCCGAGAGTCGCGAGCGCTCTGGAGGCGCCGGCCACCGTGTTCGGAATGTCATGAAATTTCACGTCGGCGAAGACCGGCACGCCGAGTTCGACGATGGCTCGCACGCCCGCCGGGCCAGTTGCCGAAATGAACTCGAGGCCGATCTTCAACCCGCCCACATGCGGCCCGACGGCGCGCGCAAGCTCAAGCGCGCGGGACAAATCCTGCGTGTCCAGGGCAACGAAGAGGGGGTTTTCGAGTCGCGTGCCGCTCATCGAGACGGCGTCTTAGACCCGGAGTCGCGTCCCGGCAAGAGGTTGAACTTCGATTTTTGACCGACGGCCCCGTCGTCCGGTGCCGGCGGTTTGCGCGACAACAGGGTCGCCGTTCCGCCCAGCACGACGCCCAATCCGAGGACCAAAAATATCAGGACGAAAAGCGGCAGGCGCAGCGCGAAGGCCGGCGAGATTTGCGAAAACGGATCCAGACTGAAGATGACGCTTTGCCGGTTCGCGACGGCCACTACTACCGCGACCACGACCGCCGGAACCCCCAGCATGTACGTCGACGCCCTCACGCGCCGGGGTGCGAATTGCCGTTCAGCCGCTCGCGCAGTTCCTTGCCGGTGCGGAAAAAAGGCGCACGCTTCTGGTCGACGACGACGGGGTCTCCCGTGCGGGGATTTCGGCCTTGCCGGGACGGACGGACCTTCACGGAAAACGCGCCGAATCCACGCAACTCCACGCGATTACCGTCCGACAAAGCTCTGATGATCTCTTCCAGGACCGTCGAAACGATCCGTTCGACGTCGCGGTGGTAGAGATGCGGGTATCGCAGCGCCAGACGCGCAACCAGTTCCGATTTGATCATCCCCCTGCCCCCAAGGGCAATTCCCCGAAAACGGACGAAGCCGCTCCGACAGAGTTAACTTGTCAGAGCGGCTTCGGGCCGTCAACGGGAAGTCACTGAAGAAACAGCGTTTTTTCCAGAGTGAGGCGTCCGGTCACTCGTCGCCATCCTTGTCCCCGGTCTTCCGCTTTTTGAGCGCTGCTCCGAGAATGTCGCCCAGCGAGGCGCCCGAATCGGACGACCCGAACTGCGCCACGGCCTCTTTCTCCTCGGCCACTTCGCGGGCCTTGATGGAGAGGGAGATTTTACGGCTGCCCTTGTCCACATTGGTCACGATGGCGTCGACTTTGTCGCCCACGCCGAATCGCTCCGGACGCTGGTCTGCGCGGTCGCGTGCGAGGTCCGAGCGGCGAATGAACGCTTTGACGCCGTCCGTCAGGCTGACTTCGATGCCGCCGTCATTCACCTCGGTGACCGTGCAGGTCACGATATCGCCCTTCTTGATCGGCCCCACCTTTTCCATCGGGTCGCCGGAGAGCTGCTTGATGCCAAGGCTGATGCGCTCTTTCTCGACGTCGATGTCGAGCACCTTCGCCTTGACCATGTCGCCTTTCTTGTAATCGGCGACAGCTTGATCGCCCTGCTTGTCCCAGGACAGGTCCGACAGATGCACCATGCCGTCGATGTCGTTGTCGAGACCGACAAAGAGCCCGAACTCCGTGATGCTCTTGATCTCGCCTTCGATCGTGCTGCCTTGCGGATGCGCCGTGACGAATGCCTGCCACGGATTGTCCATGCACTGCTTGAGACCGAGACTGATGCGGCGCTTGTTGGAGTCGACCTCCAGAACCTGAACTTCGACTTCCTGTCCCGGCGTCACGATCTTCGACGGCGCCATGTTCTTCTTGACCCAGCTCATTTCGGAGACATGGACCAGGCCTTCGACGCCGGGCTCCAGCTCCACGAAGGCGCCGTAATCGGTCACATTGGTGACCTTGCCCTGGAAACGCGCGCCGGGAGGATATTTCACCGCCACGCCTTCCCACGGATCGGTCTGCAGCTGCTTCATGCCGAGGCTGATGCGCTGGGTTTCCTGATTGATCTTGATGATCTGCACGGTGACCGTCTGGCCGACCGACAGAACTTCCGTCGGATGGCTGACGCGGCGCCAGGCGATGTCGGTGACGTGCAGCAGACCGTCCACACCGCCCAGATCGACGAATGCGCCGTAGTCGGTGATATTTTTCACGACGCCTTCGACAACCTGCTTCTCGACCAGGCTGGCCACGAGCGACGAACGCTCCTCGGCGCGGCGCTCTTCGAGAACGGCTCTGCGCGACACAACGATGTTGCCGCGGCGGCGATCCATCTTGAGGATTTGGAACGGCTGCGGCTGGTTCATCAGCGGGCCGACATCGCGCATGGGTCGCACGTCGACCTGGCTACCCGGCAGGAACGCCACGGCGCCGTCGAGATCGACGGTGAATCCGCCTTTAACGCGGCCGAAGATCACGCCCGTCACACGGGTCTGTTCGTTGAAAGCACGCTCGAGACGTATCCAGCTTTCTTCGCGGCGTGCCTTGTCGCGCGAAAGAACCGCTTCGCCCATCGCGTTCTCGACGCGCTCGAGATAAACCTCGACTTCGTCGCCGACGACAACCGTGGGCGGCTGCCCCGGCATCGAAAATTCCTTGAGGGACACGCGGCCCTCGGTCTTCAATCCGACATCGACGACGGCGTAATCGTTTTCGATCGCGATGATCGTGCCGCGCACAACGGACCCTTCCGCAGGCGCTCGAATTTCAAAACTTGCTTCCAGCATGGCCGCGAAATCGTCGCGGTTCGGGGTAGAGATGGACTCAACGGCGGCTCGTGCCATGAAAACTCCTGTTCAAACGGGTTTGTGCCGGCCGGCAGAACCGGCGGTCTTCCCGCGCAAAGGCGTGACCTCCGCGAGGGCGGTTCGATTTCGTATCGGGATGCGCGGCTTGCCGAATAAGCGCCGCCGGGTCTCCTTTAACCCCTGGGGCGGGCTTCCAGCGCTTCCTCGACCTTGGGCTTGACCAAGGCAAGGGCGACCGCGAACGCCGCGTCTATATCCAAATTGGTGGTGTCGAGCAAGTCCGCATCGATAGCGGCCTTGAGAGGAGCCACGGCGCGCCCGCTGTCCCTGGCATCGCGCGTATGGATATCGGCCAGGACAGTCGCCTCATCTGGGGTCTGCCCCAGCGACGTCAGCTCCATCCAGCGCCGGTGCGCTCGCGCTTCAGGCTTCGCGTCCACGTACAGCTTGGCGGTGGCTTCAGGACACACGACTGTGCCGATATCCCGCCCGTCGATCACAACACCCTTGGCGCCGCCCGGCGGGTTGGCGGCGAAGCCTCGCTGGAATTCGATCAGGCGCGCGCGCACGGCAGGAATTGCGGCAACGACGGATGCGGCCTCGGCGACCCTCGCCTGCCGAATATCGGGACTGTCGCTTTGGCTCGGATCGATCCGACCTGCCGCTGCGACGGCGTCGGTCTCGTTCCCGGGATCGCCGGACGCTCGGATGACTCCGAGCGCGGTGAGGCGATAGAGCGATCCGGAATCGAGATGCGCGAACCCGAAATGGCGCGCCAGTCTCTTGGCCAGAGTTCCTTTTCCCGAAGCGGCCGTGCCGTCTACCGCAATGACGACGGGTTTGGTCATCGACCGGGCGCCCTAAACTCGGCGCCGAGGCCGCGCATCAGGGACTCGAATTCGGGAAAACTCGTCGCGACCATTGAAACGTCGTCGACACCGATCGCTTCGCGCGACGCCAGTCCCGCGACCAGAAACGACATCGCGATGCGATGGTCCATATGCGTGGCGACGCGCGCGCCGCCCGGCACGCCGCCCGAACCGCAACCTTCGATGACGAGGCCGTCCGCTTCTTCTTCCACCTGCACGCCGCACATCTTCAAGCCCGCACAGATGGCGGAAAGCCGATCGCTTTCCTTGACGCGCAACTCTTCCAGTCCGCGCATCTCCGTGCGTCCTTCGGCAAATGACGCAACGACTGACAAAATCGGATATTCATCGATCATCGAAGGCGCGCGCGCGGCGGGCACGTGAACTCCCTTGAGAGCTGAAGCACGAACGACAAGATCGCCGATTTTCTCGCCGCCGCTTTCCCGCGCATTCTCGATCACGATGTCGGCGCCCATCTCCAGCAGGGTTTCGATCAGCCCCGTGCGGCGCGGATTGAGCAACACGCCGGGAATGGAGATCTCCGAACCCGGAACGATAAGAGCGGCGGCCAGTGGAAAAGCCGCCGACGACGGATCGCGCGGCACATCGATCGCGATCGGTTTCAGTTCGGCTTTGCCGACGATACGGATTTCCTCGCCGCCATCGTCCAGCGCTTCGACATCGATCCGGGCGCCGAAAGCCTTGAGCATGCGCTCGGTATGGTCGCGGGTGAGCGCGCGCTGCACGATGCGCGACCGGCCGGGCGCGTTCAGAGCGGCCAGCAGTATCGCGGATTTCACCTGAGCTGAAGCAACGGCGATCTCGCAGTCAACCGGGATGGGATCGACCGCGCCCAGCAGCGTGATCGGCATGATCCCACCTTTTTGCGCGGTGAAGCTCGTGCCGAACAGCGTCAGCGGATCGAGGACGCGCGACATCGGCCGACGTCGCAGGGACGCATCGCCGGTGAAGACGACTTTGATGGGAGTCGTGGCAACCGCGCCCATTACGAGGCGCGAGCCGGTGCCCGAGTTCCCGAAATCGAGGGCATCATTGGGTTGCTTAAAGTCACCCGCGCCCACGCCGCGAACGCGCCAGGCGCCCTCTCGATCACGTGTAACCTCAGCACCCAGGCGCCGCATGGCGTCGGCGGTATTGAGTACGTCGGCCGCCTCCAGCAGCCCGGAGACGCGGGTTTCTCCCTCCGCCAGCGACCCCAGGATCAAGGCACGGTGGGAAATGGACTTGTCCCCCGGAACGGCGGCAATGCCGCCCAGCGAGCCGGAACGCCTCGCTTCAAGCGGTTGCAGGATTTCGGAGACGTGCATGAAGGTCCTCAAGAAGCTTTGACAGGCCGGGGCAACCGTGGCAAACGACCCGACCTTCGAAACCAGACTTCACGCGGGAAGCACAACATTGGTCAAGGCGGATCTCGGAATCAAGCGCGTGTGCCCCAGTTGCGGCGCGCGGTTCTACGACCTTCAGAAGCGGCCGATCGAATGCCCGAAATGCGCATTCAGCTTCGAGCCGGAGTCTCTCTACAAGCAACGTCGTCCGCGTCAGCCGGAACCTCAAGCGGCCGAACCCGTTCGGGTCGTGCGCGAAGACGACGATGAGGATGCCGAGGAGGAGACGGAGGAAGCAGAAGCCGACGCCGAAGCCGCCGAGGCAGTGATCGAAGAAGAGCCCATCCTTGTCGTGGCAGACGACGAAGACGACGAGGCTGCCGCCGCAGCGGAAGAACCGACGCCCGAAGAGGCGGGCATGTCTGTCGTCGAAGCGGACGCCGAAGGCACTGAAATCGAAGATATCGTTGCAGACGATTCCGACGAGGACGAGGTCGACGACACCTTGCTCGCGGAAGTCGAAGAGGATGAAGAGGACGTCTCCGGAATCATCGACGCAGACATCAAGGACGACGAACGCTAGTCGGTGCCGGATTTTTTGAGGAGCCCGATATCCCAATTGCGGACTCCGATTTTGAACATGGGGCCATAGCTCAGTTGGGAGAGCGCTTGAATGGCATTCAAGAGGTCAGCGGTTCGATCCCGCTTGGCTCCACCACCCTTCGCTGCTTCGCAGCTTCGGGTGGCAGGCCTCGTGCATCAATCACAGCGAAGGGTGCCCTCCGAAGCTTCAGCGCAGGAGGGCCGCCGCGAGCTACGCCTGGCAAGCCACCCTTCGCTGTTGCGCGCGGCATTCCGACAATTCATTGCAAAGAATTCAGGTCGAAACTCGTCCGGCATCGCGCAACGCAGCGACACTTTGACATAAGCTGCAACGAGTAGGACCGCCCGGCCATTGCGGACTATGGGGCAAGCCTTTAGTCATGGGGACAGCCATTGCGAAAGGCTCGTTTTGAAATCGTTCCTTGACGCCCGCTCCATTCCCGCGGGCACAACAATCGATACCGATCTGGCGATTATCGGCGGCGGCCCCGCCGGGATTGCGCTTGCGCTTGCGCTCGCGAATACGCCGATCCGGATGCTGATGCTCGAAAGCGGCGGTGAATCGTTCGACGACAAAACGCAGGCGCTCTATGCCGGTCGCGAGACCGGCGTTTCCTATCTCAAATTGGCGAACTCGCGACTGCGGTATTTCGGCGGCAGCAGCAACCATTGGGGTGGATGGTGCCGGCCGCTCGACGCCATCGATTTCGAACAGCGTAACTGGCTGCCGCATTCGGGTTGGCCGTTCGCGCGCGCCGAACTGGAGCCCTATTTCGCGCGCGCGCAGTCCATGTGCGAGGCAGGTCCCTTCATATACGACGAATCGGAAAAATGGACGCAAGCGCTCGGTGCGCCGATCCCGCTTGGCGAAGGCGGCGTCTACACGACGTATTTCCAATTCAGCAAGCAGCGCGACGGTTTTCTGCCGACGCATTTCGGCGAACGTTACGGCGACGATCTGAAGCATCTGCCGAATCTGAATGTGATGCTTCACGCCAACGTCACCGGTCTTCGACTGGCATCGAACGCGCAAAGCCTCGACCATCTCGATGTCGCGACGCTGCAGGGAAACGATTTCACGGTGAGGCCGAAATACACGGTGCTTGCCGTGGGCGGCATCGAGAATGCAAGGCTGCTGCTTGCGTCGAACGACGTCATGCATTCCGGCATCGGCAACGGCAACGATCTGGTGGGACGATTTTTTGCCGATCATCCGATCCCGGGCGGCACGGCGACGATTGTCGTCTTCAACGGCGCGATCGCTTCCTATTATCAACAGCCGCAGCCGGCCAACGGTGCGTATTTCCGGGCTGCGCTTGCGCCCCATGACGGATTCAAGAACGGCCATACCGTCCTCTGCTCGCTGGCCACGATCGAAGGCGAAGTGCAACTGGACGGGTTCGGACAGGCCGCTGTCGCGGCGACCGCGAGCGCGCTCGGGGTCGACGCAACCAACATGCGTGCGTTCACAGTCGGCTGCGGCATGGAACTCGCGCCCGATCCCGATCGTCGCGTCAAACTGACCGATGATCGCGATGCGCTCGGAATGCCGAGACTCCAACTCGACATGCGCATTTCGGATTCCGACTTTTCGCGATATCGCGACACGCTGACGGAATTGGGCCGCCAGCTGTTGGCCGCCCGCAGCGGCATGATCCGCATCAATCACAAATCCCGCGAAAGCTGGTTGAGTGTGATGGACTGGGGCAATCATCACATGGGCACAACGCGCATGCATTCCGATCCCCGTCAGGGTGTTGTCGACCCGAACTCGCAGGTTTATGGCGTCCACAATCTTTATGTCGCCGGGAGTTCGATCTTTCCAACCTATGGCGCATCGAACCCGACCCTGAATCTTATCGCGACGACCTTGCGTCTAGCGGATCATTTGAAGACGGTGTTCGGGACATGACGAAAGACTGGACCTCGGCAATCTCGCGGCGACCCGTTCTGGCAGGCATTCTCGGCGTGCTGGGAATCGCGGTCGTGGGTGGCATCGCCTATGAAGTGTCGCCGCGGCGGCGCTACAAACCGAGCCCATTCGACGATCTGCTCTCGAAGTTGTCCGACCGCGAAAACGCGAGCCGCGTCGGCGCCGAGGTCGTCCGCGGAACGCCTGGATTCAACGCCGACCGGACCAAGCGTTCGCTGCGGGCAAAGCTGGCGGACGCGACGCTCGGGGATGCCATTTCCGCCGATCTCGCTCGAGACCGGCTCGTTGAAGTGCGAGGCTGGGTGCTGCCCGAGACATTCGCGTCGCTTTGCGCGCTGGCGGCAAAGGCCGCCTGAGCCACTCGCTCAAGTGGCCCTCGACCCCATTGATCTTCAAATAACAACAACTCGTGAACAAAACGGGGACACTTGATCCGGCAGCCCAAATCCCCACATTCTTATGCGAGGCGGCGCCTGATCGGGCCGCCAGCTTGAAGAAATACCGGCTTCCGCCGGCAAAGCCGCTCAAGGAGGGCTTTGGACAATGACCCGGAACGCCTATTTCAACAGCCCGTTTCTGTTGGGTTTTGAGCACTTGGAACGACTTCTCGAGCGCACGGCAAAGAGCGCCGGCGACGCATATCCGCCTTACAATATCGAGGAAGCGGGCCCGGACGCGCTCCGGATCACACTTGCGGTGGCCGGCTTTGACCGCAGCGAGCTGAGCGTGACGGTTGAAGAAAACCAGTTGGTGATCCGTGGCCGTCAAACCGAATCGGGCGACAAAACGTTTCTTCATCGTGGGATCGCCGCGCGCCAGTTTCAGCGCGCATTTGTTCTTGCGGAAGGAATCGATGTGACCGGTGCGGAACTGGAGAACGGATTGTTGTCCATCGACCTCGCCCGGCCGAAGGCCGAAGCGGTCGTGCGGACCATCGATATCAAATCAAACTCAAACGGGAGCGGGCTCTAGGAGGGACGCGACCGGCAAGGAGAAAGTCATGAGCAACAACAACGAAGTTTTCGAAACGGACGAAACGGGTTTCCGCCCCACGGATTCCAGCCGCATTGCCTATATCAAGCCGACAGGTCTCGAAGAGGCCCGCAGGCAGGGCATCATCCCCGAAGGAATCAAACTTCCCGAAGGGACGAGGCTTTATGTGCTGCATGCGGTCGATGGTCGCGTGCTCGGCTTCACCGATGCATGGGACTCCGCTTATGGCGCGGCAGTGCAGAACGAGCTGACGCCCGTCAGCGTGCATTGAAGAGCCGCCGACTGCGAACTCAAGAATTGGCCTTACGGTGAGTCTTGAGAAGGTCGCCGCCGATCGGGCGATGGTCGTTCGGCTTGTCAGGCGGCCTGCGAGTTCGCCGTCCCATTCGTCTTTTCCGTCAGGAGCGCATAAAGCACTTCCGGTTTGGATGCGGCTCGCAGCTTTTCGCAGGTAGGCTGGTTGCGCAACAAGCGCGACACGCGTGCAAGCGCCTTTAGATGGTCCGCGCCGGCGCCTTCCGGTGCAAGCAGCAGAAACACAAGGTCGACGGGCTGATTGTCCACGGCTTCATACGCGAGCGGCTGCTCGAGTCGCGCAAACAATCCCACGATGCGCGGAAGGCCGGCGAGGCGACCATGCGGAATGGCGATTCCCTGCCCCATCCCCGTACTGCCCAGTCGTTCGCGCTCTATCAGGGTTTCGAAGATGCGCCGCTCCGGCAGACCCGTCAGTCGCGCCGCGTGATCCGCCAATTCCTGAAGGAGCTGCTTTTTGTTCTGGGCCTTCAACGATGCGATCACGGCTTCCGGCGCCAGGAGATCGACGATATCCATGTGAACCTTCTGGTTGCGATCAGGCAGGCGCTTTTTTGGGCGGCTTTGCCTTTTCGTGATGATTCTTGAGGCGACGCTTGTAGCGGCGAATTTGTTTCTCGAGATGATCGAGCGTCGCATCGAACGCCCGATATGCATCCATACCAGTCCCCTCGGCTCGAAACACGACCCCGCTGTCGAGATGCGTGCTGCAGTCCACGCGAAAAGCCGAACCTTCCTTGGATATTACGACATTGGCTTCCGCGCCGCCATCGAAGTGTTTGGTTACCGCGCTGATGAGGCGCGCCCGCACCTGTCCCGGCAGCGTTTCGCCGATCTCGATCTGTTTCCCTGATACTCGTACTTTCATGGGAACTGCCTGCGTTGCCTAACGTATTCGCCGCGGCTTCGCTCCATGTTCCGAGCACGACTTGCTTGAAAAAGGCGGCGGAACATATGTCTGGGTACCCCCCCTGTCAATTGCGGAAATTACCTGCCCGCAACCGCATAGTCCGGCTGCTTCAGCCTGCGCCGTTCCACCGACGATGGTATGCGCATCGCTTCCCGATACTTCGCAACGGTGCGTCGCGCAATATTGACACCGTCCGCAGTCAGCATCGACACGATTCGGTCATCCGACAACACCTCCACTCCGGCTTCGTTGTCGATCATTTCCCGGATGCGGTCGCGAACCGCCTCCGCCGAGTGGGATTCCAAACCGTTCACGGCCTGAATTGCAGCCGTGAAGAAATATTTCAGTTCGAAGACGCCGCGGGGGGTTGAAATATACTTGTTTGACGTGACGCGGCTCACCGTCGATTCATGCATCGAGATGGCGTCCGCGATCGTGCGCAGATTGAGCGGACGTAGATGACGCACGCCATGAGTCAAAAAGCCATCCTGCTGACGAACGATCTCGCTCGCAACCTTGAGAATTGTGCGTGCCCGCTGGTCGAGACTTTTCACCAGCCAGTTCGCGTTGTTGAGGCAGTCGGCGATGTAGTTCTTGGCGTCCTTGTCGCGCGACGAAGCAGAAATCTTCGCGGAATATCGCCCGTTGATGAGAAGCCGCGGCAGCGTGTCGGCGTTCAACTCGACATGCCAGAGCCCGTCGGGGCCTTCGCGTACGAACACATCCGGCACGACAGGCTGGACGGGCTCCGCGCCGAACGCGAGGCCCGGCTTTGGCGTCAGTGCGCGGATTTCCGCGATCATGTCCGTGACGTCGTCGGCATCGACACCGCATTGAACGCACAACCCTGCAATGTCGCGTCTCGCCACCAATTCGAGATTTGCCAGCAACGCTTCCATGGCCGGATCGCAACGCTCCAGCTCGCGCAATTGCAGCCTGAGACACTCCGCAAGATCGCGCGCAGCGACGCCCGTCGGCTCGAAGCCCTGGACGACGCGAAGAACCTCACAAACGATATCCCGGCTGGTGCCCAGGCGTGCGGCAAGATCGTCGAGATCGGCGCGCAGATAGCCTGCTTCATCGATCGAATCGATCAGCGCCGCGCCGATCAAGCGCCTATCCGGGCCGACGGCTGCGATGGCGAGTTGATCGAGCAGGTGGTCCTTCAAGGAGGCGGCTTGCGCCAGCGTGCGTTCGAGTGCGTTTTCGTCGCCATCTCCGCTCGGTCCGGCGCGAAGGCTCGTCCAGTCGGAAAGCGGCGTGCTTGAAGATCCCGACGTCGAGGAATCTTCGGCATAGAGATCGACGCGCTCGACGTCCATGTCCTCGCCTTTGGAGAAATCTTCGCGCGCGAGAGTCGCGTCGAGCGTTTCCGATTCGCTTGTTGCGGCGACTGCGGGCGCATCGCGTTCCTCGCTCGCGACGGACTCGCTTTCATCGCGCTCCAGAAGCGGATTGCGCTCCAGCTCCTGCTCGACATATTGCGTCAGCTCGATATTGGACAGCTGCAGCAGCTTGATCGCCTGCTGCAGCTGAGGCGTCATCACCAACGACTGGCCCTGGCGAATTTCCAGCCTTTGCGTCAATGCCATGACCCGCGCCTCGCCTTGATCCTATAGCGAGAAGCGTTCGCCGAGATAAACCCGGCGTACGTCGCGATCGCCGACGATTTCGCTCGGCAATCCTTCCTTGAGCACTTGACCTTCATGGATGATGTAGGCGCGGTCGATGATGTCGAGCGCGTCGCGCACATTGTGATCGGTGATGAGAACGCCGATGCCGCGATCTTTCAGATGCCGCACGAGGTCGCGAATTTCCGATACGGCGATGGGATCGATGCCGGCGAGTGGTTCGTCGAGAAGGATGTAGGAGGGATGCGTTGCGAGCGCGCGCGCAATCTCCACGCGCCGGCGTTCGCCGCCCGAAAGCGCGATGGCCGGCGTATCGCGCACATGGGTAATGCCGAACTCGGCCATCAATTCCTCGACCATCGCCTCCAGGCGACTGGAATCGGGTTCCACAAGTTCGGCGGTGGCGCGAATGTTTCCTTCGGCGGTGAGTCCTCGAAAGATTGATGCTTCCTGCGGCAGATAACCGATGCCCAGCCGTGCGCGGCGATACATCGGCAGTTTCGTGATGTCATGGCCGTCGAGTTCGATCGTGCCGTAATCGGCGGGGATGAGCCCGGTGATCATGTAGAAACAGGTCGTTTTGCCGGCGCCGTTGGGTCCCAGCAGTCCCACGACTTCGCCGCGCCGCAAGGTCAGGCTCATGGCCCGAACCACGGGCCGTTTGCGGAAGCTCTTGCCGATACGAGTCACCACGAGACCCTGGCTGCCTTCGACCACACGCGGGATGGCACGCTCGCCGTCGCGCTTGGCGTCAGTCGCCGGAGGGTTGTCTTGGGTCGTTGTCATGGCAAGAACTGTGCCTATTCGTCTTTAAGGAATCGTGAAGGCTGTTTCTCCGTACTAACCCTGACCCGTTAACTACCGGTACATGAATTTCCGCCTGCGGACGTCTTCTTGGTCGCGTTCGCCTGCTTCTGTTGCGGCTGCAGCGTCGATTGAACTCTCCCGCCTTGCGCGCCGATCGACGTCACATGCGCAACACCCGTGTCGGTGTTCACCACCAGCTTGGTGCCGCGCATGACATTCTTCTCCTTCGTCAGCACAACCTTGCCGGTCAGCGTGATGGTCGGCGGATTGCTTCCCAGATCGTAGACGCCATTGTCTCCCGTTGCCGTGCCGCAGGGATTGACGAACACGACATTGCCATACGCGTATACCTTGTCCGGTTTGCCTTCGACGATATTCACATTGACCTTGTCGGCGCGCAGTTTGCACACGGTCTGGATGACGATCACATTGCCGGTATAGGTTCCGACCTTGGTCGCGATGTCGCCCTCGAATGCGTCCGATGACACATTCATGGGCGCCTTCGTATCGCACTTTTGCATCGCCACTCCTCCGGTTTGCGTCGACGGCTGTGCCGCCGGCGCCGAGGGAGGAGCTGCCGATTGCAAGGTGGTTTCCTGGGCGATTGACGAAAACGGCGCCGCAAGAATTCCGATCGCGGCCGCGAGAACAAGCATCGGCCTCATGATTGGCTCATCCCGTGCCCATAGATCGTCATGTGAACGTTGCCATAGAGGAATATCTGCTTTGCCGCGTTGGCGGCGTTCCTGGCGGTTTTCGACGTCTTGCCTTTTTCGGCGGCCGGCATATGGCCGTGAAATTTGAACACGAAGCTGTCGGCGTAAAACGTTCCCATCGGCCCCTGTCCCCGCACATACTTATTGCCATTAACAATGCCGGTGCCCATGTTTACATGTGCAAAGGTCGTATGCACTTCATAACCGTCGTCGGAATAGACGGCGATGGGGCCCCACATCTCGAGCGTCTGGTTGGATGGGCATGTCGATTTCGTGCAATGCTGCTCGCGCGGATGCGACGCATCGAGCACGCCGTGCGGCGCGGTAGCGTTGAGCCAGTTTCCGTCGCGCAGCGTGAGATCGGCTTCCACATTAAACAGAAGCGCCCGATTGGGATCATGCGCATACTGGACGGCTTTATCGGCCGTCACGACGTAGGGATTACCCGAGCTGTCGGTTCCCGTGAGTCGCGGTTTCACCATCGCCAGATCGTTGTTGACGATCCCGAGTTGCTGGAAGGTCAGCGCGATTTGCGCCTGGTTCGGTTGGCGCGATTGCAGCGAATACGCCATGACAGCGGCCAGCAGCGCCGCAGCCGCCAAAGGCAGGATTCGTTTCATGACAATGACGAATCGCGAATAACGCCGCACCTCGGTCGCGTTGGCGCGCCGCTGAGCGGCCCAGTCTATCCGCGAGTGCGAGGGCGAAGGTCCCAATGGCTGCACCACCGCTTCGCTGGCCGACCTGCGACGCGCCATCTACTGGAGCCCCGCGCGCAGGCAATCATGCATGTGAATGATTCCGACCGGCTTGCGTTGCACGTCGGCGGGATCGACGACGAACAGCACGGTAATTTTCTTTTCATTCATCGTCGCGAGAGCTTCGGCGGCAAGTTGGCGCGGTCCGACGATCTTGGGCGAGCGGGTCATCACTTCGCCGATGGTGCGGTCCAGAAGGCCGGGGTTCATGCAGCGCGCCAGATCGCCATCGGTAAAAATTCCGACCAGCGCACCATTGCGACCGACCGCGCCCACGCAGCCGAAACGGGCGCGCGCCAGCACGATGAGCGCTTGCCCCAGCGGTGTGTCTTCCGCGACGAGCGGCAATTCGTCATCGCTGTGCATGATGTCACAAACCCGGATGAGAGCCTTGCCGAGAGATCCACCCGGGTGCAATTCGCGGTATTGATCGGTGGTGAAGCCGCGGCGTTCCATCAGTGCGATGGCGAGTGCGTCGCCCAGCACGAGCTGCAATGTCGTCGACGTCGTGGGGGCAAGCCCCATGGGACAGGCCTCGCGCGACTTCGGCAGCAGAAGCGGAACATCCGCCGCCTGCAGCAGCGTCGAGTCCGGATTGCTCGCGATGCCGATCAGCGGAATGGAGAAGCGCTTTGCAAATGTGATCAGATCGGAAAGTTCGCCGGTTTCCCCCGAGTTCGACAACATCAGCAGCGCGTCGGCACGCGTTACAGCGCCGAGATCGCCATGGCTCGCCTCGGCCGGATGCACGAAATGCGCAGGGGTACCCGTCGAGGCCAAGGTCGCCGCGATCTTGCGCGCGATATGGCCCGATTTTCCCATTCCGCTGACGATCACCCGGCCTTTGACGGCCATGATCGTATCGACGGCCCGGGAGAAATCGCCGTTCAGTGTCTCGCCCAGTGCCTCAATTGCGGCAGACGCATATTCCAGCACGCGTCGCGCGGCTGCGAGATCGCCTGAATGGCCTTTGGAGAACTTGCGCACGCCAATGGCGGACGCCGAAATGGGGTCGGCTGGACGCATCAACACACCTTCATCAGACCGGCCCCAGCCCCGCCCCAGGCGCCGTACCTACCTAACCGCCGCCAAATTAGCGCGGCCCAGACGCGAAATTCATGCCAAAAGAATCCACGCCGATTATGAGCCCGCTCCGGAGGCGGTTCAAGGACGGCCGACAAGAAGCGTTAAGCCCCGAAAACCAAAGGCTAATGGGCGAAAATGTCCACTTCGGCCCATCCGGCCAGATCCAGCTCCGCCCGAATCGGGAGGAAGTCGAAACAAGCCTTCGCCACGCCGGCGCGTCCTTCACGGACAAGCATCGCGTCCAATGCCTCGCGGAGCTTGTGCAGGTGGGCGACGTCGCTCGCGGCATATGCCAGCTGCTTTTCCGAGAGGTCGGACGCACCCCAGTCGGAACTCTGCTGCTCCTTGGACAGATCGATGCCCAAGAGATCCTTTACGAGGTCTTTGAGCCCGTGCCTATCGGTATAGGTCCGTACGAGCTTGGAGGCGATCTTGGTGCAGTAGATCGGGGCCGTGACCACGCCCAGATAGCGGCGGAACATGGCAACGTCGAAGCGGGCGAAATGAAAGAGCTTGGTCGCGCCGCGGTCCGTCAGCAGCCGTTTGAGGTTCGGCGCATCATATCGGCCGGCCTCGAATTGGACCGCGTGGCAGATGCCGTCGCCGGCAGAAAGCTGCGCCAGACACAGCCGGTCGCGGAACGGGTTGAGCCCCAGCGTCTCGGTGTCGATGGCAACGGATGTCCCGAGGTCGAGGCCGTCCGGCAGGTCACCTTTGTGAAGTTGAACTTTCAATGCGGCCTGACCTGTCTGCACTTGAGGTGACGGGCAATCTGGCCCGCGTCTCCGCCAAGGATGGTGCCCAGAAGAGGACTCGAACCTCCACGCCTTGCAGCGCTAGTACCTGAAACTAGTGCGTCTACCAATTCCGCCATCTGGGCCAAGACCGAGCCTTGGGGCGGGGATGTTTACGAGCGGCCCCAAAGCCTGTCAACGCGAGAGCAATGCGGCGTCCGGCGGCCGTCGCAAATCTTCAATTTCCGGCTATTGGGCTCTATTTGAGGCAGAATAGCGACGCGAGTCGCAAAGGGAGGGTTCGATGCTTGTTGCAACGACGGAACGGGTGGCCGGTTACAGGGTCAAGGAAACGCTTGGGCAGACCTTCGGCGTGGTCGTGCGCTCGCGCGGCATCGGCGGCAACATCATGGCGGGCCTACGCTCGATCGTGGGCGGCGAGATCACCGAATACACCCAACTTCTCGAAGAAGCGCGCCGCCATGCGGTCGACCGGATGGTGAAGAATGCGACGGCGATGGGCGCCAATGGAATCGTCATGATGCGCTTCGATTCCTCCGAGATCGGCCAGACCATGAGCGAGATCGTCGCTTACGGAACGGCGGTGATCCTCGAGCCCGGAAGCCCCGACGCCAATGTTGCGTAATTGGCTGATTGGAATCGGCGTCGCCGCGCTGGTGATCGGGATCGCCATTCTCGCGACCACCGGCTTTCCGCCGTCGATCGTTTTTCTGTGTTGGGGTGCGATCCTGGTGCTCGGGATTGTGTATGAGCGTTTCCGCTATAAGCCGCTGGAAACGGTTCGGCCGGGAACCGGCTGGGAGCGGACGACAGAACGGTTCATCGACGACGAAACCGGCAAGCCCGTGACCGTCTATATCCAGCCCGAAACCGGCGAACGGAAATATGTCCAGGAGTGAGCGGCGAATTGCGCGCTGTTCCCGGTCTTGCCTTGCGCGTATGAACCGCGGCACTTGATACAGGCAATCTCGGGTTGGTTTCGATGACATCTCTCGTCACGGTATTCGGCGGTTCCGGCTTTCTCGGCCGCCACACGATACGCGCACTCGCCAAGGCCGGTTATCGCATTCGCGTTGGCGTGCGCCATCCCAATCTGGGCAATTTCCTGCTGCCGATGGGCAGTGTCGGCCAGATCCAGGTCGTCAAGACGAACATCGACGATCCCGATCAGGTCGCCGCGGCCGTCCGGGGCGCGGATATCGTCGTCAATCTCGTGGGCATCCTCTATCAGAGCGGCCATCAGCGCTTCGAAGCGCTGCATGCGGAAGCGGCCGGCACGATTGCGCAAGCTGCCAAATCCGCGGGCGCGCACTCGCTCGTTCACGTGTCATCCATCGGCGCCGACAAGGAATCGGAATCGGCCTATGCGCGCACAAAGGCCGAAGGCGAAGCGCGCGTGCGCGCGGCGTTTCCCGATGCGACGATTCTCCGACCTTCCATTGTCTTTGGGCCGGAAGACAATTTCTTCAACCGCTTTGCGCTGCTCGCCCGGATGCTTCCCTTCCTGCCGTTGATCGGCGGCGGTACGACAAAGTTCCAGCCTGTCTATGTGAGCGATGTGGCTGCAGCCATCGTGAAAGGCGCGCAAGATCCGGCGACTCGCGGGCACATCTATGAATTGGGCGGACCAGGCATCTACAGCTTCAAAGAACTGATGGAACTCATCCTGCGCGAAACCGGCCGCAAAAACCTTCTCCTGCCGGTGCCGTACTGGATCGCGATGGCGAAGGCGACGTTTCTGCAATTGCTGCCGAAACCGCTTCTCACGCGCGATCAGGTCAAGCTGCTCAAATACGACAATGTGGTTTCGAGCGGTGCGCTGACTCTCGCCGATCTTGGCATTCAACCGGATTCGGTGGAGGCCATTCTGCCTTCCTATCTGTGGCGTTTCCGCGCCGAAGGGCAGTTCGAGGAATCCACGCAGGACAAGATTGCCGCGGCGTCCAAACCCTGACCGCATCGTCGATCCTTATGAAATCCAGCCCATCGCGGCGCCGGCGATGAGCACCAGGCCGAAAGCCGCGCGATAGATCACCAGCGCCCATGTCGTCGAGTGCCTGAGGAATCGCATCAGGCCCCAAACCGCAACGAAAGCCGACAGGCTCGAGACAACCAAACCGATACCCAGCATCTTCCACGCCGTGGGATCGATATGCGCCTGATGCAGCACCCAAAGTTCCTTGCCGCCAGCGAGCGCGATGGCGGGCACGCCGAGCAGGAATGAAATCCGCGCCGCATCTTCGCGATTGAAGCCGAGGAACATTGCGGCGGTGAAGGTCGAGCCGGAGCGTGACACGCCGGGAATGAGCGCGCCAACTTGCGCGATGCCGATCAGCAGCGCGTCGAGGAGAGTGAGCCGCTCTACGGAGCGCGTGTGGCGGGCGATGATTTCGGCGGCACCCATCAACAGCGCCATGACGAAACATGCGATGCCGACGACCATGGGTGTGCGCAACGGCGAGCCACAGGCATTGATGATGTTCGCAAGCGATGCGCCGACGATCGCGATGGGGATTGTCGCCACGATCACGCCGGCCGCGAAGATCAGGTCGCGATTGCGCCACTGCCGCGTCTTAAGAGCCGACAGCGAACCGGTCGTGATCGACAGGATTTCGCCGCCGAAATAGGTCACGACGGCCAGGAGAGCCGCCAGCTGCATCGCTGCGGAGAAAGCGGCTCCCGGATCCGGCCAGCCGAGGAGGGCCGGAATCGCGCGCATATGCGCGCTCGAGGAGACGGGCAGGAGTTCCGTAATGCCTTGGACAACTCCCAGGAAGGCGACTTTCGCCGGCCCAAGCGCCGCAAAGCTCGTGTCCACGGCGCTGTGACAATGCTGCGCGATCATCCGAATCCCCCTCAGACCGGTCCCGCTGTTAACATAAGTACCAGTAATGACACAAGAATTTCCGTTAAGACAGTCAAACTGTCATAATATCTGCTGATCCCGCAGGCTCGGCTGGACGGCTTATATGATTCACGACAAGTTAGACAGTATAGTTGTCTATTCATTCACTTTTTCCTAGCTCACCCTGCCTAAATTCCGTATGCAAACCCAGTGTGAAAGAGCATTGCGTAGATTCTGCCATGGCCGACCAAATGTTGCGCTTCACGTCCCTCGATCAGGAGCTGCCCGAAAAGCGCTCCGCGGAGACGCGCGCGCAGGATTTCCATGAAATCTATGCCGACTACCTGACGGAGAAAGCGGCCGCGCAGGCCTCGCGCTGCTCGCAATGCGGCGTGCCGTTCTGTCAGGTTCATTGTCCGCTCCACAACAATATCCCCGACTGGCTGAAGCTGACGGCCGAAGGACGACTTGAAGAAGCGTACGAACTCGCGCAATCGACCAACAACATGCCGGAAATCTGCGGCCGCATTTGCCCGCAGGATCGGTTGTGCGAAGGCAATTGCGTCATCGAGCAATCCGGCCACGGCACGGTGACGATCGGCGCAGTGGAAAAATACATCGCCGACACCGCCTGGCAGCAGGGCTGGGTGAAGCCGCTCAAGCCGCGGCGCCTTCGACAGGAACATGCGGGCGTCGTGGGCGCGGGTCCCGCGGGTTTGGCCGCCGCCGAAGAGCTTCGCCGCAAGGGTTACCGCGTCACAGTCTACGACCGGCACGACCGCGCCGGCGGATTGCTCATCTATGGCATTCCGAATTTCAAACTCGAGAAGGACGTCGTCCAGCGCCGCGTCAAGCGGCTTGAGGACGGCGGAATCAAATTCCGTCTCGGCTTCGAACTCGGCCGCGATTCGTCGCTGCAGGATTTTCGCGACGCGCATGACGCGGTCTTGCTCGCGACCGGCGCCTACAAGCCGCGTGAGATCGAGGCGCCAGGCGTGGGCCTCGGCCGCATCGTGCCGGCGCTGGACTTTCTGATCGCATCCAATCGCAAGGGCCTGGGCGATTCGGTTCCCGAATTCGACTCCGGCGCTCTCGACGCGAACGGAAAGAGCGTCGCCGTCATCGGCGGCGGCGACACGGCTATGGATTGCGTACGCACCGCGATGCGTCAGGGTGCCGTCTCCGTCAGCTGCGTGTATCGCCGCGATCGCAACAACATGCCGGGCTCGTTGCGCGAAGTGGCAAATGCGGAAGAAGAAGGCATCGTGTTCGAATGGCTCACTCTGCCCAAGGCGTTTCTCGGCAATGACGCCGTCGAAGGCGTGCGCATTGCCCGCATGCGATTGGGTCTTCCCGATGCCACGGGCCGCAAGATGCCGGAAGAAGTCAAAGGCGCGGATTTCATCCTGCAGGCCGATCTGGTGATCAAGGCGCTGGGTTTCGATCCCGAGGATATTCCGAAGCAATTCGCGGCGCCCGATCTGGCCGTCACGCGCTGGGGCACGCTGAAAGCGAATCCGCCTTCGCTCGCAACCAATCTCGACGGCGTGTACGCGGCGGGAGACGTTGTGCGTGGCGCATCGCTTGTCGTGTGGGCGATCAAGGACGGTCGCGATGCGGCTGCGTCGATCCACAAATATCTCGAAACCAAGGCCGCAACGACCGCGCTGGAAGCGGCGGAGTGACGACGATGAACCCAACCATATTGAATGACGGCGAAATCGAAATTGCGCGCTTCCTTGCCAATGCGAAGAAGCTCGAAGACGGGCACGCCTACTCGCCCGACCAGGAGCACGATGCCTGCGGCGTGGGACTTGTCGCCGCCATCGACGGCAAGCCGCGCCTCGAAGTGGTGACGCGCGCCATCGAGGCGCTCAAGGCGGTGTGGCATCGCGGCGCGGTCGATGCCGACGGCAAGACGGGCGACGGCGCCGGCATTCACCTGCAGGTGCCGCAGGATTTCTTCCGCGCGCAGGTCGAGCAGACCGGCCACAAAATACGCTCGGGCCGTATCGCGGTCGGCCAGATTTTTCTTCCACGTACGGATTATACCGGGCAGGAAACCTGCCGCACCATCGTGGAATCCGAAATCCTCAATTTCGGCTTCTATCTTTATGGCTGGCGCCAGGTGCCGGTGGACATTTCCATCATCGGCGAAAAAGCGAATGCCACGCGACCCGAAATCGAGCAGATCATGTTCGATCTGGGCGGCACGATGGACATGGAGGCGCTGGAACGCCGCCTCTATCTCTGCCGGCGGCGCATCGAGAAGCGGGTGCGCGAAGCGGCCATCCAGGATTTCTACGTCTGCTCGCTGTCGTCGCGCTCGCTGATCTACAAGGGCATGTTCCTGGCCGAGCAGCTTTCGAATTTTTATCCAGATCTGAAGGATCCCCGTTTCGTTTCGGCCTTCGCGATCTTCCACCAGCGCTATTCGACCAACACGTTCCCGACCTGGCGGCTGGCGCAACCCTTTCGCATGATCGCGCACAATGGCGAGATCAATACGCTGAAGGGCAACGTCAACTGGATGAAGAATCACGAGTTCAAGATGGCGTCGCAGCTCTTCGGCGAGCATGGCGACGATATCAAGCCGATCGTCCAGCCCGGCAGTTCCGATTCCGCGGCTCTCGACGCCGTGTTCGAAGTGCTGGTGCGCGCCGGCCGCACGGCCCCGCTCGCCAAGACTCTGCTCGTGCCGGAAGCGTGGTCGAAGAAGGCCTCGACCATGCCCGAGGCGCATCGTGCGATGTATTCCTATGCCAACGCCGTCATGGAGCCGTGGGACGGACCGGCCGCACTGGCGGCCACCGACGGCCGCTGGGTGATTGCGGGCATGGATCGCAACGGTTTGCGTCCGCAACGCTATGCGGTGACGGAAGACGGCCTGCTGTTCGTCGGCTCGGAAACCGGAATGGTGGTGCTCGACGAAGCGCGCATTACGCGCAAGGGACGCGTCGGTCCGGGGCAGATGCTCGCGCTCGATCTCGAAGAAGGCCGCTTCTACGAAGACCGCGCGATCAAGGACAAGCTCGCGGGCGAATATCCCTATGAGGAATGGACCAAGAAGATCGTCGAGCTCGAGCCGATCATCGGTCCGGGCCTCGAGCCTCGCCTGTTCGATAAGGACACGTTGCGCCGCCGCCAGACGGCAGCCGGTTACACCATCGAGGATCTGGAACTGATCCTTCATCCGATGGTGGAAGACGGCAAGGAACCCGTGGGCTCCATGGGCGACGACACGCCGCTGGCGGTGTTGTCGGAGCAATACCGGCCGCTGTCGCATTATTTCCGGCAGAATTTCAGCCAGGTGACGAACCCGCCCATCGACTCGTTGCGCGAAGGCCGTGTGATGAGTCTGAAGACGCGCTTCCGCAATCTGGGCAACGTGCTGGCGCAGGACGAATCCCAGGCCGAAGTGTTCGTACTGGAAAGCCCCGTCATCTCCACGGGCATGTATGCGCGCATGAAGGAACATCTGGAAGGAAGCTTCTACGAGATCGACTGCGTCTTCCGGGTGAAGAACGGCGAGCCGAAAGAAGGCGCGTTGCGCCAGGCCATCGAGCGCGTGCGCGCCGAAGCCGAAGACGCCGTTCGCCAGGGCTACAACCATCTGATCCTGACCGACGAGCGCGTGGACCGCGATCTGGCTCCGATGCCGATGATTCTTGCGACGGGAGCGGTGCACAGCCATCTCGTGCGGCAAGGCCTTCGCACCTACACCTCGATCAATGTGCGTGCCGCCGAGTGTTTCGACACCCATTATTTCGCGGCGCTGATCGGTGTGGGCGCCACCACCGTCAACGCCTATCTGGCGCAGGAATGCATTGCCGATCGCCACGCGCGGGGATTGTTCGGCAAGATCGGGCTCGGCGAATGCGTGAAGCGCTATCTTGATACGGTCAGCGCGGGACTGCTCAAGATCATGTCCAAGATGGGCATTTCGGTGCTCTCGTCCTATCGCGGCGCCTACAATTTCGAAGCCGTGGGCCTGTCGCGCTCCATGGTGGCGGATATTTTCCCCGGCATGCCCAGCCGCATTTCCGGACTCGGGCTCAACGGCATCGCGGCGAAAATCGCCCGCCTGCACGCGCGCGCCTTCGACGACGACGCGGCCGTGCTGCCCATCGGCGGCTTCTACAAATCGCGCCAGGGGGGAGAGACGCATGCGAACGCCGCCGCGCTCATTCACCTGCTGCAGAGTGCCGTCTCGAACGACTCCTACACGACCTTCAAGGAATATTCGAAAGGCGTGTGGTCGTTGCCGCCTGTTTCGCTGCGCCATCTGATGCAATTCCGGCCGGGCGAAGCGGTGCCGCTGGACGAAGTGGAATCGAGCACGGAGATTCGCAAGCGCTTCGTCACGCCCGGCATGTCGCTGGGTGCGCTGTCTCCCGAAGCCCACGAAGCCCTCAGCATCGCGATGAACCGCATCGGCGCGAAATCGGATTCCGGCGAAGGCGGCGAGGACCCGACGAACTTCCGGCCCAAACCGAACGGCGACAATCCTAACTCCGCGATCAAGCAGGTCGCATCGGGCCGCTTCGGCGTGACGGCGGAATATCTGAACCAGTGCCGCGAGCTCGAAATCAAGATCGCGCAAGGCGCCAAGCCCGGCGAAGGCGGGCAATTGCCCGGCTTCAAGGTCACCGAGATGATCGCGAAGCTGCGCCATGCCACCCCCGGCGTGATGCTGATCTCGCCGCCGCCCCATCACGATATCTATTCGATCGAGGACCTCGCGCAGCTCATCTACGATCTCAAGCAGATCAATCCGGATGTGAGAGTCTGCGTGAAGCTGGTGGCTGCCACAGGCATCGGCACCATTGCGGCGGGTGTCGCGAAGGCCAAGGCTGATGTGATCCTGATTTCCGGCCATAGCGGCGGCACGGGCGCCTCGCCGCAAACCTCGATCAAATATGCCGGCGTGCCGTGGGAAATGGGCCTCACCGAGGCCAACCAGATTCTCACGCTCAACAATCTGCGCCACCGCGTGGTGCTGCGCACGGACGGCGGCATCCGCACGGGCCGCGATGTGGTGATGGCGGCCATGATGGGTGCGGAGGAATTCGGCGTGGGCACCGCGGCCCTGATCGCAATGGGCTGCATCATGGTGCGGCAATGCCATTCCAACACCTGCCCTGTCGGCGTCTGCACCCAGGATGAAAAGCTGCGGGCGAAATTCGCGGGCTCCGCCGACAAGGTCGTGCATCTGTTCAGCTTCATCGCCGACGAAGTGCGCGAGATTCTGGCCTCGCTGGGCTTCCGTAAGCTCGAAGAAGTGATCGGCCGCACCGACCTGCTCTATCAGATGAGCCGTGGCGCGGAAGACCTCGACGATCTCGATCTCAATCCGCTGCTGGTGCAGGCCGATCCCGGCACGCATGCGCGCTTCTCGACCTTGAAGGGCCGCAACGAAGTGCCCGATACGCTGGATGCGCAGATCGAGAAAGACGCGGAGCCGTTCCTGCGCGACGGCGAGAAGATGCAATTGGTCTACAGCGTGCGCAACACGATGCGCTCGATCGGCGCGCGCATCTCGTCCCGCATCGTGCGCAAATGGGGCATGACCGGGCTGCCGCCGGCCCATCTGACATTGCGGTTGCGGGGATCCTGCGGCCAGTCGCTGGGTGCTTTCGCGGTGCAGGGCCTGAGGATCGAAGTGTCCGGCGATTCCAACGACTATGTCGGCAAGGGCCTTTCCGGCGCCACGATCGTCGTGCGTCCCGCGACGTCGGCGAAGTTCGTCGCCAATGCCAACACGATCATCGGCAACACGGTGCTCTATGGCGCCACGGCCGGAAAATTGTTCGCGGTCGGTCAGGCGGGCGAACGCTTCGCCGTGCGCAATTCCGGCGCTGTCGCCGTGGTCGAAGGCTGCGGCTCCAACGGCTGCGAATACATGACCGGTGGGACGGTCGCGATCCTGGGACCCGTCGGCGACAATTTCGGCGCCGGCATGACGGGCGGCATGGCCTTCGTCTACGACGCCGACGGCCGCTTCGAAGAGCACGTCAATCCCGACACGGTCGTGTGGCAGCGCGTGGCGAGCGCGCATTGGGAAGGCGTGCTGCGCGGCATCGTCGAAGAGCACCGCAAGGAATCGAGTTCGGTCTTCGCAGGCCAATTGCTCGCGCAATGGGAGCTCGAGCTCGGACGTTTCTGGCAAGTGATCCCGCGCGAAATGCTGACCCGTCTCGCGCAACCGCTCAGCGACGAGCCTGCGGCGGAACGCGCTTAGAGCCACGTCACGCTGCTGCTGATGGACCGCGGGCGTCCTCGCCCGCATCGTGAATTCTTCGCTGCCCATGCGGGCGGGACGCCCGCGGTCCATCTTATTCGGTGCAAAATTTTTTCGCGCTGTATTGTGGCCCAAAAACCCAGCAAAACCGCGACTTTCCGCGCGCATAACAGGCAATAACAGGGCCCTGTTACCACCCTGTTCCACGATATTATGGCGCAAACGCCCCATGAGTGACCGCGCAAGATTATTGCCGGATTCGGCGGTGGCCGGGACTCAGGATACGAGTCCGGGATGCGCGTCACAGCCGAAGGCAGTCTTAGTTTTACGCTCGGTCTTTTGGGCCTGCTCGGGGCGGGGGCAATGATGCTCTGGCCCACGCACGTCATTATTGGCTGGATCATGGTCGGCGTGGCCGTCACGGGTTTGATTGCAGTCGCCATCAATCATTTTATGCAAAAGCCGGAAGCCCAGAGCGAACCGCAAAGCGGCGTTCGCCGGTCCATCGCAACCGATGCCGATTTCTACGATGCCAGCTCAGACGATCATTATCTGACCCTGCGTCGTGCCAGGCAGAGCAATTTCAGGATCAAGCTTCCGCCCGTTCCGAAGGTCAATAATGAAATCGAGATCAAACTGGGCTCGAACGACAAAACGCTGACTGTGACCATCGACGGCAACGGGCACCCGATAGACGGCAGGCCGGACGACTGGATGAACGGCGCGGGCACGCTTCGCGGCTACCGCTTCTCCGGCTTGGAGTGGGAAATCTTCTAAAGGTCTTCCAGTCTCACGCCTTCCAATTCGAGCGCGGCTATCGCCGCGAGCATGAACGTCGCCGCGAACGTCCCGCGCATCAGCTTCGCCTTGATCGAATCTTTCGTCTCGTTCGGCAGGCCATGCTTCTTCAGCCGCTTCGCGAGTTCCTCATAGGTCACGTTCGCCCGTTTAAGTTCGGCCTTGAGAAAGCGTGACGCCCTCTCACCGATTTCCGTCTCAGATTTCGCCAGTCCCATGGGGGTTGCCTCCGTTCTTTAGGGATCATATTTGACCTTTCACGGCTTGACAATAGCCCTATAGGTCCACATATGACACCTAGAGATTACGGATAGCCCCTCGTGAGCCAGCACTTCCTCCTCTCCAGCAAAGCCAAGACCCTCCGTCTTGTCGACGTACTGCGGATGACGGATGCGGAAGCCGAGACGGCCTTTTGCAAGGTCCGCTGGTTCGAAACCGAAGGCGCTCCGGTGTGCCCGCATTGCGGCGGACTGGACGCCTATCTCAACCCCCGCCCGAACGGATCGGCCCGCTATCGTTGCAAGGCTTGTCGGAAGGATTTCACGGTTACGTCGGGGACACTGTTTGCCAGCCACAAGCGGCCTCTCCGGGACTATCTGGCGGCAATCGCGATCTTCTGCAACGAAGTGAAGGGCAAGTCCGCGCTGGCCCTCTCGCGCGATCTGGGTCTCGCATACAAGAGCGCCTTTGTCCTGCTCCACAAATTGCGCGAGGCGATGGCGGAAGAATTGAAGGGCCGCATCATCGGCGATGACCACGACGAAGCATCCGTCGATGGCGCATACTTCGGCGGTTATGTCCGCCCCGCCAATCTCAAAGAGGATCGTGTCGACCGCAGGCTTGCGGAAAATCAAAGCGGCAAACGCAAAGTCGTGGTCGTGATCCGGGAACACGGCGGCGAAACGCTTCCCGGCGTGTTCGCTTCGGAAGGGTCCGCTGTTTCTTGGATTAAGTCCCGCGTGCAAAAGGGAACGACCTTGAACGCGGACGAAGCCGCATCATGGAACGACCTGCATAGCCGCTTCGAAGTCAAGCGCATCAATCATCAAGAAGCGTATTCATTGAACGGCGCTTGCACGAATTGGGCGGAAAGCTACTTCGCCCGTCTGCGCCGTGGCGAAGCCGGTCACCATCATCATATCTCTGGCGCGTATCTTCTCCGCTACGCGCAAGAAGCGGCTTGGAGAGAAGATAACCGCCGCGTCGACAACGGCGCGCAAACCCGCTCCGTTGCGGCGCTCGCGATGCGGAAAGGCCCGTCTGTGGATTTCTCGGGCTACTGGCAAAGGCACAAGGCGGCGTGAGCCCGGATTCGCGCCTTAGCCCGACTGGCGCTATATTCGCACCCGGGATGGCCTTAGCCGTTCCGGGGCTTGGAAACCTCACACCTGACGGCCTTGTGCAGCCGTCATCCAGCACTCTCCGACTCTATGGTCGGGGAGGCCGTCGCGCATGTCCGAGGATCGAAAGGTCTAAAGGCGGCGGCGAACCCGCTCAGGTGTGGTTTTTCCAACTCCCCGATCACCAGAGAGGGGAAAGCCAATGATACCTATTCTCAAACGCTGCGCGTTGATTGCTTCGGTCGTGTTTCTTTCTGGATGCATGGCCGCTGTTCAGCCAATGGAGTCGGCTTCGTTGCCGCCCACAACGCTAACTTCAGGAATGATGGCTGCTACCAAGGAAGCGGTCGCCAGCCAACTCAAAGACCCTTATTCGGCGCAATACGAGAATCTGCGCGCCTATCGCAAAGATGTTGCGACATTCGCCATTTGCGGCCGGGTCAACGCCAAGAATAGCTACGGCGGCTACGTCGGTTCGGTGCCGTTCATCGCTTACGTGGGTGCCGGGGCAAATCAAAAAGCCGGGCAATACTTTCCGATCAACGCCACGGTCTTCGAGGGCACGAACGAAAACTTTTTTTACCAACTGATTCCCTTGTGCGCGCCATGAGGCTATGATTCGCGGATGGAAATCATTTTGCCCTTATCGCGCCTGCCCGCTCTAGCGCCTTCTCAAGAAGGCGAGACGCTAATAATTGAGCGTCGTGCGCCGCCCGGAGGGCTGCGTCTTCGGGAGCCCGCGAGTCTGCGTCGTCTGCAGTCCAAGCAGTCCGCATCTGGCTCACTATTTTCGCCGCGAAACTGGTGGCCTGCTCTTGTGAGAATTGCGCTAGGAACTGCGACAAAAGTATTTCGAGCATAAATTCGTGGGCGGTCAGGCGTCCATAGATTTGGATTGTGGCTTCGGATTGATAGTCGCGCATGGCGATCTCCGTCATTTAGAGCGGGAGCCATGGCCCGGGATTTGGCGTCTCTCGACGCTAAAACTTGCTCGCGGTGGCTCCATACCGAACGCGGGCATTTGGGTGGGTCTGGCGTCAACCGGACTCACCCGCCTTCTTTATCGTGATTCTCCGCAATCGCCCACCGCGCCCCACGCGCAACGCCGGTTTTGGTCACAGTCCCGCGCCGGACCAGAATCCGCAGCGCCGCGATGACCGGCTTAATCACGGACTCTTGCGCGGCGGGCGTGATGCCGTTGGCGTGCATGGCATAGCGGGCGATATCGTCGGTTAGGAGCGGTCCCGGAGCCTTCCGCAGGGCTTCTAGGACAAGCCGGGGCAACTCGTTCTTGGAGAAGTACCGGGACGGCTGATACCGCTGGCGCTTGGGGATGCCTTCGGGATGGCCGGGTATCAGAAGCACCGCAGCCGCATCCAGGTTCGCCAGTGCGGCCCGGAGCTTCGCCAGCTTGCGTTCGGCATCTTGGACTTGGGCGGCTATTTCGACCCGCTTGGCCTTTATCGCCGAAACGACATGGGGAATGGATTCGCTCATGCACCGAATTTAGGCGCTGAAGGCTCGATTTTCTTGGGGCGTTTGCGCCATAATATCGCTGTTCCACCCCTGTTATCGCGTCTGTTATTTGCGTGTTCCGAGTTGATCCGCCGCTCGGTCTCCGTTCGGCATTCTCCCCTGTTAAACAGGCGAAAAACAGGCGGGAACTTTTGCGCGCGCAAGACGCGTGGACATCCCACCCGCCATCGCGCAGCGGGACGAATGCAACTTCGACTCTCGTTCGTCTCCTGTTAAACACGAGAATAACAGGCGACTTTTTTGCATCATGTGTTTCATTCGTGCACTCGCTGTTCGATTCTCGCTCCGCCTCGCTCGTGTTAATCAGGAAAATAACAGGAGAAGCAAAACGATCGCGGAGCCGACAAAGGTTTTCCCACCCGCCACTTCGAGCCCGGCTACGCCCCGCCGGACTGAACGCCTTATCCGCCCAAGCTTTGCGAAGGCGGATTGAGGGCGGGTCGAAATTATCTTCGAGCGAAAGCGAGAAGAGAATTTCGGGGCGGGGGACTTTATCCGCCTGACCTGCGCAAGGACCGTCCTCCCGTGATAAACGCGAAAATAACAGGACCCGCCTCCCCAACGTGCCGACACCGATTGTCGCCGACCTTTCGATCGAGCAGTTCGAAGCGGCGCGCGCGTTACTCGCCCACGCGCGAACAGGCCGTTCCTTCGATTGACGGGACGGTGGGGGTAAGGTGGACTTGACAAACACAGTTGTGTTCATGGTATGTTCTCTAGAAGAGATATGCCCGATATGGTAACTCTGTCAACTGATTTAGTTCGCTGGAGACAGGGATATCTACGGCCTTGGAAAGCGCTAGAGCCATTCACGTATGTTCGCCGAAACTGCGCTTGGCAGGATTGCGAGGGACTAAAGTGCGGGGCCTGAAAGTCGGCGAAACAAGCTGACCCGCGATTATCCTCCAAAAGAAGTGACGTGCGGCGTGGCGGTCTCTCCCGTCCCTCGCCAGAATCAGCCTAGAGATCAGGTCCATGGGAACCCTCACTCTTCAGGAACGGATCGAATTCATGATGGGCAGAAAGGCCCGCGCCGTGCTCCCGGCTTATCTGCCGGCCGCACGCAAGCCGCGCCTGCTCGATCTGTTTTGCTGTGCCGGCGGAGCCGGGGTGGGCTACAGCCGCGTGGGGTTTGAAGTTGTCGGCGTCGACATCAATCCACAGCCGAATTACCCGCTGCCTTTCATCCAGGCCGATGCGCTCAAGCTGGACCCGAAGTTCATCGGGTTGTTCGACGCCATTCATGCGTCACCGCCGTGTCAGTCCTATTCCGATCTGGCGAAGCGCAACCGCAACGGCCATGAATGGCCCCGTCTTGTCGAGCCGGTACGCGAGATGCTCAAAAAGAGCAGGCTTCCGTATGTCATCGAAAACGTCGACGGTGCGCCGTTGCTTAATCCCGTCGTGCTTTGCGGAACGATGTTCCCGAATCTTCGTGTGCTGCGCCATCGCCTTTTCGAAGCGAACTTTGAAATTGTTGTGCCGCCGCACAGGAAGCATCCAAAGGTCCACACATTCGACAAGCGCAAATCCCACTTCGGGAAAACGGACGAATGGAAGGATTTCGTGCAGGTGACCGGCGGCGGCAATTGTTCGCTTGCGGCGGCGCGTCATGCGATGGGTATCGATTGGATGACAAAAAGCGAAATCAACGAGTCCATTCCGCCCGCCTATACCGAGTTTGTGGGAAGACAGTTATTGCAGCATTTGGCCGCGACGAAAACACCGGTCGTACGGCGAACCGGATGAGCGGCCCGGCTCAATTTCTGAAAGCACGTAAGGCGTTCCATGCTTCGCTTCTCAAAAAGACGCTTACGATCAATAGTAAAGGGGTTGTCAGCAACGCCGACAGCACGAACAAAGCCAGCATTGCGATTGCCAACGGTATCGCGGAAAGATTAAAGGCGGAAACGCAGGGCGAGCGGATCGCGGGTCAGACATCAGGTAATCAATTCGAACAAGCCTGCGCCGATTTTATCCGCAATACATTTTTAAAAGTCGGACATCTCAGGCCGGGACTTTGGGACATTCATCAGGTCACGGGACGCAATCGTCTCGAAATCGCCAAGTTCGAACAATACGCCCATCTCGTCGCTCTTGACCGCGCGGCAAGAAATGACCCGGAATTAGCCGCGGCGCTCGGAAGCGATTACACCATCACACCCGACATCATAGTCGCGCGCGAAACCGAAACGGACGCAAGCATCAACAAAGCCGGCACCTTGATCAACAATCAAGTGACAAAACTGGCTAGCCTGCGAAAGACGCACAACCCCAAGCCGATCCTTCACGCCAGCATTTCCTGCAAATGGACGATCCGCAGCGACCGCGCACAGAACGCGCGAACCGAGGCACTCAATCTTATGAGGAACCGGAAGGGTCGACTGCCTCATATCATGGTCGTCTTGGGCGAGCCCACACCGAGCCGGCTTGCCTCGATTGCGCTGGGAACCGGCGATATCGATTGCGCGTATCACTTCGCGTTGTACGAACTTCAGGAGACGGTTGCGGCGCTCGGATACTCCGACGCCGTCGATTTGCTGGCACTGATGGTCAGCGGGAATCGCTTGAAGGATATTTCCGACTTACCGCTTGATCTCGCGGTATAGATGGCAAATGGCCGATAAGCTGACAGCCGCGCGCCGTTCGGAAAACATGCGGCGAGTTAAGGGGCGGAACACAAAGCCGGAATTGATCGTGCGGCGACTTGTGCATGGAATGGAGTTCCGCTACCGACTGCACGGTAAGGGGCTTCCGGGTAAGCCGGATCTTGTTTTCACGTCCCGTCGCGCCGTCATATTCGTTCACGGTTGCTATTGGCATCAGCACCCGGGCTGTAGCCGTGCGACGATCCCCCAAAGCAATGTCGCGTTCTGGACAGACAAGCTGGCCCGGAACCGTAAGCGGGATGCCGATCAAGTCAGAGCACTCAAGACCGCCGGATGGAGGCCGCTCGTGATCTGGGAATGTGAGACCAAGGACGCGCGGCGGCTGGGACAACGGGTACGCCGGTTTCTGGACTCACGAAAATGAGTGAATGCCGCACTATACGGATTCAAATCTCGCGCGCACCCGCCTGTTGAACCTCTCTCGATCGGTCCCCCACGTTCATCACTTCGCCGCCACCGGCGCGCTGAATTCAGACCATTCTTCCTGAATTTTGCCGCCGGCAAAGCGCCAGATCGTGATGCCGCGCACGGTCATGCGCTTGCCGGTGGCGGAATAACCATTGCCAGAGCCCGTGTTCGTTCCCGTGCCGCTCCACAACACGGTGACGAAGTCGCCTTCCGCAATCTCGTTGATCACGGTCATCACCAAATCCGGTGCTGCGTCCCGCCAGCCATGGACCGCCGCCTGGTCCTGGGCCAGATTTGCGTCGGTCGTCAGCCCGTGATTGACGAAATCCGGCCCGTAGATTTCGCCCGCGACATCGTATTTCCCCTGGTTGAAGATTTCGAGAAACACCCGGCGCGCGGTCAGCTTGTTCGCTTCGGTGTTCTCGGACGAAGCCGCAATCGGCGTCGCGGTGTCCGCAGATGCGCCGGCGCTCACGGCACAACTCAACATGACGAAGAACAAGGCGGCAGCTCTGCTCATGAACCGCACTCCCGGATTGCGAGCCCGAAGCTACGGTCTCTACCTGGGTAGAGGGTCAAGAGGGCCGGCAATGGCAGTGCGAATTTGACGAAGCGTCCGGCGCAGTTCGTCTTTCGTCGCCGACAATTCGCGGAGTCGCTCATCGAGCATGGCGAGTTTCTGCAGCCCGATCTGCTCGATCTCTTCGAGGCACTGACGGTCCCGGTCCGGGGACGGCGCACCATCGCGCCGCGTTCTTTCCAGGATGCGGGTGATGCGTTTGGTCTCGCCCAGCGTCATTCCAAGACTTTGGCACCGTTTGATCGCCCGCAGGATCTCCAGATCGAGCGGCCGGTACACGCGATACCCGCTGGCCGTGCGTTCGGGTTCGCACATCAGGCCGCGCCGTTCATAGAGCCGGACGGCCTGAACGCTCGCGCCCGCGAGACGCGCCAGTTCGCCGATCAACATCCGCGCCGGACCGACGCGGCCGGATCGCGCTGGCTCGCGGATTCCGGGAACTTTCGAAGACAGCTTCGTCACTCCGGTCGGCCTCGCCGGGAAGTTAAGGCCACATGATACCATTCATCCTCGAATCTACCGAGCGCAGATCTGCTGAATAGCTATACTGTCGACCCAACCGACAATTGTTCCATTTGGAAGAATGCCGAATATATCAGCTATCCGCGCAACGTCGGCAAGACCGGAGGGATATTCCATGAGGCCAGAGACGATCTTCTCGATTGCGGACGGCATCATCTTAATCTGTTGGATTTTGCTCGTCGTCGCACCGCGCTGGCGCGGAACGGAGATCACAGTCCATTCTGTCGCGATCCCGTTCGTCTTGGGCGCCGTCTATGCATGGCTGCTCTGGCGCGTTTGGGTTGGCGGCGGGTTGCCCGACCTCAGCTACTCCACTCTGCATGGACTGGCGGCGTGGTACAGTTCCCCAATCGGGATATCGGTCATGTGGGTTCACTATCTCATTTTCGATCTCTTCATCGGCGCGTGGCAGGTGCGCGATGCCGTGCGCCGGGGGATATCCCACTGGATTGTCGTTCCCTGCGTGATCGTGACAATGGTGGCCGGACCCTTGGGGCTGCTGCTCTATCTCGCCATGCGAATTGTGGTCAGGCGCGGCGGATTCCTGCTGGCCGAGGCACCCGCCTAGAGTCGGAATGCGGTGAATCGAATCCAAAATTTTGCCCGCTCATTCGCAAACTGGCTCTGGCGGGGCGATGGGACGCGTACGCCTTGGGTCCGGCGCACGCTTGCGATTCTGTTCGCGTTTCTCGTGCCCATTCCGATTCTGCTGATCCTGCTGTTTCGCTTTGTGCCGGTGCCGGGCACGCCGCAGATGCTGAGCTGGCTCGTCGTAGGCGATCCCGTTCATTACCAATGGGTGTCCTACGAGAACATCTCGCCCGCACTCGGCCGTGCGGTGATCGGCTCGGAGGATCAGAATTTCTGTTCGCACCACGGCTTCGATTGGAAGTCTATCGACAAGGCCCTCAAGGCGAACAAGCGCGGACGGTCTCTCCGCGGCGCGAGCACCATCAGCCAGCAGGTCGCGCGCACGATGTTTCTCCTGCCGGTGCGAAGCTGGGTGCGCAAGGGTGTCGAGGCTTATCTGACCGTGCTCATCGAAGCCTTGTGGCCCAAGAAGCGCATTCTCACGGCCTATCTCAATCTCGTCGATTGGGGTCACGGCAATTTCGGCGCGGAGGCGGCGTCGCAGGCCTATTTTCACAAGCCTGCGTCGCGCCTCACCTCGGCCGAAGCGGCGCGCCTCGCCGCGGTGCTGCCCGACCCGGAAAAATGGCACGCGGACACGCCGGGGCCCTATGTGGCGGGTCGCACCGACACCATCGTCGCGCGCATGGGCGAAGTCACCCGCGACGACCTGGATTCGTGCGTGCGCAAGTAGATCGCGACCCGCCTGCAAAATCAGCGTTAGCGAATCCTTACTTCGATCACCGCCGTCGCCCCCGGCGTTAAGTGTAATACCGACTTAACGAGCTTCGCTTATCGTCTGCAGGGCCGGGGGAATCGGCAGCGGGCCGCGCGGCAGTCGCGGCGGGGAACAGGGAATTGCGCGAGGACGGATCAACGCAATCGGGGTATGCGGCGGTCGTCCTGGATGGGGACGGCGCGGTTCTGCATGTCTCGGGCGCCGGGACCGGCGAACGCTTTGTGCAGGCGTTGGCCATCGGCGACACCATCCTCACCCAAATCCATCCTGAAGACGCAGACGTCTTCGAACTCGTGCGAGCGCAGGCGCCGCAGCGCGCCGGCCGCAGCGCTACAATCGAATTGCGTTGGGCTCGGAGTGGCGGGAAGTGGTCGAAGCTGTTCGCCACCGTCGCCGCGCAGGACGACGGCACCGTGCGGCTTTCGCTTGTGGGCGACGAGGCGGCTGCAGCCCGCCGCGCCGAGGTACAGATGCGCCGCGTCGTCGAAGGCTCGGCGCAAGGCATCATCGTTCGCACGCAGACGCAAGTCCTTTACATGAACAATTCCTTCGCGCGACTGGTGGGCTACGCCTCGGCGCGCGAATGCATGGCGTCCGAGATGAACGCGAACAGCATGATCCATCCCGACGACCTCGACCTCGTTGCCGACCGGGTGAAGGCGCGGCTCGCCGGCGAGGAAACGGTTTCGAATTACGAGATCCGGCTTCTGCGCCGCGACGGCTCGCCCGTCTGGGTCGAAGCGCATGCGGCCCTCGTGAACTGGGACGGGCAAGCGGCATCGCTCTCCTGGCTCAACGACATTTCCCGGCGCAAGGCGATCGAGGCGGAGCTGGTCCGCAGCAAGGACGCGGCGGAATTTGCGAACCGCACCAAGACCGAGTTCCTCGCCAATATGAGCCACGAATTGCGCACGCCGCTGAACGCCATTCTCGGCTTCTCCGAGATGATCGGCTGCAAGATGTTCGGTCCCGTCGCCGACAAATATGTCGAGTATTCGCACGACATCCACCGCAGCGGCGAGCACCTGCTCGCGCTGGTGAACGACGTGCTGGACCTGGCGAAGCTGGAAGCGGGGAAGCTCGAACTGCGCGAAAGCGAAGTGTGCCTGGCCGAGCTGGTCGAGGAATGCCTGACGCTGGTGGGCAATCGCGCCCGCGAAGGCGGTGTCACGCTGCATGCGGAGTTGCAGGCCGGGCTTCCGCTGTTGCGGGCAGACGGCCGCGCGGTGAAGCAGTTGCTGCTGAACTTCCTGTCCAACGCCGTGAAGTTCACGCCGGCCGGCGGCCAGGTGACCGTCCGCGCGAGCCGGCCTGCGGGCCGGGGCCTCAGTATTTCCGTCAGCGACACGGGCATCGGAATGAGTGCGGCCGAGATCGAGGTGGCGCTCTCGCCATTTGGCCAGGTCGATTCAAAACTGGCCCGCAAGCATCAGGGCACCGGCCTCGGATTGCCCATCTGCAAATCGCTGATGGAACTTCATGGCGGCGATCTGACGGTCGCGAGCCGGCCCAACCAGGGCACGACGCTGACGGCCCATTTTCCGACCGAGCGCGTCGTCGCTCGCACCGCGGCCGCAGGCGTCTAAAGTCGTTTTGGAATGGATCGGATCGCGCGGCCCCCTTCCGCTTCGCTGCGCTCAGCACCTTCCCCCGCGGGCGGGGGAAGGTCAAAAAAGAAGGGCCCGCCAAAACTTCTTAGCCTTCACCCCTTGCGGGGGAAGGTGTCGCGCGGCGCCAGCCGCGTGACGGAAGGGGGGCCGCGCCAGAAAATTCCGTGAAGCGCGAACGATTTGCCCTTGAGCCCCTAGGAGCGCGCGCGGCGCTTCTCTAGATTGCGTCCATGCGTCGCCTCGTCCAGCTCCTGCTTTCGCCCCCATCGCGTTTCGCGCGGCTGCTGATCGCCGAGAAGCGGCTCGCCTGCGATCTGGCAGCTCCCGAAGACCTGTTTGCGCATCTGCCGCTGTTAGTCGATCAGGACGGTACGCGCTGCGAGGGATTGTGGGCGATCGTCGATCACCTCGAGGGGACCTATCCGGACAACCCTCTCATGCCGGAAAACGCCGCGGCGCGGGCCGAGGCTCTGCGCTTGCTCGACTGGGCGATGGGTCCGTTCCAGGAGGCGGTGACGCGCAAGATCGTGTTCGAAAAGGCGTCGCAGCGCTTCACCGGCACGCCCATTCACCGCGCGCCCGACATGCAGATCGTGCGCAATGGTCGCGAGGCGCTGGGCTCGGCGCTGACGATGCTGGGCCGGCTGGGAGAACAGAACGGCTATCTCGCCTGTCGCGATTGCACGCTCGGCGATCTCGCGGTGGCCGCGCATATTTCGGCAATCGATTATTTCGGCGAAGTGCCCTGGGCCGATTATCCCATCGCCGCCGAATGGTATGTGAAGATGAAATCGCGGCCTTCGTTCCGCACGCTGCTCGCCGATCGCGTGCCCGGCCAGCCGCCCGTGTCGCATTATGCCGAGCTCGACGCCTGAGGACCCGCGCGATTCCATCCGCGCCTTCGCACGCGACTGCGGTTTCGATGCCGTGAAGTTCACGCGCTCGGGCGATGCGGATCGGGCGGGGGAACATCTCGCGACATTCCTCGCCGAAGGTCGGCACGGCACCATGGACTGGATGGCGCGGAACGCGGAACGCCGCGCCGCGCCGTCCGCCTTATGGCCGGACGCGAAATCGGTCGTCGTGCTGGGCGCGAATTACGGACCTGTCGGCGATCCGCGCGATCAACTTGCGCGCAAAAGCAACGGCGCCATTTCCGTCTACGCACAAGGCGACGATTATCACGACGTGCTCCGGACGAAACTGAAGCGCCTGGCAGACTTCATCGCCGAACGCTTCGGCGCGAACGTCAAGCTGTTCGTCGATACCGCACCCGTGATGGAAAAGCCTCTGGCTCAACAGTCGGGCCTGGGCTGGCAAGGCAAGCACACCAATCTGGTTTCGCGCGAATGGGGATCGTGGCTGTTCATCGGTTCGGTCTTCACGACCTTGGAGATCGAGCCGGACGCGCCGGAACAGGATCATTGCGGCGAATGCCGGCGCTGTCTCGATGCCTGCCCCACCCAGGCCTTCACCGCGCCGTATCGCATCGATGCGCGGCGCTGCATTTCCTATCTGACCATCGAGCACAAGGGGCACATCCCGCACGAATTTCGCGCCGCCATGGGCAACCGCATCTATGGCTGCGACGATTGCCTGGCGGTCTGTCCGTGGAACAAATTCGCCGGCGTCGCGCACGAGGCGCGGCTGCACGCGCGTGCGGAATTGCAGAACCCCCGCCTCGCCGATCTCGCGCGGCTGGACGACGCGTCATTCCGCGCCGTCTTCAAAGGTTCGCCCATCAAGCGCATCGGCCGCGATCGATTCGTGCGCAATGTCCTGATCGCCATCGGCAATTCGGGCGACGCCACGCTTGCAGGCGAAGCCGAACAGCTGCTCGGCGACCCCTCACCCCTCGTCCGCGCCGCGGCTGTGTGGGCGCTGAAGCAATTGTTGAGCGCAAGCGCGTTCGAGCAGCTCGCCGATCACCATCGCGCAGACGAAATCGACTCGGACGTTCAGCAAGAGTTCGCGCACGAATCTGCGATCTGAACGCCGCCGCTAGTGTCCGGTATTTGCCGCCGGCCCCAACTCCGCCAGATGCGCGCGCGCGGCGGCGCCGGCGTCGCTGTCGGGTGCTTCGCGCAAGACCTGCTGCCAGTCGGCTGCCGCGCCGGCCTTGTCGCCTGCCTCGAATTTCATCGCTCCGCGCTCGACCAGTGCTTCAGGGTAATCCGGATACACCGACAGCGCGCGCTCGATATCGGCGTCGGCATCCGTCCTTCGGCCTTCCGCATGTCGTGCGCTCGCGCGCAGGACCAACGCGTCCGCCCGATTGGGATCGAGCGAGACGATAGCGGAAAGATCGGCATCGGCGCCGCTCCAATCCTTGCCCAGCGCCCGGGCCCGCGCGCGGTCGAACAAAAGATCCGCGTCGTTGGGCGAAAAGGCGAGCGCGCCGGACAGCGAGGCCACGGCCTTGTCCGCGCGGCCGGCGAGCATCCAGGCATTGCCGGCCTGGTCGAGCAAATCGGCGCGCACGCTTGCTGTTCCCGCCATTGCTTCATGCGCGGCATCGTCGAGCTTTTGCGCCGCTTCCGGATAACGGCGCAACGCCGTGAGCGCGAGCGCGGAGCAATGCTCTGCCGCAGCACCTCCTCCGGCTGTCCGCCACGCATCCGCCGCTTCGAGTGCGCTTTCTGCATTGCGCTTGACGAGATCGAGACAGCGATCGTAGCGGCTGTCGCCGATCAACGATTTGCTGTCGAGCGCGGAGACGTCGGCGGCCGCAGCGGGAAACGCCACGAACGCAATCGTCAGGGCAAGCGCCGCGCCGAACGATGTGGATTTGATTGTCATGCTGCCCAGGGTTCTACGCTTCCTCGCAGTCCTCGGCCAGCGTATCGAGCATCCGGGTCAGCTGCGCCAGTTCTGCGGGACTCGAAAGCCGGTGATCGCCATGCTTCAGCAAGGTGAGCGCCACGTCGCCCTCGATGGTTTCCATGAGCTTGACAGCGTGCTGCCAGGGCACATCGGGATCCTTCATCCCTTGCAAGATGCGCACCGGAAATCCCAGCCGGATGGGCGAGCCCAGCATCAGGTGACGCCGTCCGTCTTCGACCAATGCGCGGGTGATCGGATAGGGTTCGGCGTCGTAGACCGAAGGCCACAACCACTCGCCGCGCTCCATGATTTCGGCGCGGACCTCCGGCGGCATTCGCGCCCACATAATGGTCTCGGTGAAATCGACGGCAGGTGCGATCAGCAACATGGCCTTCACGCGCTCCGGCCTTTCGCGCGCCGCCAGGAGCGCGATCCATCCCCCCATGCTGGAGCCCACGAGAATTTGAGGACCCGCGGCGAGACGATCCAGCATCGCCAGCGCATCGTCGCGCCAACGCGCGATCGTGCCGTCGCGGAAATTGCCGGAGGACCGGCCGTGCCCGAAATAATCGAAGCGCAGGAGCGCGCGGCCCCGCCGGGCCGCCCACGCATCCAGGGCCGTCGCCTTGGTGCCACTCATTTCGGACTTGAAGCCACCCAGCCACAATATGCCGGGAGGCTTTCCGGGGCGGCGCAAATAGGCGATGGTCTCGCCGCTTTCGCGCATCCATCTCTCGACGCCCGGTTCCGCCATTCCCACCGATCCCAAAATCTCTCCGGACCATAAAGGCGACCTGCCCGAGCTGCCAGCGCAGGCGCGCGCAATTCTCCAGGTCATTCCTTCGCTCGACGCGGGCGGCGCGGAACGCACGACCGTCGACATCGCGGCTGCCTTGGCGCGCGAAGGCTTCCAGCCCCTCGTCGCCTCGCGCGGCGGAAGGCTTGTGACGGAACTCGTGGTGTCGGGCGGCGAGCTGATCGAAATGGGGCTCGACACCAAGGCGCCGCACGCGCTGATTGCGAACGCCTACCGGCTTCGCGACCTGATCCGTACACGGAGTATCGCGCTTGTCCATGCCCGCTCGCGCGCTCCCGCCTGGAGCGCATTGTGGGCCGCGCGAATGGCGCATGTGCCCTTCGTCACCACCTATCATGGCATTTACAACGCTTCGAATCCTTTGAAGCGATTCTACAATTCCGTGATGGCGCGCGCCGATGCAGTGATTGCGAATTCGCAATGGACGGCCGAACACATCAAATCGCAGTATCGCTTCGCGCCGAAGCACCTGGTCGTCATTCCCCGCGGCTTCGATCTCGTGCGCTTCGATCCGGCGGGCATTCCGCCGGAGCGCACCGCGGCGTTGCGGTCCGACTGGGGTGCGAGCGAGCAGGACACCGTGATCCTGTTGCCGGGCCGGCTGACGCGCTGGAAAGGCCAGACCGTGTTCATCGCGGCCCTGGCCCAACTCAAACGCGAAGGCCGGCTCCGGGGTGTGCGAGCTGTCCTCGCAGGCGACGCGCAGGGCCGGACGGACTATGTCGACGAACTGCACAAGGCGATTGCGCGAGGCGGCCTCGAAGACATTGTTGCAATCCCCGGTCATACGGACGACATGCCGGCCGCTTATCTGGCGGCCGATATCGTCGTTTCGGCGTCGACCGATCCGGAGGCGTTTGGACGCGTGTCGGCGGAGGCAAGCGCGATGGCGCGGCCCGTGATCGCCACGAATCACGGCGGGTCGCGCGAGACCGTGTTGCCCGGCGTCTCCGGCCTCCTGATTCCGCCGAACGATGCGCCGGCCCTTGCGAGCGCACTGGCGCAGCTTCTGGCGCTCGATGCGACGAGCCATCTTGCCATGGGCATGAAGGGCCGCGCGCATATCGCGGCGCACTTTACCGTCGAACGCATGTGCGCCGACACTATCGCCGTCTACCGCATGCTGCTGACGGGGTGACTGCGTCGCACGATCTGTTAGGTTTCGTCGTCTTATAGCGGAGGAATCAATGCGACTGGGATTGACGGGTCTTGCTGCCGCGATGACGTTTCTGTTGCTGACCCTCCTTTTCGCCGGGGACGCGTCTGCCCAAGCCAGCCCGACTCCCGTGCCCACTTCGACCGTCGTCGTTCATTCCCTGCCGCCTGCCGGCCCGACGGCCATGCAGCAATTCGATCCCGTGAAGGCGACGAAGGCCTATCTCGCCCAAGTGAACGGCGCCGCGCGCGCGCGATCCGATTCCTATTTCGAAGGCGGCTATTATCTGATCCTCGTCGACACGCTTTATGCCGTCGCGGTGTCTGCGCTTCTGCTGTGGCTGCGCATCTCGGCCGGCATGCGGAATATCGCGCAAGGCGTGACACGCTCGAAATTCTGGCAGGTGCCAATTTATGTCATGATGTATGTCGCGCTGGTCGCCGTGCTGTCGTTTCCGCTTACCGTCTATGAAGACTTCTTCCGTGAGCACGCTTACGGGCTCTCCAATCAGAATTTTGCGCAATATCTGCGCGATTTTGCCGTTGGCTTTTTGGTTCAACTCGTCGCCGCCACAATCGTGCTGACGGTGATCTACGCGGTCATTCGCGCCACACCCCGGATGTGGTGGCTCTGGGGCACGCTGGTGACCGTGATATTCCTCGCCATCGGGTTGATGGTCGGGCCGGTGTTCATTTCTCCGCTGTTCAACACCTATACGTCTCTGAAGGATGGCCCCGTCAAACAGGATATCTTGACGCTCGCACGCGGCAACGGCATTCCCGCAACGGACGTCTATGAGTTCGATGCTTCCAAACAAAGCAAGCGGGTCAGCGCCAATGTCTCCGGCCTCTTCGGCACGACGCGTATTTCGCTCAACGACAATCTGATCAATCGCTGCAGCCCACGGGAAATCATCGCCGTCCTCGGTCACGAGATGGGGCATTACGTGTTGAACCACGCGGCCCTGCTGCTGACCTGGATGGGGCTGCTGTTTCTGGTCGCATTCGTGTTCGTGAATTGGGGATTCCATCTGCTGGTCGATATCTTCGGCGGCAATTGGGATGTACGCACGATCGACGATCCCGCCGGCCTGCCGGTTCTCGCAGCACTTGCCTCTGTGTTCTTCATGCTGGCGACTCCCGTCAGCAACACCATCGTACGAACGGCCGAAGCCCAGGCCGACATCTTCGGACTCAATACCGCGCGCCAGCCGGATGGATTTGCGACTTCGGCGCTCAAGCTGGCCGAATATCGCAAGCTCGACCCGTCGCCGCTGGAAGAATTCGTTTTCTACGATCACCCGTCGGGACACACGCGTATCTGGACTGCGATGCGCTGGAAAGCGGCGCATCTGAACGATCCGGATATCAAGGCGGGACCCGTCTCGCCGCAATGAAAGGCTTCGAGCTCAGTGTCGGCCGCGCCGGCGCGCCGCTTCATGCGGCGGCGCATAGCCACCATCCGTGGCCCGATGTGAGCTTCGCGGCACAGCAAGCCGCATGGCAGGACGCAGCACGCCTGCTCGATCGCAAATGGGATCATATTTTTGCAGACGTGATTCCGGCGGCGCAGCGCCACATTGCGCGGCAACTGAACCTGCCGGATACCGGAACGATTGCGTTCGGTCCGAACACGCATTCCTTCGTCCTGCGCCTTCTTTCGTGCCTGCCGACCGATCGGCACCCGCGCATCTTGACGACCGGTTCGGAATTTATGAGCTTTTCGCGCCAGATTGCGCGGCTGGAAGAAGACGACCTCGTTCGTGTGACGCGGATCGCAACCGAACCGTTCGACAGTTTCGAAGCGCGCTTCGCCGATGCGGCGAGTGCGGACGGCTACGATCTCGTTTTCCTGAGCCAAGTCTATTTCGATTCCGGCTTTGCCGTCGGCAATCTCGATGGGATCGTAAGCGCCATACCCGATCCGGAAACCATCGTCGCGATCGACGGCTATCACGGCTTCATGGCGATCCCGATGGATTTGAGCGGGGTCGCGGCGCGCGCGTTCTATCTCGCGGGCGGCTACAAATACGCGATGGCGGGCGAGGGCACCTGCTTCCTCCATTGCCCGCCCGGCTATGGCGCGCGTCCCCGCGACACGGGATGGTACGCGGGCTTCGGTTCGCTGGAGGCGGCCTCGCAGGACGTGCCGTTCCAGACGGACGGCAGCCGATTTCTGGGTGCGACATTCGACGTCTCGGGGCTCTACCGCTTCAATGCCGTGCAGGATTCGCTGACGACGCAAAACCTGTCGGTGGAGAGCATGCTCGCGCATGTGCGCAACATCGAGCAGGCGTTCCTGGCCGAGCTCGACCAGCGCAAAGTTCCGATCAATCGCGCCATGCTGCTGGTGTCCGACGAATCCCGCCGCGGCCGCTTCCTCGCGTTTCGAACGCCGGACGCCGGTGCAATTGCCGATGCTCTGGCCAAGCGAAACATCATCGTCGACTCGCGCGGCGATCGCCTGCGCATCGGCTTCGGGATCTACCACGAGACCGAAGATGCACTGCGGCTGGCTCGGGAATTGGCGTCGTAACTCCCCTAACTCACTGTGGCCGCCCCCCATCCGTTCACCTCGCGAAGTTCGCGAGGTGTCCACCTTCCCCCGCAAGGGGTGAAGGCTAAAAAGTTCTCGTGCGCTTCTTTTATTGACCTTCACCCCTTGCGGGGGAAGGTGGCGCGCGGCGCCAGCCGCGTGACGGAAGGGCGGCCGACGCAATTCAACTCAATTCAAAACTACCCCAGCGTCATTTCCCGACCGCTTTCTCAAACGCCGCAACCAGCGGATCGTCTTTCACGAACACGTAGTCCGCATCCTGCGCCGTGACCGCGCCGTCGCAGTCGTTGGTGCGCAACAGCGTCATGGCGATCATCAGCTCCGTACGCGGACACAGCAGCGAAAACTCGCCACCGGTATTTCCAGCGGCGGGTCGCGATAGAACGGATGCGCCGGTTTTCTTTGTCAGCTTCGCGAGCAGCGCATCCGGTTTCCCGTCGAGCCGCGCGCGCAGCACGAGCGACGCCTTGGCCCGTTCGCGCGCCGCCAGCCGCGACAGCAATGTCACGCAGGCGGCTCGCGCTTCCACGCTCCAATCGGCCGCGAGGCTTGCGGCCAGTTGCGCCTGGCTCGCGAGTATCGTGCCGTCCTCGAGCGTCTTGAGGCCGTTCGCGGCCAGGGTCGCTCCCGTCGTGGTGATATCGACGATCGCTTCGGCCGTGCCTGCCGCCGGCGCGCCTTCGGTGGCGCCGGCGCTTTCCACAATGCGGTAATCCCAGATGCCCGCTTTCGCAAAAAACGCGCGGGTGAGATTCACATATTTCGTTGCGATGCGCAGGCGCCGGCGATGGCGCTGGAAGAACGCGGCGCAGACATCGTCGAGATCGGCCATGCTTGCCACGTCGATCCAGGCCTGCGGGACAGCCACCACGACATCGGCGAATCCGAAACCGAGCGGCTTCACCAGCGCGATGTGCTTCTCGAGTTCGGAAACCGAGTCCCGCAACAAATCTTCGCCCGTGATCCCGAGATGCACGTCGCCCACGATCAACGCCGCCGCGATCTCCGACGCCGACAACAGCCGCACGTCCACGTCCGGAAACCCCGCGATGGTCGCGCGATAGCCGCGCGCACCGGCAGCCTGGGCGAGAGCCAAACCGGCATCCGCGAAATAGGCCTGCGCCTGTTCCTGCAGACGTCCCTTCGAAGGAACGGCAAGCGTGAGAACGGCGCTCATCGTTTCGCACCCTCCTGCGCCGCGCGCGCCGCGAGCACGCGCTCGGTGCGGATGGCGACTCCTATGGCGGGAATGGGCTTCTTCGCACCCAGCCGCTCGAGCAAGGTGTCGTAGCGGCCGCCGCCCGCGATCTGGACCGGGCCTTCCGCATCGCGCGCCCACAACTCGAACACGAAGCCCGTGTAATATTCCATGTTGCGGCCGAAACGCGCCGCGAAGGTGACGCGCTTGGGAGCCACGCCGAGATTCTCGAGCGTCTTGAGGCGCGCCGTCATGGCGGAGAGCGGCGCATCGAGCGAAATCTGCGCCTCTTTGGTCAGCGCACGGATCTGCTTGATGGCATCCGCCGCCGGTCCCGACACTTCGAGCAATCGCGCGATCAGGCCTGCGATTTTCGGATCGAGACGCAAAGCCGCTGCATCGGCCGCCTGCTCGATCAGGCGATCCACGATTTCCTCGCGCGTGCGCGCGCCTTGCGGCGCGTCGCCCAGCATGTCCATCAGGCCTTCGAAGGCCGGCCGCGCTTCCGCTTCGGACAAGGTGCCGAGATGCGCCAGCAGGCGCTGCGCATCGGTGGACGCGCCCCGTGACAGACGAAGCAACAGCGCTTCGAAATAGCCCGCGCGCCAGAAATGCCGCTTCAGGCGTCCGCGCCATTGCGGCGGGATATCGAGCGCGTTGACGAAGGCGGAGAAGAGCCCCAGGTCGCCGACCTTCATCTCGAATTCGTCCAGCCCTGCCGCATGAAGCGCCTGCACTGTGAGCGTCAGAATTTCGGTTTCGGCCGCGGCGCGATCTTCAAGGCCAAGCAACTCCGCGCCGGCTTGATAAAACTGTGTCGGCCGTTCCGGCTCGGCGGGCTGATGGCGGAATGCGAGACCGTGATAGCAGAGCCGCGCCGGGAATTTTCCGCGCGTTTCGAGATGCATCCGGCAAATCGGAATGGTGAGATCGGGCCGCAGGCACAATTCCTGGCCGGCAGGATCGGTGAGCACGAAGGTGCGCCGGCGAATTTCTTCCCCCGAGCGGTCGAGGAATATTTCCGCGGGCTGCAGCACGGCCGGTTCGTAACGCTTGTATCCGCGCCCGCGCAGCACGCCGAGCATCGCATCGGCCTGACGGTCGAGCGCGGCGATGCGCGCTTCGTCGTAAACGGGGAACGCGGCCATCTCAGCCGCCTTTGACGTGCAGCATGGCACGCACTTTTTCGACGAGTTCAGCGCGCGGGACGGAAACCTGCGCCACGCGATCCTTGATCCAGTCTGCGCGGTTCTCGACTGCTTTCGACATTTCCGCACCGAGCGCGAGATCCTTGAGCGTCACTTCGCCTTTCGCGCGCTCGTCTCCCCCTTCGATGACGGCAACCGCCGCGCCGCGCTTGTCGGCATATTTGAGCTGGTCGCCGAATTTCCTTGTGCCGACATAGGTTTCGGCGCGAATGCCGGCCGCGCGCAATTCGGCCGCCATCTGGAAACTGCGTTGCGGATCGTCCAGCGACAGCACGACGACAAGCGGTGCAAGCGCGGGCTTGCTGCGGCTCTTGAGCGCCGACAGCAAACGGCTGACACCAATGGAAATGCCCGTCGCGGGAACTTGCTGGCCGGTAAACCGCGCAATCAGATTATCGTAGCGACCTCCACCTGCAACGGAACCGAATACGACAGTTTCTCCGGCATCATTGGTGACAGGGAAAGTCAGCTGTGCCTCAAAAACTGGGCCAGTGTAGTAATCAAGCCCACGAACAACGCCCGTGTCGCCAACAATACGATCGTTCCCATAACCGCTCGCCCCGGTAATTCTGAGGATTTGTGTGAGTTCTTCCCATCCCGCTAGCGCCAGCTGAGAAGACCGTCGGTCGCCCTGTGCCTGTTTCATCACTTGAACGACATCATGAAATGTGCCCGAGGGATCGACAAATTTCATGACCAAATCGATTTCAACCGGTGACAGCTCAGCACCTTTTGTAAAGTCTCCAGACTCGTCCTTACGCCCCCGACCAAGTAGCGCCCGGACACCTTGCAATCCCAGGCGATCTAATTTGTCTATCGCCCGCAGAACCGTACTGCGCTTAGCGAATGCCTCTGGAGAACCATCAATGCGCAAACCGGCGTATTCGAGGACGCCATCGAGTATCCTGCGGTTGTTGGCTTTAACAATATACTCGCCTGTCCTAAGGCCTACAGCTTCGAGAACATCGCACGTCATCATCAGCAATTCGGCGTCTGCCGAGGGCGATGCGGAGCCCACCGTGTCGGCGTCGAACTGCGTGAACTCGCGGTAGCGGCCCGGGCCGGGCTTCTCGTTGCGCCACACCGGTCCCACCTGATAGCGGCGAAACGGCTTCGGCAGGTTCTGGAAATTCTCGGCGACATAGCGCGCCAGCGGAGCGGTCAGGTCGTAGCGCAGCGACAGCCACTGGCTGTCGTCGTCCTGCAGCGAGAACACGCCTTCGTTCGGCCGGTCGAGATCGGGCAGGAACTTGCCCAGCGCGTCGGTGTATTCGAAGGCCGGCGTTTCCAGCGGCTCGAAGCCGTAGGATTCATAGACCTTGCGGATGGTGTCGAGGCAGGCGCGTTCCGCCGCGATCTCGGCCGCGCCGCGATCCCGAAATCCGCGCGGTAGCCGCGCCTTGGGGCGTGAAACCTTGTCTCCGCTCATGCCTCTAACCCGTCAAAGGACGGCCTAGATAGCGGGTCAGGCCCGAACCGGCAAGGAAAGGGTCAAGCTGGCTCATTTTGAATTTCCACCTGCGTGATCCGCATGACTGGCCTGTTGCACGTCAGCCGGTTGGCACCCTTTTTCGGCAACAGAAATTAGCCCAGTGAGTGCGCCAATGGCACCAAATCCAATTGGGACCCACCAAGTCCATATTTCGCGCCGCGCCCTTTCAGCTGCGTTAACATCCTGCCGCAACGCATGGCGAGCCGCAGCCACAAGAAAGTAGCGATTGCTGCCCGATAGCCTCTTCCAGTTCTCTGAACCAGGCAACGCGACGCCTAGGCCATCGGGTGGTTCGACAAAAGTTGGTGCAGGAACGTCTAGAAGGCTCGCTCTGCGCTGCAGATAGTCGCTTTCTTCCAGGGCGATGCGGTCTTCAATATAGTCAGATTTCTGACCCCAGTGGTCGTTCAAATCGCGGATATCCTCGGTAGATTTTCCTTTCTTTTTTGCTTCGGCAATTAAGCGACAAAAATTTGAGTCAGTTTTTCGTTCTTCCTTGCGCAGTCTGCGTAGGCGCAGTTTGTGGCCTAGCCAGTCGCGCATCTTGCCGCTTTCTTTGATAGCATCTCAGTTCGAAGTCCCATGACACGGCCAAGTCGACTGTAGCGCTTGCCACGCTCCCACAGCTCTCGGCATTTGCCACCGCTCCGGGTGGGCCTCAGCCCAATTGATGAACGCTTGCTGTAATTGGGCGCCTGTAACCGGGTACGCCGAACAAACTGCGAAAGGGAAAAGCGCGGACTTGTCGGTCGGCGTAGTTCTTGAACTCTCCCGCGCCAAGCCGACTGCCGCCATCAGATCGTTCGCGCCGAGAAGGTATTGCATGCACATGATTTGCCTGACGTCCTCGACTGACTTGCAATCCTCAAGGAGACTTTGTGTGGTACCAGATAGCGTATCTGCTCTGGCCACAACGGAAATACTAAGGAAGAGCGCTACTGACGCCGTAAAAAGCCCCCGCATTATGCACCCTCTCGTCGTCTAGCGTTCATAACTATGTCGCCGGGCATTGTAAGGCCCGCGCTCCACAAGTTGAGCCTATCAGAAACTCACGCCGCCTCCGTCACTGCCCTTTCTGCTTCGCGTCCCAGGCCTGGTGCGCCTGGTCGAGGACGTACGCGCGGATCGCGGCCACGTCGTCCTTGGAGAGCACATCCTTGAACGAGGCCATGCCGCCGTCGGACAGCGCTCCGCCGAGAACGATGTCGTCATACTGGCTCCAGATTTCGATCGGTGCTTCGCGCAAATCGGGGATCACGCCTTCGGATTGCGCGAAGAAGCCGTGGCACACGACGCAATTGCGATGATAGGCGTCGAAGCCTTTCGCGATCGTCGCGGCGTCGGCGGTTTGCGGGGGAGGCTCGCTGGGCGGCGCGCCTTCCGGCGGCAGAGGTGCAACTTGCGTACTTCCGCCCAGCTTGAACACGAACAAGCGGCCCTGATTCGATTTGTATTTCGACAGCGCGCTCGTCGGATCCTTGAAGGCGGCAAGCCCGCCGGCCCCGCCCCATCCCGCGAGCACCGCGATATATTGCTCGCCGCCGACCGCAAAACTCATCGGCGGCGCGAGAATGCCGGTCTTCAGATCGATCGACCACAATTTCTCGCCGGTCTTCGCGTCATAGGCGCCGAAGATGCCATCCGCGCCGCCTCCGAACACGAGACCGCCGGCCGTCGTCAGCAACCCGCCGTTCCACGAGCCGTTCATCGGCACATGCCAGACTTCCTTCTGCGTCACCGGATCCCAGGCCTTGATGTAGCCCACGGCCGGCGGCGGCGGATGGCCGCTTTTGATGGCGTCGAGCACGGCCTGCGTCACGGCCGCAAAGTCGTTGCCGGTGTTCCAGGCGCGCGGCTGGTAAACGAAATTGCTTTCGGTTTCCGGCGCGAAGATCGCCGAACCGTCGGCCGCGGGAATATAGACAAGCCCCGTCTGCGGATTGAACGCCATGGGCTGCCAATTGTGGCCGCCGGTTTCCTGCGGCATCACCACCGCAAGCTTGTCCTTGTAGCGCGCATCGGGATTCTCGATCGGCCTGCCGTTCGCGTCGATGCCGGTCGCCCAGTTCATCACCGCAAACGGCTTCGCCGAAATGAGCTTGCCGGTCGCGCGATCGATCACGTAGAAGAAGCCGTTCTTCGGCGCCTGAATCAGCACCTTGCGCAACGCGCCGTCGATCGTCAGATCGGCGAGGATCATGTGCGAAGTGGAATCGAAGTCCCAGGTGTCGCCCGGCGTCGTCTGGTAATACCAGGCGAGTTCGCCCGTATCGGCATGAATGGCGAGGATCGAGGAGAGATAGAGATTGTCTCCCCCGCCCGGCGAGCGAAGATTGCGATTCCACGGATCGCCATTGCCGGTGCCGACGTAAAGCAGATTGAGTTCGGGATCGTAGGCCATGGAATCCCACGGCGCGCCGCCACCGCCCAGCTCCCACCAATTATTCTTGCCGTCCGTCGTCCAGGTCTTCATGGCGGCCGTCATCGCCGCATTTTCTGCCGGCAGTTTCGGATTGCCGGGCACGACGAAGAAGCGCCACACTTGGCGGCCGGTGTCGGCGTCATAGGCGGTTAGATAGCCGCGCGTGTCGTATTCCGCGCCGCCGTTTCCGATCACGATGAGTCCGCCCACGATGCGCGGCGCGCCGGTGATGGTGTAGGCGCGATTGCGATCGATGGTGTTGATGTCCCAGATCGGTTTGCCGGTCGCGGCATCGAGCTTGACGAGCCGCCCGTCCAAAGTGCCGACATACACGGCGCCTTTCCACACGGCGACGCCGCGATTGGCAACGTCGCAGCACGCGTAGCGGCCCCACGCGCCCGGCACTTGCGGATCGTAAGCCCAGAGCTGTTTGCCGGTTTTCGCGTCGAGAGCCCAGACCTTGCTCCATGGCGCCGTGACATACATCACGCCGTTGGACACGACCGGCGTGCCCTCGAGACCGCGGGTGGAATAGGTGCGGAATTCCCACGCGACGCCGAGAGTTTTCACCGTGTTGCGGTCGATCTGCTTGAGCGGCGAAAAGCGCTGCTCGGAATAGGTCCGTCCGTTGGAGAGCCAATCGGCATCGGCCTGATGGAGAATTTTCTCGCCGTCCACATTCGCGACGGCGTTCCCGGGAACGCCGGCCGCGGGCTTGGGGCGCGGAACGGGTTTCGCTTTGGCCGTCGCAGCAGAGACCGGCGCGCATATTCCGACCGCGAGCGGCGCGCCAACAAGGCCGCCCATGGCCAGAACGGCCGCGGCAAACGACAGATTGCGAGAGTTCATGTTTCCTGCCCCATATGATCCCCGTCTTCGAACCGCGGGGAGTGCCGGGGGCAAACTAGAGGAGATTAGGTCCGCCCGACAATATGTCAGTGGGGCCATGCGCCGGGTTCATGGTCGCGGCATGGCGCGCGGCCGGGCCGGCGTGTATGCCGGCGGGGGCAAGGGCGGCGATCGATCGGGCATGGACAAGGAGCAGACTTCCGTTGCGGCGACCGGTCCGACGCCGGAAAAGACCACTTTCGCGATCCTGCTGGCGGTGAGCTTCTGCCACCTGCTCAACGATATGATGCAGGCCTTGCTGCCCGCGATCTATCCGACACTCAAGACCGAATATCACCTGACCTTCGCGCAAATCGGCCTCATCACGCTGGCGTTCCAGCTCACAGCGTCATTGCTGCAACCGGCCGTCGGTCATTACGCCGACAGCAGGCCGATGCCCTATTCGCTGGCCGGCGGCATGGTGTTCACGCTGGTCGGACTTCTGATTCTGTCGGTCGCCGGGAGCTACGGCGTCATCCTGCTCGCGGCGGTCGTCGTGGGGTTGGGGTCGTCCGTGTTCCATCCCGAATCGTCCCGCGTGGCGCGCATGGCCTCCGGCGGACGTCACGGCCTCGCGCAGGCGATGTTTCAGGTGGGCGGCAATATCGGATCGGCGCTGGGCCCGCTCACCGCCGCGTTCATCGTGCTCGCTTACGGCCAGAAAAGCATCGCGTGGTATTCGCTGCTCGCGCTGCTTGCGATCTTCGTGCTGTGGAATGTGGGCGCCTGGTACAAGACGCATGGCTTGCAGCGGCTCAAATCGGCGGCGCACCATCTGGCGGCGCATCCGAAGCTGCCGCAGCGAAAGATCGTCTTCTCGCTCGCGATCCTGCTGGCGCTGATCTTCTCGAAATTCCTTTATCTCTCGAGCATCACGAGCTACTACACGTTCTACCTGATTCACGCGTTTCATGTTTCGGTGCAAACCGCGCAAATATTACTGTTCGTGTTTCTCGCCTCCGTACCGATCGGAACGCTGGCGGGAGGGCCGCTGGGCGATCATTTCGGCCGCAAATATGTGATCTGGTTCTCGATCCTGGGCTCGTTGCCCTTCACGCTGGCTCTCCCCTACGCCGATCTATTCTGGACAGTGGTGCTGAGCGTCATCGTGGGGCTGGTGCTTTCGTCGGCGTTCTCGGCCATCGTCGTCTACGGACAGGAATTGCTGCAGGGCCGCGTCGGCATGGTGTCCGGCTTGTTCTTCGGATTTTCCTTCGGCATGGGCGGCCTCGGAGCGGCATTGCTCGGCAAGCTCGCCGATCTCACCAGCATCGGATTTGTTTATCAGGTCTGCGGATTCCTGCCTCTGCTGGGTCTCTTGACGGTGTTCCTGCCGAACCTGGAGCCGGCACGAAAGCGAATGCGCGCCGGCGCGTAAGCCGATCGTCACGCGAGATATTTCGCAAGCGGATTCCAATATCTCTCGGGCCATCCGGAATTGAGCCCCTTATAGGTGCCTTCCGGAAATCCCGTGTGGTCGAGGACGATCTTCGTCCGCGCTCCGTCCGCAACGAGTTCGAACTTGACCATCGAATACACGCCGGGATCCCAATATTTCGGACGCCATGCCTGAACGATCCGCTGCGCGGGAACGAGCTCGATATTGCGACCCACGATGACGCCGTCGAACATCGAAATCGCGCCGCCCGCGTCCGGGCTGATGTCCGCCGTCATTTTCGTCATCGTGCCGAACTGCTTCGAATCGAGAAAAATTTCGTAGATGCGCGCCGCGGTCGCGCCGAACGCGACTTCCTGGTGCAGCGACGTGCGCGTCTTGTCCGCTTCTGGCGGAGTCTTGGCCCGAGCGTTGTCGATCTCTGCCAGAGCACCAAGAACGACAACGGCGCCGCCAAGCACATGCCGCCGCGCGTAGGAGTCGGCGCCTGTCGACGAATCTCTCTTCGTATCCATATCTGGCTCCCGATGTTGAATGCAGCCGATCGCGGTGGGGCATGCCCATCCCCTGTCGCGTAGAGTAGTGCAAAATTGCAGATCCGGCTTGTCCTGTGTCGCTCAGTCGCACGACCCAGGAGCGGACTGCAAACCCTTCCGCGGCACCGTGTCTGCACGCGTCACGCGCACTGTGTCGAGATTGTCGGCTACTTCGCTTTGGCGAGGATTTGCGCGTTCAAATGAAAATCTTGTAACGCGGCGGATTACCGGGAACGCTCTACTATCTTCACGGATCGACGCAAGGGATGCCCGATTTTGCTGAATGCTTCCGGGGCAGTGAGTCGCTATCGACACTCGAGCAGAAAACGGCCGGAACCGGCCATCGCGTTCGGCCGGCGTTGCCCCGAAAGAACGATTTTGGCGTCGCGTAACCGCTTCCGGCGCTGTAACCTCGCGATATTGATAAGTATCAGATTTTCGGTGGGGCATGCCTGACATTTACAGCCATACCGCCAACATCGTGCGCAACATCTTCGACCGGCGGATCCACACGCCGGCGGTTCTGGATGCGGAGCGCTACTTTCCGCAAGGCGCCGAATTCGCGCAATCCTGGAAGCAAATCCGCGACGAGGCTTTGGCCATCGCGGGAGGTCTGCACTCCGTTCCGCGATTCCACGAATTGATGAGTGCGCAGGAAGCCATCTCGGCCAATGACGGCCGCGATTGGCGCGTGTTCGTCCTCAAAGCGTACGGTCACGATGTACGCCCGAATCTCGAAAGATGTCCCGCAACCTCCGAGCTGGTGCGCGCCTGTCCCTCGGTTGTGTCGGCGTCCTTTTCGTTCCTCGCGCCCGGCAAGCACATCCCGGCGCATCGCGGTCCGTTCCGCGGCGTCCTGCGATTCCATCTTGGCTTGTCGATGCCGCTCGGAGAAGACGGCCGACTCGGAGCCGTGCTTTGGGTCGATGGCGTGGAACACCGTTTGACCGATGGCGGTTCGCTGCTCTGGGACGACACCTTTACGCACGAAGTTCTGAACTCGACCGATGACGTGCGCATCGCTCTTCTGCTGGACGTCTGGCGGCCGGAAATGCCGGCCGACATGGTGGCGCTTTCGCACCTGATCGTGGCCGGCGCGCGGCTGGCCGCTTATGTCAACACGGCTTCGTTTTCCGCCTGAAGCCGGTAGTCAGCGCCGTCGCTTGAGCACGGAGCGATAGCGCTTCGACATCGCAGCGAGAGTTGCCGCCATCGTTGCGCGCAGAACGGGAGGTCCGATCACTTCCACGTCTTTGCCCAGCCTCATCAATTCACGCACGCCGTAATCGATCGATTCGATGGGCAAGGTGCAGCGAGTCCAGCCGCGCCGATCGGTCTTCTTTCCCGTTCTGACCGCGGCCTCGGCGACATATGGACCCAGCATCTCCAACCGTGACAGCCCGTTTCGTGACAGCCGCACTTCGGCCTGCTCGCGATAGACTCCGGCTTCGTATTCCTGCGACGATCTCTTCCAATAGGCCGCCAGGTCGAACCCGGCCGGTCGCGGGAAAACCTCATCGCTGATCTGCGCATCATGGATATTGGCCGCGCGATAGGTGCGGATGGATTTTCCGTTCCGGGCGACGAGATACCAGATGCCGCCTTTGAGCACGAGACCAAGCGGGCCGAGCTTGTACTGCCGCGTATCCATTTGACCGGCACGGCGATAGCGCAAAATGAGATAATGTCCGCTCCACACCGCACGCGCGACGATCTGCAACGACGGAAGAGGATCTGTGCCGCGAAACCACGCCGTGGGATCGAGATGAAAACGCGCCGAGATGCGATCGGCCTGCGGCTGCACATTGGCCGGCAGAGCCGCCATCAGCTTGAGCTGTGCCGTCGCGAGAATTTCCGCCAGCCCGAGTTCGGCGGCAGGGCCCGGCAGCCCCGCGAGGAACAGCGTTTCGGCTTCCGATTGGGTGAGGCCCGTGAGCTTCGTCCGGTAGCCGTCGAGCAATTGGAAGCCGCCGCTGCGTCCCCGATCCGCGAACACCGGAACGCCTGCCGCACTCAGTTGATCGATGTCGCGATAGATGGTGCGGACCGAAACCTCGAACTGCCCGGCCAACTCCGTGGCGCTCATGCGTCCGCGAGTCTGCAGCAGCATCAGGATGGACAGGAGGCGGCTCGCAAGCATTTTTTCGACCGGCGCCAATACATGACAGTCGGTGTCATGTTTAGGGGGTTACACAGCCGGTTGCAACAGACGGATAACGCATCATGACCGACTCACACACAAACTCTCCCGCCCACGATTTCGATTTCTTTTTCGGCTCCTGGCGCGTGCAGCACCGGCGGCTCAAGCAGCGGCTGGCGCAGTGCGACCGATGGGAAGAATTTTCAGGCTCCACCATGACGCAACCCATATTGGGAGGCCTTGGCAATATCGACGACAACATCCTCGATGCGCCGGGCGGCTCCTATCGCGCCGTGACATTGCGAGCTTTCGATCCGAAACCGCAGACATGGGCGATCTGGTGGCTCGACGGCCGTTATCCGCATCGTTTCGATGTCCCGATGCTGGGCGGATTTGAGGACGGGGTCGGGACGTTCCTTGCCGACGACACCTTCAACGGCGAGCCGATCAAAGTGCGATTTCTCTGGTCGCGGATCGCACCGCAATCATGCCGCTGGGAGCAGGCTTTTTTGGCCGACGGCGAAGGCGGCTGGGAAACAAACTGGATCATGGATTTCCAAAGAATTGTATGAAGGGCTACCGAACGGCTCACCGGGGCCTCGAAACCGCGTTGTCATTGACGGCAATCGAGAGTTATCTGGCGCGCCGGATGGCCGCCTGGGCGACCGACGAAGGCAAATCCGGTCGGCTGCATTTATTTGGATGACGAAACAGATGCCCGCTCCCACGATCGCCCATCGCAAAGGCTTTTACTGCGAAGTGAAAGCCGGTCAGCGCTATCTCTGGTGCAGCTGCGGCCGATCGGGCAAGCAACCGTTCTGCGACGGCTCGCATGCTGGCACCGAATTCAAACCGGTGCTGTTCGAGGCCAAGGTCGACGAAGATGTCATCTTCTGCGGCTGCAAGCATACGGGAACACGACCGTTCTGCGACGGCGCGCACAACAACCTACCGGGCGGCTATGCCGAGGACGATCCGGACAGCGCCGCCAACCGCGCGGTCGCGGCAGTGCCGCATGGGGCTGACGCGCAGGTTCCCCTCGACGGGACCTGTTACGTCTTCTCCACCAAACGCGCCAAACTCGCGCGGCATGGCGCGATCGCGTGGTGCGCCATCGTCAGTCCCAGCACAGGCGCACAATTCCAATCGCAGTTCTATGCGGAAATCGGCGAAGGCGCTTCGCCTGTGATCGGCGCCAACGATCGACACACGGTGCTGTTCGTGACCGAAGGAACCGGAGAGATGGAAATCTCCGGGCGACGATTCGCGTTCGGACCGCGTACCGGATTCTACGTCCGGCCAAACGAGGCTTTCCGCGTGCACAACTCAGCTCCCGAAGCGGTGAAATTGTTCATCTCCAACGGCCCCGGTCAGGAACACCTCACCTGGTTGGACGCGATGCCTGACAATTTCGACGACACATATCCGAACCGCCGCGCCGAGATCGATCCGTCGCAGCGACACGCCATGGCCGAACGCTTTTTCCAGGTGCTCGTTAATCGCGAGCACGGCTCGACGGAAATGACCCAGTTCATCGGGAATATTCCCCGCTCGAAAGCCGAGCCGCACAAGCATCTCTATGAGGAAGCGCTGATATTCCTCAACGGGGCCGGCGTGGTGTGGACGGAGCATACCAAAACGACGGTCGGTCCGGGCGACGTGCTGTTCTTGCCGCGCAAGCTCACGCACTCCGTCCAATGCATCGTCGACGGCGGCTTCGATGTGCTGGGCGTGATCTGCCCGGGCGACAATCCTTCGATCAGTTATTGACGAGCGCCGGACGCAAGACGAATTCAGGTGATTTCGACTGCCGCGGCGGCATCGCTTTCCCGTGCGAGGGCCCGACGATTGCGCGACCTCCAGATGAAGTAGGCGCCTGTCAGCAGCGCCAGCCATGGAACGCCGACAATCCAGGAGACGTTCCAAAATGCCGTGTCGAGCCCCATGGTAATCAGCAGCGCCACGAGCAGGACCAGGCCGGCAATCTGCATGTATGGAAACAGCGGCATGCGCACGGGAAGATTCGCGGCCCTGTGGAAACGGCGAAAGCTCAGATGACTCAGCAGAATCGCGATCCACACGATCATCGCGCCGAACAGGGCGACGCCTTGCAGATAGTTGTAGGCCAGCGGTGTAAATCTGGAGACCCCCGCCGCGGCGAGAATGAATCCACCCGAGAGAAGAATCGCGGCGGTCGGCGCTCCGTCCCGGCTTAACTGGCCCAGGAATTTGGGCGCATAGGTCCCCCGCGAAAGCGAAAACAGCATGCGCGAGCAGAGATAGACATTCGTATTCATGCTCGAAAGCGCGGCGCTGATGACCACGAAGTTCATGATGCCTGCCGCGTGCGCAATGCCCGTATGCGCGAACACGCGCACGAACGGGCTTTCGGCCACGATCTTTGCACCGGTTTCGGTCCACGGAACGATCGTGACGACGATGCCGAGCGCGAGGATGTAGAAAAGGAACAGCCTCACCACCATCGTGCGCAACGCGCGCGGGATGGCGATTTCGGGGTTCGGCACTTCGCCCGACGTCACGGCGATGACCTCGATGCCGTTGAAGGACAGCACGCCCATGATCACGGCCATCCAGGTGCCCCACAGGCCATTGGGAAAAAAGCCGCCCCGCAGTTGCGTGAGATTATGGAACCCGACCGCCTTAGCCCCAAGCCCAAAAATTTCGCTCACACCCAGAATGATGAACAGGACGATCGCCGTCACTTTGATGAATGCGAACCAGTACTCGATCGTGCCGAAATTGCCGACGGATCGGGAGTTCACATAAAGGAGAATGGACGCGAAGCCGAGCGACCACAGCCAGATCGGCACGCCCGGAAACCAATAGGTCATGTACACGCCGGCCGCCACCGCCTCGCCTCCCACGGCGATGACCTGTGCGAACCAATAGGTGTAACGCACGATGAACCCGGCCCAGGGGTTGAGATAGGTCTCGGCATAGGTGCCGAACGAGCCCGCCGTGGGATGTACGACGGCCATCTCCGAGAGGCTGAACACCATCACGACGGCGACAAATCCCGCGATCGCATAGCTGAGCAGAACCGACGGCCCCGCATAACCGATGGCGATGCCGCTGCCCATGAACAGGCCCGTGCCGATGGCGCCGCCGAGGCCGATCATCACCACCTGGGCCTGGGTCAAATCCTTGTGGAGACCTTTCTCGCGCTCGACGATCGACGTCTCGTCCATTCCGGTCTCCGTGATGCGGCCGTCGACCTCTATCGGGCGACAACTTCAATCGAATAACTCTAGAGATATAATCTCTGGCTTCAACCGACGGGTCGTGCTGGAGTGCTCGGCCCGATCATCCTCGCTGCGTGAGCCGACCGTGACCGTCGAATTTCCCATTGAAGCCGTCCGAGCCAAATTTCCCGCACTCGAACGCGCCAAGCCTTTCGTCTATTTCGACAACGCCGCAGGCGCCCAATTGCCGCAAAACGTGCTCGACGCGGTCGCGCACCATCTGCTGGACGTCAACGTGCAGCGAGGAGGACGCTACCCGAAAAGCCGCGAAGTCGATCGGGTCATCGCCACCGCGCGCGAGAGAGTCGCGACCTGGCTGAACGCAAGCGATCCGTCGGAAGTGGCGTTCGGCATGAACGCCACGTCGTTTATTCGCCTGGTCAGCCTCGCCATCGGGCAGACCATCGAGCCCGGCCGCAACGAATTCGTGATCACCGACCTCGACCATGACGCCAATGTCGCGACGTGGCTGGCCCTGAAGCGTGCCGGCGCCGAATTCGTGTGGTGGAAAATGCGCGATGACGGCAGGCTTCACGTGGAGGATTTGCTGCCGCTGCTTTCGTACAAAACACGGCTGGTGGCTTGCACGGCCGTGTCCCATGCGCTCGGTTCGCTAGTGGATATCGCCGCTGTTGCGCGGGCCGCACACAACGTCGGCGCAGAAATGTTCCTCGACTGCGTGCATTACGGCCCCCACGCGCTCATCGACGTGCAAGCCTGGGATTGCGACTATCTGGTGTGCTCCGGCTATAAGGCTTTCGCGCCGCATATGGGTTTTCTGTGGGGGAAACGCGCCAAGCTCCTGGCGCTGCCGACCTTCCGCGAGGAATTCATTCCGGACGAACCGCCATACAAGATCGAAGCGGGCACGTTCATTTTCGAAAACGTTTCGGGAATGAGCGCGGCCGTCGATTATTTTTCAGCACTCGGCCGCGACCTCGGCGCCCCATCTGCCGGCCAGATGCCGCGAGATCACATCGTCACCGCGATGACGGCCATTCGGAACTACGAACAGACATTGTCGCGCGGCTTGTTGGATGCGCTCGCCCGATCGGGCGCAACAATCTACGGTATAAGTGAAAGATCCCGCGCTGCCGAACGCGTTCCGACCGTGTGCTTCAATCTCCCCCACAAACACCCGGCCGAAGTGGTCGAGCGCATGTCGCAGGCCGACATCGGCATCCGCGACGGGCACATGTATGCGCCGCGCCTGATGGGCCGCCTCGGCCTGGCAATGGATCGCGGCGCGGTGCGCGTTTCGCTGGTCCATTACAATACGCTCGACGAAGTCGATCGCTTCGGCGACGCGCTGAAGAAGATCGCAAGCGGCGCTTAGCGTAGGCCCGCGAGAACCTCAGAAAGACATCCTTGACAGCCGATACCTTTCGATGAAAGGTATAATACATCGCGGTTCAAGGTATAGCGCCCGATGGTCAACCCGAATTTCATGAACGGCGTGCCCGAACTCCTGATCCTGCGTCTGCTCGAAGAACAGGAGATGTATGGCTACGAGCTGGTCGCGGCCATCCGCGCAAAAACCGGCGATGCGATCAGCCTGGGCGAAGGCGTGGTCTATCCGGTGCTGCACGCTCTCGAACGCGAAGGCGCGCTCAAATCGCGCCGCAAAAACGTAAACGGCCGCACGCGAATCTATTACACAGTGACCCGCACGGGCGAAAAGCGACTGGCCGGACTCGTCCGGCAATGGACACACATCACCGAGACCGTCAGCCGCACGATCAAGGAGACAAGCCATGTCCCAGCCATTATTTGACCAGTTGCGCGAGCGCCTTCTGCGCGCCGGCATCGCACCGCGACACGTGCGCCGCTACATCGCCGAATTGCGCGATCATTTCGACGATCTGGCGCGCGAAGAAATGGCGGCCGGCGCCGCGCCGACATTGGCGCAATCGAGAGCACGCTCGCGACTGGGCAGCGACGACGCGTTGGCGGACGTCATGCTGGCACGTCCGGGCATGCGGTCCATTTCCGCCCGCTATCCCTGGGCCGTGTTCGGGCTGGGGCCGATCGCGATGGTTGTCGCGACCCTCGTTGCCGCCATCGCGCTGGAAGCAGTGGCTATTTTTCTGGCGGGAAAGCTGATGCACCGTTCAAGTCCTTTCGTGCTCGCACCGCCGCCCGAATGGGCCGTTTGGACGATTTTTGCCTGGAACACGCTCGCGACTTATGCGGCGCCGCTCGCCATCGCCGTCGCCTTATGCCTCGTCGGCTTGAGACAGCGGATGTCCGCGACGTGGATCTTTACCGGCATCGTGATCGCCTGCGTACTTGGCGCCTTCCAGGTGCTGAACTGGCGCGACTTGGGCCATCACGGCGAGCTCTCGCTCGGTTCGGGACTTTTTCCACCCTTTCCGCTGAAGCTGGTCGTCGGCGGGCTTTGCCGCGCTGTCGTCACAATCGCGATTTCGGCGGCGATCTACTGGTATGCCATCCGCCGCCGGAACCCCGATTCGACGCGGATCGACGCAGCGGCATCGCTCGCGGCCGAGTGAGGCCAACACGGCAGGAAAGAGACCCTATTCCCGCAACCTCTGTCGCGTTGGCATGACACGATCTGCGAGGTAGCATCGCGGCCGGAGCACGCATTAGGCCCGTCGAGCGCAACGCGCCTCGAGCGGTTGCAGGGCTGGGTGAAAAGCGATGTCTATCGGATCGAAAAAATCCATTCTACTCGCATTGGCTGCCTTCGGCTTCCAGTTCGCCGAAGGCGCGCAGGCCGAGCCGATCATCATCGACCACACGACTTTGATCGACGGCCGGGGGCATGCGCCGCGGCAGGACATGTCGGTCGTCGTCGATGGCGGCCAGTTCACCGTGGTGGGGCCGAGTATTCTCGCGCAGGGCCTGCCGGGGAGACGCATCGACGGGCGAGGAAAGTTCCTGATCCCGGGCCTGATGGACATTCACATCCACCTGGCCGGATTCTCGCGGGCCGGTCAGTCCTGGATTCCCAGCAACAAGCCGGTCGCCTCGGGCAACAAATGGGTGGTGGACCGCAAGGTGGGCGAGCAGGCTTTGGCCAGCTACCTCTACGCCGGCGTCACCACCATATTGGATGTCGGCAATATTCCCGAAAACATCCTGCCGCTGCGCGCCGACGAACGCGCGGGCAAAATTCTTGCGCCGCATATCTTCGCGACCGGCAACCTCGTGACCTATCCCGGAAGTCACGGCACGGATATCGCGATCAATGTCTCGTCCTGGCCCGAGGCCGAGGCGCAGCTGCAGGCTCAGTTCGACAGCCAGCAACCCGACGTCCAGAAAATCACCTATGACGATGAAGGCTGGGGTTCGCGTCCGCTAATCCCGATTCTGCCGAAGGATCTACTGCAGCACATCATCGAATTTTACAACCTCCACGGCGTCCGCACGACAATCCACATTTCGAACGAGAGCCGCGCGCTCGAGGCGATTTACTCCGGCGTGGACACTCTTGCGCATACCCCCGTACAGGGGCCGGTGACCGAAGCGTTCGTGAAGATGGCTGCGGCCAAGCAAATCCCCATGGCCTCGACCATGATGATCGGCGACAATTACAGCCGCATCCACGAACATCCCGAATTCCTCGATCAACCGCTCTACGTGGCCACCATGGCGCCGGCAGAGCGCGCGAGGCTGAAGAAGATATCGGCCGACGGCGGTGAAACGGCTCTTTCGAGCAGCGTTCCTCTTTACCAGCGAAGCTGGAGGCTCTGGATGAAGACCCAGACCCCCATCCTGCAGGACAATATCCGCCGCATCGACGCTGCAGGCGGCGTGATCGCCGCCGGCACGGACGGCAGCAACGGCGCGGGCCTCCAACGGGAGCTCGAGCTGCTGGCGCAAGCCGGGGTTCCGAACCTCGAAATCATCAAGATCGCCACGTTCAACGGCGCCAGGCTGCTCGGCAAGCAGGACCAGATGGGCAGCATCGAAGAGGGAAAGATCGCCGACGCCGTCCTCCTCAGCGCCGATCCGACATTGGACATCAACAACTGCAAATCGATCGTGTTCGTGATGAAGGCGGGAGAGATCATCGACGAAAACAAGCTCTCATTGGCTGGGGGGCCGGAACCGCGCCGCATGCAATAGACCCTCGGGATTCCGGGCGATTTCGTGGTCCGGCCTGCGCCGAAAACCGGGAGAGGCCACGAATTCCTTTATTCCTTCGATAACTTGTCGTTAGTAGTCTTGCCGTGGGCGCTCCAACGTGGGCGCGGAACCGAATGCAAGGCCTGCGATGTACCAGGACAAGTTTGCTCCCGCTCTTGAAATCGTCAACCTGCGCAAGCGCTTCGAACGGCCCGCGGTCGATGGGCTCGATCTTCGCGTCCGGGCGGGCGAGTTCTACATGCTGCTCGGTCCCAATGGCGCCGGCAAGACGACCACGCTTCGGATGGTGAGCGGGCTGCTGCAGCCTGACGAAGGCGCCATCTCCGTGTTCGGAGCCGATGCGCTGGCCGATCCCGTTGCCGCAAAGCAGATCATCGGCTGGCTCTCTGACGAGCCGATGATCTACGACAAGCTCACGCCGACCGAATATCTCGAATTCGTCGCGGGACTCTGGAGCGTCGAAGCCACCTTGGCGAGAAACCGCGCGCGCGAGCTCCTCGCGTGGTTGGGCCTGGAGAAACATGCCCATGAACGCTGCGAGCAATTTTCGCGCGGCATGCGCCAGAAAGTGGCTCTCGCAGGCGCACTGGTTCACGATCCCCAGCTGATCATTCTCGACGAGCCTCTCACGGGTCTCGATGCCGGCAGCGCGCGTCTGGTGAAAAATGTGCTCACGGAGCGCGTGAGAGCGGGAAACACCGTCATCATGACGACTCATATTCTGGAAATTGCCGAGCGGATGGCCGACCGCATCGGCGTGATCTCGAATGGAAAGCTGATTGCCGAAGGCACGCTCGGGGAACTTCGCGACCGCGTCGGACAGGGCGACGCGACGCTTGAGGAAATGTTTCTCAGCATCGTCGAGCAGGATCTGGCGGTCGCATGACCACGCCCGGGTCGCTTGCCTGGTTCGCACGCCACGAAATGCGCCTCGCCCGGCGGGACGCACTTTCGATGATGACGGCCGGCCGCCGCGACCGCGAACGCATCGTTGTGCTCGGCGTCGCTATTTTTGTCAGCTTCATGCACGTGGTGGCATTCCTCGCGCTGGGACGTCTGGGAAAAGTGGGCATCGCGCCAAGCCTGCAAACCCTGATCTATGTCACGGCCGCGGGATTTCTGTCGGGCTCCGCCATGCTGTCCCAGGCCATGGAAAGCGTCACCCGCACCTTCTATTCGCGCTCCGATCTGGAACTGATCTTGAGTTCGCCCACCGATGCCGGCCGGCTTTTTGCCGTGCGCATCGGCGCGATGGCGCTCTCCGTCAGCGTGATGTCGCTGTTTCTCATCGGCCCCTTCATCGACGTACTGGCATGGCGGGGCGGCGCGCGTTGGCTGGGCGCCTATGGCGCAATCGTCGCCGTTTCGCTGGTTGCGACGGCGCTGGCCGTCATCCTGACCGTCTCGCTTTTTGAAACGATCGGTCCGAAGCGCACAAGGCTGGCAGCGCAGATTGCGGCCGCGGTGATCGGCGGCGTGTTCGTCATCGGCTTGCAGATGGCCGCGATGTTTTCGACCGGAACGATGTCGCGACTGGCATTCCTGCAGTCGAAATCGGTGATGGCCCATGTCCCCGACATCCACAGCGCGTTCTGGTGGCCCGCGCGCGGCGCACTGGGCGATCTCGGATGTCTCGCAATATTCCTCGTGGCGAGTGCCGCGTTGTTTCTGATCGTCACGACGCTTTACGCACCGCGCTTCGCCGATTGCACGATCGCAGCCGCCGGTACGTCGCAAGCCGCGGTTCGCAACAGCGGCGCGGACCGGCCGTTCCGTGTCGAAACGCCTTTCGCGTCGTTGCGCCGTAAGGAGATGCTGCTTCTCGTCAGAGACCCCTGGCTGGCTTCGCAATCGCTTATGCAGTTGCTCTATCTGCTGCCGCCGACCGTGCTGTTGTGGCGAAGCTTTACGTTCAATGGCGGCGCAGCCGTCATACTCGTGCCGGTGCTGATCATGGCCGCCGGTCAACTGGCGGGTGGCCTCGCCTGGCTCACAATTTCGGGAGAAGACGCTCCCGATCTCGTCGAGACCGCGCCGATCCCGAAATCGCGCCTGCTTCGCGCCAAGATCGCCGCCGTTCTGGAGTGCATCGGCATCGTGTTTGCGCCATTCGTGCTGGCGCTCGCGCTGGTTTCACCCGACAAGGCGCTTGTCGCGGCCGTCGGCATCCTCGTTTCCGCGATGTCCGCTGCGGCAATTCAACTGTGGTTCCGCTCCCAAGCCAAGAGAAGCCAGTTCCGGCGCAGGCACACTTCGTCGCGCATCGCGACATTTTCGGAAGCATTCACGTCCATCGCGTGGGCGGCGACCGGCACTGTCGCGGCCACCGGCAGCTGGCTCGCCGTCTTCGTCGCGCTGTTTGCGATGGGCATGCTGGGATGTGTTCGACTGCTGAGCCCAACGAGAGCACAGAAACGATCGGCAAACGCGCAAGCGCGCCGCCGGCAAGCGTTGGCAACCTCCTGACCGGAGCCCGACGCGGTGTTGCGATGGGTCTGGACGCAATTCGTAACTGAAACAACGACTTAGACATCCCCGTCGCCGCTCTTGGAGTCCCGGTCGGCGCGATCGATTGCGCGCTTGGAAATCGACCAAATACTTCGCGACAAAGGGGATGGGGAACGCGTACAACGCGTTCTTTCCGAAAGTGATCGCATTTGGCATTCCACAAAACTCCGGCCTCCCTCGCCCGCGCGCTTGCGGAGCGCGACTACACGGAAGCGACCCCCGTGCAGGCGGCCGTCCTTGAGGCCGAAGCGGAGGGACGCGACTTGCTCGTCTCGGCGCAGACGGGTTCGGGGAAGACAGTCGCCTACGGCATTTCCATCGCCGAGACTCTGCTGGATGGCGCCGAAACGATGGGGCCGGCGGACGCGCCGCGCGCGCTGATCATTGCGCCCACGCGGGAACTTGCGATGCAGGTTCAACGCGAGCTGAGCTGGCTTTATCGCTATGCCGGCGCACGTGTGATTGCTTGCGTCGGCGGCATGGACCCGGGGCGCGAGAGGCGCCAACTCGCAGACGGCGTGCATGTCGTGGTGGGAACGCCGGGACGGCTGCGCGACCATCTGGAGCGCCGCGCACTCAAAGTCTCCGAGCTCAAGGCTGTCGTGCTCGACGAAGCGGACGAGATGCTCGATCTCGGCTTTCGCGAGGATCTCCAGTTCATCCTGGAAACCACACCGGCCGAGCGGCGCACGCTGATGTTCTCGGCGACGCTCCCCAAGGCGATCGTCTCGCTCGCGCAGCATTATCAACGCAATGCGCTGCGCATCCAGACGCTGGGCGAAACGCGCGGTCATGCCGATATCGAATATCGCGCCATTCGCATCGCTCACAACAAGGCCGAGAGCGTGGTGGTCAATCTGTTGCGCTTTCTGGATCCGCCGAGCGCGCTTGTGTTCTGCAGCACGCGCCAGACCGTGCGTCATCTCGAGGCGATCCTGCGCGAGCGCGGTTTTGCTGCCGTGGCGCTCTCGGGCGAACTGAGCCAGAGCGAACGGAATCATGCGCTTCAGGCCTTGCGCGACGGACGTGCGCGCGTCTGCGTCGCAACCGACGTGGCGGCGCGCGGCATCGATTTGCCCAATCTCGGCCTCGTCATCCACGCCGATCTGCCCAACGACGCAGAGGTTCTACAGCATCGCAGCGGCCGGACCGGACGCGCCGGCCGCAAGGGTGTCAGCATATTGCTGGTGCCCAATTCGCGCCGCCGCCGCGCCGAAGAGATGCTGAACCGCGCGCGCGTCAACTATGTCTGGACCGAACCGCCCTCGGCCGACGACATCCGCAAGCTCGACCAGGAACGCCTGCTGCAAAATCCCATTCTGACGGAACCCGGCAGCGAAGACGATCTGGCCATGGCCGACGCGCTGCTGACCTCCCACACACCGCGCGATATCGCGGCCGCATTCGTGAAACTCTATCGCGCGCAATTGCCGGCATCCGAAGATATCGCGGACGTCACGGAAACTCGACAGGACACGCGCGGCCCGAGACTGCACGACCGATCGTCAAAACCTCCCCATCGGGATCGTCCGCGCGAGGATCGACCCCGAGAAGAGCGCCCTCGCGAGAAGGGCAAACCGCCGCGCAACCAGATGGTGAACGGCGTATGGTTCAAGATCACGGTCGGGCGCGAGCGAAATGCCGACCCCAAATGGCTGCTGCCGGAAATCTGCCGCCAGGGCGAAATCGTCAAGAAGGATATCGGTGCGATCCGCGTCTACGACACGGAAACGCGATTCGAGGTCAGTCAGGAAGTCGCAGAGAAATTCGCGGCCTTGGTGGGTGCGCGGAACAAAGGCGGCGTGCGCATATTCCCGGCGCCCGATGGTGAAGCGAGCGCCGCGACCGTCAAGTCTGCCCCTGTCATCGCGCCGCGCGACGGCGAGAAGCCGTATCGCCCCTCGGAGCGCGCCGACCGCAAATTGAAAAAGAAATGGCACAAGAAAAATCAGCGCGATGGCGCGAAACGAGCCGGCTGAATCGTCAACCCGCGTGGTGCGAACATCGCGCCAAGTGCAGACAAAGGAGTCCTCATGGCGCCCCGTCCTCCGAACTATTCTCACGACCGATCGCAGCGCGAACGCGCCCAGAGCGCCAAGAACGACGCGAAGGCCGAGCGTCGCGCCGAGAAATCGGCGCGCCGCAAAGCGGCCAAAGGCGAATCGCCGCCTCTCGCCGCCGATGAAATTCCGCCCAAGAGCGACGAATAGCATCGGCCCGGACGCTGACAATCTCCGCGGGGGCCGCGTTGGCGCAGGCGATGATGCCGGTGGCCTCTCGACCAGGATCCCGCCGAGTCCCGGACGGCTGTTGCAGAACGCAGCGACTGCTAGATTGCAATCCGTGACCGGCCAGGAGGCGACGATGCGGCATTCGACAATTCTTTGGCCTGCGGGGCAGCGGCTCGTCATCTCGTTGACAATGCTTCTTATGCTTTGCGCGATTGCCATTTCAACACCTGCCCAGGCGGACGACACTCTGCGCATGAAGCAATTGCGCCTTCTCTGCGTACAATTGAGCGGAGACTTAACCGAGCCGGGCGGGGTTGCCGCCTTTCGCCGTTGCCTGACCACACACGACCCGCTCAACGAAATGCGTCGCGACAACGGCATCGGGGGAGTTCGCGCATCGCGAATCAAGGATCGCTTGGACGCTGCGCCGCCGCCGGGCTTCGGGCGCAATAGCCGCAATAGTCTGGCCCAACAGGTTCAATCGTTTCAGACAACGGACGGCAAGGTGATCTACGCGGTCGCCGAAGATGGGAAGCTTTGGCGGTCGACACTCGGCACCAAGGATGCCCGCGTGGTGGCGACATCTGCGAAAGTGTTTCACGTGACGGGTGACGGGCGACTGTTTGTGCTCGACCGCAACGGCGTGTTGTGGCGCGCGAACGCGGATGGCTCGAGTCGCCTTCCGGTTGATCAGGCCGTGGCGGATTTTCAAGCCGCAGGCGGTGTCGATTACGTTCGCCGCACCGACGGCAGCCTCTGGCGCGAATCCGCCGACGGCTCCAATCGTTCGCTCGTCGACAAAGGCGTCATGGCGTTCCAGGCGGTCGATGCGCACACGAGCTATGTACTCGGGACGGACGCCAGGCTCTGGCGTGAAACGGGCAATTCGCGCGCGCCGGTTGCCGGCGCCATACGCGCGTTCCAATATATTCCCGACGGAGACGCCGTCTATGTCCTGACCACGGCGGACGGCTTGTGGCGGCAGACGAGCAAGCAGAAAGCTGAGCAAGTCGACCATGACGTGGCCGCTTTTCGCGCTGCCGACATGAACCTTGTCTTCGTGCTCGGCAAGGACGGCCGGCTTTGGCAGGAGTTGGGCAACCGGGAACAAGCCGTGCTTGTCGACCGCGACGTGCTGATCGGATCGGGGCAGCCGACATTCGAAGTGCTGGACGCGCATCATCTGTTCGTCGTGGATGTCGACCGCAAATTGTGGGCCGAAACCATGCCGCCCGGTCGCTGAGGGCAGACCGCAAAATCCCTCGCCGCGGCCCCTCCTCTGCGCCATAGTCGAGGATCGGCAGTTTCCAACGAAATCCGGCCGCAAAGCGCACCATGGAATATCGACAGGTCATTGGCGCACAACGTTTTGTATTCGCCGATCTCAAAACGCTTCTGGCGAAAGCGACGCCGTTTCGATCCGGCGACGCGCTCTCCGGGATCGCCGCCGAAAGCGCGGAAGAACGCGTAGCGGCGCGCATGCGACTGGCCGATCTGCCGTTGAAAGACTTTCTTGCGGACATCCTTATTCCCTACGAAGAAGATGAGGTCACCCGTCTCATCCTGGACGGTCATGCTGCGGACGTGTTCGCGCCCATTGCGCACCTGACAGTCGGCGATTTCCGCAATTGGCTGCTGTCGGACGCGACCACGACCGAAATGCTGACCGACGCCGCACCCGGTCTCACGCCGGAAATGGTGGCGGCCGTAAGCAAAATCATGCGCAACCAGGATTTGATCGCAGTGGCAAAGAAATGCCGCGTGGTCACGCGCTTTCGCAACACTATCGGCCTCCCCGACACCTTGTCGGTGCGGCTGCAGCCCAACCATCCCACGGACGATCCGGCGGGAATCTTCGCGTCGATCGTAGACGGCCTTCTTTATGGCTGCGGCGACGCCGTCATTGGCGTCAATCCCGTTACAGACAATCTCTCGTCGCTCGCAGAATTGCTGCGGGCTTTGGATGATTTGATCGCACGCTTTGCGATCCCGACACAAGCTTGCGTGCTGACCCACGTCACGAATTCCATCGAATTGATCGGACGCGGCGTTCCTGTCGATCTCGTGTTTCAGTCGATTGCGGGAACGCAAGCCGCGAACGCGTCGTTCGGAGTAACGCTCGCTATTCTTCGGGAAGGCAGGGATGCGGCTCTTTCTCTCAAACGCGGAACGCTCGGCCAAGACGCGATGTATTTCGAAACCGGTCAGGGCTCCGCGCTTTCGGCAGGCGCGCATCACGGCGTGGACCAACAAACGCTGGAAGCGCGCGCTTATGGCGTCGCCCGCGCCTTTTCTCCGCTGCTGGTCAACAGCGTCGTCGGCTTCATCGGGCCGGAATATCTCTATGACGGAAAACAGATCATTCGCGCCGGTCTCGAAGATCATTTCTGCGGCAAGCTGCTCGGCCTGCCGCTCGGATGCGACGTCTGCTACACGAACCACGCCGAAGCCGACCAGGACGATATGGATGTGCTTCTCACATTATTGGCCAATGCGGGAGTGACCTATATCATGGGCGTTCCAGGGGCAGACGACGTCATGCTCGGCTACCAATCCACTTCGTTTCACGACGCGCTCTATGTGCGCGATCTGCTGAATCTCAAGGCCGCGCCGGAATTCGAGGCGTGGCTTGTGCAAATGGGAATCAAAGATGCCGCCGGAAGACTTCTGCCGGCGGCATCGTCGCATCCCCTTTTGAGTCGATCATGAGCGCCGACGTCACGAACGATGCGTGGTCAAATCTGCGCCGCCTGACCCCGGCGCGCCTGGCACTGGGACGAGCCGGCAGCGCATTGCCCACCAGCGAAGTGCTCGCTTTCGCGCTCGCGCATGCCCGCGCGCGCGATGCCGTACATGTTCCTCTCGACACGGCCGCCCTCGAGCAAGCCTGTCGCGCGCGGGGCTTCGACACGATTCACGTTCGCAGCGCCGCACGCGATCGCGCGACCTATCTTCATCGGCCGGATCTTGGCCGTAAACTGAACCAGGATGATGCGGTGAGTCTGTTACGTCGTGGCGGACCATTCGACCTCGCAATCGTCGTTGCCGACGGGCTCTCCAGCCCGGCCGTTCAGTCAAACGCGCCGCCGATGCTCGGAGCGCTGAAGCCATATCTCGACGCCGGCAAGCTGTCCGTAGCGCCCGTGGTCATTGCCGAACAGGCGCGCGTGGCACTGGGAGATGAAATCGGTGCATCGTTGCGCGCGCGCATGAGCGTTGTGCTGATCGGCGAGCGACCGGGCCTGTCGTCGTCCGACAGTCTGGGAATCTACCTGACGCTTGGCCCCCGAACCGGCCGCACCGATGCCGGTCGGAACTGTATTTCGAATATCCGGCCCGCCGGTCTCGATTACCAGGCGGCCGCGCGACGACTGTTCTGGCTGATCGAGGAGGCATTTCGAGTGGGCAAATCCGGGGTCGACCTGAAGGACGCGAGCGACCTCCGGCTCGCTGCGCCAAATCTGCTTCCGATCGTGACAGCGAAATAGCACGAAGAGGCGTAGGCGCTGCCTCGGACTTCAATGAGCGCGGGTGGCCGCTCCCAGGCGTTCCTGCCGGAAGGCTCGCGGTGTCGTGCCGTAGTCGGCGCCGAACGAGCGGCTGAAATGAGCCGCATCGTTGAATCCCCAACGGAAGCAGATCTCGCTGATCGACAGATGACGATGGGCAATGCTCGCGAGATCGGAACGACAATGTTCGAGCCGCCGTCGGCGCAAATACTGACTGAAGCTCATTCCGGCCTGTTGGAATAATTTCTGAATATAGCGCGCCGACACATGCTGCTGTTCCGCGATGCGGTGCAGAGTGAGATCGCCATCGCCCAACTGAGTTTCGATCGCCTGCGAGATACGATGAAAATTGCTGGCGCCCGCCGCGTCGAAGCAACCGATCGCCGAGCTTTCCGCGAGGCTTGAAATCACGAACTCCGAGAGTGCAACCTCGATCGGGCGAATGTCTTCATCGCTGAGTTCTTCGAGGTCGTTGACGATGGAGTGCAGCAAACCGGAAAAGATTCGATTGCCTGCAGCCCGGGTTGTCAGTGTTCCAAGCGGCAATATTTGCAGGTTGAGCAGACGCGGATAAAGCATCGTCTGGGGTATGCGAACATACAGCATGACGAAATGGTCGGGCAGCCTCAAGGTGGAGTCGCGTCCGGTCGGACCGTAGAGAATATCGCCCAGACGAAGATCGACGCTTTCTGCGCCGTCATCCAGAAGGAAATGGCCTTCGATCGGCAATGCCAGCCACAAGCAGGGGGGAGTGCAGAGGCACGCGCCTGAAAGCGTTTGTGCGGAAGACGACACGCGCGAGAACTCAAGGCCTAACGGCGAAACCACACTCGAAACATCGCCGTGGAATCCCGATTGATCTTCCAGCCGCGTCGAGGGCAACGAAATCTGGTGCAGCGCTTCGCGCCAGACCCGCTCCCGGTCGACGCCGCTCACCTGATCCGTCGAGCACTTCCAAGACTTCATTCCACCACAAACCCCGGATGAATCGCCAAGCGCCTATAGCCGGCGGATGTGTCGTCACCGCAATGACTATGCCATATGCGAGCTAGTCTTAAAAGCGTTTAACCTCACTGCGAAATGGCAACCGATTCGGGGCATTCGGATGCGCGCGGACGCCTGATCCAAAAGCGCATTCGACCGACCTTACAATGGCGCCAGGCGACTCTTGGCAAGTTCCGGCTGCTCCGGCGCCGACAGGAAAGACGGGGATTTGCAGTGATCGAGATGAATTCCCGTCGCAATTCAAGCGAATCGAGAAATACCTCCGGTCAGAACCACTGACCAATGCCTACTCAAATGGCGATAAAATAGGCAGCGGTCTTAATGCTCACCGACGATGTCGGTACTCCGGGAGAGCGCTTCCCATTCACGGTTATCCTTGCACTGTGCGTCGAGCTTGCGGCGTGCATATTCGACCGCGTCTGTGCCCAACAACAATCGCAGGGGCGGCGAATCCGAGGTCGCGACTTCGAGGATAATTTGCGCCGCTTTCTTGGGATCGCCGGGTTCGTGCCCCGCGTGATCGGCAAGAATCCGACGGCTCGCACCGACAGTTGCATCGTAGTCCTCGATGATGCGCGCCGTCCGCACTCGCGAGCGTGTGGCGAAATCGGTGCGCAACCCGCCCGGTTCAATTATCACGATCTTGATGCCCAGGGGTTCGACTTCCTGGGCCAGGGTTTCACAGATGCCCTCGAGCGCGAATTTGCTTCCCGAATAGATACCCAGGCTGGGCCAACCCACGAGGCCCGATACCGAAGTGATGTTGATGATACGGCCGGCGCGTCGCGATCGCATGAACGGCAACACCGCCTGCATGACGGCAACAGCGCCGAAAACGTTCACCTCGAATTGCGTGCGAATTTCCGGGAGGCTCGCTTCCTCCACACCGCCAACCAGGCCATAACCTGCATTGTTGACGAGAATGTTGATTCCGCCGGTTCGTTCCTCGGCTGCGTCGACGGCCCGATGCACGGCGGCCTCATCGGTCACGTCGAGCAGCAGCGCAGTGGCACGATCGGGTTGGATTCGTTCGAATGCCACGCGCGAAGCTTCGCTGCGCACGGTTCCCACAACGCGCTCGCCGCGCGCCAGTGCAGCCTTCGCCAATGCCAGTCCCAGACCGGAACTGACACCGGTGATCATCCAGCTTCTGGAGCGCGATGTGGTCATAATTTGTTTGCCGTCGTTCGAGTGAACCCATGCTCAGAATAGTTCGAAGCCGCACGCTTTATCAAACGCAGAGAGCGAAGCGAGAAACTTGCGCATCGACTCGAAGATTGCGCTACGGTGTTCGTCGACTGGAAGCGGGCGCAAATATCGCGTCCCGCCGGGGGAGACGGGCACTGCATGGCAAATCCACTTCGACTGCCGATCCCCTTGGTGACGCTCAAGATGCTGCTCGCCGTCGGCATTCTCTATCTCATGATGATGGGGTCGACATTTTCTTCGCTGGGTGTGGTCCTGCCTCACATGATCACGTCGTTGAAGATGAGTTTCGGGCAGGCCGGCTTCGGATTCACGCTGCTGGCCCTGGCGGCGGGGACATCGAGCTTGCTTCCCGCGGTGACGATCCGGAAATGGAGCGGGAGAACAACGTTGGTGTTGGGCGTGCTGGCGATGATGGCGGCTTGTGCCACTTTGGCAGTCGCGCGTCAGGCGCTGCTTTACGACGTCGGCGCCACCATGCTGGGGATCGGCTTCAGCCTGATCGGCGCGGTCCCCGCATTGCACGTGCTGAGCGGCTGGGCCGAACACAGGCGCTCGCTGGTATTCGGCGGATATCTAGCCTTCGGCGGACTCGGCGGCGCCATCTGGCCCAGTATCGTCGAAGGCGCGATTCACATCCTCGGCGATTGGCGCGCCTATTGGTGGTTCATGGTCGCTCTCATGGCGGTCGTGGGCACGATCTGCCTGCTGATCGTTCGAGAACGGCCGATCTCGGCCGCGGTCGGCGATACCCAGGAAGCCACGGCCGGATGGACTCTGCTCGAGGCGCTGCGCACGCCGCAATTCTATGTGATCGGCTGCGGCATCGCCGCGACCTATCTGATCGCGTCGACCGTCAATGCGTTCACGGTTTCGTATCTTACCCGGGTCGGCGTTGCGACCGCCATTGCCGTGATCGCATTCAGCATTCAGTCGGCCTGCCATGCCGCATTTCCGCTGCTGATGGGGGGAATTGCGGAACGCGTCGGAGTCAAAGCATTGCTGATATTCGGTCTGACAATTCAAGCGCTTGGCATGGCCGCTTTGGCCGTCGGGTCGTCGTTTCCCGTTCTCGTCATCTTTGCGATCGGCGTCGGCGGTGGATACGGGACAATCTTCCTCGCGACCACGCTGTCGCTTCAGGAATATTTCGGACGCGAAAACTATGCGCAGATCTTTGGCGCCAATCAGCTCTTTACGACCATTTCCGTGGTCGGCCCTCTCGCCGTCGGCTGGATCGCGGATTTGACGGGGCGATTCGACATCTCCTTCGGCGGCTGCGCCGTTCTTTTGCTGGCGGCCGCAATGGGAGCTGCAACACTGCGCCCCCCGCAGAAACGGCCCACCCTCGCTGCAGCCACGCTTTCCTGATCGAGATGAGGACAACAGTGCAGAACGGCACGCACAAAGTCTTGCCGACAGACACCCGAAATATTGTCAATGCCGACGCCGTGCCGTTCCGCCGACCACAGTGATCAAAAATTGCGGCGTAAAGCGGCAAGACCGGCCCGAGAGCCTGCGCTATGCTATCGGGCTGCCAAATCCGTACGTCCAGACTGGGAGACAAGCATGAGTAGCGCCGGCGTCCTGGAAACCAAGGAACTCAAGCCGGGGTTCGGCGCGCAGATTCTGAACCTCGATTTGTCGACCAGCGACGACAAAACTTTGGACGCCGTGGTAGAGGCGTTCAATCTGCATGGCGCAATTCTGCTGCGCAACCAGACCATGTCGCCCGAGGATTTGGTGAGGTTTATCTCGCGGTTCAACGAACCCGAAGGCCATACGATGCGGCAGTTCACCCTGCCCGGCCATCCCTATGTCTATATCCTCTCCAACAAGGTGGTCGACGGCAAACCGATCGGGGCCCACAATGACGGCGTCGGCTGGCACACCGATTACTCCTACAAAGAATTCCCCGTGATGTGCACCATGCTTTACGCGGTCGAAGTGCCGGCGGAAGGATCTGACACGCTTCTCGCCGACCTCTGTGCCGCCTACGACGCGTTGTCGCCCGAGCGCCAGCGCGAACTCGATCATCTGGTGCTGCATCACAGCTACCAGTATTTCATGGAGACGCGGGAATATGGGCGCACGACGCTCAGCCCGGAGTTGAAGGCGCAGAACCCCGATGTGTTCCACCCGCTTATCCGCGTGCATCCGGCCAATGGACGCCGCGCGCTTTGGGCCAGCACGGGCACGGTCAAGGAAATCGTCGGCATGCCCAATCCGGCAGGATTGAAATTGATCGACGAGCTGGTCGAGTTCATCACGCAGGATCGCTTCGTCTACCGGCACAAGTGGAAAGTCGGCGACGTGCTGGTGTGGGACAATCGCTGCACCTTGCACACGGGGACGCTTTACGACGACACCAAATACGACCGCCTCATGCACAGGCTATGGGCAAAAGGCGACAAGCCGATCGGCGTGCCGAAGATCGAGGCTGCGACTGCGGCTTAAGCCTTGGCCGCTTCGCGCGCGACAAAAGCCCGCCAGCCGCCGAGAGCCGTAATGTCCTCCGCCCCATCGAGCGCGCGCGGCTCGGCGACAAAGCCTTTCACATCGCTGCCGTCGTCGAGCGTCACGGTTCCGATCGCGAGCGGAGGCGGCACTTCTGCCGTGAAGCTGCCGAACTCCTCCATCGCCAGCTCGTACACTTCGACCTCGATCGCGACACCGCCTTCGCCGACATGCACAAGCGCCGGCTTGGGCGGCGTGGAGTTGGCCATCGCGTAGAGCTTGTAGGTCGGCGCGGTTTTGCAGCGCCCCACAAGCCTAGCGTCTCGTGACACGAGCTGCCAGTGCAACGGCATGGCCGCGAGATGCGCGCCGACCACCGCGAGTTTCACGCGCGGGGAAACTCCGGTAACATCGAGAGGCGGGGGCTGCGGCATCGGCGCGATCTCCTCATAGCGGCGGGCAAAATTCAGTAAAGCGCGATCGGCCCAGGCGGGACCGATCAAGGACACGCCAAAGCCTGTGGCATTGTCGCGAAACCCTGCGGGAAGCGCGATAGCACTCATGTCCAGCAGATTCACGAAATTGGTGTAGAGACCGAGACTGGAATTGAGCGCCAGCGGCTCGGCCTGCGCTTCGCGAATGCGGTAGGTCGTGGCCGTCGTCGGAAGCAAGAGCACATCGATCGTTTCCCACATTCGCTCCGCCGCGCGCTGGTATTCGCGAAGGTGGTATTCGGCCTTGAAGGCCTCGACCGCCGAGATGCGAAAGCCGCCTTCGAGGATGCCGCGAACCACGGGATCAATCGCGCCGGGCCGCGTTCTCAGCAGCTCTTCGGCTGCGACCGTGCGCTCGGCCACCCACGGTCCTTCGTAAAGCAGCTTCGCCGCGGCGCGCAGTGGCGCGATGTCGACTTCGACGGGCCTGCCGCCCATCGCAATCACGCGTGCGACAGCAGTCTCAAACAGCCGCGCCGACTGTCGATCGGAGAGCCATTCCCGTTGGCTGTCGGCCGGCAATCCAACACGAAACACTGCCGGCGCAGGCGCATCCGAATGCTGAATGGGGCGGCGCGCATAGGGATCGGCCGCGTCGAAATGGGAGACGACATCGTCGATCCGCGCCGCATCGGCGGCGTTTGTCGTCAGCACCGTGACGCAGTCGAGCGTTCGGCACGCGGGCACCACTCCCCTCGTACTCCAGCGGCCTTTCGTCGGCTTCAGCCCCACCAAATGGTTGAAGGCGGCAGGCACACGCCCGGACCCTGCCGTATCGGTTCCGAGAGCGAAGGCGACGAGGCCCGCGGCCACGGCGACCGCGGAACCCGAACTCGAGCCGCCGCTGATGTAAGCGCGATTGTAGACTGCCCCACACGCGCCATACGGGCTGCGCGTGCCGACGAGCCCGGTCGCAAACTGGTCGAGATTGGTTTTGCCGATCGGAATCGCGCCGGCAGCAAGCAACCTCTGGACCACCGGCGCCGTTTCAACCGGCCAATACGCGAAGGCCCGGCATGCCGCGGTGGTCGGCAATCCCGCCACGTCGATGTTGTCCTTGACCGCGAAGGGAACCCCGGCCAGCGGCAGCAACTCGCCATTGGCGACACGTCGATCGACGTCATGCGCCCGGTCGAGAACCGTCGCGTCCCTTTCCCGAGTTATCCAGACCTGCGGTTGAATGGCCTCATAGGCCTTCGCGCGCGCCAGAGCATCGCGCGCCACATCGGCCGCGCTCCTGTGACCGGCGTGAACGTCTTTCGCTGTTTCTATTGCGGACAGGCGATCAAATTCGGACATCGCGAACGACTAGCACCCTCACCAAACACGAGACAGTCATTCGCCAACGGCCTGGAAAGCGAGTCAAACTTTCTCAGCCCTCTTCCCCCAAACCTCGCGCGCCTTTTCGTAGACGCCTTGGTCATAAGAGTACTCTATCGTATTGCCGTCCGGATCCTTGATAAAACAGATATAGCCGATCTGCTTCGGCATCTGCATGGGGCCCAGCGCCAGATATCCCGCAGCCTTGGCTTTTGCCGCGATGTCATCGACCGCCTGTTTGGATGGAAGCTCGATGCCGATATGCGCGAACGGCCCCATCGGCGGATGCGCCGCCGGCGCGAATGGATCATGTCCCTCGAAAAACTGACCGATCACCAGAATGAACGGTGAATCGGATTTGGAAGAATCGCCCAGCCAGGCATTTTTTCCGTCCTTGTCTTCGCCTCTGGCCAGCAGGCGCAAATGCGTGAATTTCTCATACCAGTCGATGCTCGCGTCGACGTCCTTCACCGCGAAGGCGATGTGCGTCCAGGTCGCCCGCGTGGGTCCGATCGTGTGCGTGGTCTCGGTCGCCATTTTGCTTTCGCTCCCTGGGGCTCGTCTTTGGCAGGACGCTATCACGCGGCGGCAATACGCGACTTGCCCAAGAGCGCACGACAAATTTCCGACCTGCGAGGACCAACAAGGCTATATCGCAGACCCCAGCTTCGGAAAGCATCCCTTGTGATACAGCAATGGCGGCGCGGCCGAGGATCGCTCGGTGCGCACACCCCTTCCGATAAAGACAAAATGATCGCCTGCAGGATAGACGCATTCCAGCGTGCAGTCGATGAACATCGGTGACGCGTGCAGTTGCGGCGCTCCCTCGCCGACCGAGCGAAAGCCCGCATCGGCCAGCCGCGAGATTTCCGGCAGAGCGGCAAACCGCTTTGCCAGATCGTGACCGTCCTCGGCCAGAATATTGATGCCGAATACGCCGCATTGCTCAATGGGGCCTCGCAAAGGGTTTTCGAGGTCCAGGCAAATCAGAAGCATGGGTGGTTCGAGCGATACCGAGCAGAAGGCATTGACGGTCGTGCCGACCGGCGTCTTGTCCTGCCAGCTCGTGACAATGGTCACGCCTGTTGGAAAATAACCCATCGCGGCCCGCCATTCGGCCGGCGACGGGACGTTGGTCGAATTCAAAGCACGGGCCATGTCGTGCGATTGGGGAGTTTCGTGCGGGCAATCACCGCGCGACCCGCCTGCCGCGCATCCGCGAGAACTTTTTCCTCGTCGATCAGGACGGACCTCCCGGCATCGAGCACGCGGATGCCGTCAATCCAAACGCTATGAACGCCGCTTGGAGGAGCGCTCAGCGCGAGTTGATCGACGCAGTCGAAGATCGGTCCCCATTCCGGAAGATCGGTATCGTGAAGCACGATATCCGCCTTCTTGCCCACTTCGAGCGACCCGATCAGAGACGACAACCCCATGGCCCGCGCGGCATTGAGCGTCGCCAATTCCAGGATCGTTCCAGCAGGGAAAATCTCCTGATCGCTACGGGCATCGCGAAAAATGCTCGCCATGAGTCGCGCGGCGGACAGAACATCCGTGGCGACTCCATCGGTCCCAACCAAGACATCGACTCCACGTTCGAGCATTTCGGGAAACAGCCCGATATGCGAAACGCCGAATCCCCCCTGCAGTGCCGCATGCGGACAGTGGATGGCGCTCGCACCCGATTGGACCAACACGTCGAGTTCGCTGCCATCGATCGCGGCCAGATGGGTGAGCATGACGCTCTTCCCCATCACCCCGATATCGGCGAGATGTTCGAGCGGACGGCGCTGATAATTCGCGAGAAACCACTCGGAATCCGATGCGCGCGGGCTCATATGCGCCGAGACCCGCAAGCCATGCTGATCCGCCAGAGCCTTGGCTGCGCGCCACACATCGTCCGAGTTGGTCGAATGGCCCACAAGAATAGGCCACGCCGCGAGACGAGCGCTTCCATCGCGGTCCGGATAACGCTCGATCTCGGATTGCAGGATGGCGATTGCGTTATCGGACATTTTTTTCTGGTCGTCGGCGGGGTTGAACGCGCGCCCCTCCACCCACTGGCCGACGCGGCCGCGTATCCCGGATTCCGTCAGACCCTCGATCACCGCATCGAGATGAAGGACGGTACCTGCCTCGACAAAGGTGGTAGTGCCATAGCGGATCATCGCCAGGGTGGCGCATTGAGCCGAGAGTCGTTCGTCGGCCGCGGTCTGCGCGCGAAAGATGGGAATCACCCAGCGCTGCAGCTTCTCGGACCAGGTTTCGCCGGGTGCGCCGCGCGGAAAGCCCCGCGTCAACGGATCGCCGGTGATGTGAATATGGCCGTCGATGAATCCCGGCGTCATCACGAAACGCCGCCCGTCGAGGACATGCCTGGCGTTGACCTGGCGGACGACCGACTCGCGCTTTCCCACGGCAACGATCCGGTCGGCAGCAATGGCAACCGCGCCATCCTCGATCACGTGGCGTTCGGAATTCATGGTGATAAGCGTTGCGCCGGAGATCAGGAGATCGGCGTGGATCGGTTCGTCGCTCACAAGGCTTGCTCTCGCACGGTCGCGGTGTCGGGGATTTTTCGTAGCACGGGAGGCGACATAAACACGGTCGCAACCAGCATGGAGGCGCTGATCGCCGCGCAGAGCAGGAACATGCCCGAAAAGCTGCCGAGCGTATCGCGCGCCCAGCCGCCGAAAGCCGGGCCGAGCGCCGCCGACGTGCTGATCATGCACATGATCGAATAGAGCTCGAGATTGGATTTTTTGCCGAAATAGTTGAACAGCAGGATGGTCGAGGCGATGAAGGAAAGACCGAAGCCGAATCCCACGCCGACAGCATAGACCATCATCAATTCCCATCCGCGCGCTTCGGCCAGCCCGGCCATGCCGAACGCCAGCGCCACCAGCGAGACGATCATCATCGTCTTGGCCGAGATTTTCTCGCCGACCATTCCACCGACAACCGAAATCGCCGCGCCGATCAATTGCTCGAGACTGAGCATGGCCGCAGCGTCCTTGGCGTCCACGCCATTCTCTCGCAAGTGCTCGACAGCGAAGCCGTGCGCGGTGGTGTTGATCAGGAGATATGCCGTGTAGCCGCCCACGATGATGTAGAATTGCGGCGTGGCGAGCGCGTGCCGCACGGTCCAGTCCTTGAGCCCTTCGATCAGTTCGCCCGGGCTGACCTGCTCGGGAACGTCGAGCTTGTGCGCCGATTCGTCGTGGCGCTTTGGCGTAAATGCGATGGCGAAGAGGCCCGACATCACGGCCATGAGAACGAACGCGATCCAGAAAGGCCGCCAGCCATGTGCCAGATCGAAGATGCCCAGATTCAGCGCGTTGGTGTAAAGCAGCGGTCCCACCACGCCGCCAAGAGCTCCAATCGTGAAATATGCTCCCAGCGCGGTCGAGCGTTTCTCAAAGAGGTCCGTCAGCACATGCGTTCCGGGGACCGTGCTGACGAGCGCAAAGGCAAGACCGATCAGGATCGTGGCGAGCAGGTAGAGCCAAACCGAATGTGTGATCGCCATCGCGCCGAAGCCGGAAACCAAGAGAAGCGTGCCGATGATCATGTCGCCGCGCACGCCGATGCGCCTGATCAATATTGCCGGCACGAAGCTCGCCAGCCCGCACGCGAGACCGAGGAACGTGTATCCCAAACCCGCCTGCGTCCAACTCCAATGAAGCTCCCGTACCATTGCCGGCAGCACCACGCCGAGCGAACTGAACGCTCCGGCCGATACCACGAAGAACACCAGGCTCAATGCCGCAAAGGTGACCCATGGATGAGAGACTTGGTAACGCAAGCGACGGCTACTCCCGCGTATAATTTTCCGGAATCGTAGGGTCCGCTCCAGCCTTCACCCACAGGATGATGTCGTTCCCCCAAGGATCGCGGAAGGCGTGATTGTATCCGTTGAATTCCTTCCAATAGTGATTCCGCCACAAGATCTCGGCGCCGCGTTCGACGGCGCGCGCCAGAATGTCGTCGACGGACTGGCCGTCGCCGACCAATATCCACACGCGCGCCTTGCGCCCGTCCTGGCTTAACTCGCGCGGCGCAACTCCGTCGTTCTTCGGATGAGGACGGGCATTGGCGGCCTTGAATATTCCGATGTGCAGATTGCCGATCTCGCTGTCGGTGCCGTCGCTTTTGGGGAAATTGCCGCCCGGAACCATGCGGTGATAGAGCCCCGTCGGCCGATGATCGTCGCGCCAGCCGAACACTTCATTGTAGAACCGTCCGGCGGCTGCGGGGTCGTCGGCGGCAAGATCGACAAAAATCAACGTATTCGGCGTGGTCATGGCAACTCCCTTGTTCTGCAGTCGGCATTTTCAAATGCGATGTGTCAGCTCGCATATTCCGAACGCTTCGGCGTGAAGACGTCGAGATTCAGAACCGGTTCGTCGCCGACCACTTCGCCCCAATGCCGGACATTGGGGGGCACGACCAGCAGCCCTCCTGGACCGAGCGTGATGACCTCGTCGCCCACATGGAACGCGATCCTACCGCTCAGGACATACGCAATCTGCTCGTGGGGATGGTGATGGGGACGCGGCTCATGGCCGGGCATCAACCGGTTGAGCGCCACGGTTGCGCCTTCGCCGGAGAATGCCTTTCGCTCGACGCCTTCGCGCACGCGCTCCCAGGGAATTTCGCTCCAATCGATGGTGTTGATGTCCATGTGAGCTCGGCTCCTTGAAATCCGGTTCCTGCGGCCATCGCGTTCAGCGAGCGCCATATCCACCGCCGCCCGGCGTTTCCAACAATACGACATCGCCCGGCTCCATCGAAACCTTGCGTGCCTCGGAGAAGGGCTTGCCGTTGACGAGAAACCTACCTCCCGCTCCCGGCTCTCCCCCATCGAGCCCGTCCGGACCTTGTCCGAGCCTGCTCGGCACCGCATTCAGAAGCCAGGGGTGTTGCGTGCGCATATGAAACTCAATGATTTGACCATCGCCGCCGCGCGAACGGCCCTCGCCGCCGGAACCGCGCCGCAGCGCACGTTTGTCGAATACGATCGGCATCGCGGCTTCCAGGATCTCGACCGGAACGGCGGCCACCCCCGTCGGATAGCAGGTGGCACTCGGACCCGGTTTGGTCGCGCGCGCGCCCATGCCGCCGGAATAATTGAACATCGACGAGGTGAACGCTTCGCCGTTCGCCTGCTTGCCCTGAATTTGCACTGTCCACACCGCGCCCGAACCTTCGGCCAGCACGCGCTTGGGCATGACCTGATGCAGGGCCTTCAGGATGGGCATGGGCACGAACATGCCCACGACGTGCCGCGCATTGAGCGACGAAGGATACGCTGCGTTTACGATGCAGCCCTTCGGCGCCGTGACCTTGATCGGCGACAGCGAGCCGTGATTGTTCGGCAATTCCGGATTGAGGCAGCTCCGGATCGCGAAAGTCGAATAGGCATGGGTGTAATTCATGACGACGTTGATGCCGAGGGGGCTTGCGCCGGAACTGCCCGCGAAATCGATCGTGATGTCGCCTGCCTGATTGTCGATCGTGACCGCCGCCTTGAGCTCGATGATTGTCCCGCCGGGCACATCAAAACTCGTTTCGCCGTGCCATGTCCCGGCCGGCAAAGCCCGAATGGCTGCGCGTGTCGCGTTCTCCGAACGCGTAATGATTTCGTCGGACAAATGTTCGATATCCTGGAGCCCCGCGCGCTTGCACAGCGCGATCAGGCGCTCGCCACCGGCGCGTCCGCTCGAAACCTGCGCCGCCAGATCGCCGAACACATGGTCCGGGGTGCGGACATTGTGACGGATGATGTCGTGCAACAACGCGTTGGGTTCACCGGCCTCGTACAGCTTCGATGGCGGAATCCAGAGGCCTTCCTCATGGATGTCGCGCGCACCCGCGCCGATGCCGTAGCCGCCGATATCGGTGTGATGGATCGTCGAGCCGATATATCCGATCAGCTGCATGTGCCGGAAGATCGGGCAAAAGACCGTAATGTCGAAGAAATGACCGGCGGACATCCAGGGATCGTTGGTGATGACGATGTCTCCGGGAACAAGCTTGCCGTCGAAGAGCGCCGCGAGCGACAGGCCGGCCGACGCGAGCGAATTGATATGCCCCGGTGTGCCGGTATTGGCTTGCGCGACCATGCGGCCGCGCGCATCGAACAACCCGCTCGCGAGATCTCCCGCCTCGCGCACGATCGGACTGAAGGCAATGCGCTGCAACGCCTTCGCCTGCTCGCTGACAATGCTGATCAGATTGGACCACAGAATCTCGAGTTCGATACCGTCCATCTCATTCTCTCCGCGTTGCGACGACGCAACCGATCGCATTCACCGTGGCGCTCCATTGTGGCGGTATGACGATTGTCGTCTCGCGTTCTTCGACAATCGCCGGACCTTCGATCGTCTGTCCGGACGCGAGATCGCTTCGATCGTAGACGGCGGCGTGCCCCGCGTCCGGCCACACGTGCAACGGACGATGCGCTTTCGGCGCGGCCCATTTGCTCGGCAGATTTACTGCGCCTTCGGTCGCGATATCCGGCCCGCGAACGGTGAGCCGCCAGCTGACGATTTCAATCGGCACATGCGAAGGGTTGACGCCATATTGTGCGAGATAGGTGGCTTCGAAATTCCGCCGGATCATCGACACATCGCGTCCCGCGCGCGGATCGCGCTCGAACGAGATCGCCAATTCGTTCTGCTGTCCGAAGTAGCGCAAATCCGCGCCAAAGATCATGGAGGCCTGTTCCGGCCCGCAGCCCGCCTCGCGCAGGGCCGTCAGCCCTTCTTCGCTCATCTCGGCCAATACACGGTCGACGTCGCGCCAGTCGAGCGCGTCCAGCATTCCCGGCGCACTGCGCACCAGATCGAAACGAATCGAAGTCACCAGCGTACCGAACGCCGACAGAACGCTCGCGTGAGGCGGGAATATCACCGCTGTGCTTTGCAGCAATTCTCCGACGGCGCAGGCATGAACGGGTCCCGCGCCTCCAAACGCCAGGAGCGGCAAGCCGCGATGGTCGACACCTCGGTCGGTGGCGTGCGTGCGAGCCGCGGCAGCCATCGTCTCGGCGACGACGCGATAGATCCCGCTAGCGGTCTGCGCCAGGTTCGTTCCCAGCGCATCGCCCAGACGCCGTATTGCCGCCTCGGCCGCGGGCTTGTCGAGCTTCATGCTGCCGCCCAGGAAATTTTCGCCGTCGAGCAGGCCCAGAACCAGATCGGCGTCGGTGACGGTCGGCTCAGTTCCGCCGCGGCCATAGCAGGTCGGGCCGGGATTCGATCCTGCGCTGCGCGGACCGACCTTGAGCAAGCCCAGATTGTCCACGATGGCGATGCTGCCGCCGCCGGCTCCAATTTCAATCATATCGATCGACGGAACGGTCAAGGGCATGCCACTGCCTTCGCAGAAGCGATACATCCGATCGATCTCGAAACTGCTTGCAATCAGAGGTTTGCGATCCTCGATTAGACACGCCTTCGCTGTTGTCCCTCCCATGTCGAAGGACAGCAAGCGATCGAGGCCCAGACGCTCGGCGTAATAGGTTGCAGCGAGCGCGCCGGCGGCCGGCCCGCTCTCGATCATGCGGACGGGATTGCGGGCCGCGACCTCGGCGCCGATGATGCCTCCCGAGCTCAGCATGATCAGCAGCTTGTTGGGCACCTTCATCTGGGCGAGACGAACCGCCAATGCGCGCAAATACGGCTCCGTGATAGGAGAGGTGTAGGCGTTGATCGCCGTCGTCGATGTGCGCGGGTATTCGCGAATCTGCGGCGCGATGATCGATGAGAGCGAGAGATAGAGTTCCGGCAACGCGGCCTTGAGAATCGCGGCAACCGCCTGCTCGCTTTTCGGATTGCGAAAGCTGTTGAGAAGGCAGATTGCCGCTGACACGACACTCTTCGACCGTAGTGCGGAGGCGAGTGCGTTGATTTCGTCTGTGTTGACTTCCCGCAGGATCGCGCCGTCCGCCAATATCCGTTCGTCGATCTCGAACGTCAAATCTCGCGGAATCAGTGGTTCCGCGAATTCGATCTGCGGATCGTACATTTCATAGCGGTGCTCGTTGCGGATCGCCAGAACATCGCCGAAGCCTTTTGTGGTGATAAGCGCCGTCGGCGCGCCTTTGCGCTCGATCAGAGCGTTGGTGACAATCGTCGTCGCATGAACGACCACGCCGTCGATATCGCCGGGAGAAATGTCGGCCTTGCGGAGCACCTGATGGACGCCGCGGAAAAGTCCTTCCAGCAGGTCCTCATGGGTCGTGAGCGTCTTGTCCGTCGTCAGGACGCCGTCGGCGCTGCGGAGAACGACGTCCGTGAAGGTGCCGCCGATATCGACGGCGAGAGAATAGCTCATCGCGTGCTCGCCCCAAGCCGCCGGGACGCTTCCTCCGCAGCTGCGGCCACCCGGGCCAGCTGCGCCTTCGGAGGCGTCGCCCCAATAAACTGCGTGGACCCCACAATCGCAATCGTGCCGCACCAGGCATTGCGATGGTCGAAGATCGGAACGGCAAGCGCATTGACTCCCACCAGCAACTGATCGGCCGCCGTCGCCCAGCGTTGTGCGCGCACTTTGGCGATTTGCCGCCGCAGTTTGTTCGGGTCCGTCACGGTCGCGGGAGTCCACGCTTTCAGAGGTTCGGCAAGCACCCGCTCCGCCAGATGCGCGGGGCCGAACGCGAGCGCGACCAAACCATGCGCCGAAGCGTGGAAATCGAGCGTCGAGCCCGGCCGGATGCTGAATTCGACAACCGATTTGCCCTGAAGCAGTTCGAGCACCACGACGGAATTCTCGATAAGAGCCGACACCGTCACCGTCTGACCGGTCTCGTCGCGCAACGGACCTATTTCCGGTCGGGCAGCCGCCGAAACATCGAACCGATCCCGAACATTCTCTCCGAGAGCGAGAAGTTTGATGCCGATTTCGTAGCGTTCGCTTGTGCGATCCTGCAGGACATAGCCGCGCTGAACCAATGCCCGCAGATGTCGATGAATGCGCGCTTTGGACGTGCCCATCTCGCGAGCGATGTCCGACATTGCGTGAGATTGTTTCGATGTCGCGAGCAATTCGATCAGGCTGAGCACGAGGTCGACCGAAGCGAGCCCCGATTCTTCGTATGGAAGCGTTTGTTCGATCACAGCCAAGCCCAGTGTCCATTTGTTCCGTTGAGCGGAACATCGTTCCATTCATGTTATTCTGCTTCGAAGCCCGCTTATGTCAAGCCGACGGATGCGACTTTTGCTCAAAGTTGACCGCGACGAATATCGACCCGTACGCTTCGCGCGACCAAAGACGAAGCAGGCGCTCTCCATGCAAGATTTTCGACAATCCGTCAGAAGCGGCGCCATGCAACTCGGCACTTTCATCAAGACGCCGTCGCATCAGATTCCCGAGATTCTCGGCGTCTCCGGTCTCGATTTTGCAATCATCGATTGCGAGCACGCCGCGTTCGATGTGGAGGCGCTCGACCGCATGGCGCTCGCCGCCAGAGCGGCCGGCCTGCCCTGTCTGGTCCGCATTCCGGAACTGAATGCCGCGACCATTGGTCAAATCCTCGATCAGGGGCTTTCGGGGATCATGGTTCCGCATGTCAAAGACCCGGGTTCGGCCACGGCGGCGCTCGCGGCAGCAAAGTATGGTCTCGGGCACCGGGGTTTTTCGCCGTCCACGCGCGCCGCCGGACATGGGACTGCCGACCCTGTCGCATATCGCAGCGCTGCCGACCGCGAGAGTTCGGTCTGGTGCCAGATCGAGGACGCGGCCGCCCTGGCGCGGCTGGACGACATCGCGGCCATCGATCAGATCGACTGCCTGTTCTTGGGTCGCGCCGACCTCGCGCTCTCGCTCAAGGTCGAAAGCCAGAACGATCCGAAAGTTGTTGCCGCGGTTACAGCAACAGCCGAGGCAGGCCGCCGCCACGGCCGCGCGATCGGAATTTTCATCGGTGATACCGCGGAAATACCGGACCTGCTGGCCCTCGGCATCACCGTTTTCGTTTGCGGCTCCGATCAAAGTTTCGTGCTCGCCCAGGCCCGTCGAATACGCAAGGAAATGTCGGCATACTTGGCCGCGAAACCCGCACACTGAAAGCGGAGCCCGCAACGCTTTCCGTGCCGTGGCCGTGCAATGCGCGCTAAGACAATTTTCCACGCCATGGCGCCAATGACAGCGGCGGTCTCTGTGACTATGTTCCGGGTTCGCGGCCGAACCGATCAGAGCGTCGAGTTGCGCCGGCATGAAAATGCGTTGGGAGTTTTTTGGCGATGCAGCCTTCGATTTATCTTCCGCATGGCGGCGGCCCCTGTTTCTTCATGGATCCGCCGCAAGACGAACCCACGCGATGGGTCGCGATGGCGGCTTATCTGCGAAGTCTGCCGTCATTGCTGCCCAGTCGGCCGGATGCGCTGCTGGTCATTTCCGCCCATTGGGAGATGCCGCGTCCGACCGTGCTGGCGGCGGCCCACCCCGGACTGCTCTTCGATTACAGCAATTTCCCGCCGCACACCTACCGGCTCACCTATCCGGCGCCGGGCGCGCCGGGACTCGCTGCCAAGGTGCAGAGCCTGTTGGCCGACGCGGGAATCGAAAGCGATGACGATTTGGAGCGCGGATACGATCACGGCATCTTCATCCCGCTGAAGGTCAGCTTTCCCGATGCCGATGTCCCAATCCTTCAGCTGTCGCTGCAGTTAGGCCTCGACCCGGTGCGGCACATGGCCATCGGCAAGGCGATTTCGAGTCTGCGCGCACAAAACATCCTCGTCATCGGAAGCGGCCTGAGCTTCCACAATCTGGGCGCATTGAACGATCCCCGCGTCAACGCACCGGCGCAGGAGTTCGATCGCTGGTTGACCGAGACCCTTTGCAATGTGCCGCCCGATCGGCGCGAAGCGCGTCTTGCGCAATGGAACCGTGCACCGAGCGCGCGCATTTGCCATCCGCATGAAGAACATCTTTTGCCTCTGATGGTGACCGTGGGCGCCGCCGCGGACGCGCCCGGACACCATGTGTTCAGCAGCACGATCTGGGGCAAGGCCGTGTCGGCCTATCACTTCGGATGACCGTCACAATTCGTGACGTCGAGGAAGCGACGCTTGCGCGCCGGCCCGGCTTACGCACAGGCGGGCGACGCGCAAGCCGAGACGCGCCGCGTCGTCGATGCCCAGTCCTTCGGAGATGCCGGTCGCGAAACCGCCGATAAAACTGTCGCCGGCGGCCGTCGTGTCGACGACCTTGGTCGGCAGCGCAGCCATTTGGCGGCAGCCATTCGCGTCCGCAATCATGATGCCGGAAGCACCGAGGGTGATGACCACATTCCGGACGCCGCGCTCGCGCAGAGAAAGTGCTGCCCGCGATGCCGAGGCTTCATCCTGCACGTCGATGCCTGTCAACGCGCTTGCTTCGGTTTCGTTGGGAACCAGATAGTCGACGCCGTCGAGCAGTTCGGCCGGCAGCGCGCGGGTCGGTGCGGGATTGAGCAAGGCTGGCACCCCTCGCGCAGTCGCCAATGCGAACGCCGCCTCCACCGTCGCCGGCGGGATTTCGAGCTGGCACACGACGATGCGGGCCGAGTCGAATAGCGCGCTGTGCGCGGCGACGTCTTCGGGGCTCAACAGCCCGTTGGCGCCTTCCGCCAGCACGATGCGGTTTTGGCCGTCCGGCGTCAGCAGAATTACGGCCGTGCCGCTGGCGCTTCCCTCCGTCGCGATGACGCCATCCAGTGCGATTCCGTCCCCGGCCAAAGCGGTCCGCAGCATCAGACCAGCCGGATCGTCGCCGACGCGACCGATCATCGACACGGCCGCACCCATTCTTGCGCACGCCACCGCCTGATTGGCGCCTTTGCCGCCGCAAAACGTGGCGCTCTTTTCACTCGCCAGTGTTTCGCCTGCGGTCGGCATGCGCGCAACATGCAGCACCAAATCGAGATTCAAGCTGCCGATCACGAGAATATTGGAACGCGTTGCCATCTCCGTGTCCGATTATTCGCAAGAGTCCGATCCCGCTGGCCGGACTACGTGTCGCGAGCTTCCGGTTCAATGTACACAAAAAAAGCCCTTGCCCACACGGGCAAGGGCTCTCGGAAGTCGAGCGGATGATCAGAACTTGTAGGAAACCGTCCCGATGACCTGGCGCGGCGGAATGTATTGACGGCTCGTCGTATCCGTTCCGTAAGGGTCGGTATACTGGTTGTTCACGCCAGCCACGTTGCCCACGTTGGTGGCCTTTATGGACAGCTCGAAGTTGCTGTTGGTCGGTACGAAATCCAGGTTCAGGTTTATCAGGCCATATGCCGGAACCCGATCGAGCGTGGGTTCGTCAAAAATGCGCGCCCAATAAGCGCCCCGATAGATGTATTCGAATCTCGGGGTCAACACTCCGTAAGGCACGTCGAAATCGTAGGACGCGGCGAACGATCCCAGTACGCTGGGCATCTTGGCCGGAGGATTCCCGCCGACGTCTCTCGCGGCAGCCATAACATCGGCCCAGCAATAGGCATTGTAATATTGCCCGTAAAACGCGCAGGGGCCGAAAGCGGCGGCGTTGGCGGCCTCAATCGCGTTTACTGTCGTCGAGTCGAGGGTCTTGAAATTGTTCTCGATCGAGCCGTTTTCGAGCGAGAGATTTGCATCGAGATGCAGGTGGTCGTCCATGCCTAGGTATTTGACCTCAGCCTCGCCGCCCCAGATGTGAGTGGAAGGTATGTTCGTTATGCCGTTCGCAAACGGCACGGGGTCGTCGTCGATGTACTGCATATCCTGGTAGATGTAATAGAATCCGGCAAAGTCCGCGGTCAGGTGATCGTCGAGGAAGGTATTTTTCGAGCCGACTTCGAATGCCGTGTTGACCTCCGGTTTGAAGGCATTTGGGGTGATATAAAGTATCAGCGGATTGCAATCCGAGCGGGGTTCACCGGGGTAGTACGCCGGCGTACACGTGACGCCCGGAGCAAAAGGATTGAAGGCTTGGGTGGTATCGCCGTTGACGCCGCCCGGTTTGTAGCCGCGGTTCGCGCTCACATAGAGAAGATTGTCGGGCTCTGGATTGTAGTCGAGCACCGCACTGAAGGTCGGCACATGGTCCGATGTCGAGTGGGTATAAGGAGTCATGCTTGGACCGCCGCCGACTGCGCCGCTGAAGTTGATGCCGTTGTCCGTCGAGGTGTCCGCATTCTCGCGTCCGCCCAAGGTCGCGCTCAACTGATTCGTGAAGTGGTAAGTGGCTTGCGCGAACACGGCCCAGGACTTCCGATCGACCTCCGTGATGTTGCCGTAGGCGAGGTTGGCTGGCGGGTTGGTTACGATGTTGGGCGGCACGGTTAGATCAGCTGGAGTGGGGGGGGATCCGCCGAATCCCTCAAACTCCGCCACGAACTGGCTGCTCTTCTGGCTCAGCAGAAACGTACCCACATCCCACTGAAGAGCCGACGAATTGTTCGACTGAATGTCGAATTCCTCGTTGTAGTTCACAAGCGATGTGTCCCACGCGGCGACATCGTCGTAAGCGTCGATGAGCGAAAACGCGCTTCGCGAACTATCTTCGCCCTGCACGTTGGCAAGCCACTGATACGTTGTCGTCGACTTGATCAGAAACCAGGGTTGGTCCCATTCCGCGGTCAGATGCGTAAGGTTCGTCGCCATGTCGAATTTCGGAACGAAGTCCTGCGAGACGACCCACGGGCTAGAGTTCGGATCGTCGATGCTCTTCTGAGCAGCCGCGTTCTGGTACGCATGATAGGACTCCGTTCCAAGCTTCACTGAGAAGTTCGAAGTCGGCTGCCACAATATATCGATCTTGCCCGCCAAGGAATTGGCGTTGTCGAGTGGAACGCCGGGCTCGAGCGCGTCCTTGGTGAAACCATCATGGCTGTAGTACTGGCCCGCGAAATGGACGGCGAGCGTGTCGCTTACTGGAACGTTGAGATCGAAATCTTCCTGATTGAGATTGTAGGTGCCGTAACTCGCACTCACATCGCCGCTTGTGCCGCCATCCAGACTCGCCTGCTTGGTCACGAGCAGAACGGCACCGCCGGTCGCGCTCTCGCCGTAGAGCGCGCCTTGCGGCCCTCGCAGCACTTCCACGTGGTCGACATCGAAAAGGGTTTCGTCGAGCGTGATGCTGTTCGCGACATAGGCGCCGTCGATATATGTTGCAATGCCCGGCGATGTGGTGAGAGAGTTTTCGGGCGTCTCGTCTCCGATACCGCGAACCGTCACGATCGTTTCGAAGCCCGCGCTCCGCGCGACCGAAAGGCTCGGAACGAGGCCATTGATGTCGGCAAGCTGGACGACATCCGACTTTTGGAGCTCATCGCCGCTGATGGCCGTAATGGCGATAGTAGCTTTCTGGATGTCCTCTGTCCGCCTTTCGGCGGTGACCGTGACTTCTTCTACAGGCGCGGCGGCTGGCCCATTGGCGGCGACGGTTTGCGCCTGAACCGGCACAACCATCACCGCGAGCGCGGCGCACATGGTCGACGAGAAAAGCATTTCGCGGAAATGACGATGCGAGCGTTCAGACATGCACAGCCCCCTGGTATGTCGCACAACGATGCTACGCTGCCCCTGCCGGGTAGTCTTGTGTCGCAGCGCACAATAAATTGCGCAACCGGCTTGCAGGCACACCCGGCTGACGAACTCGCTGACGAACCGCGCCACAATGCGAACAAGCGCCGGGGCGCGTTCTCTTAAGTCCGACCCCGCGAACAACGTTAAACTCTAAGCCAAAACGGTCGGCAAGCAAGTGCGCAATATTGTATCCGGAGCGATGAGAATGGCGCAAATCGGGGCGAAAGAGATTTCCGATATTATGGCGCAAACGCCACAAGAATCTAATCCGGTTCGGCCCCACATTCTAGGGCATGAGCGAACCCCATGTGATTTCGGCGTTACGGGCTAGGCGGCTAGACATTGCCGCGCAGCTTCACGACACCGAAAAGAAGGTGTCGAAGCTTCGGGCGGCATTGGCCAACCTGGATGCGGCCATGATCCTGCTAACCCCGGACCATCCAGACGGTATTCCGAAGCGCCGCGACTATCGGCGGACCAAGTATTTCGACCGCAAGGAACTGCCCCGGCTCGCGCTGGACGCGCTACGGGAGGCCAAGGGGCCGGTATCGTTGGGGGCGACATTGCCTTGCACGCGATACGCGCCAAGGGTCTTTCTGAGAGCGCGCAGGAAGCCGTTATGGGGATGCTGTTTCCGGTCCTGCGTAACTTCGTAGCGCGCGGGACCATTACCAAGATCGGCAAGAGCCGGAATTCGCGCTGGACGGTTACGCCCTAGCGGCGGGGAGCAAATCGGATTAGCTTGGGGAGCGATCCGCGCGGGCTGGCACCCGCGCTTTGGATCATTCGCCAGTGACAGCGACGCCAAGGGCTATTCGCAATTTAGCCCGGTGGCCGCGCAATGGCAAATTCTATCTTCTATCCTTTGGCTTTGAAGAACGCGGTGGCAATACGCGCGTCTGCACTCCGTTTGGGGCTGCACTTTCTTGCGGCTGCATTTGGGCCAAGGTCCGAACTATCCGGTCAAAAACGGCAGCTAGATTTTGAGCCGCCGCCAAATCCACATGCACTGCCAGCTTGGTGGCCGCTTGGTTCGGACTCGTTATCGGTTGAGGAGTGCGAACGACTAGAACGACTCTGGCAAGACCGTCAGATCGAACAATCGGGTTCGGTTCGCAACCCTCCAGTGGGTCAAGAATCTCGTAACCCGGCAACATGTTTTGAAGTTGAAGCAAATCCATTGTCATAACTCCTAGGCGTTTGGCGATTCCTAGGATAAGCGCGGAAAGGTCCCGAGTCATTCGGGGCCTTTCTGTTTTCAGGCCGCTTTGATGTGGCGCTGATAGTAGCCGGAGAAATCGACCGAAGGGCTACGGCTCAAAGCCAATTGCGTGACGCGGCGGACTTGCGCGCCGTTGTCAACGCGGCGTGCATCTTCGCGCCATGCGCTCTCTTGCGCGTAACGAAGCAGATACGGGCCAGCGACGTGATGGAAGTGGCCCATCTCTGCGCGACGAAGGCGCGAGAAGTAGGACTCGGCTTGATTGGTGCAAGCGCCGTCGAGGCTATACGCTTCGGCGTGATTGATGCGCTTCATTTCGAAGCGAGCCTGCAAATCGTTCCAGCTATTCGCTTCGTCGGCATTAACGACCGTGCCGAGTGCGATACGGGATTTAATCCAAGCCTGTGCCGCGCCTTCCGAAGCGAACACGGCGGGAACCGAACGGCCATTGCGCTCCCGAACGATGATAACGGATTTGCGCTTGCCGCTCTGGTTTTCGAGCAAACGACGGTCAACGCGATGTTCCTTGAGATTGGCAGGCTTGACGTAGCCGCCGAAATACGCGCCATCGACTTCGGCGGTCTTGCCTTCCCCGCCGACCTTACGGCCCCGGAATTCTTCGGCCATCGCTTCCCGGACCTTGTGGAGCAGAACCCAGCAAGCCTTGTGTGACATGCCGAGATCGCGGGACAGCGCCAAAGCGTTTTTGCCCTTCACTTCGTTCATGAAAACCGCGATAGCGGCCAGATACGCGCGCAGCGGGGCTTTGTGAGCGGCGAACAGTGTGCCGGACGTGATGCTGAAATCGGCCTTGCACGCCTTGCAACGGAAGCGCAGCAAGCCCTTCGGGCGGCGGCATTCGTAAGCATCCAAGCCGCCACACTTCGGGCATACCGGAGCGCCCTGCGTGTCCTGCCAGCGGATGGAGCGAAAGGCCGTTTCGGCTTCACTTTCCGTCATCCGAAACACTTCAGCCAGTGAAAGTGTCCGGGCGGCTTTCGATTGCAGGAAGTGGATGGCCATTGGTTTGTACCTGTCGTTTCTGACAGCTATCAGATATGACAGGGATTGCATTGTCAAGCACAATCTGTCAGAAATGACCGCCTTCGAATCTGACAGGGGAAAGCCAATGGCATTTGCAAAAACCGAGGAAGAATGGGCCGAGCGGGTGCGGGCCTATCTCAAGGCCGAATTGAGTAAGGCCGAAGTGACCTATACCGAGCTGGCCAAGCGGCTGAAAAAACACGGCTTCAGGGACGAAACGGAAGCCTCCATAACGGCCAAACTGAAGCGGGGGACCTTTACCGCCATTTTCCTTTTGGCCTGTCTGGCGGCTTTGGAGGCGGAGGGGGTAAGATTGGAGGATATTTAACGGGCTGCTATGGTATCAGACATGGACTCCACCCGCGCAATCATAGAAATTCTGGCCGCCATTGCCATCCCGGCTCTGGCATTCGCTTTAAATTGGCAAATTCGCATTAAGCATGACTACATCTTGACAGCGGCGGCCGACTTCATCCTTGCGATAGCGGCTTTTGATTTTGCGGCCCTTGCCGCGCACGACGTGTTTGAGAAAGCAGTCCATGCGGAGACGTTTCAAAAGGAATTTGTGCCACTGTTCATCGTTCTGTTTGTGTTCACGTTAGGCGCTTGGCTGTTCGCCTTTCTTCCCCTCGAAGATCGGCTTATTAAGGTCTATGTGCCGTCCAGCGGCGGTCGCTTCACTGGGAAAAGCGCGCTATACTTTTTTGGAGCGTGGGCACTCGTCGGTATGCTTATCGCGCCTCAAGCGTTCGTATTTCTCTACAGGTAGAACATGCTTGCTCTTACCCTCATGGCGCTTACAAGCGTGTTGGGAGCACTGGCCATCCCTATTATCGCGTATATGTTCGCGAAATGCGGACTCGTTCCACCGATAGTGATCGAATTTCGCAGTCGCCTTTATGTGTTTGCGCCGTGGCAGCTTTTTGCGAAGCGCGAGCGCGTTCGAATGTTTGAAATTTATGGCGGCGGCTCAATCCCAGTCATAACTACCGCTGCCGCAGTTATTTCGGCGCATCTGGCCATGGCCCCCATGACTCTTTTTCTACAGGTCGGGAATGGTCCTGTTAGTTCACCGCTTCAACCTGCAACCGGAATCACATTGACCGTGACAAATGCCTAACACCCTACCAACCGATAGCCGCGTCCTGTTCTTAGTTTGCGAGGCCACCCGTCAAGAGATCGGTGGCAAGGTGAGCCTCATGGGTTATGTTGGTGGAGATACGGTTCAACTACCGAGCGACCAACAGTTTCCGGCCGGTTTTCCAATAGCGTTCGTGTTTGTTTTGCAGGACGGCAAAGGGCACTATCCGTGTTCCGTTGAAGTTCACGATCCGCACGACGTTCTTCTGGCGCAAGCCCCACTTCCAGACGTAGATAAGCCGCCTAAAGAAAATCAAATTGTCATGATGAACGCTCCGGTTTTCTTTGCAGCCGGATTTGGAACTTACCGGATCACATTGCGGCTTGGTAATGCTTCATATCACCGAAATTTCATCCTCAAGCCGGTGGCCACCACTTAGAACCATCCCCACAGACCTCCCAAAATTCCGAGGCTCGCGGTCAGGAAGCCGGTGGCCACAATTGACGCGCCATAGGCGTGTGTACGGGCCCCGGCGCGTTTGTATATCCGACTTCCGATGCTTTGCAGACTTATCCCAGCGACGAGACTCGCCGCAACGATGAACGGCACAAATTCATGATTGCTCATGTAGCCCCTCCTGTATGGGAGGCCGGACCGAATTGGCTGTGGCGTTTGCGCCAACATACCGGAGATTTCAGGACGTGGCGAATTCGAACTGCCGCGCGCCGCAGTTCTCGGGAATTTCTTGTCGATGCGGCGCTGTTGCCACCCATGATTGCACCGGCGCAGTCTTGAGCGCCTGGAACTCGCTCGATCTTTAATCTTTGCCGGACGGAAAGATCGTGCGGGGAATGCGGACGTGTATGCCCTGCCGACCGTCGACGACTTGCGTCACGGCGAAGTCGGCAGCGACGCTCATCAGCGAATAGGCGTCGTTCTTCGATAGGCCCTGGTGTTCGTTCAGCAAGGTCAGCATATCCAGCGACGCCGAGCGCACGGCGACGTTCAAATCGTCGTCGAAGCCGTGGACAATCCAGCAGTCCGGAGTCTCCAGCAATGGCGACGGAAAGGTGAAATCGCGGCGCAGCACCATCTGAAACACGACATCGAGCGATGCCTCGATGGCGGTTCCGGACAATTCTCCGTCGCCTTGGGAGATATGCGGATCGCCGATCGAGAAGAGCGCGCCGTCGACTTGGACCGGGTAATACATGGTCGCGCCGGCCCCTATGCGCCAGTTGTCGATATTGCCGCCATGCTTGCCGGGAGGAATTGTGCTGACGCGACCGCGCACGTCGGGAGCCACACCGGCCGTGCCGAGATGCGGCCGCACCGGAATGCGCACGCCGGTCAGCGCTTTCTGGCGGTCGCATTCGGGACAGCGCGTGATGGTGCCCGGCACCAGATATTTTCCCGGAAAATCGTACGCGTAGAGCGCTTCGGCTGTGTTTCCGCCCTGGTTAAGCCGATAAATCGTGACCCGCTCTTTCTCGCCGAACTCCTTGTAGAGATAGCCCCAATTCGCGGCCAGATTGGAGCCGTATCTGCATCGCGGCGTCATGCCCAGATATCGCACTTCGAGGATATCGCCCGGCTTCGCATCTTCGAGATAAATGGGCCCGGTCATGATATGGACGCCGGGATTGCGATCCTCCGGCGGAATGCCTTGAAAGATCGCAGTCACGCCGGCATCCATCAAAAGGTCCGGATCGTCTCCGGCATGATGCGTGATGGCTTCGGCCTGGACCAGGTCCCCGCTTTTGACCTTGAGAACCGGTGCTCTCGCTGCGTCGAAATATCCCCAGTGAACCGTTTCCGGAGTGGCACGAATCTTATGCAGGGCGGAATGGACGAAGGCCGCACGGTCAATAGTGTCCTCGCGGCAAAGCGACATCGACGGCCCCACAGATTTATGAAATCAAATTTACCTCAATGGACACTAGGGTTGGCGCCGGCTGCAATCTTGCTCAAAGGCGCACTATGTCTTGCAGGACGTTCCACGCCGTCTCTCATCGACCCAATTCGCCCGTTCCGGCATTTCAGGAAATCGTCGGCCGGGTCTACAATAGTTCAGGCGCGTGGCGACAAGCACATGACAGGGTGTTCGTCTACAATTGTGAAGATGGATGCGCCGGAAACTCAACTGGCAATTCGCCCCCAGCCAAGGCGGTTTGCGGACTAACGCTTAGCTTTCGAATTGCAAACGTGCATCGTTCGACTCGGATTTCTGTACGGGAATGCCGCTTATGCCTCGCTCGGTTCTGAATGACCGCTTCTTTGAGAGCTTCTCGAGTTCCGTGCTGGATTTCGCGCAAGCGGAGTCCCTTCCTCCGGCTTGCTATGTCGATCCGGAATTCTTCGAGTTCGAGAAAGAGACGCTGTTCTACAAGGAATGGCTGTGCGTCGGGCGCGAATCCTGGGTGAAGGAACCGGGCGATTATTTTTGCTCCAAGCATGTGGGCGAGCCTCTGGTCATCACACGAACCAAAAGCGGCGAGGTGGCTGCGATGTCTGCCGTCTGCCAGCATCGCGGCATGCTGGTGGCCGAAGGCCGGGGACATGCGCGGGGTCTGGTTTGCCCCTATCACCACTGGTTCTACTCGCTGAGCGGTGAATTGGTGGCGGCGCCCGAGATGGATCGAACCTGCAACTTCGAAAAATCAAATCATAATCTGGCGCGCCTGAAGGTGGAGATCTGGCAGGGATTTGTCTTCGTCAATTTCGATGCCGGCGCACTTCCCCTGGCCCCCAGACTGCGCGCACTCGACGACGTCGTCGCCAATTACGACTTGGCAAATTTGGATGGCCCTCCGGCGCCGGAGCCGAACCGGTACAATTGGAACTGGAAGGTCATGTTCGAAAATAACAATGACGGATACCACGCCAACCGGCTGCATCACGGGCCCTTGCACGATCCCGTCCCCAGTTCGCTCGCGTGCTTCCCGGAGCTTCCCGACGAGAGCGCAGGATATTATCGAACCAACGGATCGCTGCATCCCGACGCCAGCTTTAATCCGACCCTGAAGGCGCTTCTCCCCGTTTTCCCGAAACTGACCGATGCCGAGCGCAATCGCGTTGTCTTTGTGAACGTGCCTCCGACCCTGTCATTGGTGATGAATACCGATCTGGTCCTCTACCTGATCATACAGGCCGAGGATGCCGATCATCATTCCATGATGATGGGCTCGCTGGTGGAACCCGATGCGATGAAGAATCCGATGTTCGACCGCCTGATGAAATTCAATCAGGAGGCGGTGCAGGACATCGTTTCGCAGGATTTGCATGTCGACGAGTTGGTTCAGCAAGGGCTCAAATCGAAATTCGCGCCGCGCGGCCGCTATTCCTGGCAGGAAGGCGCACAGCGTCAACTCAATGTCTGGCTCGTCGACAGGTATCGCCGCGGTTGGGAGGGTCTGAAGGCGGAACACTCTCTTCCGTCAATTCGATCAAAGCCAAGAATGGCAACCTGACCAACAGGCACTCCGCAGCTGCCGACAGGTCCAAATCCGCCAGCCTTTCGTGGCGCACCGCAGGACAGTTTGATAAGGTGTGGGTGAAACCAACCCCCGGAAGCGAAACAATGCTTGAGCTCTATTACTGGCCGACGCCCAACGGCAAGAAAGTCACGATCCTGCTGGAAGAGTTGGGCGTTCCCTACACGATCAAGCCCGTCAATATCGGGCGCGGAGATCAGTTCACCTCCGAGTTCCTCAAGATTTCGCCCAACAATCGCATGCCCGCGCTGGTGGACACGGAGCCTAAGGGCGGCGGAGGACCCATCACGCTGTTCGAATCCGGCGCAATCATGATGTACCTCGCCGAAACGTTCGGCCGGTTCTGGCCCCAGGATTCGCAGCGAAAATACGATGTGGTCCAATGGGTGATGTGGCAGATGGGCAATCAGGGACCCAAATTCGGCGAACAAGGGCATTTCTTCCGTGCCTCGCAAGACCCGAAGAATACCGGCGATTTCACTTATGCCAATATGCGCTTCGGCAATGAGGTGCACCGGCTCTATGGCGTGATGAATCTGGGCCTGTTCGGCAAGCGATACCTGGCGGCCGGCGAATATACGATCGCCGACATGATCTGTTATCCATGGGCTGCCGGCTGGAAGCTGCGCAAGATCGATCTCGACGAATTTCCTCACGTCAAACGGTGGATGGAGGAACTTGAACTGAGACCGGCCCTGATCAAGGGAATGGCTGTGAGCGTGGACAATCAGGAAGACCCCAACCAGCTTTCCGACGCCGAAAAAGCGCGTCGCGCCGGCCTCCTCTACAATCAGCGCGCCACCCCGATCCCCAAGGAATGGTCCGAAAAAGCCTAACTGCCCTCGCGGGTTTGGAAGCTCTCGAAATCCACGCTTCGACCATCTAGGGTTGCGCGCGATTTGGGGGAGGGTCTCGGATGTTCATGCGGTTCGCGGCGTGCTTGGTATTGGTGCTGGCGGTGGTCGGGCACGCGCAGGCGCGGCCGTTCACGGCGAAGGATATGGCGACACTGGACCGGGTGTCCGATCCGCACATTTCTCCGGACGGCCGTTTCGTCGCCTACAATGTCCGCTCGACCGATTGGGACGCCAACCATGGGGTCAACGCCCTTTGGGTGCTCGAGCGCGGAATGGCAGGATCGCCGCCGCGACTGATCCGCGACGAAGAAAAAGCGGCCACGCAACCGCGATGGTCCGCCGACGGTAGTTGGCTCTATTTCCTGTCCGGTCGCTCGGGCTCGGTACAGGTATGGCGCCAGCAGGCCGGAGGCGCCGACGCGCGGCAGATGACCAATCTGCCGCTGGATGTCTCTTTCTACCGGATCGCTCCGGACGGTCGCGACCTAGTCGTTGCGGTCAATGTCTATCCGGATTGCGACAGCCTCGCCTGCACCAAGGCGAAGCAGGATGCCAAGACAAAGCTGAAGGCGAGCGGCACTGTCTATGAGTCAGCGACCCCCAGATTCTGGGACACTTACCTTGATGGCCGCTACATCAATCTGTTTGCCGTCAAGCTGAACGCCGACGCGCCGGCGACCGAGGCGAAGGCGCTCACACGCGGCTACCAGGCTGACATCGTCGCCAAACCCGAAGGCGACGACTCCGCTTTTGTCGTGACTCCGAACGGCGCCGACGTGATTTTCGCGGCCCGTCCGTCCGGCTCGGCGCAGGGATTGGGCGACCCGAGCAGCCTTTACAGCGTTCCCATCGACGCAAGCGCCGCACCGCGCAGACTCGATTCCGCCGCAACCACCTCGGACGAAGACCCGGTTGTCTCGCCCGATGGCGGACAACTCGCCTATCTCTCGCAGACCGGCTCGGTCTTTACCGCTCCGCGGGCGCGCGTGATGCTTCGCGACATGAAGAGCGGCAAGACGCGCGAGTTGGCGCCAAACTTCGATCGCTCGCCCACCAAACTGGCCTGGTCTGCTGATGGCAGCGTTCTCTACGCTATCGCAGACGATATCGGCCAGACGCGGCTATTCGCTCTCAGTGCAATCAACGGTGCCCAATCACCTTTGACTGGTGACGGACATGTCAGCGGATTGGATGTTGGCAAGTCTGCGGTCGTCTTCAGTCGCGATGCGCTCGATTCTCCGTCCCAGGTTTACGAGCTGGGCGACGGTGGCGCAGGGCGCCAGCTCACGCATGTCGGCGAAGACAGCCTTGCACAAACGCCGATGTCGCATTTCGAACAATTCGGCTTCACGGGCTGGAACGGCGAAATCGTGCACGGCTATGTGGTCCAGCCGACCGACTTTCAATCCGGGCACAAATATCCTGTCGCCATGCTGATCCATGGCGGACCGTATGGTTCTTTCGGCAACGCCTGGAGCTATCGCTGGAACCCGCAGGTTTGGTCGGGCATGGGCTATGCTGCAGTGATGATCGATTTCCATGGTTCGAGCGGCTACGGCGAAGCTTTCGCGAAGTCGATTATCGGCCACTGGGGCGACAGACCTCTGGAAGATCTGCAGAAGGGTTGGACCTACGCGTTGGCGCATTTTCCGTTTCTGGACGGCGACCATGCCTGCGCTTTGGGCGGGTCCTATGGCGGTTATATGATCGCTTGGATTGCCGGCAATTGGGCGAAGCCCTGGAAATGCCTGGTCGATCATGACGGCGTGTTCGATGTCCGCTTGATGTCGTATTCCACCGACATCCCCGGCTTTCAACAGGCGCAGAACGACGCGCCGACCTGGTCGGCTCCCGAGGCGGTCGAGCGATTCAACCCGATCGATCACGTGGCCGACTGGACGGCGCCGATATTGGTCGTGCACAGCGGGACGGATGACCGGGTGCCCCTAGACCAGGGCATGGGCGCCTATGGCGCGGCCCAACTGAGGCATGTTCCTAGCGAACTGCTCTATTTTCCGGACGAGAACCACTGGGTGCTCAAGCCCCAGAACTCGGTGATGTGGTATGCGACGGTCCAGGCCTGGATGAAGCGTTGGTTGGCAAAGTGATCGCCTGCCGATCGCGTCGCCAAAACCGGATGGTACAATCGAACTCGTACGAACAGGACGACGAAGGAGTCAGCTCGTGTCTTCTCGCAACAGTGTCATTCATGCCGGCTGGTTGCTCGCGGACCCAACTCGGGCGCCCCAGACTCAGCAAAGCATCCTGATCGAAGACGGACGGATTAAAGCAATCTCTGCGGGCTTCGTCGATCCGCCGGAAGGCTACAAGCTCATCGATCTTCGCGAGCAGTTCGTCCTTCCCGGCCTCATCGACTGTCACGTCCACCTGACAGGCCAGCTCGACCGCGGCTACCGCATGCGCATGGTGGAGGATTCCGATCCAAAGGTCGGATTCAATGCCGCGCACAATGCGTCGGTAACCTTGGCGGCGGGTTTCACGACCGTGCGCGATGTCGGCGCGCTCGGCAATCCCGATGTAATCTTCGCATTGCGCTCCGCCATCGCCGAGAGAAAGATTGCGGGCCCGCGCGTTCTTTGCGTGGGCGACATTCTTTCGCCCACCGGCGGCCATGGCCAGACCTATGGCTATCGCCATGACGTTTGCGCCTGCGTGCAATCGACATCGGGCATTTGCGACGGGGTCGACGAATGTCGTCGCGCGGTGCGCCGGCAAGTCAGCCAGGGCGCGGACGCGATCAAATTCGTTGCCACCGGTGGCGTGCTCTCCGATATCAAGGCGGGGCTCGATCAGCAATTCACCGGAGAAGAAATCCGCACGATTATCGAGACCGCTCATAATCTGGGCCGCCGCGTCGCCGCGCATGCGCACGGCGCGGCCGGCATCAATGCGGCGCTCGAAGCTGGGGTGGACTCGATCGAGCACGGCAGCTTCCTCGACGACCGCTCCATCGAATTGTTTCTTGCCAAAGGCGCCTTCCACGTTCCGACGATTATCGCGGGTGTCACCGCCTCGGAAATGGCGGAACGCGAAGGCGAACTCTCGCAGGCCCAGGCCGATAAAGCGCGAACCGTCGGAGTGAAAATCAAGCAGGCGCTGGCACGCTCCCACAAAGCAGGCGTAACGATCGCATTTGGGACCGACATGGGTGTCGGTCCGCACGGCCAGAATGCGCGCGAATTCGGATTTCTTGTCGAGGCCGGCATGTCGCCGCGCGAAGCGATCGAGGCGGCGACGGTCAACGCCGCCAAGCTGCTCGATATCTCAAACGAGGCAGGAACGATCGCAACCGGCAAATCGGCCGATGTGATCGCCGTGGCGTCGAACCCGCTCGACAATGTGTCCGTGCTGGAGCGCGTCGGCTTCGTGATGTCCCGCGGCGAGGTTTTCCACCGTCCGAATTGACAAGAACGCTAACCGGCGCGACCGGTTCGCCGAAGATCGAGCGTATGTGGAAAATCGGGATGCACGTCCTCGGACGGCGGCTCGAATATTCCTCCCGTGAATCCGAACGGCTCGAACCGCGCGAGGCGGCGACCCTCCGCCTCATAGGAGTTGACTGGAAATGTCACGTAGTTGCGTCCCCCAGGATGGGCGACATGATACGTGCATCCACCCAGCGAGCGCTTGCGCCAGCCATCCCAGACCTCACAGGTCAGCGGGACATGCGGTGGAATTGTCGGATGCAGCGTGGTCGCCGGCTGCCACGCGCGATAGCGCACGCCGCCCGCGCCTTCACCCATGCCGATCGCGCTCAAAGGAACGGACCGTCCATTGACTAGAATTTTGTGACGGCCTTCCACGAGGCCAGACGCCTTGACCTCGATTCGCTCGACCGAACTGTCCACGAAACGCACCGTGCCGCCGATCGCACCCTCTTCGCCCATCACGTTCCACGGCTCCAAAGCCTGGCGCAACTCCAGCTTCACGCCGCCGTACTGAACTCTTCCCAGTAGGGGAAAGCGAAATGCCCAGTGGGGCCGATACCAATCCGCGTCGAATTCGAAGCCCGCGCCGTTCAGGTCCGAGATTACGTCGGCAAAATCGGCCCACAGAAAATGCGGGAGCATAAAGGTGTCGTGCAGCGCCGTACCCCAGCGCACGAGATTCGAGCGATAAGGCTTGTTCCAGAACCGCGCCACAAGCGCGCGCAGCAAGAGACCCTGTGCGAGACTCATCTCAGGATGCGGCGGCATTTCGAAGCCGCGAAACTCCACCAATCCCAATCGTCCGGTGGGACCGTCCGGCGAATAGAGTTTGTCGATGCAGATTTCCGTGCGGTGCGTGTTACCCGACACGTCGATCAGCAGATTGCGGAAAATGCGATCCACCAGCCAGGGCGGAATATTCGGCAGCGATCGATCGGGTACTTCGCCGAACGCAATTTCCATTTCATAGAGCGAGTCCAGACGCGCCTCGTCGATGCGCGGCGCCTGGCTGGTGGGCCCGATGAACATGCCGGAGAACAGGTAGGACAGCGACGGATGGTTCTGCCAATATGCAATCAGACTCTTGAGCAGGTCCGGCCGCCGCAGAAACGGGCTGTCGGCGGGTTTGGCCGCACCCAGAACAATGTGGTTGCCGCCGCCCGTGCCTGTGTGCCGTCCGTCCAGCATAAATTTTTCGGTGCCCAGACGCGCATAGTGCGCGTCTTCGTAGATCGCATGGGTGACCTCGCGCAATTCGCGCCACGAATGGGCGGGGTGAATGTTGACTTCGATCACACCCGGATCCGGCGTGACCTTGATGACGTTGATGCGCGGATCGTAGGGCGGCGCATAGCCTTCGATATGAATGGCCGCACCGATCTCAGCAGCCGTATCTTCCACGGCGGAAATGAGATCGAGATAATCCGCGGCGGATTCCGTCGGCGGCATGAACACGCACAGCCTTCCGTCGCGCGGCTCGACGCTGAGCGCGGTCCGGACGCTCGTTCCTTCCGTCAATTGTTGCTGCTCGACGAATCTTTGACGCGCCTCCCACGCCGGATCGCGGGTCGCGCCGGCAAGATAAGGCTGGCGATAGGAATCGCGATCGGGCAGCGGCGGCAATTCGTCGAACGGATCCGGCGGCGGGATGAAGGGCCGCGCCGACGAAGCCAACCGGGGCAACGATTCCAGTGGTAGACGCAGGCCCAGCGGTGAATCTCCGGGCACAAGCTGAAGGCGTCCCGCGCGGGTCACCCAACGATCGGAACGCCAACGCCGACGGTCCGCCGCATTCCAGCGCTGTACCGGCAACACGAACCCGACGGGCTTGTTGAGCCCGCGTTCGAACACGCGCGCGAGACGCGCGCGCGTTTCCGGATCCTCCAGCTTGGAGTCGAGCGGATCGACGTTGGTCGGCAGCGAATGTTCCTTGCCGATGAAGTGCCACGGGTCCTCATAGGCCGGCATGGCATATTCGGGATTGATGTCCAGTCGACGTGCGATGCCGCTGACGAGATTGCGTGCATCTTCGGCGGTGGGCTTATAGTCGTTGCGTTCCCCGGCGATTCGACTCGCATCGCGCCAAAGCGGCAAACCGTCGCCACGCCAATAGAGCGCAAAGGCCCAGCGCGGAAGGCTTTCGCCGGGATACCACTTCCCCTGTCCGTAATGCAGCAGACCGCCGGGTGCGAAGCGAGCCTGCAGGCGACGAATAAGATCATCGGCCAAGCCGCGCTTGTTCGGACCGACGGCAGCGGTGGTCCATTCGGCGCCGTCCATGTCATCGATGGAGACGAATGTCGGCTCGCCCCCCATTGTCAGGCGAACATCGCCTTTTTTCAGCAGAGCATCGATTTTGTCGCCGAGGCGATCGATCGAATCCCATTGCTCGGCCGTGTAAGGCTTGGTCACGCGCGGCGGTTCGACCACGCGCCTGATCGACATTTCGAATTCGAAGCCGACTTCGCATTCTTCGAGCGCACCGCTGATCGGCGCGGCATGTGTCGGGTTGGCTGCACAAGCGAGTGGAATATGTCCTTCGCCCGCGAACAGGCCGGATGTGGGATCGAGGCCGACCCAGCCCGCACCAGGCAGATAGACTTCGCACCAGGCGTGTAGGTCGGTGAAATCCTGCTCCGCACCCGACGGACCATCGAGCGATTTCACGTCGGCCTTGAGCTGGATCAGATAACCGGAGGCGAAGCGCGCCGCGAGTCCCAAATGCCGCAAAAGTTGAACCAGCAGCCACGCCGAATCGCGGCACGATCCGGCAGCTTTTTCCAGCGTTTCGTCCGGCGTCTGAATGCCGGGCTCCATGCGAATAAGATAGGAGATGTCTCGTTGCACCCGCGCATTGAGGTCGAACAGGAAACTGGTCGTCGGCTTCTCGGCGCGAGAAACGGCCGACAGATAGGATTTGAAGCGGGAACCCAGTTCGGCAGTCCGAAGATAGGGCTTCAAATCCTCGAGAACTTCCGGCGAATAGGTGAAGGGGTAGGTCTCCGCTTCCGGCTCCAGGAAGAAGTCGAACGGATTGAGCACGTTAAGCTCTGCCGTCAGATCGACCGTCACCGTCAGATGATCTGTCTTCTCGGGCACCACCACCCGCGCCAACCAGTTCGACTGAGGATCCTGTTGCCAGTTCAGGAAGTGCTCTTCGGGGCCGATTGTGAGGCTGTAGGCGAGAATCGGAGTACGGCAATGAGGGGCGGGACGAAGCCTGACGGTCTGGGGTCCCAGATTGATCGGGCGATCGTAGCGATAGCGCGTGGCGTGATGGAGTGCGACCTGGATGCTCATTCCGTGACTATGCCGCAACGGCGAAGGCATCGCCACATAGCGTTGGCGGGGGCGTCAACATGGCAGGGAACAGCACCAGCGCGGGCGCGTTTCCGTTCGCCACATACAGGATGGGGCCGATGAGAGTTTTTGCCTGCCAAGCCTGCGGTCAGCTCCTGTATTTCGAGAATGTCCGCTGCGAACGCTGTAGCCGGTTGTTGGGTTATTTGCCCGACCGCGGCACGATCTCCGCGATCGAGCCGATGCAGGAAGATCAATGGAAAGCGTTGGCCTCGAAAGCGCGCTATCGCCTTTGCAAGAACCGGGAATTCGGCGTCTGCAACTGGATGGTGCCGGCCAAGAGTACCGAGAAGTTTTGCGCGGCCTGCCGTCACAACCACACCATTCCCGATCTTTCGATCCCCGGAAGCGCCGACTTGTGGCGCAAACTGGAATCCGCCAAGCACCGGTTGTTTTACACGTTGCTCAACTTGAACCTCCCACTGGCCAATCGAATCGACGATCCGGAACACGGCCTGGCATTCGACTTTCTCGCCGAAGCTCCCGAAAGCCACGATCACCGCGTCATGACCGGCCATAGCAATGGGGTGATTACTCTTGCCGTCCGCGAAGCCGACGACGCCGAGCGCGAGCGCGTCCGTACCGAGATGGGCGAACCCTATCGCACACTGCTCGGTCATTTTCGCCACGAAAGCGGACATTATTTCTGGGACTCGCTTGTTCGCGACGGCAACAGGCTCGACTCGTTCCGCGAGGCATTCGGCGACGAGCGGACGGACTATGCGGCGGCCTTGCGGTCGCACTATGCGGGCGGCCCTGCCGCAGACTGGCAGCAAAGCTTTGTCAGCGCCTATGCCAGCGCGCACCCCTGGGAGGACTTCGCGGAAACCTGGGCCCATTACCTGCATATCGTCGACACGCTCGAAACCGCGCGCGCTTTCGGCGTCAAGGTTCAAGCGCGTCCAGGCCGAAGGACCGAGTTGTCCGCGGCGATCGATTTCGATCCGCACAAGGCCGTTAGCATCGAACAACTCATCGCTGCCTGGCTGCCGCTGTCGTTCGCGCTCAACAGTTTGAATCGAAGCATGGGACATGCCGATCTTTATCCGTTCATGTTGCCGCCGGCCGTTGTCGAGAAGATGGGTTATATCCAAAGGCTCGTGCATAAGGTCTGAACGATAAGACGATTGATCGGCGGTCGTTCGGGAATACACATATTCGAGATCACTGCGTGCCGAAAACCCGGTCAACTCCCGCTTGCGCGTCTTTCTGAATCTCATGCAGATGGTCTTCGCTCCGAAAACTTTCCGCGTAGATCTTGTAGACGTCTTCCGTTCCGGACGGCCGGGCGGCGAACCATCCGCTCTTCGCAACGACCTTGATGCCGCCGATCGGCGCGTTGTTGCCAGGCGCGTTGACCAACTTTCGTTCGATCGGCTCGCCGGCCAATTGCTTCGCGTCGAATTTCGCCGGATCCAGAGCCCCGAGAAGTTCCTTCTGTTCGCGCGATGCGGGCGCGTCGATCCGCTGATAGTACGATTTTCCCAAATCCTGCGTGACGGACTCGTAGAACTTGTTCGGATCGCTGCGCGTCTTTGCCGTGATTTCGGCCGCCAGCAGACCCATGATCAGACCGTCCTTGTCGGTGGTCCAAACCGATCCGTCGCGCCGGAGAAAGGAAGCGCCGGCGCTTTCCTCTCCACCAAACCCGAGCGAACCGTCGATCAGGCCTTCGCTGAACCATTTGAATCCGACAGGGACTTCGACGAGTTTACGGCCTAACTTTGCAGCCACGCGGTCGATCATGCCGCTGGAGACCGCCGTCTTGCCGATGGCGCAATCCTTCTTCCAGTCGGTGCGATTTGCGAACAAATATGCAATCGAGGCTGCAAGATAATAATTCGGATTCATCAGGCCGCTCGAAGGGCAGACAATGCCATGGCGGTCGGCATCGGTGTCGTTGGCGAACGCAATGTCGAATTTACTGCGAAGATCGATCAGGCGCGTCATCGCAAAGGGCGACGAACAATCCATTCGAATCTTTCCGTCCCAGTCGACGGTCATGAACCGGAATGTCGGATCGATCGCATCGTTCACGACCGTGCCCGATATCTTGTAGCGATCGATGATGGGTTGCCAGTACTGGACGGCAGCGCCGCCCAGCGGATCGATTCCGATCCTCACAGCGCTCGCGCGGATCGCATCCATATCGACCACATTGGCGAGGTCGGCGACATAGGGCGCGATATAATCGCGCTCATGAATGCAGGACGCTTTGAGAGCGCGCTCAAAGGGGACGCGGCGGACACCTTGAAGCTTCGTCTCCAGAAATTCATTGGCGGAATTTTCGATGGCGCGCGTGATGTCGACATCGGCGGGTCCCCCATTCGTGGGATTGTATTTGAACCCGCCTTCGTCGGGCGGATTGTGCGACGGGCTGATGACGATTCCGTCGGCGAGGCCCGTCTTGCGTCCGCGATTATATGTCAGGATCGCATGCGAAATCACCGGCGTGGGCGTATAGCCGCGCCGAGCGTCGATCATCGTCTCCACGCTATTGGCCGCGAGGACTTCGAGCGTGCTCGCAAAGGCCGATTCCGACAGCGCATGCGTATCCATGCCCAGGAACAGCGGACCATCGACGCCGGCCTGCTTGCGGTAGTCGCAGACCGCCTGTGCGATCGCCAGAATGTGTGCTTCATTGAACGCCGTTGCGAAAGCCGAGCCGCGATGGCCGGATGTTCCGAAAGAAACGCGTTGCGCCGGAATCGAAGGATCCGGTGTGTCGGAATAATAGGCCGTGATCAGGCGCGCGACATTGACCAGCATTTCCCGCGGCGCAGGTTTGCCGGCAAGAGGACTCACATTTTCAGCCACGACTATCCTCGCGCATTATCCCAGGACGACGTGCACAATATGCGTGGCGCCGTCGTCTGCCAGGGGTATCAGAAGCTTCTTGTTTCCCGTCAGCATCTCTCCGTCGAGTCTGGTGGCCAGAATACCGCGGCACACCCCGAGAGGATTTTCGACGGATATCTCATACCGCGCGGAACGATGGCGAAACACGATTTCGAAGCTGGGCCAATCGCGCGGTATGCAGGGATCGATTGCCAGATTTTCGCCCTGGACACGGAAGCCCAGGAGCCATTCGAGCATCACGCGATACATCCAGCCGGCAGAACCCGTGTACCAGGTCCACCCACCGCGCCCCACATGCGGCGGCATCGAATAGACATCGGCGCATGCGACATAAGGCTCGACCTTGTACCGGTGAATTCCGGTCGGCGTGTCGGAATGGCGGATGGGATTGAGCATCGACAGCAGTTCGCCGGCTTTGTCGCCGTCACCCTGCATGGCGAAAGCAAGTGCGGACCAGACCGCGCCATGAGTGTATTGGCCGCCGTTTTCGCGGATACCGGGAGGATATCCCTTGATATAGCCCGGGTCGCGCTGGGGATGATCGAAGGGCGGAGTGAACAGCATGCTCAGCTTTTCGTCGCGACGGACAAGATATTTGTCGACCGCGGCCATGGCGCGTGCGGCGCGCGCGGGTTCCGCCGCGCGGGAAATGACGGCCCATGATTGCGCGATGGAATCGATGCGGCATTCGTTGTTGGCGACCGAACCGAGCGGTGAACCGTCGTCGAAATAGGCGCGGCGATACCAGTCGCCGTCCCACGCTTCACGTTGCAGAGACTCCTTCAAGCTTGCAGCGTGCTGGCGCCACTCCGGCGCATGCTCAGAACTGCGATGACGTTCGTCCAGATTGGCGAATGTGGTCAATGTCGTGTAGAGGAACCAGCCGAGCCAGACGCTTTCGCCTTTGCCGCCTTCACCGATCCGGTCCATGCCGTCGTTCCAGTCGCCGGTTCCCATCAGCGGCAGACCGTGGACCCCGGTGGCAAGACTCTTTTCAAGCGCCAATGCGCAATGGTCGAACAGGCTCGCGGATTTGTGGGAGACCACCGGGAGGAAAAAGGCGTCGTGCTCGCCTTCGTGAAGCGTAGGCCCTTCCAGGAACGGCACCATTTCGTTCAGCACCGCGAAATCGCCTGTCACCTGGACATAATGCGCGACGACATAAGCGAGCCAGCCGCAATCGTCGGCAACGCGCGTGCGGATTCCCCGCCCGGACTCTGGCAGCCACCAATGCTGAACATCGCCTTCGAGGAATTGGCGGGATGCCGCGCGCAACAGGTGCTCGCGCGCAATGTCAGGCCGCGAAACGCACATCGCCATCACATCCTGCAGCTGATCGCGAAAGCCATAGGCGCCGCTCGCCTGATAAAATCCGGTGCGGGCCCAAATGCGGCACGCCAATGTCTGATAGGGCAGCCAGCGGTTGACAAGAATGTCGAGCGCGCGATCGGGCGTTTTGACCTGGACGGTTCCGAGAATGTCGTCCCACTGCTTCGTGACCTCGGCGAAGACGGCGCCAAGATCGGCCTTTCGATATTTCGCAATCAGCGTCCGAGCTACCAGTCTCGAAGCCGTCTGGCCAAGGAAAAACACAATCTCCGTGGTGCCGACGGCGCTCAATCTGACCTGCGTTTGCAACGCGCCGCAGGGATCGAGGGCGGGGCCGGCGCGATTGGACAGGACCAGCTTGGGCGTCAGAGCGAGCGGACGGTCGAGCGAACCGTCGCGGCCGAGGAATTCGGTGCGATCGCATGTCCACGCGGTCTGGCGTCCGTTCAAATCGGCGAACGCGATACGATCGCCAAACTGCTCGCTGCAAGGATTCTGTGCAAAGATTGAGCCCGTTTCGGGGTCGATTTCCGTCAGGATAAAAGGCGCCGTCGCGGTCCGGTTTGCGCCGAGAACCCATTCGACATAGGCGGTGATCGTCAACCGTCTTTCGCGACCCGAGTGATTGGCAACTCTCAGCCGCGAAATCTTGATCGGATCGTCCTTCGCCACATATTGCAGAAGTTCAAGCGAAATGCCGTGCGAAACGTGATCGAACCGGGTGTAGCCCTGACCATGCCGGGACGAATAGGAAGAGTTTTTTTCGCGGATCGGCAGCGCGGTCGGGCCCCAGAGTTCGCCGGTGTCTTCGTCGCGCACGTAAATCACTTCGCCAGGTGCGTCGCCGACCGCGTCGTTCGACCAAGGAGTCAACTGATTCTGCTGACTGTTCACGGACCACGTGAATCCGCTGCCGTCGGTCGACACCTGAAACCCGAAATACGGATTGGACACGATGTTGAGCCAGGGCGCGGGCGTGCGCTCGCCGTCTTCCTGTGTCGTCAGATATTCGCGACCGTCATTCGCGAATCCACCCAGGCCGTTGAAGAATTCCATCGCGGGACGCGGCATCGGCGGTTCCGATACAGCCGGCGGCGCGATCCGCCGCGCAGGCGGAGCCGTGCCGGGCTTGAGCTCGCGCGCGCGATTGATCTGTTCGGCCAGCGAATCGCGATTTCCATGGAGAACGGCACGCGCGGTCGCTTGAAGCAGTTGGCTTACTTCAACGGAAACGAGATCGCCGCGCAGCACGAACACCGATCCGCGCGCGGTATCGCTCGCGATTCGCGGCATTGACTGGTTCATCCGCACCAAGGCGTCGATCTCGGATTGTAACCCTTGAGCGTAAGACGCGGCGCGCTCATTGAAGATCACCAGGTCGACGGCCAGCTGCTTGAGGCGCCAATATTCATGAGCCCGCAGCAATTGGCGCACAAGTTCCAGATGTTCGTGGTCGTCGATCCGAACCAGCACGATGGGAAGATCGCCGGAAATACCGTTGGCCCACAGAGCGGAGAGCTTTCGCGCACCGCGCTTGATGACTTCCGAAGACGGCCGCAGCGTGGAATCGGAATAGAGCACGTGATTGGCCAGGCGCTGGAACAGATGCGCTTCGTCCATTCCGATATCGAGATGGTGAAGCTGCATCTGCGCCTGGGTCCAGGCAAGCGTAGTGGCGCGCTCGAAAGAGGTGGCTTCGTGGTGCTTATCGGCGAGGTCGAGGATTTCGTCGCGTGTGGCTGCCGCCATCGTCCAGAATGCAATGCGCACTGTGGCGCCGCGCGGAATTCGAACGCGCCGACGCAGACTGAAGATGGGGTCGAGCACGGCCCCGGCATTGTTGGACAATGGCCAGCCGTCGGTAATGGCGGCGGCCGTGCGAATGGTCTGGCCGCGACCCAGGAAACGCGCGCGATCGGTCTCGAACTGAACGTCGCCTGACGATTCGCCTTCCACAACGGCCAGGTGTGCGACCCAGACTTGCGGATCGGCCGACGATTTCTGCCGGCGCGTCGCGAGTATCGCGCCAAGGTTCGGCTCATACTCCGTTTCCACAAACAGTTTCGCAAAGGCAGGATGCGCGACATCGTCCGCCTGACGCGCGAGTGCAATTTCGGCGTAGGACGTGATTTCGATTTCGCGCGTGCGGTTTCCATGATTGGCGATGGAGACACGCCGCACCTCTCCATCATCCTCCGGCGACACTGCGACTTCCAACGTGGTCACGAGGCTGCCGTCGTTGCGGATAATCTCGGCGCGATCTTCGGAGAATGTTACTTCGTAGCTGTCCGGCTCGGCCGCGCTGGGTTGATAGCCGGCAGACCAGATCTCACCGCTGCGCACGTCGCGGAGAAAGAAATAGGCGCCCCAGCCGTCGCAGGTGACGTCTTCGCGCCAGCGCGTGATGGCAATATCGTGCCAGCGGCTGTAGCCCGATCCCGCAGCCGTTACCATGGCGGCGTATCGTCCGTTCGACAGCAAATGGGTTCGGGGAACGCGGGAATGCGCCGAAGTATAGCGGCGCCGGCTCTCCGGAATGAAACTCGCGATCTCGGCCGCGGCGCCGGTTTGCTCCGGCGGAGGTCGCGCCACTGCGACGTCGCGCGGCATGCGTTCCTGCAACAGCAGTTCCGCCGCCTGGATCATCGGTTCGGAGTGGAAGCGCGCGCGCATTTTTCCGTCCTGAAGCGCGTTTGCTATGCCGACGATCGTCATCGCCTGATGATGGGCCATGTAAGCGCGGATGATCGCGAATTTCGTACCCTCGGGCAGGCGCGCGCGCGTGAAATCCAGCGCCTCATACCAGCCAAACACGCCGCGTGCGCCGATCGCGGCCAAGTGCTTGTAGTTGCGGGCGACAGATACGGGATCGATCATCGCGGCGAGCCCGCTCGCATAAGGCGCAATGACAACACTCTCGCTGAGCCCGCGTTTGTAACCGAGGTCAGGGACTCCGAAACTCGAATACTGATATGTCTGCTCGATGTCGCGCGCATTGAATTCCGATTCCGACATTCCCCATGGCACACCGAGCTCCGCGCCATAATTCTCCTGCCGCCGGACCGCCAGCCGATTGGTCTGTTCCAGCAGGCTTCCGGTCGGCGCGCGCATCACGAGCGACGGCATCAGGTATTCGAACATCGAACCCGACCACGAGATCAGCCCGGAACCGCCTTCGATCGGCGTCAGGGTGCGGCCCAAACGAAACCAATGCTTGGCAGGCACATCGCCTTTGGCGATCGCAAAGAAACTTGCGAGACGCGCTTCCGAAGCCAGCAGGTCGTAATAATTCGAATCGAGACCGCCGTCGGCGCCGCGATAACCTATCGACAGGAGTTGGCGATCCGGGTCGTACAAGAAGCCGAATTCCATCGACATCGCCATCGACTTGGCGACGTCGGCAAGAGTCGAAAGACGTTGGGTGAGCAGCCGCGCCGTGCTCACGGATCTCTCCAACGCGTCGATCAATGCATTCAGGACTCTATTGCATTCGCCTTTTCCGCGGCGACTAACGAGCACTTGCAGAACCGCGTCGCAATGCTCGGAAAATGTGCCGAGTGTGGGCATCGCGCCGAGCAGGTTTGCGACTTCGTCATCGACCAACGCACCCGCCAGGCCGGCGCTTGCCCATGGCGTCAACAAATCGAAATCCCGCTTGTTGGATTCGATGGACGCGCGCAGCGCCGAAGTCCAACTCAAGATTTCGGAGCCACTTTCGTCGCCGCGGTCCGCACAAAATTTTTGTGCGCATTTGTCCAGCGTATCGACCTTTCGGACAAGATCCTCCATCCGTTGTGCCATTGCGGATAGGCTCAAAGGCGGCAACCGAAGCGCTGCGTCCACGGCGTCGGCAGCATTGCCCAGCTCGACAAGCACGTTGCTGCGCACGCGGCGATTCTCGACAGCGAGGCCGGCAGACTCGCGTATCAGCGCGAGATGGTCATCGAGACCAGAGAGCCAATTCGAATTTCCGATCGGGCCTGTAATCAGTTCTTCGCAGGCATGGGAAAGTGCGATCAGATTGCCCGCAAGATTGCCGCTATCGACCGAAGAAACATATTTGGGTTCCAACGCGCGCAAATCGCCCGTGTCGTACCAATTGTAAAAGTGGCCGCGAAATCGCTCCAGCTTCTCCAGTGTCGCAAATGTGGCTTCTAGTTTTTCAACGGCCTCGGTCGTGCCCAGCCAACCGAAATCCCGTGCGGCGACAACCGACAACAGATATAGCCCGATGTTTGTCGGCGACGTGCGGTGCGCAATGACCGGCCTGGGATCCTCCTGAAAATTGTCCGGCGGCAGCATGTTGTCTTCGGCGGCAACGAATCTCTCGAAATATCGCCATGTACGTCGCGCAACCAGCCGCAGCTCCTTGGACGTGCCCGTTGAGACCGCAAGATGCCCTTCCGTCGACGGCGGCAAACTCGCCCAATGAGCGATGAGGGGGGACAGTATCCAGAGCACCGCGAACGGCGCCGCGATTCTCCAGATGCGTTCGTCGGCAAAAAATATGGCAATTGCCACGAACGCCGCGAATACGGCGCTCGCCGCGATTTGAGCAACAAGACTGCGCGGGTCGAATTGGGCGTCATCGTTGGTTTGCGCAGCGGTTACCCATTCGAGCAGGCGCCGCCGATGAACGAATACGCGGAAAAGTGTGCGCACGACCGCGTCGAGCATCATCCACGCCTGATGCGCAAGAAATGTGATCAGGAATGCATTCTGAACAAGCCCCAGCGAAAAATCGGATCCGACCGCTCGAATATGATTGCGCAGAGAAACTCCGATCCGGCGCGGAATGAGTCCAGTGAGGCCTGGCAAGAGCGGAGGCAATGCGATAGTCAGAAGAATATAAGTCGTCCAGACATCTGCGACAGGCATCGGCAGCAGCCACGCGACCAGAATGGCGAGCAAAGCCGCCGGCGCGGAAAGCGACCGGCGCAGATTGTCGAGCAGCTTCCAGCGCCCCATGAGCGGGATCGAGGTTCTTCGCGATCCGTCGCGTAATTTGCTGCCGAATCCGAAAATCCAGGGAAGCAATTGCCAATCGCCGCGCACCCAGCGGTGCTGGCGTGCCGAGGCAACGCTATAGCGGGAAGGAAATTCCTCGACGACTTCGATATCGGACGCGAGGCCGGCGCGCGTCAATATTCCTTCCAGCAGATCGTGACTTAGAACCGAGCTCTCGGGAATTTGCCCGTCGAGCGCCGCTTCGAAGACATCGACCTCGTAGATTCCCTTGCCGCAATAGGAACCCTCTTCGAAAAGGTCCTGATAAACATCGGATACGGCCAACGCGTAAGGGTCCAACCCGTTGGGACCGGAAAAGACACGCTGGAACAGCGACCCTTCGCTGCCGATGGGAAGCGACGGCGTCACGCGCGGCTGAAGAATGCCATGTCCATGGACCACCAGACCGCGGCTGCGATCGAAGTGCGGCCGATTGAGCGGATGCGCAATTTTTCCCACCATGCGTCTTGCCGCTCCAATCGGCAGACGCGTGTCGGCATCGAGCGTGATGACGTAGCGGACGCCGCCCGGCAGAGACGGCGCGTGCCCGTCGACAGCCATGAACGTCGTATCGGTGGCGCCGCGCAGCAGGCGATTGAGTTCGTGCAGCTTGCCGCGTTTGCGTTCCCAACCGATCCACTTGCCTTCGCCTTCGTTCCAGACGCGGTGGCGGTGAAGCAGAAAGAAGCGCGCGCCGGAGGGTGCGGGCCCGTAGCGTTCATTCAGGCGCCTGATACCGGCGGCGGCCTCGTCGAGAAGCACGCTGTCGCACGGGACTTGTTCCACATCGGCATCGAGCCAATCGGACAAAAGAGCGAATATGAAATTGCTGTCCGGGTTCGACAGATGATGGACTTCCAGCCGCTCGATCTGTTCCTGGATGGCGGAAACGCTCGTGAGAAGCGTGGGCACGACGAGGATCGTCTGCAGATCCGGCGGCACGCCTTGGCGTAGTTCCAATCCCGGCAACAGCGTCGCGCCGACCTGTTGGGTGATGATCCGGTTGACGAGGGCAATGGCGACATCCGACGCCGGAATCAGTCCCACAAGCGCCAGCAGCAATAGAATCGACGCGCCGGTTCCGGTGGAAGCCGCTGCGGCCAAAGCGAGCGCGAGCACGGCCGCCGTCGCGATGGCGACCATTGCGACATAACTCATTACCCCGATGCGAGAATTGATCCGAAACAGGCGCGTTCGAAGCGGGACCTTGCTGCCGATTTCCGTTTCAAACGCACGCCGGCCGTGGGCGATCAGATAATAGCCGGGATCCTGTTCGGCGCCCGAACACGCGCCTTTGCCGGCCCCTGGAGTGCCCGCTCGTTTGGCCGCAGCGACAACGCGCCTGGCAACCTCGGTTTCATCCAGTTCGGATCCTTGGGCCAGGTCTTCGATCGCTCGGCGGTAGAGATCGCGCGCCGGGAAATCCATTGCCGCGAAATCGCTGCCGCTCCGAAGTATCGCGTCGACAGGGCTGACGGTTTCGAAGAATTCCGCCCAATTCACCATCGACACGAGACGCATGCTCGTGATTACGTTGCGGACTGTCACGTTCATCGCGCTTTGGCGCTGAACTTCGTCGCGCACGATCTCGTCGGTCGTGGTGTTCTGCACGGCGAGCTTGTCGTTGAGCCAGCGAAGTGGCGGAGTCACGTTCGGATCGCGGTCGCGCAGGCGCTGCGCAAGCTGCACGGCGAACGCAGTCGACCACGGCACCTGATCGAGGTTTTGAAGGACCTTGGAGGACGGTTCGGGATCGGTCGTGTCCGTGCCCAGGATTTGGTCGGCAAGCATGTCGGCCAATTGGCCCGCCGAAAGCCTTGCGACGATTTGTTCAGCCAAGCGGCGCAAATTCTCGACCAATGTGATGCGCAGCGTGATCGCGATGGCCCACAATTCGCCGATCGTCAGCGGTTGAACGCTCTGATACGCCTCGACGAATCGGGTCAGCTTTTGGACGTCGAAAGCACTGTCGGTATGCGCAACGATGGCCCAGGCAATGCCGAAAACGCGCGGATAGCCCTGTAAGGGTCCATCCACCAATTTGGGAAGCTTGCGGTAATAGCCGGGCGGCAGATCGTTTTTAATCTCTCGGATCTGCTCGTCAACGATGTGGAAATTATCGAGCAACCACTCTGCAGCCGGTGTAATCTGCTGGTGTTCGAGCGTGGCCTTGACGATCGCGCGATAGGTTTCCGTAAGGACCTTTGTGTTGTCGTAAAGGCGCGGTGTCAGCAGGCGACCCGATCTCAGCCTCGGGCTTAAGCGTTGCGCGGTCGCCAGACTCTCGGCGTGTTGCTCGAGGCGCTCAACGCTGAACAACTCGGCACGGATGGGCGGCTCATGGGCCGCCATTCGTCGCGGTAAAATCAGAGCCGGTTTGAGGCGTGACCAGTCCAAGATATAAACGCCCCAGGCAAGGTTAAGCATTGCGCGAATGGATCGGCGCGAGGCAAAGGCCGGCTTTGGCCTGTCTCGGGGTCAAGCAAAACGACTCGCACATCTCCCTATGCGGAAACGCCCAAAGTTCCTTCGAGTTCCAGAACGCAAAACCTCGCTGTCGCCGGGGCCAGCTTCGGAAAAGCGATCGTCAAACCGGTCGCGGAGATCGGCGCGACACTCGGTCTCGGTTTGTAACGAGGGACAATTCGCTCATTGCAGGTGCCTGGCTGGGCACGGCGTCAAGGACACCATAGTCCGTAAGCCTATGGCTCGAGTCTCGCCGAGGCGTTGGCCGACGGCCAGCCGGCCAAGGTCGAAGGACCAAGACAGGAGCCTCGCGCCGAACGATTCTCGAAAATCCCGCACGCGCCGAAAGCGCTATTTTCCAGTTCTTGCAACGTTATCTGCCTTGCGGGCTAGCCATTTCGGATTTTCCGGGTAAAAATACTCCTGCAAACCGATTCGCCGGAAAGTAGCTTCAAAATGGCCATTGTCCCGAGCCCCGCTAAGGCAGCACCCACGAAAAAAGCCGAAACGATCAGCACGCGCCAGTTGGCGGCGCATCTCGCTGAGAAACACGAAATGTCGAATAAGGCAGCCCTTGCGTTCCTCGACGACACGATCGGGGTGATTACGAAGCATCTCAAGAAAGGTGCGCGCATCCGGCTCAATGGCTTGGGGATTTTCGCGGTCCGCAAGCGCGCCGCCAGAATGGGCCGCAATCCCGCCACGGGCGAAGCGATCAAGATCAAGGCAAGCAAGAAAGTTGCCTTCCGTGCGGCGAAGGAACTTAAGGAAGCCGTCTAGCTTTCCACCCACCGGGCTTTAAGTTGTCAGCCTGCGTTTTCGGCAGCTTTAGGTCTGTGCAGCCGGTGCAGCATGGAGACGCAGCGATTTTGTCGCGTGAATGGGAGGTGCCCACGCGCTGCGCAATCCATCAACCCGTCAACGTTTCCAGATTGACTGCGACCCGGCCCAACATGTCGATCAGCGAGTCGAATTCGGTCGCCGAGAAGCCTTCGATCACGGCAGTGTAAACCGGGGACGTCGCGATTCTTGCCGCTGCGAGCTTCTGCCGGCCCAACTCGGTGAGAAAAACCTCGCGCACGCGCCCATCTTCACTGCTGACCGCCTGACGCACAAAGCGGCGTCGCGTCATGCGCTGCACGATCCGCATCATCGTGGAAAGATTGATCACCGCTTTGACGGCGATTTCGCCGATGCTGCGCGGCGCGCGTTCCCCCAGAATCATCAGCACGCGCCATGTCGGAATATCGATCCCGATGTTTCGGAGGCGCGCTTCTATGATCGCGTTGTAACGGCTGACGGCGCGATTGAGCAGATAAAACGGATATTTGTCGAGCTGGAATTGCTGCGTTCCCGGATCGCCGAGCTTGCGATTGTCCACGAGGTCTTCTCCCTGCCGCGTCTGTGTAGCGCAATGCTCCCGGGGCCGACAATCGGCAGATACTTGCACGTGCAAGTGTTTTGGGACATGCTGTTTTCCGCTTCCGGTAGAACAGGGGACGCGACCATGACCGGTGAAGGAAGTTTGCTTCTTGCAGGGCTTGTCGGCGCAGTCGCAGCAGGCTCGATCGAACTCGTGGATCTCACACAGACGTTGTCGGAGGACACGCCTCTCCTCGTCCTGCCGCCGGAATTCGGGCAGTGCGCCGGCTTCAGTCGCGAGGAGATTTCTCGCTACGATGCGCGCGGCGTCGCGTGGTATTGGAACAATTTCAGCGTCGGCGAACACACCGGAACGCATTTCGACGCGCCGATCCATTGGGTAACCGGACGCGACCTGCCCCACAACAGCACCGACACGCTGCCGGTCAAAAGTCTCCTTGCTCCGGCAGTGGCGATCGACGCGTCCGCCGAGGCAGCCGCCAATCCGGACTTTCTGCTCACAGTTCCGTTCATCGAGGCATGGGAAGCGAAACATGGCCGCATCCCGCCACACCACTGGATCCTGTTCCGCACCGACTGGTCCAAGCGGTCCCCCAAGGATTATGTCAACCGGCGCGACGACGGAGCGCATACGCCCGGTCCGGATCCCGATGCCGTCCGCTTCCTGGTTCATTCGCGCGACGCACATGGCTTCGGCGTGGAGACGATCGGTACCGACGCGGGCCAGGCGCACCTGATGAATCCACCCTACCCCGCGCATACGTTTTTCCATGAGGCCGGTCGCTATGGCCTTCAATGCCTGCAAAATCTCGATCAGCTTCCACCCAAGGGTGCGCTGATTTTCGCGGCGCCGCTGAAGATCAGAGATGGTTCTGGAAGCCCGCTGCGTGTGATCGCTTTGGTCCCGGGCTAAGTGCCATGGCCGAGCGTTCGTTCGTCAAGGAAGTCGAACATCTGCGGATCGGCGCCGGACAGACCTTTCACGGGGAAGGTATCCTTGCGGTCACCAAGGCGTTGCTCCAGTCCGGCGTCGCTTATATAGGCGGCTACCAGGGCGCACCGATCAGCCATCTCATCGACGTGTTCGCCGATGCGAACGGATTGTTGCGCGAGTTGGGCGTCCATTTCGAATCGAGCGCATCGGAAGCCGCTGCGGCGGCCATGCTGTCGGCGTCGGTCAATTATCCCCTGCGCGGCGCCGTCGCCTGGAAGTCCGTGGTCGGCACCAACGTCGCCTCGGACGCTCTCTCCAATCTCGCCTCCGGCGGCGTCACTGGCGGTGCGCTCGTGATCATCGGCGAGGATTACGGCGAAGGCTCCTCCATCATGCAGGAGCGCACCCACGCCTTCGCGATGAAATCGCAAATCTGGCTTCTCGATCCGAGGCCGAACCTGCCCAAGATGGTGGAGCTGGTCGAAAAAGGCTTTGAGTTGTCCGAAGCGTCCAACACGCCGGTGATGTTGCAGCTTCGGATACGCGCTTGCCATATGACCGGCCGATTCGTCGCGAAGGAAAATATGCGTCCCGCGATGACTGTCGCCAGCGCCGCGGCCAACCCGAAGAGAGATACCGATCGCATCGTTCTGCCGCCAGCAAGCTTTCTGCACGAGCGGGAAAAGGTAGAGAAGCGTTGGCCTGCTGCGATCAAGTTCATCGCCGAACATCGCCTGAACGAACTGATGGGACCCGAACAAGGCTCAATCGGAATCATCGTCCAGGGAGGTCTCTACAACACGCTGAACCGTGCGCTGGAATTGATGGGGCTCTCGGACGCGTTCGGCGCCTCGGCGCTGCCCATCTATTGCATGAACGTTGCGTACCCATTGATTCCGCAGGAGCTGAAAAACTTCTGCCTCGGCAAGCGCGCCGTGCTGCTGGTGGAAGAAGGACAACCGGAATTTATCGAGCACGAACTGAACACGCTGCTCCAGCGCGCCGATCTTCAGACTCGGGTCATCGGTAAAGAAGTCCTGCCGCGCGCCGGCGAATATACCGGCCAAGTGATCAAGGACGGTCTGATTGCTTTCCTGCAACGTTGGGCCCCTGAGCTTGCGCCGTCGACCGTTCTCCCGCCGGCCATTGATGCGATGCTCGCGTCCGACGTGCCCGCGCGTCCTCCCGGCCTGTGCACCGGGTGCCCGGAGCGGCCGATTTTCACCGCGATGAAACTGGTGGAGCGCGAATTGGGGCCATCGCATGTTTCGGCGGACATCGGCTGCCATCTGTTTTCGATCCTGCCGCCGTTCAATATCGGCAACACGACGATGGGATATGGACTGGGTGGCGCAAGTTCGTCTGCCTTCCGAGGCGAAGGCAAGCGGGCGATCGCGATCATGGGCGATGGTGGGTTCTGGCACAACGGCCTCACATCCGGCATCGGCAATGCCGTTTTCAATCAGGACGACGGCGTAACTCTAATCGTGGACAATGGCTACTCGGCCGCGACGGGAGGCCAGGACATCCTCTCCTCGACGGCAGAAAGCCCGTTCCGCAGCACCCGAAACTCGATCGAAAAAGCCGTTCGCGGTGTCGGCGCGACTTGGGTACGATCGATCACGCGAACTTACGACTTGGTCAAAATGCGCGACACGCTGCGGGAGGCGCTGACGACTGCGAATAAAGGTCCGAAGATTATTCTGGCGCAATCGGAATGCATGCTGAACAAACAACGCCGCGTGAAGCCCCAGATCAGCGCTGCCATCGCAGCAGGCAAGCGCACTGTGCGCGAACGTTTCGGCATCGATGCCGATACATGCACAGGCGACCATAGCTGTATCCGCCTGTCGGGTTGTCCGTCCCTGACCGTGCGACCCAATCCGGACCCGTTGCGCAAGGATCCGGTTGCGCATGTCAACGACGATTGCGTGGGTTGCGGGCTGTGCGGCGAAGTCAGCCACGCCGCCGTGCTCTGCCCGAGCTTTTATCGCGCAAATATCGTCAACAATCCGAGCAGGCGCGATCGCTGGTTGGCCGGGTTCCGCGCGGCGGTGATCGGCTTTCTCCAGCGCCGCAGCGAGCGAACTCAAGCGCTCAGAGCATTCTAGGCAATATCCATGGACAGCGAGCGGAAGCGCATCACGATCGCGATCCTCGCGTTGGGTGGACAGGGCGGCGGCGTGCTTGCCGACTGGATCGTCGAACTGGCCGGCCACAACGCCTATCTCGGCCAGGCGACCTCGATAGCCGGCGTCGCGCAACGAACCGGCGCGACCGTCTACTACCTCGAACTCTTTCCCGACACCGACACGCAGCCCGTGCTCGCGCTGATGCCCGTTCCCGGAGACGTCGATGTGGTGATAGCCTCCGAACTGGTGGAAGCGGGCCGCGCCATTCTGCGCGGATTGGTGACGGCCAACACGACGCTGATCGCGTCCACCCATCGCGTTTATTCGATCGCCGAGAAATCTGCGATGGGCGACGGCATACAGAAGGACGAGCGCATCGTTGCCGCCGCGCTCAAACACGCGGGACGGTTTATTGCCTTCAATATGGATGCCGAATGCGAGCGGACCAAAAGCATGATCAGCGCGGTCATGTTCGGCGCGCTGGCAGGCAGCGGTGTCCTTCCTTTTCCGCGGGCAGCCTTCGAAGAAACCATTCGCGCTACTGGCATGGCCGTCAAAGCCAATTTGAGCGGCTTTGAGGCGGGATACGCGGCCACGGAACGACCCAAGGCGCAGACCGAGCGCGACAAGCGCGAAAGACCGCAACCGACGACCTCCGCAGGGCGGGCACTGGCCGCTCGGATAGCCGCAGAGCTGCCGCGCCCCGCGTACGACCTCGCGACCGAAGGCGTGCGACGGCTCATGGACTATCAGGACGACCGCTATGCCCATCTCTACCTGGATCGCCTGAAAACAATCCGCGACGTGGATTCGGGCTATGGGGACCATGCGCTCACCAGCGAGGCCGCGCGTTATCTGGCGCTTTGGATGTCGTATGAGGACGCAATCCGGGTCGCCGATCTCAAGACTCGTACCAGCCGCTTCGCGCGCGTACGAGACGAGGTGCAGCTCTCCTCAAGCCAGTTGCTCGGCGTGACGGAATACATGCATCCGCGGATTGAGGAAATCTGCGATACGCTGCCGCGCGCGCTGGGTGCGGCCGTCTCGTCCAGCAAGGCGACGCGCCGCTTGTTGGGTGGATTCTTTTCACGCGGCCGTTACGTCAAGACGACCAGCATCGGTTGGTTTCTCGTGCTCCACGCACTGGCATCGCTGAGGCGTTGGCGACGCGGCACGTTGCGCTATCACAAGGAGCAGGCTCGTATCGAAAAATGGATCGAGCTGGTCGTACGGACGGCGTCCATAGATCCGCCTGCCGCGCTCGAAATCGTGGAGTGCCAGCGGCTGATCAAGGGATACGGCGCGACTTTCGAGCACGGCCTCAGGAATTACGAGGCCGTGATCGGTCTCGCGCAGAAATTTCGCGCGCGGCCGGATTGCGCCGCGATCATTCGCACGGCGCGCGAAGCCGCGCTCGACGATGAGAATGGCGAGGCGCTCTCGGCCATGACTGCGGGGATTGCCGGCGCTATGTGACCGAGCCGACGAGACGACCGTGAGTCGAGTCGTTGGAAGTTCGCTTTTCTTGAACCCGGCGGGTGTATTGGCGGCCACGACCGATTTCCTATGGGCTTCGGTAATATCTCAAGCCGAAGAAATTGGAGGCAATCGATGTCGATCAAAATTCTAGTGGCTTCGGCCTTCTTCGTCGCTTTATCCACATCGGCACAAGCCACGAAAGTTTGCGCCTGGATGGTCGAATCGGAGGCGCCGGACGACGAACGCAGGCTCGTCATATGGCTCCAATCCGACGCGGACATCGATTTCTTCTATCAAATAGGCGGAAGGGGAATCGTCACTTCCAGCAATACTGGAAATGCACCCAACGATGGAACGTTCAGCCTATCGGCAGGAAAAGCCGACTCGCCTTGGAAATACGGTCAGACGCTCGAACCGCCCGGCAAGATCGACGTGACGATCGAGCTGCAGAAAATGCCGACAGATATTTTCTCGGACGCACCGAAACCGCTGATCGCCGCATTTGCCTTCGAGCGCGACGTGCCGAAGTCGGAAAAAAAGCCGCCGCCGACCCTGGCCAAGAAGCAGTGCGCGACAATTTCGAGCCGTTAGTGCGTCTTTGACGTTTTCTGAACCGAAGAGGTATCCCGCGATGGCTCGCGCGGATGCCGCGTTCGGCAGGAGTAGTTTTCGAAAGGACGACCTCCGTCCTTTAACTTTTGCCCTTCGCAATCTCGGCAACGGATTTTGCGAAACCTTCCTCCACATCTTCGACAGTCGTCGTCCCTCCGGCCACACCGCCCAATGCAAAGTCTTTGACGACCTTATACTGCGCCACGGATTTGCCGCTGGAATCGTCGAGATCGACCGTGCCCTCGATGTGGATTTGTCCCAATCCCACCAGCATGAAGCGCGCGAAGGAATTGCCGCGATCGAAACGCGTCATATGAATTTTCATTTGATACGCGGACGGCGTACCGGCGTCCACCATCACGGCCGGCGACTGGGCCTTCATGTAAGCTTTGACTTTCTGGCAGATCAAACCCAGATCGGCATCGCCCACCTGCACCCCGCTCGCAGCATCGGCGCTGACGTCCGATATGTGCAACGGCATGGTCGAATCCGTCGCAAGCGGTTGGACGGCAGTAGGTGCCGAAACGCTCGTGGCGCAACCGCCCAGCGATAGGGCGATGGCTGCTGCAGCGCTCAGATAGACGTATTTCATAAGTACCTCCTGGATAGTCGGCACTCACGGTCGAGTGCCCAGACTCGTGTCATTTCTGCACCGCTGGCGGCTCGCCCGGCGGCGGCGTGCCCGTGATATGCATTTTCGACGGCTCCATGCTCACGGTGATGGTTGTCGGATATTGGCCGCTCGCCCCAGACGAGCCGTCGACCGCTGCCGAAACCAGTCCGACATAGGGTACCATCGCGCCGACCATGGCCGACACGGGGAGCTTTGAGGCGAAATATGCTTTTGCGTCGCGCCATTCGTCCTTGGTGCAATCTACCACCAAGACGGAGTCACTTTTCTTGACGATGACCGAATCCGGCGTTGTCACGGACCATTCGCCACGCGCATTGGACAACTTGCAGTTCACGCCTGATATCGGCTCCGTCGTAACATAGATGGGTTGAACGGTCCCATCGATCACCGATGCGCAACCCGCAAGTAAAAACACCGACACGGCAAGTGCCGTGACTTGTCGGAAATACATTTGGAATCGTCCCCACCCGCCGGACAAAATATGTCACGAAAAAATGGGCCACTCAACCAAATTCGAATGGTAACGGATTCCCCGGCCGCGACCCGTATCCGATCTTGCCTTCGCGCGCAGCGACCTGCGCCGACCGGACCCATCGAAATTGCATTGCAGATCGAATCTGGAGCCGACCGCGCCCATTATCCCTTTTGAAAACCATATCGGCTGCGGCAATGATTCAGCCCACCCGAGTCGCGATCTACGGCAAGGGCGCAACGGCGCTCGAAGAAAGGTACCTTTTTCCGCTCCAATCTGGGGTCACGGAATTGTCAGCTGATTCGTCGCCTGAGCGATGTGCAGCGGCGTGCCGTGAAACAAAGCGAATGCCGGACGTGCGAAATTCGCATGTATCGACCGCCAAAATCCTGCATCGGCATCGTGGTTGACGGCGCCATCGAGCGTGACTTATCTCTGAGCCGAGGAAATTCCAGAAGAATATCCGGCAACGACGCGGGATCCTCGGAACTGCCGTGCCTGCCTTTGTCTGTGCCTGTCTGACACCGGGGTAGTCTGATGTTCTTCGACAATCCGTTTTCCGATCTTTCGGCGTCGATACAGCCCGGCATCATGCAGGCGTTCGTCGTCGTCATGATCGCACTCGTCGCGCTCGGAACGTTTTTCGACATCGTCCACAAGAAGAGCGCGCGCTATTTCTTCGAGAACGCGCGCCGCGCGAAGAGCAACGCCAAGTGGAGCGTCAGCAGAGGACAGATGATATCGCTGGCGATCCGCGTGCTGTTCGTCGAAGTGATCGCGGCGGGAGAATTCTGCAGCCTGCAGCGACGGCTGGCGCATCTTCTGACGATGTACGGTTTTCTGGCCTACGTCGCATCGACGCTGGTGTTGGTGTTCGTATATCCCAACACGCCTGCGCCACTCGTCTGGCCACTGCTGTGGCATCTGGGTGCGTTGCTGGTATGCGTCGGCGGCTACTGGTTCTGGCTCTTCATCCGGGTCGATGTCTCAGCGGAGGGGCATTCCCGTTTCCGCGTCGTGCGCGCGGATCTGTTTATCCTGTCATTGCTCGCCAGCACGACGCTGGCGCTTGTCTGGGCCTGGGCCGAGGCAACCGGAACCCCCGGGGCCGATGTCCTGCTGAGCCTTTACCTCATTGCGACAGCCGCGCTATTCGGCTCCGTTCCGTGGTCAAAATTCTCGCACATGTTCTACAAACCCGCCGCTGCATTCCAGAGCCGCGTGGACGCCGCCAACGGATCGCGAAGCAATCTGCCCCTCCCAGCAGACAAGCCCGAAACTTACGGCAGCGCCCGCCGCCAACCCCGAAATTACTGATCGCCGTCCCGAAACGGAGACAACAAATCCCATGCCGACATTCGTTTACATGACCAAATGCGACGGTTGCGGATACTGCGTCGATATCTGCCCGTCCGACATCATGCACATCGATACCACATACCGGCGCGCCTATAACATCGAACCCAACATGTGTTGGGAGTGCTATTCCTGTGTGAAGGCATGCCCGCAGAACGCGATCGACGTCCGCGGTTATGCCGATTTCGCGCCGCTCGGACATAGCGTACGCGTGCTGCGCGAAGAGAAGAAAGGCACCATTTCCTGGAAGGTCAGATTTCGCGACGGCAGGGAATTGAATTTTGTTTCCCCGATCAGAACCACGCCATGGGGATCGATCAAATCGCCGATCGATTACGAAGCGCCGAATTCGGCCGCCTTCAAGTCCCAGGAGCTTGCCCATGAACCGGAAGCGCTCAACATCGACAGGCTGCCGACGCTCTCTCCCGGCAGATTGAAACAGGGCGTGGCCTGATGGCTCTGTTCGCGCGCAACAAAACGAACTTTGTGGATTCCGACATTCTTGTCATCGGCGGCGGCATGGCCGGCTGCGGAGCCACATACGAATCCAGGTACTGGGGACGCGATCTCAAGATCGTCTGTGTCGAAAAGGCGAATATCGAGCGCAGCGGCGCCGTCGCTCAGGGGCTTTATGCAATCAATTGCTACATGGGCATGCAGTGGGGCGAGAATCAGCCCGAGGACCATGTCCGCTACGCGCGCAACGATCTCATGGGGCTGGTGAGGGAAGATCTGAGTTACGACATCGCCCGCCATGTCGACTCCACCGTGCACAAATTCGAGGAGTGGGGCCTGCCCATCATGCGAAACCCCGAGACCGGGCGTTATCAGCGCGAGGGCAAATGGCAGATCATGATTCACGGCGAGAGCTACAAGCCCATCGTAGCCGAAGCAGCCCGCAAGGCCGCCACCGAAATCTACAACCGTATCATGGTGACCCATCTGCTGATGGACAGCACCAAATCCAATCGGGTCGCGGGCGCCGTCGGATTCAACGTGCGTACGGGAGAGTTTCTCGTTTTCCGCGCGAAGGCTGTCATCGTGTGTGCGGGTGGTGCGTCGCACATCTTCAAGCCGCGTGCCGTCGGCGAAGGCATGGGGCGAACCTGGTATGCTCCCTGGAGCAGTGCGTCAGCCTATGCATTGCCGATTCTCGCAGGCGCGAAGATGACGCAGATGGAAAACCGGATCGTGCTGACGCGATTCAAGGACGGCTACGGCCCCGTCGGCGCTTACTTTCTGCATCTGAAAACCTTCACGCAGAACGCTTACGGTGAAGACTACGAGCCAAAATGGTACAATTCGATCAAGCAAGTGGTCGGGGATTATGTCGATCGGCATCCGGTCCCGACCTGCCTGCGGAATCACGCGCTTCTGGAGGAAGTGAAGGCCGGCAGAGGCCCGATCCGAATGGTCACGAAAGAGGCGTTCCAAGACCCGCACAATGAGACGATCGGCTGGGAGAATTTTCTCGGCATGACGGTCGGGCAAGCGGTCGTCTGGGCGTCGCAGAACATCGACCCCAAGCACACCAATCCCGAGCTGACGACCTCAGAACCTTACGTCATGGGGTCTCACGCGACTTGCTCCGGCGCGTGGGCGAGCGGACCGTCGGACTATGCTCCCGCAGAATATCAGTGGGGTTACAACCGGATGATGACGGTCGAGGGACTTTTCGGTGCAGGCGATACCATTGGCGGCACAGCCCACAAATTCTCGTCGGGATCTTTTACGGAGGGTCGCATCGCGGCCAAGGCTGCGGTCAACTATGTGAACGATCTGGGCAAGGAGACGCCCCAAGTCAGCGAGGCGGAGTACACAGATCTCAAGAAGACCATATTCAAGCCGCTCAAGACCTACGCCGTCGGCCGCAATGAGATCGTGGCGGGAACCGTTTCGCCCAGTTATCTCCTGCCGATGCACGGACTTCAGCGCCTCGAGAAGATTATGGACGAATATGTCGGCGGTATCGGCTCCCACTATACGACGAACGAACCGATGCTGACTCGCGGCCTGGAGCTTTTGGCCATGCTAAAGGAAGATCTCCACTTTCTCGGAGCGGAGGACCTTCACCAGCTTCAACGCGCGTGGGAACTGCAGCACCGGTTTCTGGCCTCGGAGGCCGTAACCCAACATACGATGTTCAGAACCGAAACGCGGTGGCCCGGGTACTATTATCGTGCCGATCATCCCAAACTCGACGATGCCGATTGGCATTGCTTCACGTTGTCCCGCTATGATCGGCATTCCGGGAAGTGGGCATTGGAGAAAGCGCCCGTGTATCACATCGTGGACTAGACGAGGGATCGCCGCACTCGACGATGTGAATGGAGAATCAAGGTTGCGTAAACGGCGTACCGGCGTCGTACCGTGTCTTGGCCGGCAATGTGTAGACCTTCGTCGATCCGACAGGATCGACCCACGGCCAGGTGTAGCCGGCGAAAAAGGCAGGCGCTTTCGTCAGGAAGAGCGAATTCGGCAAGGTGTGCGCCGTGTCCGTTGGCGTCCATTTTACCGAGTGCGTCACGTCATCATAATTGCCATCGACAAAGTTCGTAGCAATGACATTCGGATCGTAGACGTGATTGGGTAGGTCGGCCCAACCCATCATGAGAATCTGGGGCGGCCAATCGCCGTCCGGCAGAACCTGATCGCCATAGATGAAGCCTTGCATCCGGCCCGGAATACCGAAAACATTACCGACCAGATTATCCCAGTAGGAATACGCATGCGGAGACGCAGTACGGAGCGGCCCATTGGTGTCCCGCTGCGCGATGTCATCCACGACGGTATTGTCCAGATAATCCGTGAACTTCGCCCTGAATCCGGTCGTGTGGTTCCGGAAAAACGTATTGTAGATGGCGTTGCCGTGGGTCTGGTCGCTGTCCATGTTGAACGAGAGGTTGCCTTCGAACAGCATATGGTGGGAGCCCACCATGTGGCTGTTATTGAGTCCGATCTCCTGCCAGGCGTCTGTCCCACCGTCGAAGGCCATGTCCATGTAGTTGTACGCGGTGACGGATCCCGCACCGGCGGAGCGCCCGACCATGACCTTGTTGGCGAGAACGGAAATCCCGTTCCAGATGAGAATCTCCGACGAAGCATTTGCAAGACTGATGTTGTATCCTCCCCCGCCTGGAACCGGCCAGACGGGTTTGTGGACATAAAACGCGTTCAACTCCACGCGGAAGGAATTCTGAATGCCGAATCCCGCACCGAGCCATAGCGTGCTCTCGACGTTGTAAGCCCAGCAATAGGCGCACCAGGCAAAATCGATGTTATCGTCGTCGCCGTGCTCTACCGTCACCTGCTCCAGGCCTGCCTGCTCGGTGAAGGGGGTCTGAAAGTAGTAGAGCTGTGCTTTGTGATTGGTCCTGTAAGAGATCGTTACAGGAGAGTCGAAAGAAATCGTGTTGCCGGAAATCGCCCGGATGCGGTGCATCTCGGCCGTGGGACGATCGCAATTGGAGAACCAGCACCCGGCAGTGCCGGATTGGGACGGATATTGGCCGGCGCTGAAATCGTCGATGTAGGGCTGCGACGGACGGTGCTTTTGCCACACCACGCGGTAATCCGGCGCAGCCCAGATCTTGCCAAGGCCCTCAACGTCGGGCTGCCAGCCGGCGCCTGACAATTCGTCGAGCAATACAATCTGGCCGACCGAAAACCCCGCCGTGCTCGTCACCAGGACACTCTTCTGGCCCCGCTCGGCATTGGAGGTCAGCAGAGTTGCCGTCGTAGCGTTGTCATATTGCTGGGGACCAAGGATGATCATCGGCGACGGATTTTTTCCAGGTTGGTAACTGCCAAGCGTGGCGCCGCCCGCTCGCGTCAATATCGTTACGCCGGGCCCGGCACCTCGCAGCGTGATGCCTTTGGGGATCAGCACGAAGTTGCCCTCGGCAATTGTAAAGGCGCCCGCCGCGAGGGACACGACCTGCCCGACCGGACAGGAATTGATCGCGTCCTGAATATCGCCGGTATCGTCCTCGTCCGAACCGAGAGGATTCACCGTGGCGCATACCGTGGTCCGGTTCGGGATGCCGCCGACGGAAAGCATTCCCGCCATCTTCCAGTTCGCGGACGCATTGCCGTCAACCGGCAGGATATCTCCGGCCGTCTTCTGCGCGAGGGCCGATTGGGCAATGCCGCCAAACGCCAGACAGAGCATCGGCAGAAGCACGCGAAGAATACGGGGCATCCAGTCCTCCATCTTTCCGCATCGAACGGCAATGCGCGGCGCTTGGCGGCGGCGGTCCCGAGCGGCAAGCACCGGCGGTCGAGCCCGGCCATCGTCCGCTCCACAGACGACCCAAGGATAGTCATGTTTTGGTTGTTACGACATCCATATTCGTCGATGTATTTAAAACATGGTGACAGCGGCAATGTTTCCCTTCGCGACATGATACAATCTCAGCAGCTGGGGAACGTTGCCGCTGTCACTTCATTCAGCCGGGACGCTCAGGAACTGGCGCCATCGCGGCGACCCGCACGGTTGCCGCCGATTAACGAAGGCGCTGAGTCGTCAGGAGACGAGACGTAATATGATTGTGATGTGTGCGGGCTCTATGAAAGGTCGAGTGCCGAAGCTATTTCGATGAACGAATCCCGCGCGATGAAATCCGGTTTGATTTTCCTAGCTTCTTCCCATAGTTCCTTTTCGCGCTCAACCTCGTCAGATGTCCAATGCGACACTCGGACCAAGGCGGCGTATATCTCTGCATTGTGTTGAGCACCATATTTTGCCCAAATTGCATATACGTCCGCGCGTTTCGCCATCAACACGTCCCTAGCCACGCTGTCGCCAACGTAAGCCGCCTCGTTGTGGGAAATACCCTCGTTACGACAAATTTCCAATAGTACGGAACGGTTTGGCTTTGATTGATGATGCGAAAGCTCGATGATTTTGTTCATCGGAAATCCGCTGAACCAACTTGAGTGCAGCTCAGCGGGTGTCTGTTCAATAGTCCGCTCGCGACAATAAATCTTCGAAAAATATCGATGTAGATCGAGCCGTCTCAAACGATCTACTACGCCATAAAGCTTGCTCTCAGTATGAGCGACCAGAACTAAACCCGCAGCCACCAACGCGTCGAGTGTTTCTCGGACACCAGGATAAAGAGCCAGATTGCGCTTACGAGCTGAGTTGAATGCATGAAATGCCGGATCGAGCTGCCTACGTATCTCATCTATAGGCATGCCCTCAAAAAGATGTTTCACCGTTTCTGTTTCAAGCAGAGCGAACGGTTGTTCAGAGTCGTGGGAACGCTGATGCACGTATCGGAAATCGTCCAATAACTTCTCGCGATCGCAATCCGTGATTTCAACCGCCGCATCCACCATTGCGTAAAACGACGGCACAAAATAACCGACCCAGTCATATAAAGTGTTGTCCAGATCGCAGACTAGGAGTCTCGCGCGCATTTTAGGGTGCTACATCCTTTTCGTGCCAACGGGCGCGGCTTGGTTAGGCGCGACTGTTGGCGGAGCGGATTGGTGAGGAAGGACCGGATTGCTTCCTTGGGGTGTGGAAGCTGGCAACGATTTTGGAAAAGTTGGGTGACCGAAGTGACCCGTTATAGCGAATAGGAGAGCGGCCGCAGCGACAATTGTCCACGTGCTTAGATTGTAGAATCGTTTGATCTTCTTAAATGCATCTTTCTTGTCGATTCCCGTGTAATGGTAGCTCGTTCCGGTTTTATCCACGTCTGCGTCTTGGTGACGGCTGTAGTGCGATATTGCTTGGGTCATACCCTTTTCGAGACGGAAAATGTGCTTCATATAGTTCTCTTCAAAATCCTCGCCAAATGTAACAGCTCCACGAAGCATTTTGTGATAGACATTCAAATCAAGAACACGAACCGCCGATAGCGCAAGAGCGCCGGAAAGAACAATCAAAACGGCTGCATGAATGTCAAAACCACCAAAATAGGGCAGCGACATTATAAACTCTTCGCCCCGACCTAGTGGATCACGCCTGACACTTGAATCCTGAAAGGGATTCCCACGACCGACTGTCTGTGCGAGTCTGGCGGATGCGAACGGGCATATCGATCACGCTGAAGCCTTCGGACCGCAAGCGGCTGAA